>Ga0228535_1000845_pt1 | contig 67184 bp, 54 predicted proteins | sample SJ1metagenome_FD_168457 | JGI IMG/M metagenome (GOLD analysis project Ga0228535, IMG submission 168457) | Enriched culture of PCE-dechlorinating microbial communities from Ithaca, New York, USA - SJ1 | ecosystem: Engineered > Modeled > Simulated communities (microbial... > Unclassified | place...
GAAATCATCGATCTCAATTGATCGGACTGTCCAATTTTCGTCTATCTCTAAAATGATCTTATAAAGCTCTTCTGGACTCATCTTTTTTTATGCAAAGTTAATTACCCACAGGATTCGTGGTAGAACCGCAAAAATAAACAATATTTGGAATCCATGCAAGCACTTACTTTCCGAATCGATTTTAAAATTAGGACAGTAAAATTGGTTTTTCCACCCGCTTTGTGCAACAATCCCTATTTTTGCCGGTACGTTTTTAGCCATCATCGTTATGAAAAAGGTTTTGACCCTATTATTGATCCTGTTAGCTGCCGGCGCTCAGGCACAGTTCGAAAAGTACTTCTACAACAAAACCCTGCGCATCGATTACATGCATGCCGGTACTGCGGACACCGATGTATATGCCCTGGAAGAACTCATGGAAGAACCTTACTGGGGAGGATCAAAAACGACGCTGATTTGTCCGTTCGACTACGGGAACTATAAATTTACCGTAACCAGCCGTGAAGACGGAACTTTAATCTTCTCCAAAGGCTATTCGAGCCTCTTCTCGGAATGGCAGACTACGGCAGAGGCCCGCACAACGCGCAAAGCCTTCCCCGAAAATGTAATCATGCCGTATCCGCGTAAACCGGTGACGGTAGATTTTTTTAAACGCCTCCGCGACGGCAACTGGGAAAAACAGTTTACTCTCGACATAGATCCTGCCAGCTATTTCATCCGCAAAGAACGAAAACTCGAATTTCCCTCTTTCGACGTTCACGCTTCCGGCAAACCCGATAAATGCCTTGACATCGTAATGATTCCCGAAGGCTATACAAGTGCTGAAATGGGCAAATTCCGCGAGGACTGCAACCGCCTGGCTGCCTTTCTGCTCAAATGTGAACCCTTCAGCGAATATGCCGGCAATATCAATATCCGCGGAGTAGAAGCCGTTTCAGCGGAAAGCGGAGCCGACATACCCGGAAAGGATATCTGGAAGAAAACGGTATTAAACAGCAATTTCTACACCTTCGATATCGAACGTTACCTAACCACCACCGACATGCGCAGCGTGCGCGATGCAGCTGCCAACGTACCGTACGACCACATCTGCATCATTGCCAATTCACAGGTCTACGGAGGCGGTGGAATTTACAACCACTACGCCTTGTTTACCAGCGACAACCCGTTCGCCGATTACGTGTTTGTTCACGAATTCGGGCACAGCTTTGCCGGGTTGGGCGATGAGTACTACAACTCTTCCGTGGCCTATGAAGATTTCTACAACCTGAACATCGAACCCTGGGAGCCCAACCTCACCACACTCGTTGATTTTAACCGGAAGTGGAAGGATATGGTTCCGGAAGGTACTCCCATCCCAACGCCCGAAAAGGATAAAAACAGACATCCGCTGGGAGCCTTTGAAGGAGGCGGATATATGACCCACGGCATTTACCGACCTTCCCACGACTGCACGATGAAGTCACTGACATACAACAACTTTTGTCCGGTATGCAAAAAGGCCTTACTCGAAATGCTGGAGGCCCACATCCGGTAACTTCTGTCAACAGCGTCGTCTGCAAACGCAGATAGTTTTTCCGCATCAACCAATAAATCCATGAACCAATCCGACAACACGACTTCAGACTCCCCCATAAAATCAATCTGTGTATTTTGCGGATCCTCCACAGGGTCGGATCCGGAATACACCCATGCCGCCCGCGCACTGGGAGCGCTGATGGGGAAAAAAGGAATTACGCTGGTTTACGGTGGAAGCAACATCGGTCTGATGCGCTCCATCGCCGATGCTTGTCTGCAGGAAGGTGGCCGGGTGATCGGAGTCATGCCTAAAGGATTAATTGAAAAAGAAGTCGCTTATACTGTCCTGAAAGAATTTCACGTGGTTGACACAATGAGCATCCGGAAGGAAAAAATGGCTCAGCTTGCAGATGCTTTCATCGCTATGCCCGGGGGAATCGGCACCCTGGATGAAATTTTTGAAGTGATGTCGTGGAATCAGCTCGAAATCATCGATAAACCCATTGCACTGCTGAATACCAAAGGTTACTACACCCATCTTGTACAGTTCCTCGACTATACGGTTTCGCAAAAATTCGTCCGGCCCGAACACCGGGGCAATCTGCTCGTAAACGAAGATCCGGAAGCCCTTATCGGTGCATTGCTCTCCTTCAGGCAGCAGAAAGTCAGCAGCAAATGGATAGACGACCTGAAAGCCGATACTGCAGGAATGATGAAATAAACCGAATATAAGAGGTATCCCTATAGTCAGAAAGTCGGTTACCCATCAATCTTTTTTAATAAAAGCACTTACCGGATATCATTTTTATTAATGAATGTTGCGATGGCGTTTACATCCTGGTCGAGCATGCAGCGAAAATGACCTTTGGGGCATTTCGGATGGCCGATTTTGCTGCATGGCCGGCAAGGCAGCCCTTTCACTTCCGCGATCATGGAAGGCACATCTGCTGACAGATACGGATACATCCCGAACTCCGGAACCGTATTACCCCAAACCGATACCATGGGTTTCTGAAATGCTGCAGCAATGTGCATCAGACCGGTATCGTTTGAAACAACATTCTTTGCTTTACGTACCAGTGACGCCGACTGCATAAGATTATACTTACCGCAGGCATTATAAACGGTAAGACCGGGAGTGTTTTCTACCTCCCCGGCTCGTTCACGGTCTTCGGGCCCTCCCAGCAGCACCACTGGACTATTTAAAAGGCGGCAAATATCGATAATTCGTTCCGCCGGCAGGATTTTGGTATTATGCCGCCCTCCGGTGACAAAGGCAGTGTATCCTTTTCTGAAAGTCTCCGGCAGTTCCGAAACGGGCACTTCCTCTGCCGGCGGGATAAAGAAATCGAGTCCCAGTCCGTCGCTGACAACGCCAAGCTTTGCTACTGCCTGCATGTAGCGGTCGACAATATGCACCTGGGGCAGGCGGTTGATTTTAAAATTTACAAGCAGCCACTTGCAGGCATTCAGTTTCCGGAAGCTGCTGAAAGGCCGCCAAAGGTTAAGGAGCGTAAACCACGACCGGAGGTTTCGGTGCAAATCAATGATCCGGTCATACTTTTGCTCCTTCAGCAGCGGAAATACCTCGCGGATGCTGCCGCTGAAGGAAATAACACGATCGATGTAAGGATTCGACTCAGGAATGCGGGCATAGGCATCACGGGTGAGGTAGTGTATTTCCGCATCGGGAAGTTGCGACTTCAGGCAGCGCACCACCGGGGTGGTAAGCACAATATCGCCAATGGAACTGAAACGTATGATCAGAATCTTCACCGCCATGAATACAATTGGATAGCTTCCGCAAATGTAAGAAAATGTGCCTTGCCCCTGTAAAAATCGCAACAGTGTCTGCCGAAAAGGTAAATCTTCTTTCAGCTTATAAAATCTATTGGTATTTGAACTCAGTTGGAATGCGGTATCTTTGCCCAATGAAACTGATTGATACCCATACCCACCTGTATCTTGAAGAGTTTGAACCGGATCGTGCGGAGATGATCGGCAGGGCAGTGGATGCCGGCGTTGGCATTATGATGCTTCCCAACATCGACAGCAGCTCTCTGGAACCTATGCTGAAGCTGGCCGGAGAATTCCCCGGCCACTGCTTCCCGATGATCGGTCTGCATCCCACTTCCGTAAAGGAAAATTACCGGGAAGAACTATCGCTTGTTGAAAAAATGCTACAGGCGAAAAACTTCTACGGTGTAGGGGAATGCGGCATCGACCTGTACTGGGATAAGACCTTTGCCCGGGAGCAGGAATACGTCTTCAGGCATCACATCGAACTGGCGGCGGGCAGCGGTCTTCCACTGGTAATACACATACGGGAATCGTTCAATGAGGTGATACGGATACTTAAGGATGTAAATAATCCGCACTTAAAAGGGATTTTTCATTGCTTCTCGGGAAGTGTGGAACAGGCAAAACAGGCAACCGGACTGGGTTTCAGTTTGGGACTTGGGGGTGTTATTACCTTTAAAAACAATAAAATGCAGGAGACGCTGAAGCACATCGGCCTCGAACATCTTGTTCTGGAAACGGATGCGCCTTTTCTTGCGCCCGAACCTTACAGGGGGAAGCGGAACGAGCCTGCATACATACCGCTGATCGCTGAGAAAGTGGCAGAAATAACGGGTATAGGGGTGGAAGAAATCGCAGAGGCAACCAGCGCAAATGCGATGCGGCTCTTTTTTCCTGAAGGTAAGGCATATAAAACCGAGAACTAAAAAGAACCAATCGGAAAAACTATATCTTCACTGCTACCATAAACATAACAGCATGGAATCGAACATATTGGTAATCTATACCGGCGGAACGATAGGAATGATCCAGGATCCGGTAAGCGGGGCTTTAACGCCGTTCAACTTTGATGCATTGTACAAGCACATACCGGTATTGCAGAATTTTAACTGCAAAATTGATACCTATTGTTTTGAGCCTTTGATTGACTCATCCAACATGAACCCCATGTTTTGGGTAAAACTGGCCGGAATAATTGAAGAAAACTACGAGAAATACGACGGATTTGTAGTACTGCACGGTACCGATACCATGGCTTACTCGGCATCAATGCTGAGTTTCATGCTTGAGAATCTGAACAAACCGGTAGTCTTCACGGGATCGCAATTGCCCATGGGTGTGCTCAGGACCGACGGAAGGGAGAACTTCATCAATGCCATTGAAATAGCGGCAGCCAAAACCGATGACACCCCGGTAGTTCCGGAAGTGAGCATTTGTTTTGAAAACCGCCTGATGCGCGGGAACCGCACCAATAAGTTCAATGCCGAAAACTTCAATGCCTTTTTGAGTGGTAATTATCCGTTGCTGGCGCAGGTTGGGGTGCATATACGGTACAACCATCAGCACATATTGAAGCCGAATTTCAAAAAGCTGAAAGTTCATAAAAATCTGGATCCGGGCGTGGCGATACTGAAACTGTTTCCCGGCATCACGGAAGCTGTGGTGAACAGCATAATGACGATTCCGGGCTTAAAAGCGCTGATTCTGGAAACTTACGGAGCCGGCAACGCTCCAACCGATCCCTGGTTTTTGCAGGCTCTTTCGAGGGGTATAAAGAGCGGGATAACTATTTTTAACGTAACCCAGTGTAAGGGCGGATCGGTGGAGATGGGCAAGTACGAAACCAGCGTGCAGCTGGGAGGGATTGGTGTTGTAGGAGGTTTCGACATCACCACGGAATCGGCAATAGCAAAAACGATGTATTTGCTGGGACAGGGCCACACGGGTCTTACGTTTGAACGATTGTTGCAAACCCCTTTGCGCGGGGAGCTTACGATTGAATAGGGAATTGCAGAACCATAAACAGGCCTGTCCGATTTAGAATCGTTCTAAATTGCTAAGGTGCTGATTATGGGAACAATGATTTAGGGTAAAAGATTAAAAAAAGTCTATTAAAACCAATCTTTTACAATTTTTTGTATTTTAGCGCCCTGAATCAGGATAACAGGCGGTGAAATGCGCCGTTTCCGGAGAGATGGCCGAGTGGTCGAAGGCGCACGCCTGGAAAGTGTGTATACGCCAAAAGCGTATCATGGGTTCGAATCCCATTCTCTCCGCCAGTGAAGGAAAAATGCCCAGTTGCACAATAAACGGAAACAAAAACAAGTTCACTTAAATCAAAATCAATAACAATTAACTATGAAAAAATTAATTGCGTTTTTGACGGTAGCAGGAATGCTCACTTTTGGAGTAACCAGCGTTGTTATGGCTCAGGATACCGAAGCAGCCCAGACGGAGCAGGTTGCCGACACCGCGGTACAGCAGGAAGCTGCTCAGCCGGTTCAGGAAACACTGGTTGAGGAGGCAGAAGCGCCCCAGTCATTCCACCAGGTACTTAAAGGTAAATTCATCGAAGGTGGTGCAGGCTGGATGTTCCCCATTCTGTTTGTACTCATCCTTGGTCTCGGTTTGGTTATCGAAAGGATTATTTATCTGAACCTTTCCACTACCAATACGCAGAAACTTCTGAATAAAGTAGAAACAGCGCTTGAAACAGAAGGCGTTGCTGCTGCAAAAGAAATTTGCAAGAATACCCGTGGACCTGTGGCCAGCATTTTCTTCCAGGGACTTGACCGTCATTCAGAGGGTCTTGAAATGGTGGAAAAATCGATTGTTTCTTACGGCGGTGTTATGATGTCGCGCCTTGAAAACAATCTTTCATGGATTTCACTGTTCATCGCACTGGCTCCCATGATGGGATTCCTTGGAACCGTTGTAGGTATGGTTCAGGCATTCGACGATATCGAAGCTGCAGGTGACATTTCTCCGACCGTAGTTGCCGGAGGTATGAAGGTTGCTCTTCTTACCACCATCTTCGGTCTTATCGTTGCCATTATCCTCCAGGTGTTCTACAACTATCTCCTTACCAAGGTTGAAGGTATTGTAAACTCAATGGAAGATGCCACTATCACTTTCATGGATATTCTCGTAAAGAATAAGAACACAAAATAATAAAGCAATTATGGATACAATGATCAACATCGGAATGATCGTGACCTACCTTTTGCTGGGTATCTCCATATTGCTGGCAGTTGTTTTCCCGCTGATTCAAACCTTCGGAAATCCAAAAGCTGCGAAAGGAGCCCTGATAGGAGTCGGAACGCTTATAGGAATCTTCCTGCTTTCCTACATCCTTTCCCCGGCAACAACGGGTCCACTCTATGAAAAATTTGAAATAGGTCCCACTTTGTCGAAAATGATCGGCGCCGGACTCCTCTCATTCTATATCTTTCTGGGTATAGCTGTCCTCGCCATCATCTACACATCTGTTGGGAATCTGTTCCAGTCTGAAAAATAAATGGTTAAACCATGGCTAGAAAAATTCCACAATTAAATGCCGGCTCAATGGCGGATATCGCCTTCCTGCTTCTGATCTTCTGGCTGGTCACAACCACCATGGATACAGATACAGGTATCGTAAGGAGATTGCCCCCGCCACCCGATCCGACAGCTGAACCCCCCGATATCAGAGAACGAAACGTCTTCAATGTGCTTGTAAATAAAAGCGATCGACTCTTTGTTGAAGGTCGTCTCGGCGATATCAGAACCCTGCGCTCCGAAGCAAAGGAGTTCCTCGCCAACCCCTACGACAAACCCGATCTGCCCGAAAAGAAGTTTGAAGAAATCCCCGGACTTGGTCAATACCCCGTTTCCAGAGGTGTGATCTCGCTCAAAAACGACAGGGGAACATCGTACGATATGTATATCCAGGTTCAGAATGAACTCACCGCCGCAGTTAACGAACTTCGCGATGAACTCTCCAAACAGCGCTTCGGCGTCAAGTTTGCCGACCTCAAGGACGACATCAGCAAAGAAGCCGTCCAAAAGGCTATACCCGTCGCAATCTCTGAAGCTGAACCAGAAAATATAGGAGGAAAATAATATGGCCCGTTTTAAGAAAGAAGGTTCCAAAGAACCTCCTGCCCTCAATACATCTTCCATGCCCGATATCATCTTCATGATGCTTATCTTCTTCATGATGGTTACCACCATGAGGGAAGTAACCGTGAAAGTGCGAATCAAGGCACCGGATGCGACTGAGGTACAGAAACTTGAAAAGAAAGCTCTGGTAAGCTATATCTACGTCGGACCTCCGCTGCAAACCAAACTCGGTACCGAATCGCGTATCCAGTTAAACGACAGCTTCAGAAGCGTTGCCGATATCGCTGAGTTTATCTTCTCCGAAAGGGAAGCAAGACCCGAAGCCGACAGGCCTCTTCTTACCACTTCCCTGAAAGTCGACAAAGAAGTACGTATGGGTATTGTTACAGATATCAAACAGGAACTACGTAAAGTTGGTGCATTTAAAATCAACTACTCTACCCGTAAAAAAGCCGAAGCCAACGATTAATTTTTTTTTCATAGTTAATACCAGAAACGGCGACCGGAATTCCGGTCGCCGTTTCTATTTAATGGAATATTTATCCTGATCTTTAAATACTTATGCAGTATTTTTTACTCCCCTGCCCGACAAGTTGAAACATAAACCCGCCGGATAAGGTCAGGCTCCGTTTTACGACAGATTGTAGGTTTGCTTCAATACGGGGATTTCTATGTTCATGTATCCCGCCTCCTGCAAGTGTTCCCTGTATCCGCGCGTTGCGTCCGCATCCCCGTGAACGAGAAATATTTTACGTAGATCGTCCTTCGACTGACATCCCAGATAGTCAATCATCTCTTTATAATCCGCATGTCCGCTAAAGGCTTCTATCCGTTCTATCTTCGCTTTCACCTTATGTACTATTCCAAAAATCGACACCTCCGGATCCCCTCTCAGTATCCGCGCTCCCAGGGTTGAAGGACTGCAATATCCTACTGCCAGAACCGTATTCCGCGGATTACTGATGTTGTTGGCCAGATGATGCTTGATCCTCCCGGCTTCCATCATCCCCGATGCGGAAATAATGACGCAGGGTTGCTTCAATGTATTCAGTTTTTTAGAGTCTTCCGCACTTTTAATATAAAACAAAGAACTGAAACCAAAAGGATCGGGATCCGTCTCCATCACCTCATGAACATCCGAATTAAAGCAGTCGGGATGCAACCGGAAGATTTCGGTGGCATTTACCGCCAGCGGACTGTCTACGTATATTTTCACCCTGGGTAAGAGGCCTTCATTAAAAAAATTATTCAGCGCATGCACAAGCTCCTGCGTTCTGCCAATGGCAAACGAGGGTATAATAAGCTTGCCCTTCCGTACCTCACATGTTTCCTTTACTACCCGTAAAAGTTCAGATTCAGCGTCCTGGCGAGATGGATGCAGGCGATCGCCATAAGTGGATTCCGTAATAAGATAATCGCATTGCGGGAAACGGTCGGGATCGCGCAAAATACGGTTGTTGTTACGACCAATGTCGCCCGTATAGCCTATCCTAAGCCATCCGCCCTTATCCCTTATCTCCAGGCTAACCACTCCGCTGCCCAGCATATGGCCCGTATTGGTAAACTTAACCCGGATGTTATTATCGATGTTGAACTTACGGTTGTATGCAACCCCTATAAACAGCTCCATACACTTGCGGGCATCGTCGAGCGTATATATGGGTTCAACCGGTTTTAAACCCTGCTTCGCCCTCTTTTTATTGAAGTGATACGTATCGTTTTCCTGAATATGGCCGCTGTCGGGCAGCATAATAGAACATAAATCCCGCGTTGCATTGGTGCAGATTACCGAACCCCTGAAACCAAGCCGGTACATGTACGGTATCAACCCCGAATGATCTATGTGGGCATGAGAAAGAATGATGTGGTCGAGCCCGGAAGGATCGAAGCCGAGATCGCGGTTCATGGAATCGGTCTCGAGACCCTTGCCCTGATATATGCCGCAATCCAGCAATATCTTCTTTCCTTCTTCTGTTGTGATCAGGTGCTTGCTTCCGGTAACTTCCCGCGCGGCACCAAGAAATTGCAGTTTCATGCTTTAGTGATTTCTGAATAAATTCCGTTATGTGTTCTGAATTTCAAATGTAACCAAAATCCCGTATGCCCGGGGTTCTGTATTCGCATCCGCATAAAGAAAAACGAAAAAAATGACAGACTGAATTCGACATTAAATTAATACTTTTGGCAGTTGAACTTCTCAAAGGCCCGCTTATGGTTCTGAATTACATCTGGGTAGCTTTTTTCATCCTTGCATTTATTATCGGATTGTTCCGCCTGATTTTTTTAGGTGACGTCACCATCTTTCCCGAAATGATGAACAGCACGTTTGAGATGGCTAAAACGGGCTTCGAAATCTCCCTGGGGCTTACCGGAGTGATGACGCTGTGGATGGGACTGATGAAGGTTGGCGAAGCCGGCGGAATCGTGAACCTGATGTCGCGGGCAGTAGGGCCGCTGTTCAGCAGGCTGTTTCCCGAAATCCCCAAAGGACACCCCGCCAGCGGATCCATTATGATGAACATTGCCGCAAACATGCTGGGGCTCGACAATGCTGCAACCCCGCTGGGACTCAAGGCAATGACACAGCTGCAGGAGCTGAACAAAGACAAGAATACGGCTAGCAATGCCATGATAATGTTTCTGGTGCTTAATGCCTCCGGACTTACCCTGATCCCCATAAGTATCATGGTATACCGCACTCAGCTGGGCGCCGCCGACCCATCCGATGTGTTTATCCCTATCCTGCTGGCAACGTTCTTTTCTACCCTTTCGGGGATAATTGCCGTGTCAGCTTTTCAACGTATAAACCTGTTGAATAAGGCAATTCTTCTTTACCTGGGCGGATTTACTCTTTTTATTTCTGCTATCATCTGGTATTTCAGCACGATCCCGCAGGAACAGGTGAGCGTTATTTCATCGGTAGCAGGCAACCTTATCCTGTTTACCATAATTTTTATGTTTATCCTTCTGGCTCTGCTCCGGAAAGTCAACGTATACGAGGCATTCATAGAAGGAGCCAAAGACGGATTTCAGATAAGTGTGCGCATCATTCCTTACCTGGTTGCCATCCTGGTAGGAATCGGCGTTTTTCGCGCCTGCGGGGCAATGGATTTTCTGGTGCAGGGAATTGGGCAGGGTGTGGCCGCCCTGGGATTCAATACCGATTTTGTGGAAGCCTTGCCAACCGCCTTTATGAAACCCCTGAGCGGTTCCGGTGCACGGGGAATGATGGTGGATACCATGAAAACGTATGGAGCCGATTCCTTTGCTGGACGCCTTTCCTGCATCTTCCAGGGCGCCGCCGATACCACATTCTATATCATCGCCGTCTATTTTGGCTCAGTAGGGATCAAAAAAACCCGTTACGCCATAACTGCAGGACTTATTGCCGACCTTGCCGGAGTTATTGCCGCCATTTTTGTAGCGTATTTGTTTTTTCACTGATCTGCAGCCCGGGACCTGAGGTGATTATCTCCTTACAGGCATACTTTTTCAGAATTTCAGGCCTGTTTTTCTGAATATATTCCGAATATCAGGCCTGTTTTTCTGAATATTTTGAAATGTTTGCGTATTTTTGCAAATAAAGAGAACTCATGATAACCCGGACCCTTCAGAAAACGATCGAAAATGCCTGCTTTAAAAGCAAGATAATCCTGCTGCTCGGAGCCCGTCAGGTTGGAAAAACCACCTTATTGAAAAAGGTAGTGGAATCATTACAGGTAAAAACAATCTGGCTGAATGCCGATGAAGCTGATATCTTTAACGAGCTTTCCCTGGCAGATACCAGTACACGACTGCTCCACCTGATAGGGAATGACACCCGCCTTGTGATCATTGATGAGGCACAGCAGGTTCCTGAAATCGGACTAAAACTGAAATTACTGCATGATACGAATCCCGGGTTGCAGATAATAGCCACCGGATCATCCGCATTTGACCTGATGAATCAGATGCAGGAACCCCTTACCGGGAGAAAGCGGACCTTCTACCTGTTTCCGATAAGTTACAGTGAGCTGGTAAAGCTTACAAACATTCTCGAAGCCAGAAGAAGTCTTGAAAACAGGCTTATTTTCGGATCCTATCCGGAAGTAATCAACAATCCCGGGTACGAAAAAGAAATTCTGATTGAAATAGCCCAAAGTTATCTGTACAAGGATATCCTGAAATTCGAAGGGATCAGAAAACCCGCTCAGCTGCAAAAACTCCTTCAGGCACTGGCTTTTCAAACCGGCAGTGAAGTAAGTTACAATGAATTGTCAAATACCATTGGCAATATTGATAGTAATACCGTAGAAAAATACATTGATTTACTTGAAAAAACCCATGTAATATACAAGCTGCCTGCACTGAACAGAAACATGCGCAATGAGATCAAGAAAGGGAAAAAGTACTATTTCATCGATAATGGGATCAGAAATGTGCTGATCAGCAACTTTGCACCGTTCGAATTCCGCCTGGACAAAGGTGCATTGTGGGAGAATTTTCTGCTTTCAGAACGCATGAAAAGGAACCATTACATATCAGCGTTCCCGAATACCTATTTCTGGAGGACGCATGATCAGGCCGAAATCGATTACATTGAAGAGCAGGATGGCGTTCTGCATGCATACGAGATCAAATGGAAAGAGACCAGAAGCAGGTTCCCTGCTTCATTTCTCGAGGCCTATCCTCAGCATCAAACCCTGCTGGTAAACAAAGAAAACTTTGAATCCTTTACCGGATCAGACCCTGAATGATAATAGATTCATTAATGTGACCGTTCAATTAAAGTATGTTACAACATATATTCAGATTTTTTGGCCTGTTTTTCTGATTATATTCAGAATATCAGGCCTGTTTTTCTGAATACAGACCGGCTAACCGCTATCAGATTAAAAAAGTGCCCGACAATTACATCTCATGCTATTCCCTGTTTAATCATTGGAAAGCCCGATAAGAAATGTAAATTAAAGTTATGCAATCCGAAATCCGAAATCTCTCATTATCAGGCTATCGCCGTCTCCCGGAACAAGCCCGGTCACAAAATTCACCGGCATCAGTAAACTTTGGAACCTGAAAATCCTGTCAATCCTGTTAATCCTGTCTTAACAAAAACAACGATGAATTGAACAATCATTACAAAATCCGAAATCTCTCATTATCAGGACATTTCCGTCTCCCGGAACAAGTCCGGTCAGAAAATTCACCGGCATCAGTAAACTTTGGAACCTGAAAATCCTGTCAATCCTGTTAATCCTGTCTTAACAAAAACAACGATGAATTGAACAATCATTACAAAATCCGAAATCTCTCATTATCAGGCCATCTCCGTCTCCCGGGACAAGCCCGGTCACAAAATTCACCGGCATCAGTAAACTTTGGGACCTGAAAATCCTGTCAATCCTGTTAATCCTGTCTTAACAAAAACAACGATGAATAGAACAACAATTCCAAAATCCGAAATCTCTCATTATCAGGCCATCGCCGTCTCCCGGAACAAGTCCGGTCAGAAAATTCACCGGCATCAGTAAACTTTGGAACCTGAAAATCCTGTCAATCCTGTTAATCCTGTCTTAACAAAAACAACGATAAATAGAACAACAATTCCAAAATCCGAAATCTCTCATTATCCGGCCATCGCCGTCTCCCGGAACAAGCCCGGTCAGAAATTTCATCGGCACCAGTAAGCTCTGGAACCTGAAAATCCTGTTAATCCTGTTAATCCTGTCTTAACAAAAACAACGATAAATAGAACAACAATTCCAAAATCCGAAATCTCTCATTATCCGGCCATCGCCGTCTCCCGGAACAAGCCCGGTCAGAAATTTCATCGGCACCAGTAAGCTCTGGAACCTGAAAATCCTGTTAATCCTGTTAATCCTGTCTTAAGAAAACAACGATGAATAGAAACAATCATTACAAAATCCGAAATCTCTCATTATCTGGCCATCGCCGTCTCCCGGAACAAGCCCGGTCAGAAATTTCACCGGCACCAGTAAACTTTGGAACCTGAAAATCCTGTTAATCCTGTTAATCCTGTCTTAACAAAAACAACGATGAATAAAGCAATCAGTCCGAAATCCAAAATCCAAAATCCATGAACCCTCAGGCATTACTTAAAAAATACTTCGGTTACGATCATTTCCGCCTCAATCAGGAAGAAGTGATTACATCGGCCTTGGCCGGTAAAGACACCCTGGTAATTATGCCAACCGGAGGCGGCAAATCGGTCTGCTATCAGATTCCGGCCCTGATGAAAGAGGGGGTAACCATCGTGGTCTCTCCCCTGATCGCCCTGATGAAAGATCAGGTTGACGGCTTGAAAAACAACGGGGTGGCGGCTGAATTTCTGAACTCATCGCAATCGGCCTCTGATCAAAACCGGGTACTAAACCTACTCAGAAACAATAAATTAAAGCTTTGCTATGTCGCCCCGGAGCGGATTTCGGCAGAAAATGCACTGCAAAACCTGCTCGGAAAAACTAAAGTTTCGTTATTTGCCATCGATGAAGCCCATTGTATCTCACACTGGGGGCACGATTTCAGGCCCGACTACCTCGCCCTCGGCTCGCTCAAGGAGCAGTTTCCCGGCATTCCGGTGATGGCATTGACCGCCAGCGCCGATAAACTTACCCGCGACGACATCGCTGTTCAACTGAAACTGAGCAATGAGAAACGCTTTATCTCCTCCTTTAACCGGGCCAATATCTGGTATTTTGTGATGGATAAATACCTGATGGACGAATTCTTACCGGTATATCTCGACAAACAAAAGGAGAATTCAGGGATCATCTATTGTCTCTCCCGGAAATCAACCGAAATGATGGCGGCTGACCTGAAATCAATGGGATATCAGGCTGAGTGTTATCATGCCGGCCTTGAAAGAGGGGTGCGGCAAAAAGTACAGGATGATTTTATCCATGACCGTATAAAAATCATTGTGGCAACCATCGCCTTCGGGATGGGCATCGACAAACCCGATGTGCGGTTTGTAATACACGCCGATCTGCCAAAGAACATCGAAAGTTACTATCAGGAAACGGGCAGGGCCGGTCGCGACGGGCTCAGGGCCGATGCCATCCTTTTCTACAGCCGGGGCGATGTGGCCAAACTCGGCTATTTTATCGACAATGGCACCGATCCGGAACATGCGGACATTATGTACCGTAAACTCGAAAAAATGTCAAAATTTGCCGAAGCCCGTCAATGCCGGCGGCAACAGTTGATGAATTACTTCAACGAGGCGCATCACGGCATGTGCAACTCCTGCGACTTTTGCCTCGGCAAATACACCACTTACGACGGAACCATTCCTGCTCAAAAAGCCTTATCGGCCGTAGCGCGGCTGGATGAACGGTACGGGACGAAAACTACCGTTGAATACCTTCGTGGCGCGGATCTACATAAGTTTACCCCTGAACAGAAAACATTTAAAACCTGGGGCATTGGAAAAGAATTAACCGAACAGGAATGGTATGATGTATTTAATCAATTGCTTTCGCAGGGATTGTTGGATGTTACCGAAGGACAATACCCGGTGCTGAAACTGAATGACCGGAGCCGCGAAATTCTGAAAGGCACAGCATCGGTTCAGTTGCTGAAAGCATCCGAACCCCGGAAACAAAAGGCAGCCGCTCCAAAGGTCTCCACCGAAAATGAAGAACTGCTGAAAAACATGAAAAATCTCCGCCGCCTGATTGCCGATTCGGAAGGAGTGCCGGCCTATATGGTGCTGGGAGATTCCAGCCTGATTGAAATGGCCTCTCTGCTCCCGCTGACGAAAGAACACCTGAAAATAATCACAGGATTTGGCGACTTCAAGATCAATAAGTACGGAAGTGAATTTCTGGAGGTCATCAAGGATTACTGCGATAAAACGGGGATAGGAAGCCGTATACATCTGAAAATGCCCGGAGGCGGAAGGAAAAGAAAGCCAAAAATGTCAAAAACGCCAAAAGTGAGCAAGGTGCGGCCCGGCGCCCTTTCGCTTGACCTGTTCCGGCAAGGTAAAACGGTTGAACAGATTGCCGCTGAGCGGGAGTTGACCATCCAGACCATCTATAACCATCTGACCGGCTTTCTTCCGACCGGAGAAATACAACTGCATCAACTGATCGATATCACGAAGGCCCCGGCCATCCGCGCAGCCATTAAGACACATGGCACCGTATCGCTGAAAACCCTGAAAGAGGCACTGGGGGATGCGTTTCAGTATCATGAAATCCGCGCGGTGATTGAAGCGGATAAAAAATGAAACATGATTCACGCCCGTCAGAAATTATAAGACGCCCGAACTCCTGCTGAATCAAAGACAAGTTAAAAATAAAGATGGTTGCAAGGATAGAACACGTCTTGTTCCAACCTGACCGGTTTGGGTTAGGTGGTTAATCAGGCTTACGAAACCAGATGTTTTATGCAAATCGAAAGTTGAACTTTGGATTTACATAACATTTTGCATTCCCCCGATCTGCTCTAACGCGCAGCTGCGCCTCGGAGCCAACTCTTCTGATTGTTAATGCTGAAAATCCTGCAGAAAGCAAAAACGCCCGGGTCGATAACCGGGCGTCATGAAAATCGTAAGCGGGAGGATTTTATCCCTTCAGTACTCCAAGTTCCTTCCCAACTTTGGTAAAGGCTGCAATACATTTATCCAGATGCTCGCGCTTGTGGGCGGCTGAGATCTGAACGCGGATACGGGCCTGTCCTTTGGGCACAACCGGGTAGTAGAATCCGATCACGTAGATGCCTTCGTCCAGCAGTTTGGCGGCCATATCCTGGCTCAGCTTGGCATCGTAAAGCATCACGGCGCAAATGGCGCTGCGGGTAGGTTTGATGTCAAATCCTGCATCCACCATCTTCTTCACGAAATAAGCGGTATTCTCGTGCAAACGATCCTGCAGTTCATTGGTTTCGGCCATCATATCAAACATCTTGATACCGGCGGAAGCAACGGTGGGAGGAATGGAATTTGAGAAGAGATAAGGACGTGAACGCTGACGCAGCATTTCGATGATTTCCTTTTTACCGGTGGTAAATCCGCCGATGGCGCCGCCAAAGGCCTTGCCCAGCGTACCTGTGATGATTTCAATCTTTCCGCGGATGTTGAAAAGCTCGGTTACCCCGCGACCGGTTTCGCCGACTACGCCGGCAGAGTGACATTCGTCAACCATCACCATGGCATCGTATTTCTGCGCCAGTTCGTAAATCTTGTCCATGGGGGCCACGTTGCCGTCCATAGAGAATACGCCGTCGGTTACGATCAGCCGGAAGCGCTGGGCCTGGGCAAGTTTCAGCTGCTCTTCCAGGTCGGCCATATCGGCGTTGGCATAGCGATAGCGCTGTGCCTTGCAGAGGCGAACACCGTCGATGATGGAAGCATGGTTCAGGGCATCCGAAATAATGGCATCCTCTTCGCTGAGAAGGGGTTCAAACACACCACCGTTGGCATCGAAGCAGGCTGCATACAGAATGGTATCTTCCGTACCGAAAAATTCGGCGATTTTGGCTTCCAGTCTTTTGTGAAGGTCCTGGGTGCCGCAGATAAAACGAACCGACGAAAGTCCGTAACCGTGGGTATCGAGGGCTTCCTTGGCGGCGGCGATCAGTTTGGGATTGTTGGATAATCCGAGGTAGTTGTTTGCACAGAAGTTCAGCACTTCGGCGCCGCTGTTCACCTTGATTTCAGCACCCTGGGGAGTGGTGATGACCCGTTCATTTTTGTAAAGTCCGGCTTCCCGGATGTCGGCCAGTTCTTTCTGCAGATGGGCCTGAAGACGATCGTACATAGTGTATTATTTTTTAAGTTACAGTTGATTGTTTATGGAATAACAGTGGCGCAAAGATATCACTTTTGATTTTCAGGAGAAGGGATTTTGTAAATATTTACCCGTGATTTTCAGGCTGTTTAAAAACAATATGAATACCCTGAAATGCAACGATATGAAAACTGATCAAAGTTTTGTGATTCTGCAAATTATTGTACATTTGCCGCACTCATTGTTAACCGGTTAACAAACAAATAAACCTACTTAAACCCATGAAAAACATTTTAGTTATTGGCTCGGTGGGCCAGATCGGATCAGAACTCACCCTTGAACTTCGCAAAAGATATGGCAACGGCAATGTAGTTGCCGGATACCGCTCAACCTTACCCACCGGCGAACTGCTGGAATCGGGTCCCGCTGAGGTGGTTGACGCCACCAATGCCCAACAGATTGCTGACGTGGTAAAAAAATACAAGATTGATACCATTTACAACCTGGCAGCCATTCTCTCGGCAGTGGGTGAAAGCAAACCCCAGATTGCCTGGAATATCGGCATCGGCGGACTGATGAACTGCCTTGAGGTAGCCCGCGAATATGGCTGCGCCGTTTCAACCCCCAGCTCCATCGGCGCTTTCGGCGGTGGCACCCCCCTCGACAACACCCCCCAGGATACGATCATGCGTCCGCAGACCATGTACGGCGTTTCAAAGGTTGCCGGTGAGCTGCTGAGCGATTACTATTTCAAACGTTTTGGTGTGGACACCCGTTCGGTCCGTTACCCGGGCATTATTTCAAACGTTACCCTGCCCGGTGGCGGTACCACCGATTACGCCGTTGAAATTTATTATGAGGCCATCAAACATAAAAAGTTCACCTGTCCCCTGGGCGCCAGCACCTTCCTCGATATGATGTACATGCCCGATGCCATCGAAGCCGCTATTGACCTGATGGAAGCTGATCCTTCAAAGCTGAGGCACAGGAACTCTTTCAACGTGACCGCCATGAGTTTCGATCCGGAGATTATTGCCGCAGAGATCAAAAAGCATATTCCTGATTTCGAAATGACCTACAATGTTGATCCCATGAAACAGGCCATCGCCAATTCGTGGCCCAACAGCATGGACGATAGCTGCGCCCGCCATGAGTGGGGCTGGAACCCGAAATGGAACCTCCGCGCCATGACCGAAGATATGCTGAAGGTGATCGGCGAGAAACATGCGAAAGGACTGATCTAGGATTGCGGATTTAAGATTGTGGATTACCTTCGGTGAGCTCACTTCGTTCGGTTGCGGATTTCAAGTTCTGAACTTTTACCTCTGACTTCCTATCCCGATTGATATCAGAACTAATTTCTATTGAGGTGACCTAACAAGTTTTCTTTTAATTTGTTAGGTCTTCTTTTTTACTTTGATTTTTCGGATTTTCTATTTTTCCCGTCAGCTATCGTGACCAATATCCATTGAGGTGAACTAACAAGTTCTCTATTTCAACTTGTCGGGTCTTCTTTTATTGACTCCGGGTTTCCGGATCCGCAGATAGCATCTGCAAACAGCAGAGGCTGTCATTTTTTTAATGTAATTTTGCAAACGCTGAGAAATCAGGCAATCCGAAATCCGAAATCACTACATGCCCATCGCCGCACTCGTATCCGGCGGAGTCGGCTCATGTTCACGCGCATCTTATTTTCTGATGCGTATGAACGACCTAAGTCCCCTGTTGGGTCATGGCTCCCGATTCAAGCCTCTGTCCTTTGGGCCTGATCTTTCTGCTTTGAGCTTGCCGAGGCAGGGTGACTCTACAAATTACAACGGGGCAATCAACAATTTCCCGCTTGCACTCCCCTCCTTGGTTTGCAGCCGGTACAGATAGACCCCCGGCTTTACCCCGATTGTTTGCCATAAAGTTTTTTCTCCGTTAAGCGGAAACGAGGTAACCGGGCGGCCGGTGATATCGGCAATGGTTACGATGCCATTTTCCCCTTTCGTATTTATCTCAAAAATAACATAGTCACTGGCTGGTGAAGGATATACCAATAACGGCAATCTGATTTCTTCCTGGTTTATTGCATTTGTATAAGGATAATAACAATTGCCGGGAACAGGATCTGCCCATATATAACTACCATCCAAAAAAATACTATCATTAATGCTTATGCAATTTAACGTAACATTATCTAAACCACATCCAACTACATTTTGAAAACCCGAAGATACATTCCCAAGTCCTTCAACCCAGTGAAAATCACATTCCATTCCCCACTGCGGATTCAAATCCTTCAGCATAATTCTTTTTCGGGTATAAGGACCATTTAATACATAATCAATTGAATCTACCAAAAAGTCAGAATTAATATAATCATAACCAAATTCAGAAGTTGGTAGTTGCTTTATTGTATCCCCTACCTCAACAGTAAGGTCCATCAACAGAATTTCTTCATCCCCCAATTCCCAGCTGTCATCAGGAAATTTTATATATGAACGGCCTGAATCATCGCTGCGGTATGCACCATAATAACCAGGTCCATAATAATGAGAAGGAGCGGGAGGTGGCGTCCAGGGCCCATGAAAAACTGCACCCATGACCATTAATTTAACATAGGCAAGTCCATTAATCATTGTATCACGTTCAATATCAGGAATAAAGATTTTTTTACAATCCTGCACCTCACTATTTCCGGATTGGATAATCCATGTTGCATTTGAGTCAGGTAGCGGCATATAGGTTTGGGCGTTTATATAAGCCGGGGCCATCAGCGTGAACACCATAATAATGATGCTTATTTCTTTTTGCGTTGTATTCATGGTTTTGCGTGTTTAACGTGAATAATGAACTTTTAACGAGTTGTGTTCTTTAGCCCTCTGCCTGCGCACGGCATTTTTGTCAGGCAGTAGGCCTTCCACACAAACTGTTGTCGCTTGAGACTTTTAACTTTGTGCTTTGAGCTTTTTACCTGCCCTACCAGGGTGCAACCATTAATTTACCACATGCGCTGCCCTGCCCGGTTTGCAGGCGGTACAAGTATACCCCTGGCTTTATCCCGGTTGTTTGCCATACGGTTTTTTCTCCTGTAAGAGGAAACGAGGCAACCGGGCGGCCGGTGATATCGGAGATGACAATTGAACCTTGTATATTTGCGTTTTGCATTTCAAAAACAACAAAATTACCGGCGGGATTGGGATAAACTTTTAATGCAATTGCTGAGGGTTCATGAATTGAAAGTGTAGTATCAACATGCACATACAATGTATCGCTCCAGGCGCTGCTGCCGCAATCATTGAAGTTAAAGGCCCTGATTGCGGCTGTGCCCTTAAAGGTGTTGCTCCAGGTAACAATAGCCGTAGTGCTATCGGAGTATAGTGTACCGGCAGTCGCTGGCGAAAGCTCCCATACATACCCGTTTGAATAGGCCGCCACTGGCAGGGTGTAGCTGCTTTGTGAAGTTAAAGAGGTGTAAACCCATACAGGACCCTGGGGTTGCGACGGAATGGCCGGGGCATAATAACCGCAATCCTTGATCTCGAAAAACCAGGCATCTTCCGGAAAATCACCCCCATAGAAGGTGCATTGCACATCGTTGTTGTTGGGCGCCTTTGCTTCACTCGCTATAATATACCGGTAATCGTTAATTTTCGACACAGAATGGTTGTTCATTCGCTCATCACCTAACCCACCAAAACACTGCTGACTTATTAATGTACCGCTGGAATCAAGCCTGGCAAGCCATATATCCAATCTGCCCGGATATGAATGATTGCCTGCAACATCACCATCGTTTGAAAATGTATCGCCAAAAACCAGGATTTCTTCAGAAGTATTAGTAAAAAGGGCATAGGGAGAATCATAATCAGTTCCTCCAAGGCATCGTTGCCAGACAATGCTACCCAGGGTATCAATTTTCACCACCCAGATATCTGTTTTCCCACCCAGACCAGTAGGCTGATGATGCCCGCTTACATCACCATCGTTTGAATATGAAACTGCGGTAAATATATAGCCTGAATCAACCTCTATTATATTAATTCCAGCTTCGTAATCGCTGCCGCCATAGCATTCCTGCCACAGGATATCGCCCTGCATATCGAGCTCAACCAGTCAGACATTACCGATAGCCCCCTGCGGGTAGCAGGTAACCATGCCCCCGTGGTATTGAACCTGGCCCACCATCATGATGTTGTCGCGCCGGTTTATGATCAGCGACACCCCGTTATCGAGGCCTTCGCTACCCAGGGTTTTTTGCCATTCTATGTTGCCGTCGGCATCGCACTTGCACATCCATACATCGTAAGCGCCGTAAAACTGGGTAATGTCACCGCCCGGGTTATCAATACGGTCAACAAACACAAAACCGCCATCGGGGGTAACAATGAGATCATTCATGATGTCGTAATAGGGCGAACCATACGTTTGCTCCCACAGTATATCGCCCTGCCCGTTAATTTTTATCACCCACACATCGTTAAACCCGTTGGTGCCCGATTGAACATCCCCGTCGAGCGACCAAGCTGAACCGAATATATAGAAGGTAGAATCGGTAATGGGCACAATCTTGCGGGGATTATCCGTATCTGATCCACCATAGCATTTTTCCCAAAGCACATTGTGCAGCGTATCGGTGCGCAATACCCAGATATCAGAATCTCCATGATAATTGGTTGCCTCTTCTCCTGAACTGATTCCTAAGGTGAGAAAATACCCGTCCTGAATGCGGGTAGCGGAATAATAATACGCTACCTCATCATCACCCAGGCATTGCTGCCACACTATTTTATTGTTCTGGGCATAGCCGTAATTGAGCAAAAGAAGGAAAAACAGTAAGTGTAAAACGAAAAGCCGCATTTCAATAAGAATAAAAGGATCATCCCGGATATCCCGGGATGATCCTGATGATTAATAATTATTGAATAACAAGTTTACCCTGTTTGCTCACGGCGCCGTGTATTGAATACTATGAGTAAAAGTAATACATCTTCAATCATACTCCAACAACTTTTGGAAAAAAATTTTTGAAAACAGATAATATGGAAATATTCAAAATTACAAGGATGGCAATTGCCCCTTTTTATAGATCGGGATCCTATTATTATTCCTGACCAGCATTCAAAAGAATGACCTTTTTATCCGAGTCGGGTGATAAAAATGTAATTTTGCAGCAAGTATCTCTGAACTTTGTTAAAAGTTAAACTTAACTTCAGATACTGTTTTAAATTTTTTCATGACTGACAACAGGAAGTCATTAAACCTTCTCCCTGGATGAATATCGCCGCCCTCGTATCCGGCGGAGTTGACAGCTCCGTTATGCTCCACCTGCTGAAAGAGCAGGGTTATGAGCCTGTGATCTTTTATATCCTTATCGGAATGAAGGACAAGGAAGGCTTTCTGGACTGCCCTTCGGAAGAGGATATTGAAATCACCACCTGGCTCTCGAAAAAATACGGGCTGAAGATGGAAGTGGTGACCCTGCAGGAAGAGTACTGGGACAGCGTGGTGGCCTATACGATAGATTCCGTAAAGAAAGGACTGACGCCCAACCCGGACGTGATGTGCAACCGCATGATCAAATTCGGCAGTTTCAACGATAAATTCGGAAAAGACTTCGATGCGATTGCCACGGGGCATTACGCTTCAACACAGTTCCGGGATGGCATCAAGTACCTGGCAACGGCAAAAGACAAGTTCAAGGACCAGACCGATTTCCTGGCCCAGATCACCTATGCGCAGCTGCAGAAACTGATGTTTCCGATCGGCGGGCTGCCTAAATCCGAGGTTCGCAGGATTGCCGCTGAAGCCCGGCTGCCCAGCGCCGGCCGCAAGGACAGTCAGGGCATCTGTTTCCTGGGAAAGGTGAACTACAACGATTTTATCCGGAAGTATGTGGGTGAAAAGGAAGGAAATATCGTGGAGCTGGAGACCGGGAAAATCCTGGGCAAACACAAAGGGTACTGGTTTCATACCATCGGACAGCGCAAGGGGCTTGGGCTAAGCCAAGGCCCCTGGTTTGTGGTGAAAAAGGATACGGATGAAAACGTGGTTTATGTCTCCAACGGCTACGACCCCCTGACCCAGTACCGCAACAGCATACAGCTTAAAGGATTCCACTTTATCTCGGGCAATCCCTGGAACGACCTGAGCCGGCCCGTGGATATTACCTTCAAAATCCGCCACACGCCCGAGTTTAACAGGGGCAGGCTGGTATTTACCGGAAGCGGGGCCGTTATAGAATCGGAAGTACCCGTTTCGGGGGTGGCCGCCGGACAGTTTGGCGTGGTTTACGATGCTGCGGGCGAACTCTGTTACGGCAGCGGGGAAATCGACTGGCAGTAATCCTCCTTTCACAGATCATGAAACCGAATTCACGATTACCGGGAATTATCTTATCGTAATTATTGATCCATCGGGTTAGAATCAACGCATGAGAGAAAGTCCGGTTAAATTTCCAGGTGTTTTCATTAATGGGCATACTTTGGGCCGGTAAAAAGCCCAGGAGGAGGAAAATTCCCCTACTTTTTAAGCCAATTTTAATTCATCCAGGGTTCAAAGCCTCAATTGATTGATTTTGTGGCTATTGAATTGCTTCATCGACTAACATATATTTTATGTTTATACATGCATATATTTGTTTTATAGTTATTTAGCTAATTAAAAACTGGGCCTTGGTAACAAAATTTTTGTTTGTTATTTGAATAATTTGTTTCTTTGCAGCCTCAAACCAAAAAAGGAGAAAAAATGTCAGACATTGCAACAAAAGTGAAAGCTATCATCGTTGATAAGCTTGGTGTTGATGAGAACGAAGTTACTCCGGAAGCTAGTTTCACCAACGATTTAGGTGCTGATTCTCTTGATACCGTTGAACTGATCATGGAATTCGAAAAGGAATTCAACATTGCCATCCCCGATGATCAGGCAGAAAAAATCGGTACTGTAGGCGACGCCATTGCTTACATCGAAAACAACACCAAATAAGGAATTCCCTGAATGAAGTCACGACGAGTTGTTGTAACCGGACTTGGTGCACTTACTCCATTAGGCAATAATGTTCAGGATTACTGGACGGCATTGATTAATGGAGTAAGTGGCGCTGACCGTATTACGCGGTTCGATGCAGGCAAGTTTAAAACACAGTTTGCATGCGAAGTCAAGAATTTCGATCCTCTGAAGTTTTTCGACAGGAAAGAAGTTCGTAAGTACGACCCTTACGCCCAGTACGGTATGGTCAGCTCCGACGAGGCAGTTGCCGATGCAGGACTGGTACCCGAAAAACTAGACCTGAATCGCATCGGGGTTATTTGGGCATCAGGAATCGGCGGATTGGTTACCTTCCTTGAAGAGGTCAGTGTGTATGCCACCGGCGATGGAACACCGAGGTTTAACCCGTTCTTCATTCCGAAAATGATTGCCGATATTACAGCAGGACATATCTCCATCAAACACGGCTTCAAAGGGCCCAATTTTGCTACGGTTTCAGCCTGCGCATCGTCGGCCAACGCTATCGTTGACGCGTTCAACTATATTAAATGGGGTAAAGCCGATGTATTCGTCTGTGGCGGATCGGAAGCTGCAGTAAACGCGCCCGGTGTCGGAGGTTTTAATGCCATGCATGCCATTTCTACCCGGAACGATGATCCCAAAACGGCCTCCCGTCCTTTTGACAAGGACCGCGACGGCTTTGTGATCGGTGAAGGCGCCGGTGCCCTGATCCTCGAAGATCTGGATCATGCCCTGGCAAGAGGTGCAAAAATTTATGCCGAAGTGGTTGGAAGCGGCCTTACCGCCGATGCCTACCATATGACAGGCCCCCACCCCGAAGGCGACGGTGCCATGCGCGCCATGAAAGCCGCGCTGGAAGAAGCCGGACTCAGCCCCGCCGATGTTGACCACATCAATACGCACGGCACCTCCACTCCCCTGGGTGATATTGCCGAAGCTAAAGCTATAGTCTCGCTCTTCGGTGAATATGCACCCAAAATCAACATCAACAGTACCAAATCAATGACAGGCCACCTCCTGGGTGCCGCCGGAGCCATTGAAGCAATTGCCACCATTCTGGCCGTTCAGAACAATATCGTTCCTCCGACCATCAACCACTTTACCGATGATCCGGAAATCGATTCTTCACTGAACTTTACATTTGGAAAGGCTGTAAACAGAACCGTTAATGCTGCCATCAGCAACACCTTCGGCTTTGGCGGACACAATGCATCCATACTGATCAAGAAATTTGTTGAATAAGCTGTGTTTCCCCTGAAATTAAAACCTCTCCGGTTTTACTTTTCTTCAGAAAAGCCCTTATACGAAGCCATAAAAAATATTTTCGGGTATTACCCCGAAAATATTTTTTTATATAAGCTGGCTTTTACACACAGATCACAGGCCGTTGAATTACACAACGGCATCAGGATAAGTAATGAACGCCTCGAATATCTCGGCGATACCGTATTAAGTACGGTGGTTGCCGATCACCTTTTCAGGATGTTTCCATTGAAGGACGAAGGATTCCTCACGGAAATGCGGTCACGTATTGTTAGCCGCGCACAACTCAACAAACTCTCCCAGAAAATCGGACTCGATCAAATGATTATCCACTCCCAGGATAGAAATAACGTTTACCGTTCCATCCGTGGCGATGCTTTCGAAGCAATTGTCGGCGCAATTTATCTTGACAAGGGGTATGAATTTACACGAAAAGTTCTCATTAGCAAAATTATCCGGAACCATTTCGACCTTAACGAATTGATCAATACCGACCTTAACTATAAAAGCCGATTGATCGAATGGTCGCAAAAAGAGAAAAAAGCTATTGAATTTAACGTAGTTCAGGAGGTGGGTACGGGTTATAAAAAACAATACATCGTGGAAGTTACCCTGGATGGTGAAATCGCCGGATCGGGCCGCGACTTTTCCATTAAAGGCGCCGAACAGAATGCCGCCATGAAGGCCATCGAATATTTCGGAATCAACGGCAACGGGAAGCATTAACCGGATAAGCTTTAAGCTATAAGACATTTCGAAAAATTTCCGGAATGCCTTATAAAATCTGAATGAACTTTGCTATTTGCAATAACCAGGGTTTCTATGGCAATGGTTTTCCCGCCTTGTGAAAGGATTCAGACAGGATGCGGTTGGACGCTGTTCATAAAAGTATAAAGTGGTTTCATTGTCCATTTGAGGAAAATAAATCTCATCAGAGTTGCCGACCTCTTCAGGAAGATTGACCGCGGCTGATACTGGTGATAAGGTCATTAAAGGCACAGCATCCCAATACTCCTGCGAGCTTGGAATATATCCGGAAGGAGAGGGGTTAACCTGTGCCATAATTTTAATGTTCACAAGCATAATCATGGCAAGCATAATGATTCCAAAAGCATTTTTTGTTGTTTTCATAAGTTGTTTATTAAGTTAATATTGGTTGTGATATTTATTGAGTACCAGTTTAATTATTTGAAGCTGTTTTTCAGATTCAATTTTCGCTATGTATAAACCAGGAGACAGATTTGCTGCTTCAAACAAATACTCTTGTAGAGGTTCCATTTCAAAAGTTAAGATGCAAGATCCTGATTGATCGAGGATTTCAACTTTTGATGATTGATTTATTGTTGATTTAAAAATTATGTGGTTCTTAAAAGGGTTAGGATAACATACTAAGAGTTTATTTCTGAATTCTAAATCATTAATTATATGAGATGCAGTAATTATTGTATCCTGGCTTTTATAAATGATTGAAGAACCCGGCGGGTACATTAGTAGTTTTCCAATAGCATCAACTGCAAATTGGCCTGCAGAATTATAAATCAACCCATTATTCAGCACAATAGGATAAGTATCACCTCCATCCTCTGATAACAATACACCCCCAAATCCAGCGCTTTGATCACAGGCTAGAAAAATCCGGTTGTCAGGTACAACCTGAAAATCCATTACTGATGAATTGATTGCTATATATTCCCAGGAATTCAGCACAAAATCAAAACGGTATATGCCATTCCAGCTACCAACAAGTAGCCTTCCGTTGTTATCAAAATCCAAAGAATAATAAGCACTCGGGGTAGTGAGATTAAGAAAAGGTATCCATGTTTTTCCATAGTCTATTGACGAGTAAACTTTAGGTTGTTCGTCACTCCAACTATTGGTAAATCTCGAACATGCGTATATTATGCCATTGGGTCCAAAAGCAATATCAGTAATATGCTCCTGATAATCATCGTTATACAAATTCAGTACATTTTCCCATGTTTCACCATTATCGACTGAACGGAGTATTCCCCTTGAGTTTTCACCTCCAACCAGTATGATACTATCAAACCCGCATCTGATAACATCAAAAGAAGTGGCTTCCGGAAAATGTTCGTAAACCAATTGCCAGTTTTCTCCGAGATCGGAGGTTCTGTATAACTTGCTAAAAAGCGAAGTGAACAAAGTACTGTCACGATAAAATGCTATTGCCCTGGTATATAAATAAGGGATACCATTGTTTTTATGTTGCCAGGTTTCTCCATTATCATCACTGCGGTATATTCCCCCCAAATTCTCATCCCAAGTAGCAAGGTAAATCCTGCCCTGTGAATCTACTGTCATATCGTAAATGTGTGCTCCCGGATTGTTAATTGGTTCCCAGAAATCCTGGCTAAAGCAGGAAAGGGAAAAGAATGTCAAAGTGAGTATAAGAACGAAGTTATTTTTCATACTAAAATTTTAAATCAATATCTGAATTAAATACAAACAAGTTGAATCAAGGATTTAGTGTTTAATAATAAGTTTTACTGAAATGTTGGAGGAGTGTGAATTTATATTCAGGAGATACAACCCTTGGTTTAAGGCAGAAACATCAATAGCAAAACTATTGCCGGCAGATTCAATGTCTTTTTGTAATATAACCTCACCCAGCGTATTGTAGATAGTCAGCAACTCTGCATATTTAAAGCCCTCTGGTAGCCGCACTGTAAGAATATTTGAAACCGGGTTGGGAAAGACTTCTAACATGTTTAACTCAGAATTATCCAGACCCACCGCAAGAAAACCACAATTTTCATTGTATGGTTCATAACCAAACCAAAATGAACCATTTACTTGTACACACACTGTTTCTGATTGATGAAATGGATCAAAACCACTCAAGATATCTAAGTTTAAAAAGTAGACCTATAGTCTTTTATACCTTCAATAAACTCAAGGCTCATACTACTACCATACTTGAGCGAAAAAAAAACATAAAATTTTCTATATTCATTTAATTCTCCAATAAATGACATGTCAATGGAATCAATAAAAGCTAAATAAAACAAAGAGTCATCAAATACGCTAAATTGAAACGCCGGTAAACTGACTGTATCACCCACTGCAGCAGATAGGTCATAGCCAAGTTTTTCCTGTGTCTCTCCAAGGTAGTTCCGGATAAACCAAATTTTCTTTTCTTCTACACTCTGACGCATAAAACAATGCAGGGTACTTATGGTGTCATAAATGGTTGGGTAGTCGTCAAGCCTATATACCACCTTATAGTTAAGGTTGTTTATTACAGAATCACCCATCACCGTGTAGATAACATCATTGTATTGCCATGTATTATAATCAAATTCCAAAACGGTCCAATAGGCGTTTTCTTCGGGTAGTGGGTAATAAGTTTGTGCTGCAGCGTTGAATGAAAATGCCAGTGCAAATAGCATGGGTAGAAGTAAACATCGTTTCATAAAGGATTGGTATTATGGTTAGTTTTTTTAGTTTTGATTTGATCCTGAATTCTTTGCTTCTGGCAAAATATATAGAGTGAAAATGTGATTATTAAAAGTAAAGCTATTTTACACTTTGATAAAAAAGAACGCTTTTTTAGATGAAGTAAATTTACTGCTAAATTTTAATAAAAGTCAAGCATGGGGGGGGGGGGGGGGGGTAAGTTATTAACAATTTATACACATTGATAAATAATGTATTTGATGTGCCGGAAGCCAGTTAACATCTCAAATAATCATATGCCTTTATCTTAATGATGGCAGCCGGAATCCACTTTTTCCCGGTCACACCTTCGTCCGGGAATGAATAATTAAACAATTTAATGATGTGAAAATATGAGAATTTTACATCCCGATAACGATCCGGGCCAAAATCCAAAATCTTCCCGGTAACAGAATCCATTTAATCCTGTTAATCCTGTTAATCCTGTCGAAAAAAAAAGAAACCTTGCAAATCCTGTTAATACTGTCATTCCGTGATGAAGTTTAGCTTATCAGGGTTTAAACGTCCTTTACACACCTAACAGGTTAGAAGAAAACCTGTCAGGTGAATTCTTGTCCCTTTCTTCCTCTCTCTTTCTCTCCTCCCAAATGGTGGTCTCGGCTCCGCTCGACCACCACCGCTCGTCCTTCTTCCCGGTCCCTGAGCGTTCACCCTGAGCGAAGCCGAAGGGAAGTCGAAGGGGCGTCCCTCGTCCATCCTTCAGCGTCCCTCGTCCCTCCTTCAGCGTCCCTCGTCCCTCCTTCAGGCATAGTCTGTGACTACGTCGGAACACGCCGCCCGGAACCGATAATGCATTATTTTCAAATCCTGAAAACTTTTGCATGCAGGCACAATAACCTTTGCGAATAATTATCTTTGCATGAAACCACTGCCATGGCCAGAAAGAAACTAATCAGCGAACCCCTGTCCTATCCCGATCTGGGAATTATAGGTATCAGCAGCCAGTTGAAGGATTACCGGCTGGCCTACCATATCAACCTCTTCGCTGCCCTTTCCCTTTCAAGGCTCGACGATCTTCCCGTATACCAGGAAAAAGAAGGGACCCTGCCCGAATTTCCGCTCTTCGCGTATTATGAATGCAACCGCCGGCTCCACTTTTACCTGATCGCGAACAGCAACCACACCGCCAAACTGGTACCTGCCTACCGTCAGGCGGATTACTTCCTGTTAACCAAAGGTCCTTTCGAACCGGAACACCAGTCTTCCCTGATCCAAACCATCCGTAAAATAGAAGGCGTGCAACTGGCCTTTAATGTGGAGGGCGCAAAAGTGAAAAACCTCGAAGGCATAATGACCGATTTGGAGCTGCACCTGGTTGGGAAGGAAGTCTGAGGTTGAGGTTAAGATTAAAGATAAGGCTAAGGTTGAAGCGGGAATTATGAAATAACAGTTATTCCAGAAATTTCGTCCGGCATCAGTATCCTTTTAATCCTGCTAATCCCGTTAATCCTGCCGAAAAAAAAGAAACCAAGCAAATCCTGTAAATCCTGTCAAAAAGAGAATCCTGCTAATCCTGTAAATCCTGTAAATCCTGTCAAAAAAAAGAATCCTGCTAATCTTGTAAATCTTGTCTTTCAGAAAACACCGATCAATACGATTAATCATTCCGAGATCCAAAATCCAAAATCACATATTCCTCCTGTACTGCCCTCCTACCCTGAACAACTCCTGCGTGATCTGTCCGAGCGAGCAATATTTTGTCGCTTCCATCAGGGCTTCAAACACGTTGCCGTTGGAAGCTGCCGTATGATGCAGGTACTTCAGGGCCTGTGCCGCTTCAGGCTGCCAGGTCTTGTGCAGTTCTTTCAGCATTGTCACCTGATAATCCTTTTCTTCCGGGGTCGAGCGGATTACCTCTGCCGGAATAATGGTGGGCGAGCCTTCCGACGAAAGAAACGTATTCACCCCCATAATCGGCAGTTTGCCGTCGTGCTTCAGCTTCTCGTAATAGAGCGACTCTTCCTGAATGCGGCTGCGCTGGTACATGGTTTCCATCGCGCCAAGCACCCCGCCCCGTTCCGTAAGCCGGTCGAATTCCAACAAAACCGCTTCCTCCACCAGATCGGTTAACTCCTCTATGATAAAGGACCCCTGCAGCGGATTCTGGTTTTTCGCCAGCCCCAGCTCATGATTGATGATCAGCTGAATGGCCATGGCCCTGCGCACCGACTCCTCGGTAGGCGTGGTGATGGCCTCATCGTAGGCATTGGTATGCAGCGAATTGCAGTTATCGTAAATGGCATACAGGGCCTGAAGCGTGGTCCGGATATCGTTAAATCCGATCTCCTGCGCGTGCAGCGAGCGTCCCGAAGTCTGAATATGATACTTCAGCATCTGCGAGCGCTCGTTGGCGCCGTATTTCAACTTCATGGCCTTGGCCCAGATCAGCCTGGCCACCCTTCCCATCACCGCATACTCGGGATCTATGCCGTTGGAAAAGAAAAACGAGAAGTTCGGGGCAAAATCATCAATCTTCATCCCGCGCGACAGGTAATACTCCACATAGGTAAACCCGTTGGCCAGGGTAAGCGCCAGCTGGGTTACCGGATTGGCGCCAGCTTCGGCAATATGGTATCCCGAAATCGACACGGAATAAAAATTCCTTACGTTATTCCGGATAAAGTAATCCTGCACATCTCCCATCACCTTGAGCGAGAAATCGGTGGAGAAAATGCAGGTGTTCTGGGCCTGATCCTCTTTCAGAATATCGGCCTGCACGGTACCCCTGACCTTTGAAATGGTATCGGTTTTTATTTTTTGGTACACCTCAGCCGGTAATACCCGATCGCCGGTTACCCCCAGCAGCATCAGGCCGAGCCCATCGTTACCTGCAGGCAGCGCACCCTGATAAGCAGGGCGGGCCGTGCCCCTGGCCTTATAAATTGCCGCAATCTTCTTTTCAACCTCTGCTTCGAGTCCGTGCTGCCGGATATACAACTCGCACTGCTGATCGATGGCCGCATTCATGAAAAATCCTACCAGTGCCGGAGCCGGTCCGTTGATGGTCATGCTCACTGAAGTGGCGGCATCCAGCAGGTTGAAACCCGAGTAGAGCTTTTTGGCATCGTCGAGACAAGCCACCGAAACGCCGGCATTCCCGATTTTTCCGTAAATATCGGGCCGCACGTCGGGATCGGCACCGTAAAGTGTAACCGAATCGAAGGCGGTGGAGAGCCTGCGCGCCGGCATTCCTGCCGATACGTAATGAAACCGCTTATTGGTGCGTTCCGGTCCGCCTTCGCCGGCAAACATGCGGGTAGGATCTTCGTTTTCGCGTTTGAAGGGATAAACCCCGGAGGCATAGGGAAACTCCCCCGGAACATTCTCGCGCAGGTTCCATTTCAGAATATCGCCCCAGCTGTGATAGCGCGGCATGGAGATTTTGGGCACCCTGGTATGCGAAAGCGATTCCGAAAAGGTCTGTACCTTAATTTCTTTCCCCCTCACACTATAGCTGTATTCCGGATCGCTGAACCGCTTTTTCTTCTCTTCCCACGATCCGATAACCGCCAGATGGTCTTCACCAAGCGATTTCCGGAGTGCCTCCATCCGTTGTAGAATGGTTTCCGGAACGTCCTGCGATTCCTTTTTCAGCAGGCTACCGGCCTGTTCCAGCGATTGGAGCTCGGCGGCCTCTTTTGCCAGCCTGTCTGTCAACGCGTTGTAATTTCGGACGGTATCGCTGATTTCCGAAAGATAACGTACCCTCGAAGGCAGGATGATGGCAATAGTGCCATGTTCTTCTCCGGCAATAATTTCAAACGGTTTGAAAGCCTTGCCTGCTTTGGCATTCATAAGCGAAATAAGATGATTGAACAGCCTGTTTACTCCCGCATCGTTGAACTGCGAAGCCCGGGTGGCAAAGACCGGCAGCGAATCCGGTTCATCGTCCCAGCGCTTGTGGTTGCGGACGAACTGCTTTTTAACATCCCGCAAGGCATCGGCGGCTCCGCGCTTGTCCGACTTATTGATGGCGATCACATCGGCAAAATCAAGCATGTCGATCTTTTCGAGCTGGGAGGCGGCTCCGTATTCCGGTGTCATCACATACAGAGAGAGATCGGCATAATCCACAATCTCGGTATCGCTCTGTCCGATGCCCGAACTTTCGAGTATCACCATATCAAAACCTGCGTTCTTTACAATACAAACGGCATCGCTGATGTATTTCGACAATGCCAGGTTGGCCTGCCGGGTGGCCATGCTGCGCATAAAAACCTGAGGCGAATTGATCGCATTCATGCGGATGCGGTCGCCCAGCAGCGCCCCTCCGCTCTTGCGGCGGGTCGGATCAACAGAGAGGATTGCCAGCTTCTTTTCGGGATTGGCCAGCAGAAACCGGCGCACCAACTCATCCACCAGCGACGATTTCCCGGCACCGCCCGTACCGGTAACCCCAAGCACGGGGCTCGAAAGGGTACTGCATGTACTCCGCAGTTCCCGGGTAATCACTTTTGCCTTGTCGGGATGGTTTTCCGCAGCACTGATGAGGGAAGCGATGGCACGCACATTCCCGGAGCGAATAACCTCCGCATCAATACCGTTAAGATTTCCGGCTTCGAAATCAGCCTTCCGGAGCAGGTCGTTGATCATCCCCTGCAGGCCCATTTTACGGCCATCGTCGGGCGAGTATATCCTGGCGATTCCGTATTGGTGAAGCTCTTCGGCCTCGTGGGGAAGAATAACACCTCCGCCTCCGCCGAAAATCCGGATGTGACCGCAACCGGCCTCCTGCAGCAGGTCGTACATGTATTTGAAATACTCCATATGCCCACCCTGGTAGGAGGTAATGGCAATGGCCTGTACATCCTCCTGAATGGCACACTGTACCACCTCCTGAACGGAACGGTCGTGACCCAGGTGAATAACTTCTGCTCCCGACGACTGAAGGATTCTGCGCATCACGTTGATGGCCGCATCGTGTCCGTCGAATAAGGAGGCAGCCGTTACGATCCGGATGTGGTTTTTGGGCTTGTACGCTGTGTTTTCCTGCATGAGTGGCTGTTAAGGCAGGGAGTATCAATCCCTGAGTAAGAGTATGTTTTAATATTTATTCCCGACTAAGGGCCGGAGCTCAGGCTTATTAGTAAATAATCCCATAAACCGGGCAGACCCGGGCAGTAACGGAGACTTCCGAACGTTTGTAGTGCAAACGATTGCACTAACAATCGGGGAGGCAGTTTGGTTCGAAACCTGCTATACCCTGAAACCCAATCACTACTTTCCATTGCCGAAGGTTGTACATCAAAAAATATTAATTTGATCAGAGGTCCGGGGTACAAATCTCAATTTTCATGATACAAAAACCCCGATAATTGTACCATCCGATTGGTTATCAACAATATAATTAAGCAATCATCCATATTGATTTTAAAATCATATTTCAGTGGTATACGCAATTTCTTGCAAAAAAACTGTACGTTTGTGATTACCTATATAACCAGGCCCAACATCACTCTTTATGAAAAAGTTTTTTTTACTCCCGACCCTGTTGTTTTTTCTTGCTCTTGCCACCAGTGCACAACAGGAAAAATATTCACAAGTGAAGATCTTTGCCGGTCCTGAAGATTTTCCTGCGCTTGCCCGCCTGGGTATCGCCCTGAATGCAGGTTTCTTCGATGCTAAAGAAAGTACCTATACTACTGCCCTTACGCCGGACGAATTGCTCGCGCTTGAGTCTCTGAACCTGAATCACATTGTAGAGATTGACGACCTGGCTGCCTATTATGCTGCCAGAAATACCGGAATGGATATTAAGCAGGCAAAAAAGCAGGCCATGCAATCCCCATCCGACTATCCGGTTCCGTATAATTTTGAACTTGGATCCTGCGGCGGGTTCAGTACGGTGGATGAATGCTATGAGCATCTGGATCTTATGTTTAATCTTTTCCCCGACCTGATTACGGAGAAACAGCCCATTTCAGAAATAACCACCATACAGGGAAGGCCGGTTTATTACGTAAAAATTTCCGATAATCCGAATGAGAGCGAGCAGGAGCCCCAGGTACTTTATACCGGAATGCATCATGCCAGGGAGCCCATTGGAATGCAGCATCTGCTCTATTACATGTATTACCTCCTCGAAAATTATGAAACCAACGAAGAGATTCGCACACTGGTCGACAATACCGAAATGTACTTTGTTCCGGTATTCAACGTCGACGGTTATCTTCACAACATCAGTACCAATCCTAACGGTGGTGGAATGTGGCGCAAAAACCGCAGACAGAACACAGGAGGTTCGTTTGGCGTGGATCTGAACCGCAATTACGGACTCGGCTGGGGATGGGACAACGAAGGCTCATCTCCCTATCCCTCCCAGGATACCTACCGCGGAACCGGACCATTCTCGGAACCGGAAACACAGGCTATGAAGGAGTTCTGCGAAAATCATGATTTTAAAATTGCATTGAACTACCATTCATACAGCAATCTTCTGCTTTACGCCTGGGGCTACATCCCTGAATCAACACCCGACGAAAACGCTTTCGCGGAATATTCCCGAAGAATGACAGCAGATAACCGGTATACGTACGGACCTTCAAGTACAACCATTTACATTTCGAACGGCGGATCCGACGACTGGATGTACGGCGAACAAACGACCAAAAACAAAATCCTGGCCTATACCCCGGAAGTAGGAAGTCAGGGAGATGGCTTCTGGCCTGCCGTTAGCCGAATCATCCCCCAATGCCAGGAAAACATGATCCAGAGCATACTTGCTGCCCGCTATTCAGGACCTTACGCTGAGATCAGGGATAACACCCCCGTTATTATCCCCGATAAATCGTCGTGGATTAAATTCGACCTTACCCGTCTGGGACAGACCCCGGCCTCGTATGTTGTTTCGGTAACGCCTCTGGACGATAATTTTGCTTCATGGGGTGACCCCGTTTCTGTTCAGAACCTGGATGTCCTTCAAACCAAAACCGACTCCATACCCTTCGAACTGGCCGCTCATGTGCGAAACGGCGATACCCTCACGTATGTTATTTCCATTGAAAACGGAATGTACACAACACACGATACCATTGTCCGCTATTACGGAACTCCTGTGGTTGTCTTTTACGACGATTTCCCCGATACGGAAAAATGGAACGGACAGTGGGGGCTGTATTCTACCTTCCCCTACTCAGCACCTTATTCCATAGCCGACTCACCACTCGGTAATTATACAAACAACGCAAACACTTCGTTTACTATGGAGGAGGAGGCCGACCTTACCAATGCCTCCGTCGCCATCCTGAATTTTGTCGCCCGCTGGAGAATAGAAGCAGGCTACGATTACGTTCAGCTGAAATTGTCGGCCGACAACGGAGCAAGCTGGACTCCCCTTCAGGGTCGATACAGCAACACGGGAACCATGTACCAGATACAGGGAGAACCCGTCTACGATGACATACAGGCAAACTGGGTTCGTGAGGAGATCAACATCAGCGAATATGCCGGACAAAAAATAAAACTCCGGTTTACCCTTCGCAGCGATGCCAACACCATTGCCGACGGCTTCTATTTCGACGACCTGGGAATTACCATCATCGATATCACCACCAATCTGGAAAACAAAGGCATATACCCGGAATATTATCTATCCGATCCCCGGCCGAATCCCGGAACCGGTATAATTTTCTTTGAAACAAATCTTCCAGCGGGCAATGGAAATGCGATGATACGAATTACCGATGCTGCCGGGAAATCGGTTATGGAAATTCCTGTTAATCAGGGAGACAGTCAAGTAAGTGCAGCCATTGAAAACCTCCGGAACGGACTGTATCTGTGCCACCTTATTCAGGGCCAGCGCATTCTGGGCACTTCAAAGCTCCTGAAACTATAAGTAAATCAGGGTTTTACCGATCGTTTAAAGCGGGCTTTGCCCGCTTTATCCATTTTTTCGCAGGCATACTGGAAAATAAGCCGGGGTGCGGTGTCTTTCCATTTAAGCAGGAAAGTTTCTGTTTCTGCATTTTTAAGTTTCCATGCTTCGCGCAGAAACCAGCCCATGCCCTGATGAACCTCCCGTTCAGGATCAGACATCAGCGGCTCAAGGAATGTGAAAAGCTCCGGATAAGCAACACCGGTCTTTAAAAGTTTGATGAATGTCACCGGCACACAGCGGCGCTGAAATTTATAGGGCGATGTAACCCATCCCCTGAAATCCTCCTTTCCCATCAAATCCTGCTTCATCAGTTCGGGCAGGAAAAACATCCCAAGATAATCGGCATGGGCCCAGTTGCGGATACCTGTTTCAAACAGGTTTTCAATCCGCTGAATATCTGTTTTTTGTAGCTTATCTTTTACCAGGGATAAAAGAATCAGTACAAAGGAAGTTTCCTCGTATTTGCCGCTTTTCATCAGCAAGGGGGCTGTATCAAAAACCAGGTCAACCGTAAGATTACCGGCTTTCTTAAGCTCGTCCTTCTTTGCATCCATCAGCGCCTGGCTGAGGCCCCAGGCATCATACACCCCTTCTTTGAAATAGCGGGAATATTTTGTAACAAGTTCAGGATTCGCATGTTCAATGCAATAACTTTTCAGTTCCTGGAAAAGTTCTTCTGCTTTCATAAAATCAGTTTGGATCAAATAAACCGGACACCTGTTCAAAAATACTATTATCCCGATAAATATGTACACAGAAAGCAAACTATTCGTGATTTATTTAACTTTGCTAATCACAACACCTTAAACTTATCTTTTTGAATTTCCGGTTACTGAAAAAATTAAACGGCATAGTTGTTTTTGCTGTATTCACTGTATTGTGGATCATGCCGCCATGCTGTAAACTTACTGCAGGGCCTGCCGACAGCCTGAAGACGCTTGCTGCTGCCGCCTCCGCAGACACTACGGCTATAAGGCTGCTGGTCGAAACCGGCGATTATTATGCCAGGCTTGACCAGCATGACTCAGCACTTTACTATTACAATAAGGTACTTTCACGGGTAGTCCCTGAAAATGAAAACCGCTATATCCCCGGCATTTACTATAAGTTAAACCGCTTGTTCTATAAAAGCGGAAACTATGACATTTCGCTCGACTATTTATTTAAGATTCTTTTACAATATGATGTAATCCGATCTGCAGCGCACGATACGGCTAAAATTGAATACCAGACGTCCCTGGCTTATGCAGATATCGGAACATCCTATTTCGCTATGGAGAATTACTCAAAATCAAAGGAATACTTTGAAAAAGGATATGCTATAATTAAGAAACTCAGCCAAAGCACACAAAAAACAGATGTAACTGAGAACATGTTTGTTTTTATCATCAATCTGGGGTCGGTTCACGTGGCCATTGAAGATTTTTCCAAAGCCAGGGAGTATTTTGAGGTCGCACTCGGGTTAAACAAGCAGTTAGGGAAAATTGCATACGATGCTGTGCTTTATAATAACCTCGGGATCATTTTCAAGGAAGAAAAAAATTATCAGAAGGCTTATGAGTACTACATAAAATCAGCCGATATCAGGGAAATTATTAAAGATACAGCCGGGTTGGCACAGGTGAACAACAACCTGGGGAACCTTGAATTTGAGCGGGGAAATTATAAAATTGCCATTGATTTTTTACGGAAAGCGTTAAATTTCAGCAGGAAATCAAAGAACCTGAAATCTGAAATGCTCTCAGCTGATTTTCTGTCGCGAACCTTTGAGAAGACCAGAGCATATGACAAGGCACTGGAAATGCATAAGCTTTTCAAGCAACTACACGATAGTATCCTGGATAGTGAAAAACTACATCAGACCACACGCCTTGAACTGCAGTACCAGTATGAAAAACTCCGGAAGGAAGCGGAATTGCAGCAGGAAATAGCGCTGGCAAAAAAAGAACGGAAATCATTGATCTATATGATTATAGCCGGCATATTCCTTTTCACCGTTGTGATTCTTTACCTGATCAACCGGAACCAGCGCATAAAGATGAGGCAGGTAAAACTGGTGAAAGAGAGCCTGGAACTGGAGCAAAAAAACCTGACGCTCGAAAAACAAAACCTGTTGCTGGAAAAACAAAACCTTGAACTGGAACTGGATTACCGCAATAAAGAACTGGCCACACATGTAATGTACCTCGTGAATAAAAATGAATTTCTTGCATCCATTTCCGAAAAACTGCTGGCAATCAGGCATATGCTGTTGCCTGAAAACAGAACGGTAGTGCAGGAAATCATCCGCGAAATGAAATCGAACATCGACAATACCGTTTGGAACGAATTCGAAGTCAGGTTCCAGAATGTGCATCAGGATTTTTATCAGAAGCTGGGTGAAAAATACCCCGACCTTACCCCGAATGAAATCAAGCTCTGTGCCTTCCTCAGGTTAAATATGACCACCAAAGATATTTCTTCCATTACATTCCAGTCGCTGAAAAGCATTCAGGTAGCCCGCGTCAGGCTCAGAAAAAAACTGGGAATAACCAGGGATGAGAATCTGGTAAGTTTATTGCAGCAACTCGGATAGACCGGTAAAACTCCCTCCTCAAACAACTTTACGGGTCAGTATTTATTTACAAACTTTCTCCCTTCCCCAACCTACGGCATAAAATAATCGAAAGCATATCCTTTCAACATGCTGTTTAGCAATTCTTTATCAAAATTGTAGCAATAATGTTACCCGGCCATTAATGCCTGTAGGTTTTTTGTTAACCATAAATATTAGGGAATATGTGAAGCACTGTCGAGTTTTGTGCCGAAAATAAAGCATTATGAGCACAAAGAAAACCGTGGCATCTGATCCGGTTGAGCAGGAACTTAAAAACTTCATAGACAAACTCAACAATGAAAATGCAGCGCTTTCAAAAATTCTGTCTGGTGTATCAGAGTTTAAAAGCACTACGGAAAATGCAATACCGGCTGAAGGTAAAACCGGGGAAGAACCCGAAATAAATAATACTGAAAACCAATAAACAATCACTAAACTTTAACTCATGAAAAAGTTATTCGTTTCAAAACTGCTTTCAGCGATATTTTTTTTATCGCTTGGGTTGCAGGCGATCAGTCAAACGGCTGTTTACAAAGAGATCGGCAGGCCTCCGCAGCAGACTGCTAACCGTAACGGGCAGGTAATTTATGACCAGTTTTACCCGCTCGCAGATGGTTCAATTGTCAGTAACGCTTATACCGATCCCGGAAATTTAAGCTATTCCTGCATCGCTGCTGATGATTTCGTCGTCCCGGCAGGCGACTCATGGGGAATCCGCTACATTGATATTGCAGGTCAGTACTGGGAATGGACGGGTACTCCGATAGATGCATTGAACATTTACCTGTATGCCGACAATGGCGGAATCCCGGGAGATATCCTGCATTCTTTTGAGAATTTTACCAGCTACAACGCTTTACCCATTGATGCAGGCACCCATCTTTACCGCTATGAGATCATGCTGCCCTCAGTAATAAACCTGACTGCAGGACATTACTGGGTAGGTGTACAGGCAGTTTCCGATTTTACCGTAACAAACCGCTGGGGATGGCTAAGTCATGAAAGTATGACCATTGAAAATGAATACCAATGGAAAAACCCGGGAGATGGTTATGGATATGGTTACACCGACTGGACTCCGGCTTCCTACATGACCTGGTCTAATTTTAACCTGGCTTTTGCCCTTTACGGAGATGGTCTGGATAATGATATGGCCATGGTAAGTATTGACTCCCCGGTATCTTCGCAAAACCTCACATCTTCAGAGTCAATTACAATTTCAATAAAAAATGAAGGAATCAATACGGAAACCGGATTTCAGGTGAGCTATTCCATTAATGGCGGGTCTCCGGTTACTGAAACTGTTACCTCTCTTACCCTTGCTCCAAACCAGATTGCTCAATATACTTTTACTACCCCGGCTGATCTTTCAGTGGCATCACCCTATGAAGTCACAGCAACTGTATCATTATCAGGGGACCCGGTCTCCGGCAACAACAGCAAAACTAAAATCATTTACAATTTAGGTACTGTTTATCCCATGCCGGCCACAGGCACCCAGACCATAACCAGCTGCGGTGCAACCTTTACTGATTCGGGTGGACTTGAAGGAAATTTCGGAATGAATGATAATGCGGTTACCACCATTTATCCGGCCAATGCAGGCGACAGGGTAAGGCTGACTTTTCTCGAATTTAATGCGAGCTATGGCGGATTTGAGGTATACGACGGAACAAGCACCAGCGCCAACCTGCTGGGCAACTGGACCGGCACCAATAGCCCAGGGGTACTCACAGCGCTCAATTCGGAAGGAGCCCTTACAATACATTTCCAGGGCCCGGGATGGGAAGAAAATTCCGGATGGGTAGCTTTTATTTCGTGCGTCACCCCTGTTGAAGACGACCTGGCAATCCTGGACTTTACCAGCAGCCTTACTACTATTTTCCAGAACAATACCACCATCCTGAGTGCAAACATTCAGAATTTAGGATCTCAGGCCCAGGAAAAAACGGTTACTTTCAAGGCCAACGGCAATGTAATTGGTACACGTAGCACCGGTCTGCTCAACACCGCGGATACAGCCTGGGTTCAGCTACCATGGACCGCAACCGAACCCGGACAATACACACTGGAAGCCTCTATTCCTGAAGATCAGGGCCCTGAACCGGATAATACTGCAAGCTTTGAAAAATATGTGTATCCTTTTGATGCATTCTTCGAAGATTTTGAAGGGAGTTTTCCTCCCGAAAACTGGACCGCCGGAATAAACTGGGGTCAGAATAATGGCGGATTCAGCGGTAATTACAGTGCGGTCTGTATGGTGCAGGCCGGATTTAGCGACACCCTCGTATCTACCCGTCTTGATGTAGGTTCCAATGCATCCTTCTCCTTCTATGCCGTTTCAAGCATGTGGTGGCCCGGCGATTTACAGATCCTGTGGAAGGAAGATGGGACCAATGAATGGATTCACCTTATGACTCCGGTGCTTAATGCAATGCAATTTGGCGAATATACCGTTGATATGGCAGCCTTTGCCGGTCATACCGGTCGAATCGCTTTCGTAGACTTTGTATCTAACCCCTACGCATGGTCAGGAATGGTACAGTTAGACTACATCCTGGGGCAGAATATTTCAGTTCATTATGATGATTTTGACCTTAAGGTAAAAGCGTTTGACGGAGACCGCCTATATATGATGGGCGAAAGCTCTGAATTCTCCCTGACCATCCGCAACAACGGGCTTGAGACACTTCCGGCTGCATCATACAGGGTTAAACTAATGGTAGGAGCCGAAAACCCATTGGAAGTTTTCTCGCTTCCCGGCGAGGAGATAGATTTCCAGGAAGAAATTTCCTTTACGCTCTCCTATACCTTTCCTGAAATAGGAGAATACCACATCTATGCCGAAGTTGAACTGACCAATGACCAGTCTCCTGAGAATAATGTCAGCGATGTGCTGGTTCTCTCAGGCGTACCGTCACAATCGACTTTTGGATTGACAGGTGAGAAATCAATTACTCTTGAGTATCCTATTGATATGGCCTACAATCACTCCTTATCGGAGACCATCTATACAAATGAGGAAATCGGACAGGAAGGAGTTATCTTTGGTATTTCATGGGATTACTGGTTTGCCCAGGATGAACTGAATGTTCCGGTCCGCATCTGGGCAGGCCTGACAGATGTACCTGAACTCAATAACGGATGGGTTCCCGCAGGTGACCTTATCCCTGTATTTGACGGCAACCTTACTTTTTTGAGTGGGCAGCAAACCATTTACATACCTTTCTCAACGCCCATAAATTACAATGATCCCACCAAAAATATTGCAATTTTGGTTGAAAAGATTGCTGATCATACAAGCATGAATCAGTTTTTCTGGAGCTATGGCACTACGTTTGCTTCAACATTGCTGATAAATGGATATACTAATCCTCCGGATCCTTTTAACCCTCAGGGTGGAGGACAGGCATACATGAGTCCTTTTGCACGCTTTGTCTTTAATGATCAGCTCGGCGCAGCCGCAGGTACTGTTACCGACCCCGACGGCGCTCCCATCGAAGGCGCTTCAGTAACGGTAGAACAGCTGAATATTGTCACGCATACCGATGCTGACGGAATGTACGAACTGCCTTATCTTCCGGCCGGAACTTATCCTGCAACCGCTGATAAATTCGGCTTTACCGCGGTGACCCACCCGCTTCAGGTTATGCTGAACAATACCACTACCCTCGATTTTGTGATGGGAGAGCTGGCCCTCGTAAATATCTCAGGCACAGTTTCAGGCATTGATAATTCGGGAACTGGAATTGAAAATGCAGCAATCACACTTTCCGGTTATAATACATATGCTGGGTTTACAGGCACTAACGGGGAATTTCTGCTCGAAAATGTTTACAGCCAGAATACCTATCAGCTCAGCATTGCCGCAGACGGATATGCAACCTACATGGCTCCTGTGGAAGTAACTGACTCAGACATCGACCTTGGTGAAATCGTGCTGAATGAAGCCCTGCTCATCCCGTTTACCGTGATGGCTGAACCGGTTACCGGCAGCATGGAAGTAACCTGGAATACCCCCACTTCCGCAGCGCAACATACCCTGGTTTTTGAAGATGGCATCCATGAACAGGGCTGGGCCGGTGAAACCGGAGAAGAAGTATGGCTCGGAAACTACATCCCGTTTGAGGAGCCCGCAACCATTACCGGCTTTGATATCTACTGGGCTAAATACTCGCCCCTTACCACCGCTCAACCGATGAGGCTGGATATATTTGATGAAGATTACAACCTGATTGTCAGCAGCGGGGAATTTATGTCGGGAATGGATGCATGGATTCACGTGCCGGTGCCGAACATTACCCTTGAGGGTGATCATTATGCCATGGTTTACTGGAATGGCACCCCGGCCCAGTCAAGTTACCTGGGATGGGATTCAACCGAGGTAGTTACAGAGTATGCCCGCTATAAATACGCAGGCGGCGATATTGCTCCGTTATCAGGGATTGTTGGTGGAATGGGAACCTTCCTGATCCGGCCGCATGTGATGACAGATGCCACATCTCAACTACAGGGCAGGGCATTAACGGGCTATAACATCAGTTTTGGCAGACTAAATGATATCGCCAGTGCCGCAACCTGGCCCCTGCTCAATGCTGAAACACTTGATGTAACTACCTTTAACGACACAACCTGGCCGCCCGATGAAAATGATATGTATGTTTATGCTGTAACAGCATTCTATACAACCGGCCAATCCACATTCTCATTCTCAAATGTGATCAATTACGTCGGTGTCGGCACCGGAATTGTCGAAACAGGCAGCGTAGTAGTTTATCCCAATCCGGCATCGGAAAGTGTAACCATCAGCAACTGCAATGGTGCGAATGTGCTGCTGTTCACCATGGATGGCTCCCTGAAACTGCAGGCACGCATTACCGGTGACAGCCATCGCCTGAACCTGAATAACCTTGCCAGCGGAACATACCTGCTTGTGATTCAGACCGGAGATGGAATCAAACAACAAAAACTGATTGTAAAATAATCAAAAATAATCCTTAAGGAGAGGGAGGGTAGTTTTCTTCTTCATTTTCAGATCAGGGCTGTACTTTATAGTACGGTCCTGATTTTTTTTGAAGGCCTGCCATACGAGGAATGAATTGTACCGATGCCGCATCACTTACCTCAGCCTGTGGAAAAAGACGGACAGGAATATACACAGTCCGATTCTTTCCGGAATCACTCCCTTTCGCTCTTTCAACCGGATGATTTCGCTTTTCAACTGCCGGATCATGCCGTTTACCGACCTTTATTTGTAAAAGGCAGCCTCTGTGTGGAAATTTGTAAACTAATAATTAAATCTGGCATGAATTTTTCTTTGCGATAATTCGGCCTTCCACAACTAAAATTTACAGATATGAAAACATTAAATTACCTCCGCTTACTGCCCATTTTTGCACTGGCCTTATTTCTTACCTCCTGCGAAGGAGATGGATGGAACAACATACGCGGCACAGGTCCTGTATACAGCGAAACCCGTGATGTGCCAACGCACCGGGATATTTCGGTTGCCATCCCCGCCGATGTTTATATTGTGCAAAGCCCTGTGCGTGACCTTACCATCGAAGCCCAGGCAAACGTGCTTGATGCCATTGAAACCTACGTCAGTGGCAATGAGCTGAAGATAAAACTGGAAAACGGCGCCGGTCTGGGACGCCACGAAACCATTAAGATTTACATCTCATCTGCTTACTACAACAGTATCCGTTTATCGGGCTCAGTAAATCTTTATGCTGAAACCCCTATTGTAACCGATGTTTTTGATGTAAGCATCTCAGGATCGGGAAGTGTTGATGCTGAAGTTTTTGCCAATACGGTAAGGGCTTCCATATCGGGAAGCGGGAAAATCTCTCTGGCAGGGACTACCATTACTGAAAACTTCACCGTTTCGGGTTCAGGAGATATTTACGCTTTCGGTCTGCTGAGCGAAACTGCAAATATCAGCATCAGCGGTTCCGGCACTACAGAAGTCAGTGTGGCCGAATTTCTGAAAGCCAGCATCAGCGGAAGCGGAAATATCTACTACAAAGGATACCCCGTTATCGACAGCCGTATATCAGGAACCGGTTCCGTAATCCACGTCAACTAAAGAAAACCCGTTTTATACCAACAAATACCCTTCTCTACCTTATCCCTTTTTCGGTTTATTCAATCCAGGAGGCTGTCACACAAAAAGACGGCCTCCTCTTTTTTTACCGGTGTACGCAGCTGTTTCCCTTGCGGGATGATAAAACTGCCGCCCGAATCAGCGGCCAATCCCGAAAGAAGAAAGCGAGACGCCCAGGGTACCTTCCGCGCTAAGGAATGGTTTGACCCCGTCAGGAGTGATAACGATATCATCCACACTCATCCGTATTACTTCGCCGTTAAGGGTAATGACTTCCGACAGCCTGTACTCCCTGAAACTGGTGTTTATTGTACTTGCGAGTACCCGAATATCCTCCGAAAGGGGCCAAACCATGTGTTTCTTCAAAAGATTCGGGAAACCACCCTGAATAAGCCAGGCAGCCGACTTATGCAGCACATTGCGGGTGGATACATCAAAATCAAAATCCTTAAGAAATAACGTGGAATCGGACGGGTTAAATGCCGGAATTCCACTCAGATATACTTTCCCCTTAAAACTTCCCGAAAGGATCGCTTCAGCTATCAAACGCCGGCCGCTCCCGTAAACATTCAGTCCTTCAATTGTAACGCGTTTCCTGCCCTGACTGAAGCTCTGTCCCTTCAGGTAGGAAGCTGCAACAGCATTAAGCTCCTCAAATGGCAGTTCCACCGATGTATGGACTATCGCCCGGTTATCGGCCTTCTTCACAATCTGAAGCTCGGGTAAAGGCGCGGCCAGTCTCGTTTCCGGCTTCCTGCCGGCAAAGGCTTCGATAGTTGAAGTTATGCCTGCCTGTATTTTTATAACGCTGTTAACGGCAATTATCTGGGAAGCATGCAAACCGGATGGCTCAACAACCAGCCAAAGTTTGTACTGCTCACTCAGCATCACGGGTTTATTCATCTCTTGCCAAACCTGTTCCATATAAGGTTTAAGATCGAGATACTGTTTTACGCTTTTATCTATGCTTTTACCTATGGTGTTCAGGTTATGCTTAAGCACCTGGTCGGCAATAAATTTTACCGGGACATTAAATCCTGCTACTTTTATAACAGGCTCTTCAAGCCATTCGTAACCGGTGGAAGTGGTATTGGTCTCCAGGGTCCAGTCGGGCTTCAGAGTAACGGAAGTCCGGAACGTCATGACCAGTGCTCCGCTCAGTTCCCTGTAATCGGACAATGTAATACCAAGTCTGGTGGTTTTAAACCCTGCTTTTATCCAAAGCTTCACCGGCACCCGGTAAATGATCACATTATCGCGCATTGCCAGGCCTATATCGCCCTGCTTCCAGGCTTTTATCATCAGATTATCGCCACCGTTGTCGGTGAAGCTGTTATCCTCATATACGAGTCCCGCAAATTCCCTGTTTAACTGCCGCTGTATATCGCTCAACCGGGCTTCGGCCGATACGGTTATAACCGATGCAGGAGGCCGGATTACAGCTGTGGTGTAATTTTCTTCAGGTTTCTGCACCTTTGCGCTGCTGCAGGCTGTCAGTATCAGCAGCATCCATATCCCCTTTACAATCAGAAGGGCATCAGTTTTCGTTTTCATAGTCTGGTTAATCCGTAATTCCGCCGTTAAACCGGATAATTTTTGTTTTTGGATTCTTCTTCAGATAGGTCTGAATAATCTGACGGGTGTCGCGGTTATCGTCACGGCACTTTATACACGAATCCAGATTCTCTACGCGGAGTGTTTCTCCGCTGTGGATAAATCCGAAACCGCAATAACGCCCTGCCGCTACTTTTACGACCGAAAGTTCCTCGTCGTCCCGTCCTTTTCCAAGGATATAAAAATCGGGATGCATAAATCCTGAAAGCCGTATGGCAGCATCGGCCCTCCGGTTATACGATTCGGGCGTTTCCGCTCCGGTACAGGCACCCCTGCACTGCCGGATGCCAAAATGAAAACAGGCTCCCTGCGTTTCATACAAGCCGCACAGTTTCTGGCAAAGGGTAAAGCGTTCAACAATCCCGTAAAGGTACTTTCGGGCATGTTCCATGGTAGTGAAAGAGGTTATCGCCTGCTGCCCGTTGAACCTGTGACCGATCTTAAGATTCCGGTAACCGTTTTCATCCACAAAGTCAAACATTCCGTAGCTGAAGATTGCTCTTCGCTGTTGCCTGTTATACAATGGCTTATGCTTTTTGATCTCGTCCGACTCGAACAGAAGTGCCACCAGTTCGCTGCCGGTGCGTTCAAAACTGACGGATGCCATCTTGTTGCGCATCTCTACTGCTTTGCGGGTATCGTTATTCCGGTAGTGCTGCACCAGGCGGTCGAACATATTTTTGCTTTTCCCGATGTAGATGATTTTTCCCTGCTCATCGTGCATGTAATAAACCCCTGTTTCGTCGGGTACCGCATTGATCATTTCCGGAATGCTGAATCCGGAAAACCGGTCGATGGTCTCAGGGTCGGTTTTTAATAATAATTCGAGCAGTTTTACCGTTGCCAGCGCATCACCGGCTGCACGGTGACGATTTTCGATGCGGATGCCCAGCATTTCGCACAAATTTCCAAGACTGTAAGAAGGCAGACCGGGCAGCAGCTTCCGGCTCATGCGCACGGTGCAAAGCGTCTGACGGCGAAAATTGTATCCCAGCCGCTTAAACTCATGACGTATGAAATTATAGTCGAACGAGGCATTGTGTCCCACGAAAGTGGCTCCTTCCGTCATCTCAACAATTTTTTTGGCTACTTCATAAAACCTCGGGGCACCGGCAACCATTTCGTTGGTAATTCCGGTAAGGCGGGTTATCATAAACGGTATGGACTGTTCCGGATTTATCAGCGTACTGAATTCATCCACAATCTTTTCACCATCGTGAAGGTAAATGGCAATTTCGGTCAGCCGCTCGCTGGCGAAATTCCCGCCGGTAGTTTCCACATCTATAATAGCATACATAGGTTACAAATGTAGCAAGCTTAACGATTCCCTGCTTCCGGATATGATTTCAATTTTTAATCTTTTTGATTCTTGAAATATGCGATGGCTTTCCACTCCGGGCAACAGAAAACCCGGCACTCGTTTCGGAATGCCGGGCTCTGATTAATCCGCTAAAGGATATACACTTACATGATTTCTATCTGCCGTGTAGGTTTAACCTTTGCCTCTTCCTTTTTAGGGATGGTGATGCTGAGAACGCCGTTTACGTGACTGGCAGAGATTTTGTCGGCCTCAACCGTCTGGGGCAGGCTGAACGAACGACGGAACGAAGTATAGCTGAATTCGCGGCGCATGTAACGCTCTTCCTTCTCCTCCTGCTTGTCTTCCTTCTCCGACGAAATCGTTAGTACATTGTTGTCGAGACTAATTTTGAAATCATCTTTCTCCAGACCTGGAGCGGCAACTTCTATACGGAAATCTTCCTTGCCTTCAATTACGTTGACAGAAGGTATATTGATACCCGTTTGAAACTCGAACAGACCGGGAAGAAAATCCCTTCCAAATAACTCATCCGCAAAAGCGGGAAAGAATGACCTGTCTTTTAAAATCGGTAACATTTTTGTACCCTCCATATTTTAGTTAAACATCTTTTTTGCACACAAATTTTTCAAAATGTATGCCGGAAGGGAAAACAGACCTTATAACGCAGGTTTCGTGCCATTATGGCGCTTTAACTGTGTGCATATTGGCAAAAGTATGCCAATATGGCACATTTATTTAACCTTTCAGATTCATCCGGATTCGGGAGGAGAGGATATCGATGGCAACGTGGTTGGCCCCACCCTGGGGAACTATGATATCGGCATAACGTTTCGTAGGTTCAATAAACTGCAGGTGCATGGGCTTAACGAAGCGCTCGTAATGGTCGAGTACCTGAGAAAACGAACGTCCGCGCTCTTCAATATCGCGTCGGATAATCCGCATCAGGCGGTCGTCGGCATCGGCATCCACAAACACTTTAATATCCATTCGGTCTCTCAGCCGGGGATTGGACATAATCAGAATGCCTTCCACGATCACCACTTCCCGGGGTTCGACGGGAATGGTCTCTTTGGCGCGGGCACAGGTAAGATAGCTGTATATGGGCATTCCTATGGTCTGACCTTCCTTCAGCATATCCACATGCTTTATCAGCAGATTGAATTCAATAGAGGACGGGTGATCGAAATTGATCCGGGCCCTCTCTTCCGGCGAAAGATGACCGTTGTCTTTGTAATAGGAATCCTGCGGAAGAATGGATACCGAATCCTTTGGCAAACGTTTTACAATTTGCTTTACAACGGTTGACTTGCCGCAACCCGATCCGCCGGCGATACCGATAATGAGCATAGAACTTACGTTGTTCTGTTGAGGAATATACTCCCCGGATCTATTCATGCAGCGGATTTCAGCCAAAACGATGCGACTGAAATGGATGCGTATAAACTTCCGGGATAAACAAAAAGCCGGAACCTTTGAAAAGGTTCCGGCTTCAAATGTAAGAAAACTTTAACGATTACGACAGGAATCCGAGCAGAATACCTGCAGCAACGGCGCTGCCAATAACGCCGGCCACATTCGGACCCATGGCGTGCATCAGCAGGTGATTGGTTTTATCGTACTCGAGTCCCACAACCTGTGAAACACGGGCACTGTCTGGAACCGCCGATACACCGGAATTCCCGATGAGCGGATTGATTTTGTTCCCTTCCTTGAGCAAGAGATTGAAAAACTTCACAAACAACACTCCGGCCATTGTAGCAATTACAAACGAGGCAGCTCCAAGGGCAAAGATCCCGACCGACTTCGCGGTGAGGAATGTGGTTGCCTGGGTGGAAGCTCCCACTGTAAGTCCGATAAGGATGGTTACAATATCTATCAGTGCACCCTTGGCGGTATCAGCCAAACGCTTGGTTACACCGCTCTCTTTCAGCAGGTTACCAAAAAAGAGCATCCCCAGCAGCGGGAGCCCTGAGGGCACAATAAAGGTGGTCAGCAACATACCGATTATGGGGAAAAGCACTTTCTCAGTTTTGGAAACGCTGCGCGGAGGTTTCATACGGATGAGACGCTCTTTCTTATTGGTAAGCAGCCGCATAATAGGAGGCTGGATTACCGGAACCAGCGCCATATAAGAGTATGCCGAAATGGCGATGGCGCCCATCAGATCCGGAGCAAGCTTGGAAGAAAGGAAAATAGCGGTGGGGCCGTCGGCACCGCCGATGATGGCGATGGCACCGGCCTCGCTGGGACTGAATCCCAGTAGCAGGGCGATGGCGTAAGCGCCAAAAATTCCAAACTGTGCAGCAGCACCAATCAGCATGAGCTTGGGATTGGAAATCAGAGCCGAGAAATCGGTCATTGCCCCTATTCCCAAAAAGATCAGTGGTGGGTAAACACCCTGTAATACCCCGAAATAGAGATAATTCATAACGCTCCCGGTTTCATAAATACCAAGCTTTAAACCGGGGGTAAAGGCGATGTTTCCGACAAGGATACCAAATCCTATCGGAATCAGCAGCATGGGTTCATACTCTTTTGCAATGGCCAGGTAAATGAAAACCAAACCGATTGCAATCATTATCAGGTGACCCGAAGTAACGTTGGCAAAAGCAGTATAAGAGAAAAACTGCTGCAGGTGTTCACCTACAAAAGTCAGAAAGCTTCCGGAATGTTCCATGCGTTAATCTCCTATCACGATTAATACATCACCTTCCATCACCGCATCCCCCCGGTGAACCTTCAGGGAAACAATCCGTCCTTCTTTATCGGCATTGATGTTGTTTTCCATTTTCATAGCCTCAAGGGTAATGAGCTTTTGTCCGACTTTCACGGTATCGCCTTCCCTTACGTGTACATCAAGGATAACTCCGGGCAGGGGCGATTTAACGTTTCCAATACCTTTGGGTGATCCCGGACTAGATGTTTTGGCAATACTGGGCGCTGAATCGGTGGAAGGTACACTTACCGAACGCACCAGTTTGGGCGTCTTGGATGTTTGGATGGCTTTATCAACCTCAACCTTGTAAGTGGTTCCGTTAACTTCTATCTCTGCAATGTTATCCTCGATATTCTGAATATCAACTTGGTAAACATTGCCGTTTATGGTAAACTTGAACTTTTTCATTCTTTGGTCTTTCTTTTTGTGGGTTATACCCTGAATAAATCAAATTATCAGCGGGGAATGTTTCTGAGCCCGTAAATCTTTGAACTCCACGGGGAATAGGTTCGGGCAACCTTTTTAATGGTAAGCACCGTCTCCTCGTGATCGTGCAGGGCATTTACGTACATATGCAGGGCCATGGCAATGGCTGCATTAACCTCTCCGGAAATCTCTTCTTCCACAGGTTTTTGCACCACTATTTCCTCTTCACGTTTGGTGAACATCTTTCTCAGATTAATGCTGTAAATCTTCTTGGTGTTTTTAAACACGACATACAGCAATACCAGCGCTGAAAAAACCACCGACATGGCAATCACTGCCATCCCGAAACCGTAAGGGTCCATTTCCTTAAATTTTTCACCGGGAGAAACAATAACGCCGGTAAAGTTATTGGCTGAAGGAGTGGTCTTCTCCAGAAAACCCCACTCCGTTCCCCCGTCTTCAAGCCTGCCGAATGAAACATCGGGATTTTGCCGTCCCAGTTTCACCGCATCAATGAGGGTTCTGCCATTCACTTCATAAAGGGCAATATAGTTTGTAGTGTCTTCTTTCAAAGTGAAATTCAAATGCTGAATCCCTCTGGTAGGAAGCCCATCGGCAAAAAACAGAATATAATTTCTGGGAGCGATACGGGTGATGGGATCGCCTTTGGGAATCCAGTATTTGGTAGGATTTGCAGGATCGTTGGTCAGATAAAGTCCGCCGATATCCACCGAGTTATACGCCGTATTGAAGATTTCAATCCATCCGCTTCGTTTACCGTAACTGTCAACGTAATTCGAATCGTTGATAACCAGAACCTCGTTAATCCTGAGGTCGAGTGAACTTTGCGCAAAGCATCGTCCGGCAGTCACCACCATCAACAGGGTAAGAAAAATGCCGGCAATGCGTCTTGTATTTTTCATTTCTGCCATGGTTGTTTTATAAAGGTAAATTCGAATGTTTCTTGGGCGGATTAACGTCCTTCTTTGTAGCAAGTGCCTGGAACGCCCGGATGATGCGGAAACGGGTATTTCGCGGTTCAATTACATCGTCGATGTAACCGTATTTTGCCGCATTGTAAGGATTGGCAAATTTTTCTTTGTATTCTTCCTCACTCTTAAGTACAAACTCCTCGCGCTCCTTGGGATCGGTAATCTCAGCCAGTTTTTTGTTCTGCAGCACTTCAATGGCACCTTTGGGTCCCATTACGGCGATCTCGGCTCCCGGCCATGCGTAATTGATGTCGCCGCGCAGATGTTTTGAACTCATCACACAGTAAGCTCCGCCGTAAGCCTTGCGCAGTACAACGGTAACCTTTGGCACCGTGGCTTCTCCGTATGCATAGAGCAGCTTGGCTCCGTGAATGATGATTCCGCCGTATTCCTGTGCCGTTCCCGGGAGGAAACCCGGTACGTCAACCAGAGTAAGAATCGGAATATTGAACGCATCGCAGAAACGAACGAAACGGGCAGCCTTGCGGGAAGCGTTGATGTCGAGCACCCCGGCCAGATAGTTGGGCTGATTGGCTACTATACCAACCGGCATTCCGTTGAAACGGGCATAACCGATAACGATGTTCGGAGCATAATGCCGCTGAATTTCAAGAAACTCGGCCTGGTCAACGATGGAATGTATGATATCCTTAACGTCGTAAGGCTTGTTGGGATTCTCCGGGATGATATAATTCAGCGAATCTTCCAGACGGTCGATGGGATCGCTGCACGGAAATACGGGAGGATCTTCGAGATTGTTCTGGGGCAGATAGCTTACCAGTTTACGGATCAGGGCAATGCCTTCCTGCTCATCTTCTGCAACAAAATGCGAAATTCCGGATTTTGATCCGTGAACCATGGCGCCACCAAGCTCTTCTTCCGTAACTACCTCTCCGGTAACGGTTTTAACAACCTTAGGGCCGGTAACGAACATATTGGAAGTGCCCTTGCTCATCAGGATAAAATCGGTGAGTGCCGGAGAATACACGGCACCACCGGCACACGGTCCAAAAATAGCGGAAATCTGCGGAATAACGCCGGAAGCCAGGATGTTGCGCTCAAAAATCTCGGCATATCCTGCCAGACTGTTAACGCCTTCCTGGATGCGGGCTCCGCCGGAATCGTTGATGCCAATAAGGGGAGCACCCACTTTCATGGCCTGATCCATTACCTTGCAGATCTTATTGGCAAATGCCTCGGAAAGGGAGCCCCCGAAAACGGTGAAGTCCTGCGAGAACACGTAAACCACCCTTCCGTCGATGGTACCGTGACCGGTAACAACTCCGTCGGATAAAAATTCCTGCTTTTCAATTCCGAAATTGGTGCAGCGGTGTGTTACAAACATGTCGAACTCCTCGAAGCTGCCCTCATCCAAAAGCAGTTCAATACGTTCGCGGGCAGTAAGCTTTCCCTTGGCGTGCTGGGCGTCAATCCTTTTCTGGCCTCCGCCTAACTTAGCCAGCTCCCTCTTGTCGAGGAGCTCTTTAATTTTACTTTCGAAAGACATTTGTGAATTGGGTTTTAATTAAACACACGCACCGGATGGCAGTCATTCAATGCGTGCGTTTTGTGATTATATCAGGTGAATTTTATTTTTCGGGATGCATGCAAAACTCAGTAAGTACACCAAAAGTCGATTTCGGGTGTATAAAGGCAATGTCGAGCCCCTCGGCCCCGCGCCTGGGCTGCTTGTCGATCAGCTGAACACCATTGGCCGATGCATGCTCAAGCATGCCCGCAACGTTCTCAACCGCAAAAGCAATGTGATGAATGCCTTCGCCCTTCTTTTCAATAAACTTTCCAATTGGCCCTTCGGGATCGGTCGACTCAAGCAACTCAAGCTTGGTTTGGCCAACCATAAAAAAAGCCGTTTTAACTTTCTGATCCTTTACCTCTTCAACGGCATAACACTCCAGACCAAGCACCTTCTCGTAATAAGGAATGCTCTCTTCAAGGCTCTTTACCGCAATGCCAATGTGTTCAATATGTGTAGGTTTCATAGGTTTTGAATTTTGCGACAAAAGTATGGACTAATTTGTTACTAATGAAGCAAACCGGCGAATTTATCAGAGATTTCGTTATATATATTGAGTCTAATTAAGGTTTTGATTATCACATGCTTGTATTTATATATGATGTCTTTGATATATATCCCGTCGCGATTATATTATTGATTCAATTATGCGTTACAGGCACCCAAATACAGCATCTGATTTTAAATTTATAGACCTGAGTTTTATCAAAACCTGTGTTATAGCTGCCAGGTATTTTCCGGGTTAGCAGAAAGTTTTATTTTTGTTTAACCAAACAGGGAAGTCATGAGAAAACAAAAAATGCTGACGATTGCGGTGCTGTTGGTTTTGCTGGCAGTCTTCAACGGAACCCTCCCCGCACAGCAATCCGAGCCTTCGCGCGAAGCCCTCACCGAAAAGGTGAACGACCTTGAACACCGCCTGGATGAGCTGGCCAAAGGCATTGACGATATTCTCTGGTTTCAGCGCTTAAGCGATGTGGCTTACATCGACAAAATTTACATTACCGGCCCACCCCCGGCAAATGTTAAAAACCCCACCGCCATGGGAGCTTACAATCCGCTGAAGTTTTACAATTACGTGTTTATTCCCAAAAACATCCGAACGGGGCAAAAACTACCGCTCATTATATTGCCGCACGGGGGAGTGCATGCCGACTTCACCACCTATCATACACACATCATCCGTGAACTGATGGCACAGGGGTACGTTGTAGCAGCACCCGAATACCGCGGCAGCACCGGATACGGCAAGGGATTCTGGATGCAGATCGATTACGGCGGACTTGAAATTGAGGATGTGAAAGCTGCACGCGACCACATGGTCGGAAATTACGATATGGTGGATCCGTCGAGGATAGGCATAATAGGGTGGAGTCACGGCGGCCTGATCGCACTTATGAATATCTTCAATTATCCCGGCGACTACCAGGTTTGTTTTGCAGGCGTCCCGGTCAGCGATCTGATAGCGCGCATGGGCTATTACGACGAGGATTACCGAAGCCTGTATTCGGCCGATTACCATCTGGGAAAAACGGCTCAGGAAAATGTGGAGGAATACAAGCGCCGCTCCCCGGCCTGGAATGCCCATAAACTGAAAACTCCTCTGCTGATACACACCAACACCAACGACGACGACGTGAATGTTCTCGAAGTGGAACATCTTATTAAATCGCTGAAAGCAGAAGGAAAGAAATTTGAGTATGAAATCTACCGCGATGTGGAGGGTGGCCATTCCTTCGACCGGATCGATACGCGCAAGGCTATGGAAATCCGTGTTAAAATATACCGTTTTCTCGATGGCTACCTCAATCCCCCGAATAAACTAAAGACCGTCAGCGATCTGAAGAAAGCGGCGTATTACCCGCAGGGATACTGATGCCGGATAACCTTCCCCGGTAACAAAAACGGCTTTATTGCTTCCGTCCCGGATCCGGCTGCCCGGCATCCCTTTATCCTACTGTCTGACATTAACGATCAGTAACCTACCAGTTTAAAACTCACCGGCATACTTAGCCTTACGCGTACGGCTTTGCCTCTCTGACGTCCGGGATCCCAGTCGGGCATAAGTCCGATAACCCGAACGGCTTCTTCAGTGCATCCGCCCGCCAGCTCACGCAACACCTGTATTCCGGTGATGCTTCCGTTCTCCTCCACGACAAACGAAACGTAAACCGTCCCCGAAATTCCGGCTTCCCTGGCAGCCCTGGGGTAAGTGATGTTATCGGTAAGAAACCGCATCATGGCAGCATCGCCTCCCGGAAAGGAGGGCATCTTTTCAACCACAACAAACGGTTCATAATCCTTAGCCTCCGGTTCATCGGGCAAGGGATCGGGAGGAGTATATGCTGCAACCGCACCCGTAATATCTATTTCGGTATTAACGTTCAGGTCGGGAAGATCATCGGCAGTATTAATCACCTCTCTGAGCAGGGTTGTATTAACCGGCTTCGGAAGTTCTTTTTGCTTTACTGCCAGGCTTATAATATCCGGTTCGGGTTCGATGGTGATGGACGGGGGTAAAACAATAGTTCTGACATCCGTTGTTTTCCATTCAAATGCAACGAGAGCAAGGGAGAGGGCAATAATAAGTCCTGTCTGGAAAAAATAAGGCCGCAGTTTTTCGGGATCGGCCCTGAATTCAGATGAAGTTTTCATAACACGGCGGTTTTAAAGTGAAACATGTTTAATAAAAAGATGCAGCAACGACAGGCTTTCCATAATTAAGCCCTATTTTTTATTGAATATCCGGATAAAAAAATTACAGTAGTCTCAACCTTCTGTCAATATGTATGTTATATAAAGGATCGACAAATAAGCAGAGGGCCTTTTCCATCGTTACCATTATTGATTCTCCCGGTTTTGCTTACGCGAAAAGGGGCTTATGCCCTGGCGGTCACCAAACACAACATCACTTCCCTATGAAACGCAAAATCGCAATTGCCGCAGGAATCATCGCAACAGCAGGGATAGCCGCGGCTCTGATCATCTATTTCTTTGTGTATAATAAACCACACACGGATTATGCATCCGCAAAAGCGGATTTTCAGTTAGATGGTTCCACACTTTTTGAGCAGTTCAGAACCAGTCCGGCAGAAACCTCTGAAAAATACACTGGTAAAGTATTGGATATCAGTGGTATATTGACCGGCGTGGAACAAGTGGATTCATTAACCATCGCACTTTTCAGCTTTGAAGACGGACTATTTGGAAGCGAGGGCATACGATTTACCATGCTGCCCGATTATTCCGGTGAAATTATTTCAACTCCTCCCGGCTCTCCGGTTACCATAAAAGGTTTATGCACCGGATACAACGAAACCGATGTGATTCTGGAGCACTGCAGTTTGCTCCATTAAACACCGGCTCATCCGGCTTACATTAATGCAAAGGCATGTTTTTCATCTGCTTTTGCAGGAATATCCGACGAAAAAGGCAGAATGCACGCCGATCTGCCGGGTTCAATTGTTCGCGTGCTGAATTTTATAACCAATAATTAACAAAACAAACATGAAAAGAATAGCAGTGGTTCTCCTTTTAAGCACTCTTGCAATCACAGGCGTGCAGGCCCAGAAGTATATTACCAAAAACGGTCATATACGCTTTTTCTCATCCACAACGGTTGAAGACATTGAGGCGCATAATCGTCAGGTTAACAGCGCACTTGATCAGCAATCGGGAGAGTTCGTTTTTCGGGTACTTATAAAATCCTTCCAGTTCGAAAAAGCGCTTATGCAGGAACACTTCAATGAAAATTATATGGAATCGGATAAGTTTCCTAATGCAACTTTTTCAGGCACCGTGACAAATATAAAAGACGTCGATTTTGCGAAAAACGGATCGTATCCCGTAACCGTTGAAGGCGATCTTACCATCCGCGGCATTACAAAGAAAATAAGCGAAAGCGGCGTACTCGAAGTAAAAGACGGGAAAGTCAGCGGAAAGTCAACCTTTAATGTTTTGCTGGCCGACTATGGAATAAAAGTTCCGGCTGCCGTTGCAAATAATATTGCAAGAAGCATTCAGATAGATGTGGATGTGCTGCTCTCGAAGCTGGAAAAGTAAATCCATTCCTGCGCTTCCGCTTAAAACTGCAACCGGATATCCAACGATAGCTTAAAGGCGTCCTGAAGGAACATTGGTGGTCACCGAAGGGCCCGCCGGAAAGCAGAAAACCCCGGAATTCCGGGGTTTTCCGTTTAAATAATTTTATACTGTCCGGACATTCAAAGACAAGGATCTGCCATACAGCAGTAAAAGCAAGCATTGCGGACCTATTCTTTGGTTTTGCAGGTGTTTATTCCAAAAATTGCATACAGGCCGCAGAAATTCAACAGACTGGTTGCTACCAGAACAACGGCAAGGATTCCAAGTACCAGAGCCAGGGTACCGGTAATTACATTCAGGAAGTAAAGAACGGCGATGATCAGGGCAAGGATTAAGCGGATCAGTTTGTCGGTGTTTCCAATGTTCTTTTTCATTGTCATGGGATTAGGTTAAACAAAGGGAAGATTGCAGTTATAAAGTTAATTTAAATTTTTCATTGTTCGTATAAAACAATCACCGGTAACAAAGACACCAAAATGTATTACTATATTGTAAAACAGGCTGTTAAAAAACTTTGTTTACTTTGCTTGTGGGAATTTGCGGGGACGGAAATCCCCGGCAAAGCGTTTATCCGTTCAGGATTCTGCCCAGGCGGCGGCTAATTTCATTCCGGGTTTGTTTGAGGAAGATATCGCGTGAAAGCAAGTCGGTCCAGGCTTCACTTTCCTTTGGTAGTTCTTTCATCGCCTTGTGATTTTCCAGAATCATCACGGTCAGTTTGCGGTTGATGAGAGAAAGAATGGCACGGCTTACGGTTTCCTCGAGCTTATCGGTTTCGGCAGGTACATAAATACGTATTTCCTCCCAGCCCGGACTAAGTTCATATTTAGGACTTAGTACATCGATAGACAGGGCTGCCAGTTCCTGATCTTCGTTCATGGTAAAGAAGCGCTCATCGGGCAGACTGTCTTCATCAACGCCTTTGGCGAATTCATCAAAAATACGCTGATAGAGCGGTGAATCGAACGCTATCTGATTCTCCCGAAGGTCGTTGCAGATATATCCGGCCACTTTTATACGCAGGGGTTCGGCCGGTACTGCCGGTTCTTCCGGTTCGGGCTGTTCAATCACCATTTCCTGGTTGCCGTAGCACAACAGCAGACGTACGATATCAAATTCCTGGGCACTGCAATCGGTTAAATCGATGGCCGGTTCCTGAGGTAAAGCAACGGGCGGTGTTTCGGGGAGCTGCTCCTGCACCTCCGCATCAATCCCTTTTAGTTTTTTCTTCCGCAACAGCCGGTTCAGCTCATTCATCAGGGTTTGTTCGGCAATCTGCATGATTTCAGAACACTCCCTTACGTAAAGAGGCCGTATGATGGGATCGGGAATAAGGCTGATGGTTTGGATAATTTCATGGATTAATCCGGCTTTTTTGATGGGGTCGTTTTTCGTTTCATCCAGTAAAAGCCTTGTTTTGAATGCAATGAAATCATCGGCATGCGTTGCGATGAATGCATCCAGATCGGATGAGCTGTGTTTTCTGGCATACGAATCCGGATCTTCACCATCGGGGAATAACACCACTTTTACGTTCATCCCCTGTTCCAGGATCATATCGATACCCCTGAACGAAGCTTTGATGCCGGCAGGGTCGCCGTCGTATAAAATGGTGATGTTAGGGGTAAATTTACGGATGAGCCGTATCTGGTCGGTGGTAAGGCTGGTACCCGAAGATGCCACCACATTTTCGATTCCCGACTGGTGGAGTGAAATCACATCCGTATAGCCTTCCACGAGGTAACAATTATCGCGGGCGACGATTGAGCTTCGTGCCAGCCATATCCCGTAAAGGCTCTTCGACTTGTTGTAAATCTCCGATTCGGGAGAATTTACATACTTCGGTTTGGTTTTATCGCTGGTAAGAATCCGCCCGCCGAAACCGATTACCTTCCCGGTAAGGTTGTGAATGGGAAACATAACCCGTTCGCGGAAGCGGTCGTAAAACTTTCCGTCTTTACTAATGGTAAGTCCGGAATCGACCAGATATTTTTCCGAATACCCGTTTTGCAAAGCCGTTTTTGTGAAAGAATCCCAGGCCGTAGGAGAAAACCCGAGCTGAAATTTCCGGATAATGTCTTCGCGAAAGCCTCTCTCCAGAAAATAACTGAGTCCGATAGCCTTGCCTTCGTCGGAATTAAAAAGAGTGTTTGTATAAAATTTACGAGCAAAATCGTTGATACTGAACAGACTGTCGCGATCGGATTCCAATTGTTTTTCCTCGGGAGAAGGCTCCTGTTCTTCGATTTCGATGCCGTATTTGTTGGCGAGATAACGCAATGCTTCGGGATAGGAATACTTTTCGTGTTCCATAACAAAGTTCACGGCATTGCCCGCTTTACCACAGCCAAAGCACTTGAAAATCCCTTTAGCCGGAGAAACCGTGAACGAAGGCGTTTTCTCGTTATGAAAAGGACATAAGCCCAGCAGGTTGACCCCGCGCCGCTTCAGCTGCACAAAATCACCCACCACTTCGTCGATGCGGGCGGCATCCAGTATGCTCTGTATGGTGTCTTTGGGAATCAATGGTCTGTCTTTACCGGGTATGGACTTCAAAAGTACAAAAAGCCGTCAATACACGGTGATTATTCCGGTCGATATAACGGTGGAGCTGCAATCTTTTTGCATTGGGCATAGCGCGGAAGTGACGGCGGTTTTTTTCACGATTTTAATCCTTATCTTAGCGCTATGGTTTTGCATCATCATCTTTTTCAAACCGTCCTGCAACATGTCAACCAATGAAATTGCCCTGCTTCGCGATCTGATCGACCGCCTTGACCGAAAACCGTTCGATCTTCAATCGTGGAAAACGAATGCCATCCTAATACTGGGAAGAATTTTCGGGGAAAATTCCCAAAAAGTGGAAATGATACGTTCGATACAACCCGATTTCAGCTCCTGGTCGCTGCGCGATGCCACCGGAAAAATCTCTCAGATAGATGCATGCCGTAAAATGGGACGCGAGGTGCTGGAAGCCGTCATTGCCGAACTTGAAGCCTTTGGCCCGCCGGTAAAACGCGACCCTTCCGGCAGCCACAACCTGATGGGACTGGAAGATTTTATTACCGGAAAACAGGCACGGGAGATTGCACAAATTATAGCTTCTGATCAGCCGGATGACGACAAAGTGAATAAAATCAGCGAATTAATAAAAGATCTGGATCAGGTGGACTTGCTGGCAGCCATCGCCCGCATGCTGATTTATAAATCCTGACTTCCAGATCCGGGACTGGACGTAAAGATAAAAATCCCTCCTACATCCGTCAGCGGACCATCGTATAATTCCCGAACCGAATATCCGGCTGATTGGATAAATGCGCTGATCTCCCCCCCCTGCGGATGGAATTTCAGACTTCCGGCAATATAGACCCGATCATCCAGAATTCCGCAGCAACCCGGGAAGAATCCGTGTTTTTGCCCGTGCAGCCTGACCGGAACAGGATCCGCGTAGAGCACCGATTTTCCTTCCAGTAATAAAACTTTTTCTATACCACGGTCGGAAGTTATATAGCGATCGTTATCCAAAGCAAGCAGGTTGCATCGGGTATATCCCTGGTTTACATGCAGTTGCTTGCGCTCTTTAAAGGTTTCATTGATTATCGGATCCGTGATTTTCCGGTTGTGGATAATATATTCCGGTGTGATCACCGCGTTGTAACGGGCCGATGCGGGATAGGTTTTCCCCGGATCAGCGCTGCCCCTGATTACCGGTATGTCATGCTGTGACAGGGCATTTTTAATTTCTTCCGGCAGACCCGGGGCAATAACCACTGCTTCCGGCCCTGTGCATATAAAAATATCGGGATGTCCGCTGATGGACTTATACACTGCATTCACCGTGCGAAGCAATACAATCCGGCCAAGGTTCCTCAATGCATTTTTTACCGGCAGGGGTGTTCTTTTATCCGTAATAATCAAAGGTTTCTCATGAACGTCCGGTTCCTCCTCGTAAAATTCCACCCGGCTGAAATGTGTTTTAAGCATTTCACGATTTGATGAGGCAAAACCGGTTGCATAGGGCATTTCACCGGCCGGCACGGGAATTTTGATACTGCCGCCGACAGGGTGCAGCTCAGGCAGAGGCTGAAGTTTCCGTTTCCAGATTAAGGTTTCGGCCAGTTCCCTGAAATTGGGGTGAAAAGGGCCGGCCAGCAGGTCGTTTCCTCCCAGCAAATCCTCCGAAGGGTGCAATCCCACACGGATAACCTCCACGCCGGCTTCGCGAAAGATTTCCAGTAAACGGGCGGTAAGTTCCACTGCTTCATCCAGGGTTTGTGGCTGGTAGTCACCATTCCGCCAGCGCTTTTCCAGCTCTGTCCCCCTGATGACCAGGGTAGGATAAATCCGTGTACAGCCGGCTCTGAGCTCAGCAATCCGCCAGGCGGTTTTTATGGCCATTTCAGGGGTATCGCCGGGAAGGCCGGTCATCATCTGAAGGCCCAGTTGAAATCCGGCTTCAAGGATTAGCGCCGATGCTTTCTCTACATCCCGGACCGTATGTCCGCGGCCGGAAAGTTTCAGTACCTCATCGTCGAGCGATTGCGCCCCGAGCTCAATGGTGGTAACTCCGTAAGATTTCAGCAGCCTGAGCACATCTGCGTCAATATAGTCGGGCCGGGTGCTGAGGCGGATGCCGTGGATGCGGCCGGAAGACACGAAATTCAGGGCCACATCCAGATACATTGCCTGTAACTCCGGCTCAATACCCGTAAAACTACCCCCAAAGAAACCGACTTCTATATGGACGTTCTTTTCAGGGATTGTTTTCAGATGCTGCAGAATGATTTCACGCACCTCTTCCGGTTCCGGCTGTTTGAGGCAACCCGAAATGCTTTGCTGGTTACAGAACACACAGCGGTTGGGGCAGGCCAGCTCGGGAACGAAGATGGGGATGGTGAAATGCTTCTTATTCATTGCGGATTGCAGATTTCGGATTGCAGAATAATCAACTCCGGCACAGTTATTAAAGCATATTGAAGAACGGAAAACTTTTAAGCGTCCCTTGTCCATTTCCGGTAAGTTCGAAGTCTTCCCTTCACTCCCTCACGCTTTTGTTTGTTCGTCTAACAGTCCCTTGTCTCCCCTTCTCCTTGTCAGTTGCTTCGAAAACTAATGAATCCGTTACAACCCCTCGTCCCTCGACCCTTTTTTTACGTCCCGTCCCTCCTTTCAGGAGTTTAGCTCCACAATCTTCAGAATCACCTCGGTTGCTTTTTCCATAGATTCGAGCGGAACAAATTCAAACTTACCATGGAAGTTATGTCCACCGGCAAAGATATTAGGGCAAAGCAGGCCCATATAACTGAGACGGGATCCGTCGGTGCCCCCTCGGATGGGCTTTATTTTCGGCTTTACACCCACGGCCTCCATCGCCAGGCGGGCGGTTTCCACAATATGATACTCAGGTTCCACCTTTTCGCGCATATTGTAGTACTGGTCTTTCATTTCAAGGGTGAAACACCCTTCACCGTAACGCTGGTTCATAAAGTCAGCGCATTGCTTCATGGTTACCTTGCGCTGCTCAAACAGGGTTCTGTTATGATCGCGGATGATGTACTGAATCATGGACTTTTCGACCGATCCTTCCATTTTCACAAGGTGAAAAAATCCCTCGTAATCCTGCGTAAACTCCGGCCGGTCGAAAACGGGAAGCAAGGCATTGAATTCTGTTGCCATCAGAAGGGCATTATGCATTTTTCCTTTGGCATACCCCGGGTGAATATTCCGCCCCTGGATAGAAATTCTGGCATAAGCGGCGTTGAAGTTCTCAAATTCAAGTTCCCCGATTTCACCTCCGTCGAGTGTATAGGCCCAGTCGGCGGCAAACTTTTTCACATCAAAGTGATCCACTCCTCGTCCGATCTCCTCATCGGGGGTAAATCCGATTTTTACGGGTCCGTGTTTTATTTCGGGATGATTCACCAGGTACTCCACAGCGGTCATAATCTCAGCGACTCCGGCTTTATCGTCGGCGCCCAGAAGTGTAGTTCCGTCTGTAGTTATCAGCGTTTGCCCGGCATATCGTTTCATCTCGGGGAAATCGGAAGGTGAGAGCACAATGCCAAGGTCGCTGTTGAGTACGATATCGTTTCCATCCCAGTTTTCAACGATGCGCGGCATAATATTATCGCCGGGCATATCGGGACTTGTATCTGCATGAGCGATAAAGCCGATGGCCGGACCTGTTTTGCCGTTATTGGCAGGCAAGGTGGCCATCACGTAACCGTTTTCATCCATAGAAACATCGGTAAGCCCGAACGATTTCAGCTCATCGTGCAGCATACGCAGCAATACCAGTTGTTTGGCCGTACTCGGGCAGGTTGCTGAATTTTCATCGCTCTGGGTATCGACTCCCACGTAGCGCAGGAAGCGTTCTTTTATAACTTCTTTCATAGTAAAGGTTTTATTTCATTAAAATTAACAAATTGGCAGGGAATGTATGGCGAAATGCATTTCGTCGGGCCTTTCCCCGCCATTCGCCTACCGGATTATGCTTCTGTCTCCGGTTTAGCCCGGAGCGACTCCCAGATGACATAACCGCAGATCACGGCAAACATAAGCAGGGCAAGGGCTTCCGCAGCATTTGATTCAAACCATTCAGCATTCACATAATTGATGCCTCCGAATTTTAGCATGGCGCTTACCACGCCCATCAGTGCACCGCCGGCGATAAATCCGGAAGCGATGAGGGTACCGCGTTCCTTACGTGCCTGATTCAATTTAATATCTTTTGAACGGGTGGTTACAAACCAGGCAATAATACCTCCAACAAGCAGCGGAGTGTTAAGTTCGAGCGGGATAAACATTCCAAGGGCAAAAGCCAGGGCCGGAACGCCGATCATGGTAAGGATCAGCGAAAGGAAAGCCCCGGCTGCATAAAGCATCCAGGGTGCAGCTTTCCCCGACATCATGGGCTCAATAACGGCTGCCATGGCATTGGCCTGGGGGGCAACCAGCGCATTTTCACCGGTAAAGCCGTAGGTCTCATTCAGAATCATGATTACTCCGCCAACGGTCGCAGCCGATACCAGGGTTCCCATAAACTTCCAGGTCTGTTGTTTGTATGGGGATGAGCCCAGCCAGTAACCGATTTTCAGGTCGGTGATAAAGCCCCCGGCCATGGAAAGCGCCGTACAAACCACTCCTCCGATGATGAGCGCGGCCACCATACCAGCGGTTCCCGAAAGGCCGGCCCAGACAAGCACCAGCGAGGTGATGATCAGCGTCATCAGCGTCATGCCCGAAACCGGGTTGGTTCCCACAATGGCAATGGCATTGGCGGCAACGGTGGTAAACAGAAAGGCAATCACCATCACGATGGCAAGGGCGATCAGTGCCTGTGTGAGGTTATTGACCACTCCGAACATAAAGAAGACAAATATTACCACGGTGGTGAGCAGAATACCGCCGAGAATGATCTTCATCGGCAGGTCGCGCTGGGTGCGTTTATTGTTGGCGCTTACCGCCTGCTTGCCCGAAAGTTCCTTCACCGCGAGTCCGAAAGCACTTTTAATAATCCCGCTGGAGCGGATAATGCCGATGATGCCGGCCATGGCAATCCCGCCTATGCCTATATGCCTGACGTAATTGCGGAATATCTCTTCGGGCGACATCTGGCTGATCAGCGCGGTGACATTGGCGCCTACGGCCAGGGTTTGACCCTCGGCAAAATGCGAAATCACCGGGATAATCACATACCATCCCACAAAAGACCCGGCGGTGATGATGGCGGCATACTTCAGTCCTATGATGTAGCCAAGGCCCATTACGGCGGCTCCTACATTCATTTTAAATACAATCTTGAACTTATCCGCGATCATCTCGCCGGCCGGAATCACGCGGGTGGTAAACACTTCGCTCCACCATCCGAAAGTGGCAATGATAAAATCGTAGATTCCGCCGATCAGCCCCGCAACAAGCAGCAGCCGGGCCTGGCTTCCCCCTTTTTCACCCGAAACAAGCACCTCGGTGGTGGCGGTAGCTTCCGGAAAGGGATACTTGCCATGCATATCCGAAACAAAATATTTACGGAAAGGAATCAGGAACAGAATTCCCAGGAATCCGCCAAGCAGCGAAGAGAGAAATACCTGGTAAAAGTGGGCTTCCAGATTAAGGATATATAGCGCCGGCAGCGTAAAGATAGCTCCGGCAACAATCACGCCCGAGCTGGCGCCTATCGATTGGATAATCACATTTTCGCCCAGCGCATTTTTCCTTTTGGATGCGGCGGATAAACCCACCGCAATAATGGCAATGGGGATGGCAGCTTCGAACACCTGCCCGATCTTCAGCCCCAGGTAAGCGGCCGCGGCCGAAAAGATCACGGCCATCAGCAGGCCAAGCAATACCGAACGCAGGTTTACTTCAGGGTAGACCTTCTGAGGAGACATCACCGGTTTGTACTCTTCGCCCGGCTTTAATTCGCTGTAGGCATTTTCAGGTAAGCCTTTGATTTCTGGTTTGTGCTTGTCCATATCCGATAGTTTACAGGTTTGCAGAAAGACTAATCCGCAAATTTAAGGATTTCGCCTGCCAATTCCCCGGTAATAAACATTATTAACCTGTAAAAAGCGTCGTCGTCTCCACAATACTTCCGGTAGCGAACGGGGCAGGGACAAAATACACGAGCATATTTAAGAACATGTTTGAAATTGGGAAAATACTTCGTACCGGTTAGCCATATTTGCACTCCTGAAATAAAAGGGAGCCTGCTGATATAATAAGAAAGTGCAACATGGTCGCTTTGAGGGTTTAATGTTTTTAACAGGGGCCCTGAAGTAGAAATAAGTTACTGTATTGTTGATAATTAAAAATCATTGCGTCAGGAGAATTTCATGACAACAACAATCTGATACATCGGAAAAACAAATGTCTGAAGTAATCCTTGTGAGATGGTCTAATTAAACTGGACAGAAATTTGTTAACTTTAAAATTTCTGAACCATGAAAAGATCAAGAAGAACATTCAGTGCTGAGTTCAAGGCCAAAGTTGCTATTGAAGCGATCAAAGAGGT
>Ga0228535_1000846_pt1 | contig 67175 bp, 61 predicted proteins | sample SJ1metagenome_FD_168457 | JGI IMG/M metagenome (GOLD analysis project Ga0228535, IMG submission 168457) | Enriched culture of PCE-dechlorinating microbial communities from Ithaca, New York, USA - SJ1 | ecosystem: Engineered > Modeled > Simulated communities (microbial... > Unclassified | place...
GGCCCCGAGGCCAACATGTCTGAATCAGACCGCCGGAGGCACCTTAGATGTCTGAATCAGACCGGCTGCCAGGCTCATCCGGCCTGATCTAGACTGGTCACCCCACGCCCCCACGGCCCCGAGGCCAACCTGTCTGGATCAGACCGCCGGAGGCACCTTAGGTGTCTGAGATGGACTGGCTGCCAGGCTTATCCGGTCTGATTTGGACCGGTCACCCCCCACCCCCACGGCCCCCGAGGCCGACCTGTCTGAATGATACCGCCGGAGGCACCTTAGGTGCCTGAAATGGACCGGCTGCCAGGCTCATCCGGCCTGATCCAGGCACCCTCCCCAAACCACAAACCGTATGTAAGATCCCGCCTCGCCCGCCCGCCTCCCGCTGTAACTCCCCCCACCGAGGCCCGATGTATCGGAAGATAATCGGCTGCTCGGGCAGCTTGAGGTGGGGGATGGGCAATGCTGCGCCGGACACGGATGGTTCTGGCCGTTCTTCTGATGTTGTGCTCGGTAATCAACCCGACAGGGCGGGTCCAGGCGGCGGTCGACGATGTCGTCGGGACGCGCTACGAAGAGGCAGTAATGTACCTTTACGGATTAGGAGTTGTTAAAGGGCGGCCGGAGGGCTTCTTCCCTGATCACGCCATCGGACGCGATGAGGCGGTCAAGATAATCGTCGAGATCCTCGGCAAGGGCTCGATGGCGCAGGCGTTGCATGGAGCGAGGACGTTCGGCGACGTGCCCAGCACGCACTGGGCCAGCGGGTACATCGCGGTCGCGCGCAGCCTCAACATCGTCGGTGGCTTCCCGGACGGCACCTTCAGGCCCTCCGACCCCGTTACCTACGCGCAATACGCCAAGATGCTGGTCGAGGCGGCTGGGTTATCCCCCATCCCCAGCCTGAGCTGGCCACATAACTACGTCGACGTAGCGCATAGTCAGGGTTTACTTAACGCTATGCCTTCCTTTAGTCCAGACCGGCCTGCGGTGCGCGGCGACTGCGCCGTGATGACGGCGCGGGCCGTGCGGCAGATCCCCGATCCGCGGACGGGCCGGACGCTGTCGCAGGCTGTGTTCGGCGAGCAGCGCGCCACGCGGCTGACTATCTCGGCCGAGAACCAGACCGTGCGGGCCAACTCGCACCTCAAATTGACCGTGCGTGCGTGGGATGGCGATGGTAAGGAACTGAGCGGTTTCACCCCCACCTTTGAAACCACCCCCTCCCCCGACGCTCAGGTCAGCGAGAGCGGCGTCTTCACGGCCTCCGCGCCCGGCAGCTACACCGTATCGGCGCGGGTCGACGGGGCCACCGACAGCACAGTGATTACCGTCTACGGGGTGCCGGCCTCCCTGCGCGCAACTCCACCGCAGCAGACCCTGCGTGCCAACGGCACCAGCACCGCCGTCGTGACCGTCGAGGTGCTGGACTCCCTGGGCAACCGCGTCCTTGACGCGAAGGACCAGGTTACCGTGGCCTACGACAAGGAGCGGGGCGCGGTCGCGCTGCCAGAAATCAAGGCAAAGGCGGCGGCGACGGGAGTGGTTTCATTTGAAGTGCAGGTCGGCACCGTGACCGGAGTCACCGATGTGCTCGTCTTTAGCGCCGGCAGTCTGGCCAAGGCCTATGCCACGCTCACGGCCACCGGGCCGACCCCGACGGCCGTGGTGGTCACCGCGACGCCGCCGGAGCTGACCGCCAACGTGCCCACCGCAGGCCTGGTCACAGCGGTCGTCGTCGACCAGGACGGGCGGCCCATGACGACCGGCGAGTACGACATTACCTTTGTGGTGCAGGGCCGCGGAACGCTGGAGAGCGGCGCGGCGAGCGTGACGGTGCGCACGCTGGGGCAGCGGGCGAGTGTGGCGGTGGTTTCGACGCCGGGACAGGCAGGCAGCATCAGCGTCAACGCCACGTCACCCAACCTGCGCGGCGGCTCGGCGACGATCACCACGCACCTGGGCGGCGCGCCGGCGAGGCTCAAGGTTCTGCCGGCGTCGGTGACCGGCCGGGCGGGCGACGCGGGTGGCATGCGGGTGGCCATCTCGCTGGCCGACTCGTCCGGACGCCCGACGACGGCGGATCGCGACTACTCGGTCGAGTTGGTGGCTCCGGCAGGCAGCGGCCTCGTCGGCCTGGTCCCCCTGACCTACTCCGCGGCGGCCGAGGACAGTGTCCAAGTCCTGGACATCTGGGGCACAGTTGCTGGCACCTATCAGGTGACGGTGCGCGAAGCAGCGGAAACCCCGACCCTCTCCTCCGCCTCCTTCCAGGTCGTCGTTCGCCCCGGCGAGCCCACCCAGATCGCCGTAACCCCGAAGGGCGACCCACCCGTCTACCTTCCGGCCGCCGACCCGCGGGTGACCCTGCGGGCGCAGCTGCAGGATGCCTACGGCAACGATGTGGCCCTGCCCGGCGTCGAGCTGGAGTACAAGACCACGGCGGGCGCCGGCGCCGTGAGCTGGTCCGCGGTGGGCGGCAAAGTCCGCACCGGGCCGGACGGCAGCGCCTCCGTCCTGATGACCGCCAAGGGCGGCGTGGGCTCGAGCTACCGGGTCACCGTCGGCGCCGACCTCGACGGCAACGGAACACACACCGACGCAATCGGCCAGACCGCCGAGGCTGGCATCGTCGTCAGCGAGCAGGCCCCGGCCAGCATCAGCCTGAGCCTCAGCAACGCGGCTGGCGACGTGATCAGCCGCCTGGCGGCCAACGCGGGCGACTGGGCGCATGTCGAAATGCAGGTTCGCGACGATCAGGGCCGGACGGTGCCGGCGGGCTACGCCGTTGAGCTGCGGCTAAGCAACGACGGCGTCAACGTGCTGCCTGGCTCCTGGCTGGACACTGGCCTGGACAACGGGGTCGACCTGAGCCGGGCAGGCTCGGGGGTGGTGCTCGCTCTGACCAACACGGATGGGCGGGTGACGCTTGCATTTCAGGCGGCCCAGGCGGGGGGCTGCGCGGTGGTCGCGCGGGCGCTCAATGCTGGGACTAGCGTGTCGCGGGCATTGAGTTTCCACGTCGATCCCGGCAGACCGATCGGCGCGGCGATCTACCGCAACGACTGGAGCCTGGCGAGTGGCGTCGACGTGCAGCCGGGCACGGCGCGGGAGCTGCGGGTGGCACCGGTCGATCACGGTCGAAACCGCCTCCCCACCCCCGGCGCCATGCTCGTGCGGCTCGCCGCCGACCGCCCCACCGGCGAGTACCGTGCGACGGCCGACGGGCCCGCCCTGGACTGGCTGGAGATCCCGGCGGGGGCGGCGCATGTGGTGGTGTATTATGTCGACTCGCACTACGGCCAGGGCCTGGACCTGAGCGATGACGTGACGGACGTCCTGGCCTATGGCCTGAGCGTGGGCTGGGACGAGGACAGCGGAATGGTCGTCGCGACTGTGACGGATGGGCTCGGGCAGCCGCTGGGCGGCGTGCGCGTCACGCTGTCGCGGCAGGCGGGCGACGGCACCTTCGCGGGCGGCCTCGTGACCGTCACGGGCGTGACGGGCGCTGCAGGGACGTTTGGCGTGGCCTACGTGGATGGCGATGCGCCTGGCGAGGAGCAGGTTCGCGGGTGGCTGCCGGGCTGCCGCAACCTGGTCGGCGGGGCTAGGGTCGAGGTTGAGGCTGATAGCGGGGTGTTTGAGCCGTAGGGGGCGGGCGCTGGCTGAAGGGATGCGGGTGTGGGGCTGAGGGCCTGGACGGGCCCGGGGGTGGCCTAGGGGCCCAAACGCCCCGGGCAGAGCTCTAAGGTGGTGCCAAACGACCCCGGTCGGCGCCCTGGGGCGGGGCAATCCGCACAGGGGCTCACCCTGATCGCCGGCTCGGGTCGGCTAGTAGGCCCAAACGCCCCGGGCAAAGCCCTAAGGTGGTGCCAAACGACCCCAGTCAGCGCCCAAACCCGGGGCAATCCGCACAGGGTCTCACCCTGGTCGCCGGCCGCGGCCGACTAGCAGGCCCAAACGCCCCGGGCAAGGTCCTAAGGTAGTGCCAAACGACCCCAGTCAGCGCCCAAACCCGGGGCACTCTGCACAGGGTCTCCCCCTGATTGCCGGCCGCGGCCGACTAGTAGGCCCAAATGCCCCGGGCAAGGTCCCTAAGGTAGTGCCAAACGACCCCAGTCAGCGCCCAAACCCGGGGCAATCTGCACAGGGTCTCACCCTGGTCGCCGGCCGCGGCCGACTAGTAGGCCCAAATGCCCCGGGCAAGGTCCTAAGGCGGTGCCGAACGACCCCAGCCAGCGCCTTAGGTTGGGGCAATCCGCACCCCGTCGACCTCGCCGGCCCCTAGCTCCCCCGGATCAAGCCAAAAGCCGGGGCCTCGCCCCGGCCACCTCCTGATCCTTGGCCCGCACAACAGGTCACTGCCCCGGCGCAACCTGCCTCAACCCATTAGCCCGAAAAACCTCCACCATCGCCGCCGGATCATTGCCAAGGATATAGTCAACCCCGGCGTCGATCAGCTCCTGCGTCCGCCGCGCGTAGTCGTCGGCCAGGTACGATGCGTGGGCGAGCTTGCCGGCGGCGTGGATCGCGTCGACCATCGCCCGCAGTTCGTCGGGCGAGCAGTTGGGGTTGATGCTGACGGCGTCGTGGCCGCGCGCGAGCGCATGGCCCAGCACGGCGCGGTACTGGGCGGGGCCGGGCATGCCGTCATTGAGCGTCAGGCAGCCGGGCTCGAGGAGCTTGATCCGGTCGATGGCGGCGGGCGGGCCAAAGAAGTGGCATTGAGGCGTCATGTGGCGGCGGGTGATGGTTTCGAGGAGAGTGTCCAGGTCCGGCCCCGCCAGCGCCTTGAGGTGCAGGACCAGGTAGACGGGGTGGCCGCGCAGCTCGTCCAGGAAGTCCGTGAGCCGCGGCACGGTGCAGTCGGCACGGCCGGCGAACGCGCTGCCAAAACGCGCAGCGTACGAAGCGTCCAGCCCGGCGATCTCGGGCCAGGTCAGGTCGGCGATGGCGCCGCGGCCGGCGGTGGTCCGGTCGAGGGCGGGGTCGTGGCAGAGCACGAAACCGCCGTCGCAGGTGCGGCGAAGGTCGGTTTCGAGGGCGCCGGCGCCTGCGTCGAGCGCCATCCGGAAACCCAACATCGTGTTCTCCGGGTACCGCTCGCTGAAACCGCGATGGCCCTGGATCAGGCAAGTCGGCATGGGTCATCCTCCCTGGTAGCCGGGGGCGCCAAGCTGGGCGGGCCGCCGGCTGGGACTGAGGGTGGTTTCAGCGGCGAGGGCGTGCGGGCCTGCTAGATGATGTCGCGACGGCGCAAGCCAATCGATTTGGGCTGTCTTTGTCAATCAGCTGCGCTTGTGCTATATTGGTCTGGCAACATCCCGCAACGACGTCTGTGCCGAAGTGGTGGAACTGGCAGACACGCACGACTCAAAATCGTGTCGGGCGACCCCCGGTGTGGGTTCAACTCCCACCTTCGGCACCAGTGCTCAACTGCTCAGTCGACAGCGCTATAGGCTGGCCAGAGCATCAGGCCTTGTTCTCCTGAGACTTGTCCCTGGTCTTCTTCGCCTTGGGCATCGCCTTCTGCGATAAGGTAGCCGCCTTTGCATGGTCGATCTCGGCTTGAACTCCCTCGAACTGCGGGTCGTCGGCATAGACTTTGCTGAAGGCGGCCAGAGCACGCTTGTGGTCACCGACCTCCGAGTAGGCTCTGCCTAGCTGGAACCTTATCATGGTAAGCATCGGGTCTGGCTTTCTTCGTTGCAGTGGTGCGCTCTTGAGTACCTCGACGGCCTGCTCTGGGCGACCAAGTTCCATTAGGCAAGCTCCGATCAGGGCGAGGCGGGGGAGGTCATCCGGTAGATTCCCCGGCATGCTCTCTAGTGCTCGAAGTGCCCGTTCTGGTTGGCCCGCTGCACCAAGCGATACAGCTTGTCTCATCATGGCTTCCCTGTCGAGCTTGCTTCCTTGGTCGCTAGCCTTGGCGTATTAGCGTGCAGCCATATCGTGACTCTTGAGGTGATAGTAAGAGTGGGCGAGAGCAAGTGCGACTGACGAACTCGATGAGTCGCTTTCCTCAATCTTGGTTAGTAGGCTGACCGCGTCAGTGTAATTGCCTCTGTAGGCTTTGGCTACCGCCGTCTGGTATTCTTTGCGGAGTCGCACTGCGGGGCTCCGAGAGTATATGTACGCAGCTGCTAGTAGGCACAACGCAAGCACCACGCCCCCAGAGCCGCCGATGACTGCCGCGGCAATCGGAGCTCCGACTATGAACGCCCAAGTCATGTTCGGAGCAAAGCCAGCTGCCGATGCCGATGGGAACTCCGCGGACCGCGCATGGGCCGGAGCGCTCGAAGTGCTGGCGCTACGAGAAGTCTTGGCACTCTTCCACTTTGATGAACCCCAGCCGGTCTGCGTCACATAGTGAAGGCCGGTACCAGGGACTCCTATCGAAGTGCGCAGACCCCTCGGGCCGATGCCCATTCTCGCTCCCTTCATGCCACCGCTTATGCCGATTCCGCTCTTGCTTATGTTTAGGCGAACCCCTCCGCCCAAACCCTTGGTCCTTCGGAAGCGCAATCCCATTGCAGTCCCACCTCTCTTTCTGGCTCTCTTGGCAGGAGTTCCCTTCCGAAGGCATATTCCCTTTTCGCAGCACCCAGACTGGCTTTGCATCGCAGGACAGCCTCCGCTGGGCTATGCCGGGCGCTTAAGCATCCACCAGCAGACCACGCCAATGCCGGACGCGACAGGCAGACCGACCCACATCCGAGACCGTTCTGCCCGCTTGGATCGGACCGCCTAGGTCAAGGGGCGGCAGACATGCCTACTGCCTGATGCTCCTAACGCAGCCCGCTAGCACCTCGCGAGTCTCGGCATCATAGATAGCCTCAAACCTAGCCATCTTCATTTATTTGGTTGAACCTAGGTATGACGAAGTCATCGACAGTGCACGCAACATGATAGGTCAGCTGGTCCGGGGACATGATCAGAGAGGTCCGCCCGCACCCTCGATAACCGCCCTCGCGGTGCCGCAGCATCACCAGGGCTCTGCTCCATTCCGAGCCCCCCCGATAGGAAGCCCCACCCCCCGTAGCGAACCCAACACCAGCGTAGCAGCAAGCGTCGACAACCCCAGGATATGGTGTCTACCCGCAGCAGCGAGTGTCGCCCCACGGGTTTCCGCACAAGGCACGTGACCCAACCGAGCCATTCCGTCAAGAGAAGGGGTCTCCCCGTGACCAAGAGACGTAAGCCAGACCCAAGGCAGGCAGAGCCTCCACCCGATCTCCAGGGAGACCGGCCCGCCGCATCCGAGCAGTTTGCGATTGCTGGAGTTGGCGCTTCGGCCGGGGGGCTGCAGGCGTTGGAGTTGCTGTTTTCCGCCGTGCCTGACGACCTCGGAGCCAAGATGGCCTTCGTCGTGGTGCAACACCTGCCTCCCGACTACAAGAACATCCTGGATGAGCTGTTGGGACGGTGCACGGGGTTGACCGTCCTTGAGGCTGGTGACGGGATGGTGGTGGAGCCCAACACGATCTACATCGCCCCGGCGAGGTGTGACCTCACGATCCGCGGTCGCCGGCTCCATCTCCACAAGCCGGCGACGCGCACAGGCTCGCGCTATCCGATTGACGTCTTCCTTCGGTCTTTGGCTGCCGACCAGAGGGAGCGCGCAATCTGCATCATCCTTTCCGGCGGCGGCAGCGACGGGACGCAGGGACTCAAGGCGGTCAAGGGCGAGGGCGGACTGGCCCTGGTCCAGAGCCCAGACTCGGCGGAGTTCAAGAGCATGGTTCAGAGCGCCATCGACACCGGTCTGGCCGACTTCGTGCTGCCTCCAGGCGAGATGCCGGACCAGTTGTCGGGCTATGTCGTGGGCGTCTCAAGAGGCGTGCTGCTCCCTGTCGGGACCCTGCGGCCGGCATACGGCGGGGTGCTGGCCGAGATCCTTGCGCTCCTGCACGACCAGACCGGGCACGATTTCTCGGGCTACAAGCAGAGCACAACCATTCGCCGCATCCACAAGCGCCTGGCGCTCAACGAGGTCGGCGACCTCCATGAGTACCTGCGCTATCTTAAGTCGGACCCGTCCGAGGTGCAGGCTCTTTTCCGGGAGTTTTTGGTCGGAGTGACCAGCTTCTTTCGGGATCCGGACGCCTTCACTGCCCTGCAGGAAAAGGCCATCGCCAGCCTGCTGGCCGGCAAGAAGTCGGGCGACTCCCTGAGGGTGTGGGTCGCGGGCTGCTCGACAGGCGAGGAGGCCTACTCCCTTGCCATCCTGCTCAGGGAATGTATGGAGCAGAGCAACCTGCGTCTCCGCGTGCAGGTGTTCGCGACTGATCTTGACGGCCTTGCCGTCGAGCAGGCCCGCCAGGGCCGCTTTCCGGCCAGCATTGCCACGGACGTATCCGCAGAGCGGCTGGGAGCTTTCTTCGTGCAGGACGAGGAGCGTTCCGGTTTCAGAGTAACAAAGGCCATCCGCGAGATGATCGTGTTCGCGGAGCAGGATGTCACCAGAGACCCGCCCCTCTCCGGGCTGGACCTGATCAGCTGCCGTAACCTGCTCATCTACATGGACTCGGAGCTCCAAAAGACGGTGTTGAGCCTGTTCCATTACGCGCTGGTTCGGTTCCGGATGGCTTTCTTTTCTTGGGCAGTTCGGAGACCGTCAGCGCCGAGCAGGGCTTCACCACGGTAGACCCCAAGTGGAAGGTGTTCCAGAGCAAGCGCGAGGCGGCGTTCTACCCTGCCTGGCGAATGCCGCCACGGACCACGCGCCGGTTTAGGGCGGACTCCTTTGCCTCAGGGCAGGTTGGCGGCAACATAGGCGAGCTGGTCGGTGCCACGCTGCTGCGAGAGCACACGCCCGCATGCGCGGTGGTCAACAAGCGGGGGGACATCCTGTACATCCACGGCCGGACGGGCAGGTACTTCGAGCCTGCCGCCGGGGTGATGAGCCTCAACATCGTGCAGATGGCCAGAGAGGGGCTAAAGGCAGAGATCTCTGCCGCCATCCGCGAGGCCGTGGCGCAGAGGACACCGGTCTACTGCCGGGGCCTGCGGGTTAAGGGAGATGAGAGCACAATCTGGGTCGACCTGACGGTGGCACCGTTCCCAGAGGGGCACCCCAACTCCGGCGACATGCTGATGGTCTTGTTTAAGGAAACCGGGTTGGTCCGACCCGATGAGCGCATCTCAGAAGCCGCATCAGCGGCCGCCGAGATCGCAGCAACGGTCGAGCCCGCGGCAGACCAGCGGGTCGCCAACCTTGAGCGTGAGCTGCAGGACAGGGACGAGTACCTTCGCACGGTGATCGAGGAGCTTGAGTCCGCCAACGAAGAGCTGCAATCGACCATTGAGGAGTACCACTCCACCAACGAGGAGTTAGAGACCTCCCGTGAGGAGCTGCAGTCCGTCAACGAAGAACTGATGACGGTCAACGCGGAGCTGCAGACCAAGAACGTGGATCTGTCGCGAGCCAGCAGCGATATCAGCAACGTCCTCATCGGCACAGGGATTGGCCTCATCTTTGTTGATCTCCAGCTGTGCATTACACGTTTCACCCCTAACGCAACCCGGATCGTCAACCTTATCCATAGAGATGTGGGACGGCCGGTGGGGCATATCACATCCAGGCTGGTCGGCTACAGTCGGCTTGAGGAAGACGTGCAGGATGTTCTGGACACGCTCGTGCCCAAAGAGGTGGAGCTGTGCACCAGGGACTCCGAGTGGTACCGGATGCGGATTGTGCCCTACCGCACCCTGGACCACGTGATCGCGGGGGCAGTAATCGTCTTTGTCTCGATCACGGAGATCAAGAAGCTGCAGACGCTGTCCCGTCTGGCAGTCGTCGTCCGCGATTCGTACGACGCGATTACGGTGCAAGATCTGCTCGGGCGCATCCTGGCCTGGAATCCGGGGGCGGAGAGGCTGTACGGATGGACCGAGTCAGAAGCGTTGGACATGAACATCCGCGACGTGGTGCCTGAAGACCGGCGCGGCGAGGCATTGGCCATGATCAAGAAGCTTGCCGAGGGAGATCGGCTGGAGCCTTTCTTGACTGAACGCCTGACCAAAGACGGCGGCAGGATGGCGGTGTGGATGATGGCAACCATCCTGCTGGACGAGGATGGTATGCCGTACGCCGTTGCCACCACCGAGCGAAGGGCCAAGCCTGAGGAGAGAAAGCATAGGCCGGCCGAATGAACGGAAAACCATCTGACCACCCACTGCAGGAGCTCCGCTCGCTTGCCGAGCGGGAGTTGCGGGAGCGCCTGCGGGCGAGCGCGGATCTGGACGGGCTGGAGCAAAGCGCTGTGCAGCGGCTGGTCCACGAGCTTCGCGTCCACCAGATCGAGCTGGAGATGCAAAACGAAGAGTTGCGCCGGGCCCAGTTGGACTTACAGGCGTCACGCGCTGAGTACTTCGACCTGTATGACCTGGCTCCGGTGGGTTATCTCACCCTCGACGAGCACGGGCTCATCAAGAAGGCCAATCTCACGGCAGCCCGGCTGCTTGGCGTCGAACGGGCCAGGTTGATCGGGATACCCCTGACTGCGTTCATCTCCCGCGACGATCAGGACGGCTACTATCTTAAGCGCAAGGATCTCGCCAAGTCGGGCGGACATGTAGCCCTTGAGGTACGGCTCAAGGGACAGGACGGGGCTCACATTTGGGCGAGGCTCGAGATGGCCATGGGACACGATAGCAGGCAAGATGCCCCGTGCTGCCGAGTTGTGATTGTCGACGTCACCGAGCGCAGGCAGGCCGAGGAGTCTTTGGCCGGTGCGGTCCTCGACCTGCAGGAGGCGGACCGCCGCAAGGATTACTTTCTCGGGGTACTATCTCACGAAATTCGAAACCCGCTGGCCTCAATCATGCTCTGCCTAAGCCTGCTCGACCGTGGGGAGCCTGGCGGCGGGCAGGCTACCAGAGCTCTGGAAATCATGCGCCGCCAGGCTGGCCAGCTGGCCCGCATCGTCAACGACCTGCTGGATGTCGCGGATCACCCGGGGCACGGTCGAGCTTCATAGGGAAACCGTCGATCTGTGTGAGCTGGTGTGGCGGACTGCGGAGGACTACCGGGCTGCTTTTCGCGAGAAGGGCGTGGACCTGGTACTTGACGCGATGGCGACCGGCATACAGGTGGAGGGCGACCCAACCCGCCTGGCCCAAATCGTGGGTAACCTGCTAGACAACGCGGCCAAGTTTACAGACTCCGGCGGCGTGGCCAGACTGAGCGTCGCCAAGGATGACCTCGGCGGGCGCGCATCCATCCGGCTGGCTGACAGCGGCGTCGGAATGGATCCGGAGATTCTCGAGAGTCTGTTTGACCCGTTTGTCCAGGCAGGTACTTCGCTCGACCGAAAGGGCGCCGGGCTCGGGCTAGGCCTGGCGCTGGTCAGGGGTCTGGCTCAACTCCACGGTGGGACGGCGACCGCTGAGAGCGAAGGAAGGGGCAGAGGGTCAGTCTTCACGGTCTACCTGCCTGTATCCATTAGGCCGCGGTCTGCCGCCGAGGCAACGGCAATCGACATCCAGGCCACCCTTGAGCACCTGCGCGTGCTGGTCATTGAGGACGTTGAGGACATGGCCGAGAACCTGCGGACCCTCCTCGAGGCCGAGGGCCTGGAGGTGACGGTCGCGCACGACGGGGAGCGAGGAATCGCCAGGGCTAAGGAATCACGTCCTGACGTATTGCTGTGCGACATCGGCCTTCCGGGCCTCAACGGCTACGAGGTAGCGCGGGCCTTCCGCGCTGATGAGAGCCTTCAGAACGTATACCTGATCGCATTGACGGGCTACGCACGGCCCCAGGACGAGGACAGGGCCAAGAAGGCTGGCTTTGACTGCCATCTGGCCAAGCCGGTGGATTTGCAGGCGCTCACCACTGCTTTGTCAGGGCTCAAGCGGGGCGGGGACTAGGGCTGCCGAGGTTTCCCCACGCGCATCCCTCGCTTTCAAGGGCAGCATACACCACCCCCCAACGCTCATGATGAAACCACCTCCCCCTCCGCCGAGTATAGGTCTCAGGTAGTTCACTTCTCTTCCGGGGGGTCTCACATGAACCCGAGTCGTCGCCTTCGCGTCGCGCTCGTCCTGATCGTCTCAGCCGCTGTCCTGGTCGGCGGGTGCCGGCCGGTTGCCAAGCCCACGCCACTAACGGATCCCACACCGGTCCTGGGGAAAGAGATGCTCTACGTCGGGCTCGACGGCAACCGCCCGCTGCTGCTCGACCCGACCGACGGCGGCAAGGCCTATCTCCTGGCAGAGGCCCACAAAGGCCTGTTTGCGCGCGCTGAGGACTTCTCGGTTGTGGAGCTGCGGTCCAATCCGCCCGACCAGGCGCTCTTCTTGTCGAGCAAGGTGACGCCCGATCACAGGAACGTCCCAGTCGTGTCGGCGGCAGACCACAATGCGGCGGCGAAGACGTATCCAGGGGCGTTGCTGGAGCGGTTTCTGCATACCGGCTACCTGGCAGACTACGCCATCGCGGAGTATCGCATCGTGTCGAGCAAGGTCACGGCTAGCAGTGCCAACAAGGCGACCGTAGAGATCGTGGCCGATCTTAGGCCAATCGACATCCCGTTCAGCCAAGTCACCTCCCGCTGGGGCGAGGCGGGCGCCGACGGCTGGGTGCGCGGTAGGCGGCTGGTGCTTGACCTGTACTGCTACGGCGGCCAGTACTGCAGCTATCGGGCTGGCTGGTCAGAAGGGATCTTCAGCGAAGGCGCGCCGCCGGCCGCGCAGCGGCCGCCTGAGACGGCGTACCAGCCGACGCCCTACGATAACATCTGGCAGGCGCTGGACGAGGGCAAGGACGTCGAGGATGTGATCTGGGAGGACGAAATTTTCTCGTACATTAGCCACGTCAAGCTGCGGGGCAGAACCGCAGACCAGTACTACGACATGACGATCTACCGGATCGAGCGCGCGACGGGCGAGCGCTTCGCCCTGTTTGATGTTCTGCGTGACTGCTGGTCTGTGCGGCCGCTAGGTATGCGAGGCTCGGTGCTCTACCTGCAGACGGGCAAGGCCATGCCCTTCTCGGAGGCGTGGTCCGGCCCATTGGCGTCACTTGATCTCCAGACCGGCGAGTACACGGTGCTGCTGACCGAGCAGACCGCCGTGCTCGGCTCCGTCGGCGACGTGGTCTACGTTGCCAAGCTGGTCCATCCCGACGGCCCAGGACTCGGAGGCATCTATGGCCTCAACCCGACGACCGGCGAGCTCAAGCGCATCAGCAACCTGCCCGGCCCAAGCTTTAGCACCGCCTACGAGTATGCGCGCCTAATGTACAGCGTCGGCGGCAAGCTGTACGTGTGGTGGCCGGACTACGAGGCCGAGGATTGGGGACACGCCCTGTACACGGTCGACCCACAGACGGGGGCAGTTGCCAGGGTGAGGTAAGGGCAGACGGCAGCATCAGAGCTCTACGGCCGCCAGACCTGCACGATGTCATCGACTGCGAGGCTGCGGACGCCCTCGAGGATGGCGTCGAGTTGAGTCCGGTCATGGAGCCGACCGGCTTTGATCACGCCAGCAAGGTCCCGCGTCCGGCGGATATCATCAAGCGGATTGCCGCCGAGGATGAGGAGGTCCGCGTCCTTGCCCGGCTCGAGCGTTCCGGTGCGGTGCAACACGCCGAGGCAGCGGGCCGCGTTGACTGTGCCGGTGCGGAGCGCCCCATAGGGTGTGAGGCCTAGGTCTGTGACCATCAGCTCTAGCTCGTCGTGGAGCGAGAACCCGGCGATGACGCCCGGATTTGGCGTGTCCGTGCCAAGCAGGACGCTGTCGGAGTGCTCTGTGAAGAGGCGTGCCCGCTCAACGGCGTCCTCGAGACGCGGGGCGGGGCGCCGGAGATGGGACCGCCGCGTTGCGGTGATGTCGTCCCAGGCTTTGCGGTCCAGCTCGCTGACGTATTCATAGCCTCGCAACTGCCGGAAATCGTTATCGTTATGAACGTAGTCGCGGATGGTCCACCCGACGGCGAGCGTCGGGCAAAGCCAAACGCCAGACCGGGCCATCTTGAGCACATCCTCAGCAGCGCTCGGCAGACAGCTGGCATGCTCGATGCTGTAGTAGCCGAGCTCGATTAACTCATCAGTGCTCACCTGGGCGTTGCCATGTCCGACGACCTTGATGCCTGCGGCCCGCGCCGACGCCATGAGCCTGATGAAGGGCTCCCGTGGTATGGCGGCCAGAGTCTTGACGTACTCGTATCCGGCCTCGACGACCCCGCGCACCGCGGCCTCAGCCTGCTCAACCGTCGTTATCCTCTCGGAGCCCCGCCAGAAAGTCTCACCATCCGACAGGGGCCCCGTCGTGTAGATGGTCGGGCCGAGCTTGTGCCCGGTGGCGATTTCGCGTTTCCAGAGCAGCGTCTGCGGAAACCCCCACATGTTGCGAACCGAGGTCGCGCCGTTGGCCAGGAGCAGCTCAATGAGGTCGCTGGTGTTGAGGTGCACATGCATGTCGAAAAGGCCGGGCACCAGGTACCGGCCGGACGCGTCGACCTCTGGGACGCCGCGCGCCTCGATGTTGCGGGAGACGGCCGCAATCTTGGCATCAGCGATGAGCACATCGCACCCGCGGAGAACAGACTCGTCGACCATCGTGATCACGTTGGCGTTTCTGATAACGTAGTGCACCAGCCATGCCCCCATCCAGCCATCAGGTCAAGCGTGAGGCGACTGTACTAGATCTTAGCGGTATCGTTCAGTGGTGTCCGGCGGCGGCCCTGCCGGCCTGCAGGCACGCGAGAGCGGCAGGACCAAATGCCATGATAGCACGAAGGTTACCTGGAGGGGGGTCTTAACAAAATGCGTGTAAGATCCGCGGTAGACGCTCCGATCGCCGCTGTGGTATGGGGCACTGTGGGCCTATGCGCCGCTATCGTGCTCATGGCGCCGTCTGCGCATCGGCTTACGGCGCTGTTGGTGATCACGCCGGTAGTCGGGTTCCTGCTCTGGATGTACTGGGGGACTTACTACGAGTTGAGGCCTGACCACCTCTATTGCCGGAGTGGGCCGCTAGCTGAGCGGATACCGTATGCCAACATCAGGTCGGCGACTCTCGCGCGCAACCTGTTCTCATCCATGGCCCTGTCGACCAAGCGCATCAAGATCCGGCAGCACGGCAGAGGCTTCGTGGCCGGGACGACATACATCTCGCCGGTCGATCGGGAGACGTTCCTGTCCGAGCTGCTCAGGCGGTGTGAAAACCTCGAGACCAGGTAACGGCGCCGTATGACCAACTCACCGCAGGCCAAACTCCGCCTTGAGACCCTCGTACCGTTGCCTCTCGTGCTCGGCGACATCAGAGAGTGGGTTGTGCAGACAGTGCTGCATCACGTCTGCGTCAACTAGCACCTCGGCGAAAGTGGAATGCCTGCTCCGCTTATCGCTGTGGCTGCTTATCGCCGCGCAGATCGCCTCAATCTCGCTGTCACCAAAGGCCTGCATGGACATCAGGATTTCCTTTGCCATTACGGCGCCTTTGACAGCGTGATCTCGCGCGTCTCCAGTTGAGTAGGTGTAGATGTCATGGAGCATCCCCGCTACTATCGCTAGCTCCACGTTCTCCCGTCTCTTTAGGGCGATCAGAGCACAGGCCTGCGAAACACCGTACAGATGCAGATACCCGCAACGCCGAGCAAATGTATCTGTCATGCGCAGCAGCACATCATCCACATACTCGCGGACTCTCTCAATCCTGTTCATCGCCGCACTCCTATCAAAGGCGTTCTGGGCAGGCGTGGAGGTTTCCACTGAGAAACCCCGATTGGAAACCTTCACGCGATACCGGCTAGACTCCTACCCGCCCTGGTGCCTACGCTGTAACCATGGCGCGCGCCCACGCCCTGGCGTTGGCCCTGTCCGCCTCGTTGGGGTGCTGCCTGGCCTCCGCAATGTAGGTCTGCCACTCCGCCGGGTCAGTGATGATCTCGCGCTCGATCATGGCCTCGATGGGCGCCGAGGGCGCGCCCTGGCAGCTGAAGTACCCGCACCACGTGATCCCCTTCTCGCCGCACACACGCTCGAAGGTCCCGAGACATCGACCAGCCCAGGCCTCATACAGCTCGCTCGCCCGCGCGCCGCCATCCGGCAACGTGGTCGAGTGGGTGACAAAGCCCGCCAGCCTGAGGCCCGTGGAAGCTGGAAGGGCGGCCAACGCCGCCCTGACGGGACGCGCGACGTCGGAGCTATGGCACGCCGACCCCGCGAAGATCATGTCGTAGCGGTTGAGGCCCCCGCTGCCGGTATCGTTGACGCTCTTGAGCTCGACCTCGTGCCCAAGGGACACCAACTCGTCCGTCACTGCCTCCGCGATCGCCCGAGTGTTGCCGGTCTCCGAGTAGTAAAGCACCAGAATCCTCATACGTCGCCTCCCCTGCCCTTTGCTCTTGCATCTACACTGGGTGGTCGAGCCGCTTGCACATGTAGTAGCGGCTATATCCCTTGGGAGAGTCGTCTAGCCTCCCGAAGACCCCATACCCCAGCTTGGCGTAGAATCCCGGCGCCTGAAACCCGTGCGTATCAAGGTGAATCAGGTCCAGGCGCTTTTCTCTGGCAATGGACTCGATCTGCTCCATTAGCTGCCGACCATACCCCAGCCCCCGGTGCTGCGGCTCGCGCTGATGATTGCCGCGGGGTATGTGTACGGCATCCCGGGCTTGTTGCTCGTGATCGCGAGCACCGTGGTCGGCAGTCAGATCGCCTTCACGATTGCCCGCCGCCACGGCCGGACACTGATCGACAGGATTGCGCCGCCTCAGGTCGTGGCCAGATGGGATCAGGCCGCTCGCTACCAGGGCGTCTTGTTCTACTACCTGGCCTTTGTCCTGCCGATCTTCCCATCCGATCTGATGTGCTACGTGGCCGGTCTGGCGACGATCTCCCCGCGGCGGTTCCTGGTAGCCAACCTGCTCGGACGCACCACTTGCGCCGTTTTCCTCACCGCAATCGGCATCTACGGGATGGCCCCGCCGCTATGGTTTTGGGGCTCCGCCGTGGCGTGCATCGTAGCTCTGTATGCTGGGTGGAGGACAGTGTCGGGGCGAACTGCCCGGCTACCGCTCAGGCAACCGCCAACATCTCAGTTTACCGCCCAGTTGGGTCTGGAGCCCTGAGACCCGTAAGCTGTGTGAGGTGCCGGCGCACGAGCTCAATGTGGCGATCCAAGCGCCCCGCCAATCGCTCACCCATACCCGGCCGGACGCCCACCAGGCGCCCATTACCCGATAGGATAATACCGAGCAGAGCCAGTCGCCGGCAGCAAACGAACGCTCCAAAGAAGTCCAGGTGGTCTGCATTGCTGCCCGACAGCTGCCGGTACTCGTCCACGAAACGCCGGCGCTGGTTCTCGCGGTCCAGGAACAGGAGAGCATTGGCTAGGTCAAACCGGTAATCGGAGATCGTCGCCAGAGTCCAATCGACCACATGCATCTTGCCGGTGCCGTCCACCAGGACGTTGGACGAGTGGAAGTCCCCATGCAGCAGGCACATAGAGACGGGGCCGATGCCACGGCTGGACCTGTCGAGCCACTCGATTACCGGTCCGAACTCATCCTGGAGGGTTTGGCCTGCAAGCGCTCTGACAGTGCTCAGCTGATGGGCGACGGAGGCGACGGGGACGTCGAGCCCCAGGTCCGCGCTGTATGTGGCGGGGTCAAGACGGTGGAGGTCCGCCAAGAGCCGGCAGTACGCCGCCAACAGCTGCTCCCGCTCAGCCGGGGCCGCCTGGGAGTACACCTCGTCAGCTGTCCGCCCTTGTATCCGGTCCATGACCATAAAGGGCGCGCCAAGCACCGAAGGGTCGTCCACGAACAGGTGCGGGGTCGGCACGGGATACCTGCCGGCGGCAAGCCGCTTCATCACGGGGTATTCGCGCTCAAACCGGCCGGGCAGCAGTGGCGACTCTAAGCCCTCGTACACCCTGACGACCAGATCTTCGCGCCGGTGGCAGCCGTCCTCGACGTAATCCTGGACGAAGGCGTGAACCGTCGACTCCCATCCTGTAGACAGCAACTGCCAGTCCCGCACCGCCAAGCGGCTACGCTCGGGGAAACGATCTCGCAAGCAAGCCTCAACTCTCGACACCATTATTTCACTGCGTGGATCACTCACCACGGGCCACTCCCTATAAAGGACTGCGGAAGAGATAAATCGCCCAGCCCAGGGCATCGCGTCCCCAGCGCAAATAATGGCTCCGCCCCTGCCTCGCGCGCGACAGCAGCTCCGGCACGTCCGGGTCCTCGGGGTGCTGTGCGGCGTAATCCTCGGCGGCGTACCACTGAAGCGCCTCGTACTGGTCCCAGTCGTCCTCGTTACTAACCAGGGCGTACAGGGGTATTAGGCCCAACTGCTCGGCAACCTCGATGTTGCCGGCGTGCGAGCCAAAGGCGCTCTCCTCATAGCCAGTTAGAGCTAGGTACTCAGGGTCCGGTCTGCCTCGCCAATGAGGCTCTCCGACGGCGATCAGACCACCCGGGCGGACCATCTCTCGGAGCGCACGGAGCGTGCCTTGATGACCGCCGTATATCCAACTGGCGCCGATGCACAGCGCCAGGTCAAATAGGGTCCCCGGCTCAGGGCGGTACTTGGCGCCGTCCATCTCAACAAAGGTGAGGTCAGCCGTGGGAACCCTCTGCATCTGCTTTTGCCGCGCATCGCGGATGCAATGAGGGGAGAGGTCGACGCCGATTGCAGAGACGCAATAGCGCTCGGCGAGGCGTACGAGCAGCTCAGCCTTGCCGCAGGCGATGTCGATGACTCGCGCCTCGGACGGCAGAGCCAGCAATCCGAGCAGTTGATCCAGCTTGTCGGAGTGCATGGGGTTGCATAAGATGTGGTTCCTGTGGGTGATGTCAAAGTACTTCCATTTGTCCATAGTCCTGCCTTGCCCCCCTACGTTGCTCGGCTCTGCCGCCCAGTCATCGCCCTTACGTCTGATGCTGCTTGAGATAGTGATTCAGCCACGCCACCGTCCGCTCCCACCTGTCGGCGATCTGGTGGGGCTGGCTCAAGCCGTGGCCGGCACTGGGATATCGTATCATGACAGCGGTTTTCCCCTGTTTGCGTAATGCCGTAAACATCTCTTCGGCCTGACCGATGGGACACCGCAGGTCGGCCTCGCCGTGAAGGAGCATCAGAGGAGTGGTTACGCGAGGCGTCAGCATCACCGGCGAAAGGGCCAGGTACTTGGCGGGATCGGCCCACGGTGTGGTCCCCATGGTGACCTCCGTGAACTCGAAGCCGCAGTCAGAGGTACCGAACGCGCCGATCTGGTCCGATGTGCTCGCGCCCGCGATGGCCGCCCGAAATCGGTTGGTCTGGGTGACGATCCAGTTGGTCATGAACCCGCCATAGCTCCAACCCATCACGCCCAAGCGGTCGGGGTCGGCAACACCCAACTTAACTGCCAGATCGACCCCGGCCATCAGATCCCGGTAGTCCTTACCGCCCAGATCTCCGATCACAGCTCTGGCAAAGTCCCTTCCGTAACCCTCGCTCCCTCGCGGGTTGAGGTAGAGGACGGCATAGCCGCAACTAGCCAGGTACTGGTGCTCAAAGGAGAACTCGTAGCCATACCACCAGTGAGGACCGCCATGGATGGTCAGGATCGTGGGGTAACGCGTACCCTCCTGGTACCCGCTGGGCCGGATGAGCCAGCCTTCGATCAACTGGCCGTCCGGTGCGGCGTACTCGATCCTCTCCGGCTCGCGAACCTCCAGTCCGGCAAGCACCGGCCCGTTGAGGTCACTCAGGCGCGTCTCGCGCCCGCTCACGTCAAGAGTGAAGACCTCCGGAGGCGCGGTCGGCGTCTGTGCCAGGTAGGCTATCCTGCCACCTCGTGACACGCTCACCGTATCCACGCGGCGCCTGGTGCCGGGACTGAGTTTGATCAGCCGTTCAGGGTCATCCAGCCGCATGAGCCACAGGTCGCTTTGACCGTGTCGGAGGATACTCAAGTAGACGCTCTGACCGTCCGGGGCGAAGCTGAGGTCGCCGCCGCCCACGAGTAACGGCTTGAGAGAGCCGTCGTTGCTGGCAGTCAGGTTTCTAGCTGAGGATAATGAGATCGGCAGTGCGGCTGGGTCTGGCTCAAACGGCGCCAGGAACAGGTCAAACTTGGGGGCGTCGTACATCGAGTGCTGCTCCGTCCCGATGAAAACGATTGCCTTACCGTCAGGAACGAAGGTCGCGCCCAACACCGGACGGTCGTCGGCGAGCAGCCGCTTGGACCGCCCCGTCGCCAGATCGAACACGTACAGGTGTTGGTGGCCTTCGCGCTCGCTCCCCCAGACGTCGAGGTTGACGCACACTGCCAGGTAGCGGCCGTCGGGAGACCAGCTCGGCGAGCGGAAGTTGTACCTTCCGGCGGCCACTTGAACGGGGCTGGCGAACTCGCCCTCGGCAGTTGGCTCTGCAGGCACGACGAACAGATGCCGCCAGGTATCTCCGAAGACCTTGAACGGGTCCATGCCATATCCGAGCTCCGACACGGCCTTGGGCTTGGGGCTCCCATCAGAGTGCGGGACGCACGACTCCTCCGGCGCTCCCGGATACTCCGGCTGCCGGGCGGGCACGGTGGTCATCCCGATAAAGGCGATGCTCCTGCCGTCAGGCGACCACACCGGAGGGGAAACCGGCAACTGGCGGGTCGCGATCACCTGAGCCTCAGCGTTGCTGAGGTCGGCTAGGTACAGCTGTGGTCGGCCGCGGCGATTGGAGGTGAAACAGACCCTGCTCCCGTCAGGCGACCACCTCGGCGAATGGTTCTGGGTGCCTTCGGTGGCGAAGGGCCGCGGCGCCGAAGCGCCGTCCGTGGCCACGGTCCAGACTTCGGCCCGGGTGGCGTTCGTAGCTAGGTCGGAGGATCGCTTCACGAAGGCGACTACTGCGCCGTCGGGTGATATCCGCGCATCACCTACACTCTCGAGTGCAAAGATGTCAGGGAGAGCTATATGTCGCTTGGCCAAAGTGCGAATCCTCCTCAGTTTTGTTGGTCCTCACCGCGCAATCCTTCCATCGGATATACCCTCGTTGTCTGCCTTGGTTGCATGACGCTTCTCTTAACGTACTGGCTGAGGAGGATTGACGCTCTCGCCGATCCTCTCTATAGTTCATGGAGAAGGGAGTGGTCCATGGGCGCATTTGACTGCTGAGATCCACTGGAGTGACCTGCACGATCCGGTGCGGGCTCTCTTTTGGTGCGCAGTCAGATGGCCCGCGGCTGCTCTCTTGTTGTTTCCGTGAGTTGCACGGACGAGGAGCGTAAAGCCCGTGGGCCGAGCCCACGGGCTTTTTGCTGTCTCGAGAAGGGGGGATCGTTGTGACCAGTACCAAGCGCGCTGCAGCCTAGAAGGTCGGGGTGGACGCAGTGCCGGTGAGCTATAGCTGCACCTACCCGCGGAGGGTGGCCCTAGGCAGGCTGTCCTACAATGGCCGGGACAATGCCAAACCCGGTCTCAGTCCGGATCCGCCCCAAGAGGCGGTGAAGCCGGAGCGGGAAGTAATCGTCAAACCGACGGTGAATCGCGTTCCCAGCTAGAGCGAGCCCGGCCGCCCCTTGCGGGCGAGAGTAAACCAAACCCGACTCCTCGTTGTTTGCCTGCACCACCACAAACACGAGGGGGCTATAACCTTGCTTGCCGATAGAGTCATCTCCCGCGTATGCCGGGAGTTAGCTAAGGACAGACCAGGTGAGCCTGGCTTCCTTGAGCCAGAAACCTTTGCGGGCCTGCTCCGCCAGATCGGGCTTCTTGCCCCAGATGGCGGTTTCTACGAAGACCGCGATGGCAAGCTGGAGCAGGTCGCCGACTACCTGGGCCAAGTCAGGGTAGCCCTGCGCCGGATCTCGAGGCGGCGCACGGTTTCTATCTTAGATTGCGGCTGTGGCAGCGGATATCTCACGCTGCTCCTAGCCTGCCTGTTGGAGGCGGACGGGCGTCCCTACCGGATCACCGGCGTGGACATCAGCGGTCCGGTAATCGCCAAAAACCGAAGGGTGGCGGCCAAGCTCGGGCTTGAGGCGGTCGACTTCCAGGAGGCGTCGATCCTGGATTATCGGCCGTCATACCCCGTCGACATCGTCATGGGACTGCATGTCTGCGACCAGGCCACTGACCAGACGATCGCGGCCGGGATCAGGCTTGCTGCGCGGTATATACTCAGCGTCTCATGCTGCCAGCACACGTCGCGCCGCCAGCTGCGGGGGCATGGTCTGGGAGCCGTGACCCGCCACCCTGTCTACAAGGAGCGGCTGGTCGATATGCTCGGCGACGCTCTGCGGGCGCTCAAGCTGGAGAGTTTGGGGTACAAGGTGGATCTGTTTGAGTTCACCTCGGCCACACATACGCCCAAGAACGTCATGTTGCGGGCCGAGTGGCTCAACCTGAGCCGCCCGGCAGCGCAGCAGGAGTACGCGGATATCAGTCGCCAGTGGGGCATTGAGCCTGCTCTGGCCCGTTATTTGGGGGAGCACGAGGCCGAGTCAAGCCGGCCAAGGTGATGTGATCTGCCGGGGCCGCGCGCGCAACGCGAGGTGAGCGGGCCAGACTTCACCGGTCTGGCCCGCTCTTTCACGTTCGCATAGGCGGAGGACTCCCGGCGCCGAATGTGGTACTACCTTCCATTATGCGATCACTGCTACCAGCCTCAGGAGGTGCCCGTACCATGAGCGCAGCTAGCCCGCAGTACTCGTTTGGCATCTGCGGTACAACCGGGCCTGACCCGCTATATAACCCTAGCTTCGTGCTGCGCGAGCCGACCGCTCAGGCCATCGTCTGCCTGCTTAACGAGCAGCCTCGCTCCTGCAGCGAGCTCGCGCGGCTGGCGCCGCAGCGCGCGCTGAGTTTGCAGGCAGCCCACCAGGCCGACGCCGCCAGCCCGGCAGGCGACGCCGCGCCCCTACCCTTCGCGGAGGCCTTCGAGCGGGTCGTCGGGCTGCGGGCGGCAGTCGAGCGCGACGGCGTGTGGCACATTGGGTTTCCGCTGTTAACGGCGCAGGACGAGGCTGCCCTCAGGCACAACCTCCAACCTATCGCCCGCGACCTCGCGGACCTGTTGGTGGCCTCGCGGCAAGGCATAGACTCTGCGCTGGAGGGCGTGGCGTGGGGGCGGCCGCTTCCCGAGGTACGCTTGGCTATCGTCGGCTGCCTGGCGCTCGATTGGGCGGCGCTGGCGTTGTTGGATGCGGCCGGCATCACCCATCCTGGCGTGGAGTATCCGGATGGCGGGCGGTTCACCATCTTGGGAAGGGAGCGGACTTCCTTCTCGCCCCCCAAGCTCTACTGCAGCAGCCACACCGCCGAGGGGGACCGGTATGCGTTCACGGGGTTTGGCGACAACTCTGGCCCGCGGCGAGGCCTCCCAGACGTGCTCTGGCTGCTGGAGAGCGCTGCTCGGCGGGCGGCCCCCGACCTCCCTGGCGAAACCGCACAGGCCCTCGCCGGACTGATCAGGGCGCAGCGAGCTTCGCTGCTAGACGCTGCGGGGGCCAGTCTGGCCGCTGGGGCGGGGCAGCAGCTAGCCGAGGGCGAGGCGGAGCAGCTGGGCAAGGCCGACGGTGAGGCAGGCGAGGCGGTCAGAGAGCTGCTAGAGGCGTCTGGGTATCTGGCAGACGGGCGGCAGCAGATCCTGGTCATCAGGCTTGATCAATGGCCGGCGATCCGGCAAGTGATTGACGAGACCATGAAACTGGCGGGGCCGTGGATCCTGGCGAGCCGCGAGCGCATCGTCGGGGCGGCAGCGCAGACTTCGCCGGCGCGCAACGGCGTTGACCCGGCAATGCTCTTCGTGGAGTTGTGGCATGATGTCTTCGGCGCCGCTAACGCCATGATGGCCGAGGATAGCTGGCTGCATGATCCGGCGCCGCCGGGGCCCGGGCAGGCCCGGTATCTAACCTGGTGCGCCGAGGCAGCTGTATACCAGCAGTTTAACGAGTGGGTGCGGTCGGCCCAAGGCGGTTGGGCTCTGCCGAGCCTACCGACCGATGAGACCAAGGCTCATGGGTCCCACCGACCCATGAAGCCGGCGGCCAAAGCTCATGGGTCCTACCGACCCACGAGACTAGAACTCATGGGTCCCACCGACCCATGAAGCCGGCGGCCAAAGCTCATGGGTCCTACCGACCCACGAGACCAAGACTCATGGGTCCCACCGACCCATGAGGCCGCAGACTCGTTGCGGGCGCATGGGCCAGGGCGACCGTGAGTGAAGGCTGCGCAACGTTCTCAATCGACCTTCTTGTACTCGTAGGTATAGCGCACGCCTACCTGGTGATATGCAATGATCTTGACCTCGATCGTTCTTTTGTCGCCTACTCGCGCGGCTCTGTACTGGTCACCAAAGGCCCTGGATAGCTCGATAGCCGAAACCTCCTGCTTGTATGACTCGTGCTCGAACTTGGGGCTCAGTGCCCCGCGCCCTCCCGTCTGAGCCTGGGCCCCGTCAGGCAGGGTACCCTGGAAGTAGTTGACGTGTCCGGCGACCAGATCCCTCGTGTCGATGCGCGCCTCGCAGCCAAGCAGGCGGCTCAGGTAGTAGTGGGCCGTGAAGTTGCTCCGGATTTCCTGGCTCAGAGTGATTGCGACAACTTCCCTATCTTCAATAAGGCTGGGCGGGGCGGTCCAAGTGTAGACCACGTGGACCGTTCCCGGCGGCTCGCCCTGCCACTTCTTGGCCTGGTACTCAATCGAGTGCTCGTCGACTCTGGCGTAGTACCGCACGAAGTCTTGCGGACCGGCCAGTTCATGGTACATGAACAGCTCATCCACAACCCGGCTGATCCTCTCGGGGCTCCAGTCACCGGAAGGTGCGCCGCTCGCCGAGTTTCCCCAGGCACTGGTCTCCACCAGCACCCAGGCGTACTCCGGCTTCGGAGGCTCGGTCTCCTTGCCGCTCGGCGGAGCCGGGTCAGGCTTGCTCGGAGTCTGCGCTGGAGGCTGCTGCGGTTGCGGCTGAGGCTGTGGGGCAGGCCCGGGCGGCGGGGTGGTGGCGACGGGACTGCCGCCGCCATCATCGGCAGATGGTTTAGGAGTACAGCCCATAATCCCAAGCATGCCGAGACTCATTGCTCCCAGGACAAGCGTGACCACAAGACCAAACGCGAGAAGTCGCCTCATCGTACCTGATCCTCCTCCTCTTCCCCATCGAGAGTGACCGTGTGCCAACCAGCCAGTGCCGCGCCTTGGTCACGGCATCGCCTCCAGCATAACTAGCTGGCCTGTGCCCCGTAATTGACCCTTAGGGATAGGTCTTGGCGGGCATCCCTGACCCTAAGGGATAAGCCGGAAGGAGATTGCCCTGTAGCCGGGAGAATTCCGGAGGCGTGGCACCCGCCAAAAAATACGAAAGGTCGGATCGATGCAGAGAAGAGAGCATTGGCGCGGCGCACTGGGGATGGGCCTGTACTTTAACTGGGTTATGTACCTGCTCTTCTATGGCCCCGGGCTTGCGGTGTTCGCGTTTGACCCCTCTCAGGCGGTTCTCTTGGGCCTCCTTTCGCACGTCCTCGGACTGCTGCACAGCGCATGGCTATACAACAGGAGCAGTTCTGCCCGTGCGTTACGGTGGGTCGATGCAGCGTGTCTGGCGTCGATCCTGCTGGTGACTACCGGCCTTGCAGTGACTAAGGCTCTCCCATCGGGGCTCCCTCTGCTGCTGCTGTTCGCCGCGATCGGTTACGCCTCGGCGCGGCTCATCGTCCGTTGGGGCGCCTGGTTCTGCTCGCCTGAGGCCGCACCTCGCCGCGGCAGCATCTGCGGGATCATGATTGTCCTCAGCTACGGAGCCCTGTTCATCGAAACCACGTTGCTGGCGCCAGGGCCCGACGGCGCGCGAATCGGCCTTGGTTGGAGTGCGGCAGTCGCCCTGCTGGGTGGCCTGGTGATCATCAAACTGCCAATCGGGCTTGGAGGCAGCAGCAAGCAGGTGCGCCTTGCGTCGATCTTCCCGGTGGCATCCGTTGTCGTGTTGTGTTTGGTCATCTTCTCGCTGGCGATCCTCCCCTTCCCCTTCGTGCTCAGCGCGCATCGGGAGTACCCCTTACCGTTGGCATCACTCGCAGTGATTGGGTATCTGGTCCCGATGCTGATCGCCTGGTGGTCCGACCGCACGGGGAGGCAAAGCCTGCTAATCGCCTCGTTCACGTTGCTGGGCATCGGCTTCGCGCTCTGGACGGTCACGCCGCATGTACCCCCGTTCCTGATGGTTGTTGCCGCCTTGGTCCTTGGGGCCAATCTGTGCGCGTCTATGTTCCTCTGGTGCACTGCCGCGGACCGCGCCGAGCCGCACACAGTTCCCTTAGGTTTTGCGGTGGCGGTGTCGCTGCAGGTTACGGCCCACACCCTCACGTTTGCGGCGCTCCCCCATATTGACCGGAGCATCTTCGCCTCCCAGCCGTTCATGGGCGCCTCGGGAGTCGTGCTCGTCCTGCTAGGCATGGGCATGCTGTTGGTTTCGGGCTTCCGGAAGGGCGCCGAAGTCGAAACCGCATCGGAGCCGATGGGTTTCATCAAAGTAAGCAGGGACGACGACTATGCCCTTCCTCTCGTGTCGCTCAGCGCAGTCCTGACCGACGCAAGGATGGCGCGGATCCGGGAGGCGTTCGGTCTGACCGAGCGGGAGTCAGACGTGTTGACGTTGGTCCTCACAGGCCTGAGCAACAAACAGATCGCCCAGAGGCTCTTTATCTCGCTTAGCACGACCAAGTTCCACGTCCGCAATGTCCTGCGCAAGTTGCAGGTACGAGATCGCCACGAGATGCGGGAGAAGGTGTTCGGCCAGCTATCTGGCTGACCCAACTCCAGCTCCGACGCCCCCTACGCCGGCCGCGGTACCGCCAAATCCGCCGGCCCCGCCCCCGATAGCACGATGTCGGGACCCAACTCGGCCACCAGCTCGTTGACGATGCTGACGTACCGCATTTTCTCGCGGACCATGTGGATGTGGTAGGCTTCGTCGTTCCACGGCGCATATATCGCCGCCTCGGATTCGCCCGGCTCAAACTTGAAGTAGCACGGCGCGCACGCCCGCGCGAGGTCCGCCGCCTCGTAACTCCGGTTGAAACCGCCCATCGCCCGGACCAGCATAATGTAGATGTCCATGGGCACCCGGATCGCCTGCCGGATGGCGCTCAGCATCGGCACCGACAGGTCGGCCAGGGGGTTGATACTGCCGGCGCCGAGCATCTCCATGACCTTGCAGCCGGCGGCGTTGGCGTGGCCCGCAAACACCGAGACCTTAAGCAACGTGTCCGGTGGCAGGTCGCCCTGCTCGCGCATGCGGTTGAGCAGCCAGAGCAGCCCCTCGTCGGTTACGAGAAAGCCCCGGAAACCCGCCTCCGCACACCGCAGGATCTCTTTGACCACAAACGCGAGCGTGTCCTGACCGCGCACGCGCATGCCGGATACCAGGCCCTCGGGAGTCGTGAACTGCCGGCCGGTGTCCATGCCCCGCTGCGGTCCTGGGGTCATGATCACCTCGATGCGGCGCTCGGCCGCGAGCTGAGCCATGTCGTACAGCTCCTGCCGCTCAAGGTACACCGAGCCCGCCACACTGGCGATGATACGGTGCACAGGGCTGTGGCGCCGTTCGGACTCCTGCACCATCGCCTCGAGCGTGCTCAGCCGCTCGACCCCTGCGATCTCGATGCGGTAGTGGGCGCCATCCGGGAAGCGGGCGGACGACGGTGGCGGCGGCGCGAGGTCGTGACTAGGGATGCCGGCATCCTGCATCGCGCGGTGTACGGTGCGCATGATGTGGTTTCCTCCTCTGTGGGGCGGCTCGGCCCAGGCCTATGGTGGGCTCAGGGAGTACGATTTGCCGCGGCGGGGGAGGCGTCCTCTATGCCACCTTCGCAGGCGCCCGACACTTCGCAGCGAAGTGCAGTGCGTGCCCGCAGGTACTCTCCGACCGGCGGCGGGCAAGGGGGACCGAGCATGAGTCAAGCGGACCTGATCGCTCCCTGTGGGATGAACTGCGGGCTGTGCATCGGCTATCAGGGGATGAAGCACGACCTTAAGAAGCAGGGTTTCCGCAGGTCGTACTGCCCCGGCTGCCTCCCGCGCGGCGAGAACTGCAAGCATATGAGACAGCACTGCGAGTTGCTCGCGCAGGGGCTGGTCCGATGGTGCTTTGAGTGCGCTGCCTTCCCCTGCCGCCGGCTCAAGGACCTCGACCGGCGCTACCGCACCAAATACCACATGAGCATGCTGGACAACCTCAGGTACATCCAGCAGCATGGCGCCGAGGCGTTCCTAGGCCAGCAGGCCGCCGAGTGGCGTTGCCCCAACTGCGGCGAAACAATCTGCTGCCACGTCGGGCTGTGCCTCAGCTGCGATCTGGATCGGTTTCGGCAAAACAGGAAGTACCGGTGGGGCGAACGGTAGCCCCTAGCCCAGCAGGCCTGCCACAGCGAAGTAGTGGCTGAGGCTCCCTGCGATCACGAACAGGTGCCAGACATCGTGTGAGCTCACGTACTTGCCAAATAGGCGCGGCCAGCGCTCCGCGTAAAACACGATGCCTGCGCTATAGAACAGGCCCCCCACAATCAGCCACCAGAGGGCTGTGGGAGGCGCCGTCCTGGCCAGCGGCGGTAGCAGCGTGACGCTGAGCCAACCCATCCCGACGTAGCTCAGCACAGAAATCCACGGCGGTGCGTGCATCCAGACTGACTTGAGGACAATCCCGCCCACGGCCAACCCCCAGACGACGACAAGCAGGGCAGCACCTACCGTGCTGCGAAGCGCGATCAGGCAGAACGGAGTGTAGGTGCCGGCAATCAGGATGTAGATCATCATGTGGTCCAGCCGCCGGAGTATCCGCACGCCGCGCGGCGACACTCGTAGCAGGTGGTACAGCGAACTCGCCGTGTACAGCAGGACCAGGCTGGCGCCGAAGATCGCAAACGAAGTGATGTGCCATACCGTGCCGCGGCGCACCGCAGCTACCACTAACACGATCAGCCCTACGACCGACGACAGGGCACCGGCAAGATGGGTTAGGCCACTGATCGGCTCTCGCAGGCGCTGCTGCAGCCAGTCCAGTACCCTAGCGCCGCCGCGACTAACCACCCGCGACTCCTCCCCCCTGCTCCCAGCTAGCAATCAGTCTACCACTTCGTCCGTGGCTGTCTCAACCGAGCACACACTGAAACCCGCCAGCGTCGCCTCGGTGCCCGTCGCCCCCGGGCCTCCAGAGCCCACATGGATCATCAGATCTGCGGTGCCGAAGGCACCGATCCGCCCCTAGTGCCCCTCTGGTCGATGGGGCTGGTGGAGCATGCGCGTCTTTGCGGCGTGGTCGGGGCCGTGGCGCGCGAAGATCGCGCATGGGATAGCTAGGCATGCTCGATTTTGCTGCGCGGGGGCGCCGGCGGCGCCCCTATGCGTGGATTTCGAGCGTAGGTTCACCGATGGCACCTGAGTTTGCCGCCTGGCCGACCGCGGTCCGCGGCAAAAACACGCATCCCCCGCCCGCCCCTCGCCCCCGGGTCTCCAGAACCCACATGGATCATCAGATCAGCGGTGCCGGAGGCACCGTCCCGCCCCTAGTGCCCCTCTGGGCGACGGGGTTGGTGGAGCATGCGCGTCTTTGCGGCGTGGTCGGGGCAGTGGCGCGCGAAAATCGCGCGTGGGATAGCCATGCATGCTTGATTTTGCTGCGCGGGGGCGCCGGCGGCGCCCCTATGCGGAGATTTCGAGCGAAGGCTCACCGATGGCACCTGAGTCTGCCGCCTGGGCGGCCACGGCCCGAGGCAAAAACACGCGTCCCCCTGCCCGCTGGATCTCAGGTCTCTCCGTAATGTTGATCTCGATGACCCAGGCCGCCCTGAGACCAGAAAGACCGCGCCGCGCGCTAGGGGTCAAGCCGCAGATAGCGCAGCGCCGCACGCACGTGCATCTCCACCCCGACCGCGAGAGCCGCCTCATCGATCACGAAGCTCGGGTGATGATGAGGATAGGGAGACGCCGACGCGCCACCGGCCCCCACCAGGTACAGCGCGGCGGGCACGCGCCGCGCCAGCTCCGCGAAGTCCTCGCCCACCATCATCCGCACGCCGTCCTCAGTCAGGCCATCCGCACCGACGACCTCGCCCCCCACCCCGCGCACCAGCTCGACCAGCCCTGCCTCGTTGACCATCAGGGAGTTGCCTAGGGTGACCCGAAGGTCGGGTTGGGTCCGGTGGGCCTGACAGACGGCGGCGACGATCCGCCGGAAGCTGTCTTTGGTTTCAGCTGCATGCTCATGCAGGCAACGGATCGAGCCGGCGAGCACCGCCTGCTCCGGAATGACGATGGGCGACGTCCCGGCGTGCACGCTGCCGAACGTGATCACCGTCGGCCGCAGGGCGCTCTGCTCCCTGGTCTGAATGGCCTGGATGGCCTGGATGACGTCCGCGGCGCACAGGATCGGGTCGATGGCCTCATGCGGCGCGCCGCCGTGCCCGCCGCGGCCGCGGATCACCAGCTCGAAGTACTCGCTCGACGCCATCACCGGCCCCGCCGCAACGCCGATTACACCGGTCGGTAGCTGCGCCCAGAGGTGCAGCGCGAGGGCGGCGTCGATCGGCGGGTCGTCAAGCAGCCCCTCGTCGATCATCGCCTGGGCGCCGGCGTCCTCTTCGTTGGGCTGGAAGGCGAACGTAATACTTCCCTGCGCCAGGCGGTCGCGGTACGAGCACAGGATCTTGGCTGCCACAAGCAGCATCGCCACGTGGCCGTCATGGCCGCAGGCGTGCATGAGCCCAGGGTGCTCAGAGGCGAAGGGCAGGCCGGTCTGTTCGTTGATAGGCAGAGCGTCCATGTCTGCACGTAGCAGCAGGTTGGGGCCAGGGGCGCGCCCGCGCAACACACCGACTACGCCGGTGCGGGCGAGGCGCCGCACCTCGAGGTCAAGCGACTCAAGGTAGCGGACGATGATGGCGGAGGTGCGGTGTTCGTGGAAACCCAACTCCGGATGCCGGTGGATATCACGGCGTAGGGCGATCAGTTCCTCCCGGTGCGCGTCGATGGCTGCCTTGAGATGCATCGAATCACTCCCCATGGGGTTGTTCGGGGAGCAGCTGCCCTAACCTCCGTGGAGGTAAGATGAGTACAATCAGACCACCAGGGCCTGCGTGGTGCTAGACTGTATCTGACGACCACCCAAAGAGGTGACATCGCATGGACCAGTCGCCAATCATCGTGGAGCGCACCTACAGCGCATCGCCTGACGCGGTTTGGCGGGCCATCACCGACCCTCGGCACATGCGCCAGTGGTTCTTCCCGGAGATGGCGGATTTTCGGCCGGAGGTGGGTTTCGAGGTGGAGTTCACGGTCCACTACCAGGGCCGGGATTACGTCCACCAATGGAAGGTGACCGCAGTCGTACCAGGGCGCACGCTCGTCTACGACTGGCTGTACGGCGGCGTGCCGGGCAGGTCGGCTGTCGCCTGGCAGCTGACCCCGGAGCCGGGCGGCACCAGGCTCACGCTGACGCACACCGGCCAGAGCTCATTTCCACAGGCAGACCCAGCTTTCCGGCGCGCGAGCTGCCAGTCCGGGTGGGATTACTTCCTGCACGACAGCCTTGCTGCCTATCTTGACCGCCGGCCAGTCTAGCTGGGTAATTCAGACGCAACCGTCCACCCTTCGGTGTTCGCAGGTAGCCTGCCTACCCCCGCCGAACCCTCCCGAGTCATTCCATCCGATGATCACAGGGGGAACCCGCATGCCTAAGTCGATGGTCATCATCGGCGCCGGCCTCGCCGGCCTCGCCACCGGAATCTACGCCCAGCTCAACGGCTATGACACGACGATCTTCGAGCTCCACGACAAGCCCGGCGGCCTATGCACCGCGTGGAAACGCAGAGGGTACACATTCGAGGGCTGCGTGCACGCGATCAGCGGTACTGCGACCACATCCGGGCTGCACCGCTTGTGGAGGGAGCTCGGCGTAGACTTCGGGCCGGACGCAGTCGTGACGCATGACAATCTGGTACGCCTGGAGGACGAGGGCGGCCGGGCAGTCGTTCTCTACACCGATCCCGATCGCCTGGAGCAGCACCTGTTGGAGCTGTCGCCGGCCGACGCGCCGGTGATCAAGGAGTTTGTGGGCGCGGTGCGCAGGGCTGCCAAGCTTGACTACTTCTCGACGCAGATGGGCGGTATCGCGCCCTTCCTGCGGCTGATGCCGCACCTGCCGCTGGTCATGAAGTGGGGCAAGGTCAGCCTCGGGCAACTCGCGGACCGCTTCGGGGACCCCTTCCTGCGCCGGGCGATGCGCTACATCCAGTACAGCATGCCGTTCATCCCATCGTTTGTGCCGATGATGTTCCTGGCCGGGATGCGCCGCGGCGACCTCGGGTTTCCACGCGGCGGGGGGTTGGCCTTTGCCCAGGCCATGGAGCGGCGGTACCTGGATCTGGGCGGCAAGATCCGCTACCGCTCACGCGTCGCCAAGATCCTGACCAAGGACAACCGGGCAACTGGCGTCCTCCTTGCCGACGGCACGGAGCACCCTGCAGACATCGTCGTGTCGGCTGCCGACGGCTACTCCACGATCTACGGCATGCTTGACGGCCGCTATGTTGACGACAAGATCGCCAACTATTACAGCCGGCGCGTGCCGCAGGGGCCGCAATCGTTTGCCGTGCATGTGTCGTTCGGGGTGGCGCGGGAGATGCCCAGGACGGATCATGCCCTGGTGCTGCTGGCCGGGTCAGGTGACGGCGCCGACGCCGCGAAACCAATCATCGCAGGCCTGCCCCACGATCGGCTGGACGTGGAGATCTACGCATTTGATCCGGCCCTTGCGCCGGCCGGCAAGACTACCGTCAAGGTGGCCCTGGAGTCCGACTACGACTTCTGGCAGCGGCTGCGCCAGGAGGGAGACGAGGCTTACCAGGCCGAAAAGCAGCGCACCGCCGAGGCTGTGCTCGACTGGCTTGAGCGGCGGTTCCCGGGCATCCGCGAGCAGGTCGAGGTCGTCGACGTAGCCACGCCGCTCACGTCGGAGCGCTACACGGCCAACTACCGTGGGCTGCAGGCATGGGGCGCAAGCGACACCGTAAGCTTCTCAACCAAGGGCTTTACGCGGACGCTGCCCGGCCTGACTGGGTTTCACATGGTCGGGCAATGGGCCGAGGCCACGATCGGCCTCTCGACGGCGGCCGCGAGCGGGCGCTCGCTGGTCAAGCGGCTGGTGAAGGCGGAGGGGCGGAGGTTTGTGGGGGCGTAGGCCAGCCGCCTACTCGCTCCTCCTGTACACATCCGTGCTGAGGTACTTAAGGCCCGAGTCGACCATCAGGGTCACGACGTTAGCACCCGGCCCCAGCCGCCGCGCTACCTCCATCGATGCCAGGACATTGGCGCCAGATGAGGTGCCGGCAAAGAGGCCTTCCTCCCGCGCGATGCGCCTGGCCATATCCTTGGCTGCGGCAGTTGGGATCGCGATGATCTCGTCCACCAACGACGGCTCCCAGAGCGGAGGAACATAGCCGATCCCCACTCCCTCGATCTTGTGGGGGCCAGGTTGCCCTCCCAGCAATACTGACGACTCGGCAGGCTCAACTGCAATGATCTTGACGTCTGGATTGTGCCGCTTGAGAACCGTGGCGACGCCGCGAAGGGAGGCTGCGGTGCCGACGCAGTGCACGAACGCGTCGATGTGCCCGCCAGTCTGGTGCCAGATCTCCTCACCCAGCGGGTAATACCCGGCGATGCTGTCATGGTTGTGGAGCTGGTCTGTCCAGAAGGTACCGGGGGCCTTGCTTAGTTCGCGAGCGGTTTGCACCATATCCAGAATCAGCTTCCTGGTGGTCAGACCGCCCTCGCTCGGGACCAGAGTCAGCTCGGCGCCCAGAGCCGCCATGTGATCGAGCTTCTCGCGGCTGAAGGCGTCAGACGTGACGATTTGCAGGCGATAGCCCTTGCATGCGCAGACCAGCGCGAGCGATGTGCCTGTGCTACCGCCGGTATACTCGACAACTGCGCCGCCTGGGCCGAGCCGGCCGTCCTCCTCTGCCCGCGCGATCACGGCCTGAGCCATCCGATCCTTGACGCTGCCGGTGGGGTTTTCCCATTCGAGCTTGGCGAAGACCTTGGCGCAGTCAGATGGAACGACTCGGTGCAAGCGAACCAAAGGCGTGTTGCCGATAGCATTGAGGATGTTCACAGCTGGAGGTCCCTCCGGGCGATGTGTTGTTGGGGCAAGTATACAGCCAGAGCGGCTCAGGGGAAACCAAATGGGGTTTCCAGGTGGGGCAAGTCAGGGTGCGCCGTCATCTCTGCCGTAACAGGACTGCTACAGCCACTGCGAACACCAGGGCAACCACGGTCGCTACCGAGTGGATGGCCCGGCCGGCGGAGACCGATAGCTTCCCCGCGCTCATCAGCCCGCCAGTGGCGAAGAGCACAACAACAGCGAGGGCCACGATTGCTATAGCAGCTGCTATCCCCCGTGAGGTGATCTGCGCGGCCGAAGTGGCAGAACGCGCGAGGACCACCGCTGCCACGGTCGCCGCAAGCGCGATCAGCTTGTGGGCAGTGAGCAACAGGGAACCATACGGCCTGCCCAATGTGGACAGCCACACGCCTGAGCCTACAGTCACGGCAAACAGGAGACCTGCGATCCCAAACCTACTGATCCCGTCCAAGCTGCACCTCCGGTGGGCTCCTCTCGGCCCAGAGTGAAACGGCCACGGGCGCCTGCTCCGTCGCCGTTTCTGTGCCTCGACGGTATTTCCTGCCAACGATCTCCGCTGTTACTCGTTGTCGGCCGGAGACGATCTGTCTCCTTTCCCACATGCGCGCAGAGGGTATGCACCTCCGCCAGAATAGGGTAGTATACTCCTTGAAGTAAAGCACATCTGGATTAGTAAAGGAGATCGCCGACTTGTCTGACATAGTGAAGGTTTCCAGCAAGGGTCAGATTACGCTGCCAGCCGGCTTGCGCAAGCGGCTCAAGATCAAGCCGGGCACACGCCTACGTCTCATCGAGACGGAGAAGGACTTCAGAGTCATCGTCGCCCCACAAGGGATAGCTAACCTTTTGGGGGCGGTGGGGGTCGATGGACCTCAGGACTTCAAAAAGGCCCGAGAGGTTGCGATGGAGGATCGAGTCAGTGCAAGACGCACCCGCCCTTGATGCCAACGTCATCCTGCGCTTCCTAACCAACGACGTTCCCGAGCAAGCCCGAGCCTGTGCCGTACTGCTTGAGAAGGTTGAGCGCGGCGAGCAGCGAGTCTGGCTGCCGGACCTCGTGCTGGCGGATGTCGTGTGGACACTGGAGAAGTTCTACCGGCAGAGCAAGGAGACGATCGCGGATCTTCTTGTCCCGCTGATCAGCCTGCGCGGACTTCGCTGCTCTAGCAAGGAGAGTGCCCTGCTGGCGCTAAGTCTGTACGCCCGCCACAATATCGATTGGACCGATGCCTTTGTCGCCGCCCAGCTGTTAGCACAGAGGACCCCGACCGTCTACTCGTTTGACCGCGACTTCGATCGTGTTCCGGGGATATCGCGCATCGAGCCTTAGTCCTGGTGGTGGAGCAGCAAACCGCACGGGCCTACGGAGGGAGCGTGGGACAGAGTTGGCCAGCCGGATCGAGTCCGAGAAGCGAGTGATTGGCGTCATGGTCGCCATGTACTGCCGCCACCACCATAGGGATCGTTCGCGCCGAGGCAGCCTCTGCTCTGACTGCTCCGATCTGCTTGACTACGCACATGCTCGTCTTACCAGGTGTCCGCTTGGCGCAAAGAAGCCGACCTGCGCACGTTGCCACATTCACTGCTACGCCGGCGACCAACGCGATAGGATCAAGGTCGTGATGAGATACGCCGGCCCGAGAATGCTGCTCCGTCACCCGGTGGTAGCGTTGGCTCACTTCCTACGGGAGCTCCGTTGAATGTCCCAAAGTGCAGGCCTCCGCCCCTCTTGCCTAGAAGCTCGCCTGTACGCCCCGCACGACACTAGCGCTGGAGGCTGAGATCGTTGCTCAAGATTGACCACCGCGGCACTGGACTGGTTCTGGCCCTCCTAGAAACCCTCGAGGCCGGTCTGAAGCCCTCTCCGGAGGCAATCCGGGAGATCTGCTCCGATCCAGGCTATGTGTTTCTGCTCGAGAGGACGAGGGCGATGGTCCGCCAGTTCGGTGGCGACGAGGCCGGCATGGAGGGTCTGACCACAAGTGAGCTGGAGCGCTGCCTCAGCGATTACGCCGAGGGGCGGGCGTGGCAGGGGCACCGGTTCTTCGGCCGCTTCGGCGCCGCCCTGGACCAGGCCCGCGCGAACCCGCCGCGGCACCGCGAGATCTACGCTGCCGTCGGGCGCCTCGAGCCAGGCACCCTGGAGCAGGAGGTCCTGAGGCGCCTGCCCGCAGGAGCGACCATTGACAGCACGGCCTACTTCCTGGCCGAGGTTCACTCCAATGCCTATGCCTATCAGCACAACTTGGTCGTCAGCTTCTGGCCCCTGGAGCTCGTGGGCGAGCAGCCGACGTGCCTTGGTACGCCAATCGAGGCAGTGCTCAAACACGAAATGCACCACATCGGGCTCCGCTCGGTCCTCCCCGATTCCCAGTCGGCAGACGGGGTGCCCAACTCACCCGAAGAGCTGGTCCTGGGACTGGTCGGCGCCTTGTCGGGCGAGGGCGCAGCGACCATGTTCTTCACTCCCTACGACGCCCCGGGGTCGGCGTCGCCGTTTCCCTGGGATAAGACGGCCCAAGACCTTCCGGTGCACTATCGCGACATGGAAACCGGCCTACGCGATCTCCTCAGCGGCCGGCTTGGCCTCCAGGAGGGGTTGCAGACCCTGCTAGCTCGCTTTCTTGGAGCCTACGAAGAGAAGCACCTGCCGGCGATCTACGTCATGGGTGTGGACATGTGCAGGCGACTAGTTGCCGAGCGAGGTGAAACCGCGCTGGTAGAGCTGCTCCGCTCCCCGGCTGGTTTCCTCGTAGCGTATAACGAAGCATCCGCGCAGAGTGACGGCTACCGGTTCTCCCAAGAGGTGATCTGTGCTGTTGTGGATGCCGAGGAGCGAGGACAGCACGACTAAACATCCCAGCTAAACACGCTTTTGTCTGTCCCGCGTAGAATGCATCATCACCTCATGAAGGGAACGAGGCATGATGCATAGCGCTTACCCCGGGTATCCGCAGTATCCTCCCTGCCCCCCAGCATATCCTCCCTACTCTCCTTGTCCCGGTCCGGTCATCCCGCCTGGTTTGACCGACTACGGCCCCCACCCATTCGTGATCAACATCGAGCAGGCCACCTTGGACAACCCCGCCTATCGCATCGCTCTGTGGACGGGGGAGTACCTGCAGCTCACCTTGATGAGCATCGCGGTCGGTGACGAGATCGGCTTGGAACTCCACGAAGACCATGACCAGTTCATCCGGATTGAGGAAGGCCAGGGTATCATCAGGATGGGCGACAGCCCTGATGCGCTAACCTACCAGGCCGGGGTGGCCGACGATTACGCGGTATTCATCCCTGCCGGCAAGTGGCACAATCTGCTCAACATTGGCTCCAAGCCGCTCAAGCTGTACTCGATCTATGCGCCGCCGGAGCATCCACGCGGTACCGTCCACCCCACGAGGCGGGACGCTGAGGGGTACTAGAGCTGTTACTGTCACCTGGGGCGGCCCGCCCGCTACGGGCCGCCCCACCCTGCCCGGATTAGGCCGCCCTCCTGATCGGCAGCCAGAGCTTGAAGCCAGCCAGTTCCCCGTCACCGGCGAACCAGTCATCGGAGAAGATGTGCTCCTCAAAGAACGGGCGCTCGTCCAACGCGAACTCCCAGCCGCCCATCTCCCTCAGGCACTCGGACATCACGCCGTAGGCTCTCATCATTGAGGAGCCCACGTCGATGGTCCCATCATCGTTGAGCTCGTTCATCGCGACATCTCCGACTAAGAACAGGCCCTCGGGCGCATCATGTACCTCCGCCCCCAGGAATGTGTCGCCTTGCCCCTCGTCCTCCAGCAGAAACATCTGGGCGACGTACTCGTGGACAACGGCCTCCTCGTTGGGGTGGTGCTCCTCGCCGTCGGGATGGTGCCCTTTGGGGGCAGATCCCACATACCTGCGTGCCTTATGGTCGCGGATATTGGCCGTAGCCCAATCACGGAGCAGGCCCCAAGCTACTGCTTCAGGGGCCCTGCAGTTCGCCGCAAACGAAACCACGCGGCCCAGACTGTGTTCCTCGATCCGCACTATTGGCTTGGCACCCATGGTGAGGCTCCCTCCGTTTACGGTTGCCGCGAATGAGATGGCGGGGTAGGAGTTATGTATGCCGAGCCTGCGTGCCGTCGTGGGCGCAAGGCCGTGAAACGACTGGAAAGCCCGGGCAAAGGCCTCAGGGGACTCGTAGCCGTACTTGAGGGCGAGATCCACCACCTTGATGTCGCTTTGCACCAACTCAGCTGCAGATAGAGCCATTCGTCTGCGCCGAATGTACTCGGTTACCGTCGTGTCTGTCATGAAAGAGAACATGCGCTGGAAGCTCGAGGGAGAGGAGCGGGCTATCCGAGCTACTTCAGCCAGGTCGATCCTCTCATGGATGTGGGTTTCGATGTACGCAACAGCATCGCTTATGTGGCTCAGCCACTTCATCCCCGCTCACCTCAGCATGGAGTATAGCTCATGGAAAGCCACGAGACCTTGCAGCTCTGGCCAATCGCTGCAAGGTCCCGAGGTGTGCCGCAAACTTACTTCTGCAGGTTCATCTCAAACCGCTCGAAGTACCCAACCAGCTTGCCGTTGTCGTCGCGCACAGGGTTGATGTAAAACCGCTGGTTGCTGACACTGACGCCGAGGAAGACCTCGTTGCCGTGATTCTTAAGCTTCTCGATGGCAGCTTTGATCTTTTCCTCTGAGATATCGTTATGGCACTCGAACAGCGACTTGCCGACCAGGTCGCGGTAACCCCTGATCCCGTAGTAGTGGTGCTCGGCGGTGCGGTTCATGTACCTGATGATGTGGTCCGTATCGACAAAGACGATCGGGTACGGGATGGAGTCCAGGATGTAGGACTTGATCTGTTCCTCTGTCATGGCCTATCCCCACTTCCCGCGCATGACATGCCCGTTGAGCTCGGCTTTGATCGAACGCTCAAGGTACTCCGCCTCGCTGAGCAGCCTCTCAAACACGGCCACGCATCGAGCATCGAGGTTGTCGGCGATGCCTTCCTGGGCCATTGCCTGCAGCTCAGGCAGGATGGTGAGCAGCTTGATGTGAATGGCATTGGTCAGCCGCGAACGCTCCACGGTCGCCCACTGCTCAGACGACATTTGCTCGTACTTCTCACTGGGTGACGCACACTTTGGGCACTTCTCCGGCGGAGCTGCTCCCTGCCAGATCAGATTACACACAGAACACTTCCAGTGCACTCAATCCCCTCGCCTTCTAGGCGCCCGCTGACCGGACGCGCCAAGTATGTTAGTCAGGAGTAGGATTAGTGCTTGCTATGGGTAAGGCCTGCTGCATGCATATCGCAAACAGGCCCGCCCCCCGCTTCGGCGGGGGCGGGCCTACCCAAGGTGACGCGGGTTGCGGTTTCCGCTACAACAGAACCCTAGTACGCTAGCAAGCTCTCAAATCCGCTAAGATACCTCTTCTTGTCGGCCTCGCTGAGCCGGAGGAAGTCCTCAAAGCTCTGGAGGCTGACGCGGCCCACGGCAAACAGGATCTCGGTGAATGACTTGTCGTCATACCCGTGCTCCTGCTGCAGCTCAAGGATGCGTTTTAGGCCGTAGTAGTAGGTGGTGAAGTAGCCGGGCTGCAACTCCTGCGCCTTGACCTGACCGCGCGCCGTCCGCCGGTCAAACCCCAGCTCATCCACGTACAGCTGCACGGCATCGTCGACGGGGCGATGGAAGTAATGCAGGTAGAGGTCGACCTTGATCCTGACTGAGGTGTGATGGCGCCGGTAAGCCACGAATAGCGGGTAGAACTGGTCCTCTGGGAACACGAACTCGAACACCCTCTCGGTGCGCACGCAGGTGCCCTCGGTGAGCGGAGTCGAGCGCGCGCCCATCTTGACCGTCTCCGGCAGCGGGTCGATGACGCCTCTCACGAACTGGACGTGGTGCCCCGGATATGACTCGTGCACCGCGTTGATCTTGATCCAGCCATCGGTGATTGCGCTGAGGTTGCCGTCGTTGAGCACCATCTCCCCGGCGAGCGGCCGCCGCCGGGGGCAACCGCCGCGGTATCCGCCCCACGGGTTCTGCTCGCGGCCGTACTCCTCCATCGGGACCACCCGGCAGATCTCCTCCGGCAGGTTGACGTAACCCCTGGTCCCCGCCTTGGCCCTGGCCAGGTAGTCGCGGCAGCGAGAGAACATCTCCTCTGCTGTCGCCGCCGGCCGGGCGTGCTTGTTGAGCACCTCGACCACGCCCCGGACGTCCTTGGGGGTGGGCTCTGCGCCGAGCCTGAGGCGAGCCGCGATCCCCATGAGCTCGTTCCTGGTCTTCTCGATCTCCTCGGCGTGCCATCTGACCAGATCTTCTAGAGTAACGCCCCGCTCCTCGGCGAGGATCTCGCGGTAACGCTCGACGTCCGGGCGCCCGACCTCCACGCCGGACGGCGCATCGCCAATCAGGCCTTCGACCTCGGCCGCCCAGGACGTTCCTCGCGCGGCAGTCGCCCCGAAAGCCGCGACGACCTCTGCCATGCCGCGGTCGGGGAGGCCCGTAAAGTCCACCTGTGCGCTCTCCTTCTTGAAACCGCAGATCGTTGCCATCATCCGGCACGCGGCGGCCAGTGACCGCAGGTTGCCGGCGGAGGTGGCCGGGAGGAGGCCGCGGATGCCGCTCCACATGTCGTCGATTTGACCGAGCCTGCGCAGCAGGATCGCCGCCCGCTCCTCGGCAAAGCGGGAGTCCTTGCGGCAGGCAAAGTCCATGAAGCGGGTAATGCCGAGCACAAACTGCTGTGGGCTCTCGTACTTGGACTCGAGGGTGGATACCTGGCCCTTGATGAACTCACCGAAGTGATTGCGGAGCAGCGCGAAGACTGGATCCGGCGCCGGCAGGGAGCCGGCCCTCTCCATTAGAGCAGCAAGCGCCTTTAGCTCTGCCTCCTTTGCTGCAGCCGTCGGCACAAACAAGTACGGCTCGTAGTCGCGCGCGTCGCGGATCCGATCCGCGGCTCTGGCGCACTGAGCATCAAACTCCCTGTACGACCGGGTTAGTTCTTTCTCTGTGAGCAGCTTGGACACGCTCCTTTCGTGAGCTTCACCTCGGGACCGTTGGTGTGGGCCCTCTGGATCTCCTTTGTCACGCTCACCAATCTAGGCCCTTGACTTATGGCACATCTCACACTGCTCGGTACGTGCGGGGGCCGGGAGATCGGAGCCGACCAACTCCGCGCAGCAGGAGCGGCCCAAGCAGTGGCAAATCGTGCATGTCGGCGGCCCGCACGAGTAGAGCCGCCGGGGAGGGCCTTCCATGCAGCAGGAGCTGAGGGAGTTGGCACAGAGACACGGTTTTGGCATTGCGTGGGGCGGCGTTGGTGTCCTTGAGGCGGTGCGCGCTGCGATCGAAACACCAAGATCGGCTGGGGAGTTCACCGAGGAGTTCCTGAGGACTGGGTTTCTCGGGTTCAAGCATCTGGAGAGCCTGCCGTTTGACGCCCGCAGCGTAGGCTCGTTCTCGCTGCCGGCGCCGGCCTGCGTCGTCGAGTTACCGACTCCGCGCGGGGTAATCGACGGCTTGCTCCCGCCGACCTACCACCTGCCCGGGGACTCGCGCGCCGCCACTCTGTCGCTGCTGCGAGAGGCGTTTGCGCGGCAGGGCTATCAGTTCTCCCCCATCCACGTGCCGCACAAGACCCTGAGCGCGCGGCTGGGTCTGACACGCTATGGCCGCAACAATGTGACCTACACGGCGGAGTCGGGGAGCCACCATTACCTCGCGAGCTTCGCCACCGATGCGGAGCTGGGGTGGATCAACGGCGAGGGGCCTATCGAGCCCCGCCTGCTGCCCAATTGCGAGGGCTGTAACCGCTGCGTCGCCGCGTGCCCCACTGGAGCCATTGCCGACGACCGGTTCATGATCCGCCATGAACGTTGTCTCACGATGTGGAATGAGCTCGCCGGGGATTTCCCCGAGTCTATTGGGCCTGAGACTCACCACGCCCTGGTAGGATGCATGCGGTGTATCGACATCTGCCCGGCCAACGCGGGCAAGCTGCAGACGGTGCGCCTGGGCGCGCTTACTGCTGGCGAAACCGCCGCCATCACAGCCTGGGCGGACGCCGGCCGCCCCTGGCCGCCGGACGGCCCCGGCGCGGAGCTGCTCGAGTCTGCGTCTGCAAGGTTACGTGAGATGGGCTGCATGCCGGCGGGACAGGAGCCGATTTGGTTTCGCAACGCGGCGGTGCTGATGGCGGCACAGGAGGGCTGTGATTGCCGGCTTTAGCGATGATCCTGGCGATCATCCTCTTCGTAGTGGGGCTTGCCGGCACCGTTCTGCCCGTGCTGCCCGGCCCGGTACTGATCTACGCGGGGATGGTCCTGTACGGGGTGATGACCGGGTTCGTGAGGCTTGGGGCGGCCTTCTACGTGCTGCAGGGGATCGCCCTGGGGGCGGCGATCGTGATCGACTACGTCGCCGCCGCGGCAGGCACCAAGCTCTCCGGCGGTAGCCGGCAGGCCGCGATTGGTGCCGTGTTCGGCACCATCGTCGCTCTGGTCTTCCTGGGGCCGTTGGGCCTGGTGATCGGCCCGTTTGCCGGCGCGGTCGCGGTCGAGCTGCTGCGGGGTGTGGACGCGGGCCGGGCGATCCGGGTGGGTTTTGGCACGCTGATGGGGGCTATCGGCGGAACCCTGCTTAAGCTGCTAATCGGCGGGGCGATGATCGTGTACTTCTTCGTTGAGGTGCTGTGAGCGCCACCGCGCTCGGCCTGCAGCCAGGCCAGGATAGCATAGCTATCGAGGACATAGCGGGCATCGGGCTCATCACTCAACCTCGCGGTCCCGCTCTTTCTCATCGAGCAGCCTCTGGGTCAACTGCCTGCCCCTGAGCATGCCATGTCCTTGCCGATAGGGTCTCTTGGCTCGGGGACTATGCCGAGCACGCCGCCGTAGTCAACAAAACGGACTGCGGTGCCCTTGTGCAACCCGTACCTGACCCGCAGCTCTTGCGGAATGACAACCCACCCCTTCTCGGAGATCCTGCGAACGCCAGGGCTGTCGGACATGAGTTGATCCCTCCATGGGTCGGTGGGACCCATGAGCTTCGGCCGCCGGCATCATGGGTCGGCAGGCCCCATTTGCCTTGGTCTCATGGGTCGGTGGGACCCATGAGCTTCGGCCGCCGGCATCATGGGTCGGCAGGCCCCATTTGCCTTGGTCTCATGGATCGGTGGGACCCATGAGCTTCGGCCGCCGGCATCATGTGTCGGCAGGCCCCATTTGTCTTGGTCTCATGGGTCGGTGGGACCCATGAGCTTCGGCCGCCGGCATCATGGGTCGGCAGGCCCCATTTCTCAGTTATGCTCTTGCTTCCTTGAGTCTAACTGGCAGGGGCAATGCAATCGCTCTGCCCGCCTCACGCCAAGCTCTCGTACTCTGCGCGAAGCATGCCGTAGATCAGGTCGTTGTGCGGCGTGCCGTCCAGGCCGCGCACGCGCGAAGCTTGGCGGAGGCAGGCTTCGCGAGCGAAACCGCAGCGCTCGGCTACCCTGATGCTGCGAAGGTTGGTTTCGTCGCACATCAGGCGCACCCGGTGGGCGCCCAGCACGTCAAACGCCAAGCCCAGCGCCGCGCGCACGGCCTCGGTGACGTAACCCTGACCCTGGCTGCGGCAGTCGACCCAGTACCCTACTGCCAGCTCAGGCAACTGCCGGCTGACGAAGCTCAGCACGACTTGGGCGACCCACTCGCCGGCATCTCTGTGCCAGGCACCGAGGAAGAACATCCGGTGGTTGGCCCAGGCGGCCTCGAAATCACGCATGAGGTCGGCGGCATCCTCGAGAGTGTGAACATCCAGCGCGGGATTGTCCGCTTCGTACGGCAGGAGGTGCTCTCGATTGCGGCGGCAGGCAGCGTAATAGGCCGGGGCGTCTCCCAGCTGGTACGGCCGCAGGATGAGGCGAGATGTCTCGATGAGGGATGGGAGATCGCGCCGCCCACTATGCATGTCTGTCTCCTCCTTGTGGATCATGGCTCATCCCGGTGGTTACGCGGAGGCCCCCCGCTATTTGGCTTTCCGGATCTCGATAGTGAGCGAGTTGCAGCGCATCACCACCCACTCCTCGGTCTTGCCGTCAGCCGCCTTGGTGCGCCGGAAGGACGACTCGCCCAACATCCCAACGATCTCCTGACCGCTGAGGTGGAGGCCGAACGCGGTCCCGGTTTCGTTGAGCGGTAGGTTCTCCAAAAACACCACCGTCTCGCGAGTGCTCCAGCTCAGCCCCTGTTTGGCGCGCTCCTCGCGCCTCAGCTCAAGCCAGAGCAGACTCCTCCCGTCGGCCGAGGCCTCCGCGGTGATGGTCTCGGTCACGGAGGTACTGGGGTTGTCGCCCACGAGGGTGGCCGTGAGAAGCGCGCCAGCCCATGCGAAGGTGTGCGTGTAGCCCTCCGCAGGCTTGGGCACCGGGATCTCGGTTGTCAGGATTGTGCCGCTGTCATAGGTGCTCGGCGTCGCCGGCCGCGCGAAATCAACGTTGGCCTTGATGGAGATGCTGGTGGAGTTGGTCAGCCGCCCAAGGGCCGACTCAATATACGGCACCCGCACTAGGGAGCAGGCTTCGGAGGGCATCCTGATTACCTTGACGGTCAGCAGCTCCTTCTCAGTGCCGGTGCGACGCAGGGTCCATGCAGCTTCGCCCGGCGCCGTCAACGTCTGGAGTGCCGGCCCGCCGAGAGTCGCCTTTCCGGCCACGAGCTCCGCCTTTAGCTCGGTGGGAACCTCGCCAACATCAGGTGCGTGCACCCGGAAGCTGTACTCCTCGGGTCCTCCCGCGACGGTGACCGTGAAACCACCCATCGCCAGCAACTGCTCGCGCGTCAGCGCCGTCTGACCCTTGTCAGCGCGGACCAGGTTGACCACATGTAGCACGGCGTTGTCGACGCGCAGGATTTTGCCGCCCATTTCAGCCGGGATGGAGACATTGCTATGGCCATCGAGGCTGCGCACGGAGCTGGCGCCGGTTTCGATGAGAATGCGCTTGAGCTCATCTCCGGTAAGGTCGGGTTTGAGCGCGCGCAGCACGGCGGCGGCACCCGCGACCTGGGGTGCGGAGAAACTCGTGCCGCAGTCGGTATGGCCCTTGCCGTCGGGCATGACCCCGGTCAGGATGCCGCAACCCGGGGCGGCCAGACTGATAGCTAGCGTGCGGTCGGCACCCATGTGATTGGAGAAGTCCGCGCGCTGCCCACGAACGTCAAGTGCGCCTACCGTAATCGTGTTGGCAACGCGTTGGCCCCACAGGCTGTTCTGGGTGGTGATCGGCACGTTGTAGTTGCCCGCCGCTGCGACAACCAACACGCTGGGATGCGCGAAGAACAACCTGCGCAACATCCTATGGATTACCTCGTGTTCGAGTGCGATGGCCCGCCGTATGGCGTCCCTATTGGGGTCGTTCACGGTCGCCGGCCTAAGCCCGAACGAGCAGTTGATGATGGTTGCCCCTGCCCTGACCTGCTCCAGGAGCCGCTCCACGTCCCGGACCAGCTGCGTCCGACCCACTACTGCGTCGGGAGCCCTTTGGCCGCCGACGCTCGGCATTGGCACCCAGATGGGCTCCCTGCCGGCAAAGACGTCGGCCACCGTCAGTTTGAGCTTGTCTCCGAGCACAGAGCCGACACCCATTACACCGCCGACGCGATGGTCCGCGCCGACTACCAGAGCGACTTTGGTGCCGTGGGTGGCCGCCCCTTGGTCGGCGGGCGCGGTAGCGAGGTCTTCGGGCACCAGGCCGGCGGCCCTCGGACCGCCGACGTGGTTGAAGTCGCCAGATCCGACCCACGTAGCAGTGTCGTTGACCCCGACGTGTACCGGCGAGAGCTTGAGCCCGGAGTTGCGGATCATCTGCCACGCGTCCGCCAGCCCGATCATCGCGTATGGGCGAGCAAGCGGAGCCTGGGCGTTCACGCAACTGCCACTGTAGGCGGGGTTGGCCAGCGGCTGGCAGCCCTCGACCAAGATGGTCCCGAGGACGGTCTCGGACTCGGCGAACGGCATGGCGAGCTCGACGCCGTCAATCTCGGCAGCGCGCTCCAACGTTGCCAGCAGGGCCACGGCAGTCTTGTCCTGGGTCCGGATTTGATAGGCACCAAGCAGCGCGATCTCGCCGATGACGGTGCCGCCGAGACTTGCCGCGATGCCTTCGGCTGCGGCCCGGTCGGTTTCGTCAGCGAGGAACACCCATAGGTGGTCGACGGGTGCCCGGCCCCACCCGGTAACCTCGACGAGCTCGTCGTCTTCGGGGTAGACGATGTCGAGGACGCCCACGTCCACAGGCCGATCCGCGTGGACCAATGCGCTTGGCGGCTCGGTGGGGGGCGGCTGGGGGGGTGTTGGCGGTTGCGCAGGGCCGCTGGGCGGTGGGCCTGTGGCACCGCCGCTGGGCGGGGCGGGCTTAGGGGTGCATCCGGACGCAGCCATCGCGGCCACGAGCAGCGAGACTAGGACCAGGGCGAGAACGCACCGGGCCAATCGAGCGCGACGGAAAAGCGAGGTCAGCGGCAGCAACAAGGGACAGATCCCCTCTCCGGGCCTTTGTCTGCAAAGGAAACCAAGGTGGATCGTCACTGCGGCGGGTAGACATCACTACGACCCGCGAGGACTCAGCTCCTCCCGATGGGCACCGGGCGGTCTGATGCACCCCACGTCAGGACGGGTGGATTGTGTCGACTGACAGCCGGCCCGGGCCAACCCGGGCCGGCTGTCACGGCGCTCCTCTACCCGACGAACTCCTTACGCCCCGCCAACCGCAGCACCTCAAGATTGGTTGGCCCGATCACTTCGCGCACCATCTCGGGTGACATGCGCGCGCCCGGCCAGTCCTCCGCGTTGGCGACGCGCAGGATGAGGCGCGCCACCTGAACCGCCGACGTCTGCAGGCCGCGCAGCGAGACCTTGTCGAGGGTATCGGCCGCCGTGTGGCCGTAGCCGCGCACGCCCGCCGACTGGCCGCTCAGGTTGGCGCAGGTCGCGGCCGGCACCCCCTGTGCCAAGAACGGGTAGCAGTCCGTGAACAGCACGATGTTGGTGTCCACGGCCATGGGCTCGTTCATCTCGCCGGCCATCCGCCGCAGGTAGGGGATCAGCCTGGTGTCGCCCTGCACGGCGAGGTCGTTGGCGTCGGCACGCCCCGCACCGTCAAGGTTGAGCATGAAGCGGATCCGGTCGAGCTCATCCTGGTGCGCCTTGACGTACGCCGTCGACCCCTGCAGCCCGATCTCCTCGATCGAGAAGCAGCAAAACCGCACCGTCCGCCGGATCTGCTCCTTGTGCATCGCCAGCGCTCGCGCCGCCTCCATCACCACTGCGGCGCCGGCCCCGTCGTCCATCGCGCCGACCGCCACATCATGGCCGTCGAAGTGCGCCCCGACCACCACGATCTCCTCCGGGGTGCCCCGGCCCTGGATCTCGCCGACAGCGTTCCAGGAGTCGGCGTTGGGTTTCAGCTCGTTATCCACGGTAATCCGCACGGTCACGGGACGGCCGCCCTTGGCCATCCGGCGCCACTCCTCGCCCACCTCGCGTGAGACGCTGATCGCCGGAATCGGGCACTCCCGGTCATGAAACGTCGAGCCCGTCTCCTCCAGCAACCCCGGCTCCCAGCGCATGAACACGATGCCGACCGCACCGCCCTCGATCGCCCGGCCGAGCTTCTCCTTGCGGTGAATCGGCCGCGGGAAATACGACGGCGACCGCGTGTTGAGCATCACGACCTTGCCCCGGATGTCGTACGCGTCAAACTCGTGCGACGTCCCATGCCCCACATACACCAGCTCGCCGGTCACGTCATGCGTGCCGACGTGCGGCAGCGAGATGCACCTGTACTCCTTGGCCTCCGGCGCCAGCGTCCTCGCCACCGCCCCGCCGCGCACCCACCCGAGGTGGTGGTAGTGCTCCTTGGCCGCCCTGTCCATACCGTACTCCAGGTACTTGTCCACCATGTAGTCCACCGCGAGCCGCTCGCTCTCGGAGCCGCCAAACCGGCTCCCAAAGGCGCACAGCCTGCCGAGGTTGTCCATGGCCTCGGTCGACGTCCAGATCTCCCCGACGATGCTCTTGTCGATCTCCCGCAAGGACATGTGTGTGAGCGCCTCCCCCTTCTCTCCCTGCCGAAACCCACCCCACCCCACCGCCCGCCCCGCAGGCTGGCCTGGCTTCGCGCGGGCCAGCACCGTGAGCCGCGCGCGCGGTCGCCGCACAGCATGGCATGGCATGGCCTGGTGGGTCGCCAAGCTCAACTTCTGAGGCGGGGCGGCGTTATCCTTGCGGGGGGCGAAGGGGTTTGGGAATGTGCCCGCCGGGACGGTGGCGCATCGATGCCGGGTTGACGCCGCTCCTCGTGACGGCGGTCTCCAGGTCCTCAGACCCCTCCGTAGGCTCCGCCACGGGCCTCTATATAAACAACCGTGATGGCCCGCGCTGACATGTCAACTCGGAATATCGCACGGCGTGTTCCGACTCGCAACCTCCACTCAGGCCTGCCTCGCAGCTTAGAGGTGTTTCGGTGATAGGGACCATGAGAAAGCAGCCCAATGGCGCACAGAATGCGAGATCGCTCCTGCGGAGTGTAACTTCGGAGTTCCCGGATGAAGCGACTAGATAGCTCGACACGCCAGAGGCTCTCACTTGGGGGGATCATTGTGTTGCTCCCGGACGAACGCAGCTAGGGGCTTGGTGTCCCCGGAGAGGTACTCCTGCCATCCCTCCTGTGAGTACGCCCTCTCTGCGTGGGTAAGGTCATCAGAGTCAAGCGGGCGCGCCAAGAACTCCTTTGCCTCCGGTGCTAGCAGCCGTTGGAGCTCATGGGCAGCAATCAGCCACTTGCCACCGACTTTGCGTGCCGGGATAACCGCCTCGCGGGCCAGGTACCGAAGTCTGCGAGTCGTTAGCTGTAGGATCGGAGCGGCATCTGTTAGGGCATAGTACTGCCTCTCTTCGGACCCCGTGTCAGTTGACCGCGCCAGCACGAACTCGATGAACTGCTTAACCGTCCGAGCATCACGGTCAGGCAGGGCGTCCACGAGGCAATGGATCTCCCGCTTTGAGACGCTCACTGTTGTTGTGTACACCTCCCTTCGCTAAGCCAAAGCTGTCATGCCTGCCGTCTGAGTATGAGACTATCACTGGGAACAGGCCCCCAGCAACAAGCCATTGGAGGACCTCGTGAAGCGCGCGGCAGGCGCGTGTTTTTGCGGCGGGCCCGATGACCCAGCGCGGAAAAATCGCGCGTGGGCCGCGCAAGGGTGCTTGGTTTTCGCGCATCGAGGCCCGACGGGGGCCCCCATGCCACAAAAACACGCCTAGACTCATGGGCTGCGCGTGAGTTTTCCGCCCAGCCTGCCTTCGCCGGCGGCAAAGACACGCACAAGCCTCGCACGCGGCGACAGATCACGGGCTCCAACTCAGGGGCAGCGGCCCGGCGGCCGGCGGATGGCAGACAGGGTACCGGCGTGCCGCCGGGGGTGGTTTCAATCGGCAGTGCAGGGCAGATCAGGATCCGGCTGGTCCAAATCCATCCCCAGGCGCTCGTTGACGGCCGCACAGCCACCGCCGCAAATGGCAAGGCGGCGGCAGACCGCGCAACTACCCGACTGCCGCTGCCAGCGCGCGCGCATGGCCGCCACGACGGGAGAGACCAGCCAGCCACCAGGGAGGTCCCTGACGTCGCAGACATCCTGGGTGAGGTGGCTGCACGTATGCACGCGGCCACGCTCGTCGACGGTCGCGAGCAGCGTGCCGGCAATGCAGCCGGATGCAGCCCATTTGGTCAGGCGCTCATCAGGCACATCGGAGCTCAAGACGATCGGGGCAAGTGCGCAGTCCAGATGGAAGTCAAGGTCGTGTGCCATGCACAGCGGCGGCAGAGCAGCGAGCAGCCCGGCGGCCTGGCTCGGCATCAGCGAGTCCGAGTCGTAGAGCCCTGCGCCGCGGCCGCTGGGCTTGAGCCGGAGAAGCAGAATGCTGTCGGCACCGGCCTGGGCCGACCGCAGGAACAGCTCGGGCAGCCTGCCGACGTTGTGCCTCGTCAGGACATAACTGGCCCCGACCGTAACCCCTGCTCCCCTCAACGCCGCAATCGCCCGAAAGGCCTGGTCGGTATCAGCCTGTGCATACCCCTTGGGCCCGCCGGGGAAATCCACGCTGACGTTGACGCGCTCAAGCACCTCCCGCGCCCGCTCGGCCCAAGCCGCCGTAACCAGAGAGCCGCCGGTCGTCGTGCTCGGGAGCATGCCCAGCTCGCGAGCGTGCGCCGCGACCCCCAACAGATCGGGGTGCAGGAGCGGCTCACCGCCGCCCAGAGCCAGGTGGAACGGGTCAAGAGTCGCCAGATAGTCAAGGCGCTCGACGAGTACATCATAGGGGACATCCCGGCCGGTCGGGGAGCCGCCGTTGTAACAGCAGGGACACTGACGGGGACATCGCGTCGTGATCGTCAGCTCGACCTCGACCGGGCGGGACGAGAGCTGCCACGCAGAAGCGGGTAGCCGGCGCAGCGTTGAGTCGAGGAAAGCGCCAACGGCACCATCGACGGCCAGCGGCGATGGCCCTTCCCAGACGAAACCACCATCGTATCCCAACCGGCGGAGCTGCTCCCGCGAGTACCACACGAGGCTGATGGGATCCCTGGTGCCCGCGATGCCGCCAAACCGCTCCAACCTGAGCTTATGGAGAGTAGGCATCGCCGGTGCTCGCTGGAGGTCGGCTCCCATCGGTTGGCGAAGCCAGAGACTCCGTTGCGGGATCGGCGGCGACGGTCAACTGGTTGTTAACTTCGCCGCCGGCAACCGCCAGCCTGACTACGTGCTCGACCAACGCACGCTGCTCTTGATCCGGGACTTGGCCGGAGATCGTCACGATGCCTTGCTCGACCTTGACCCCGATGCTGGGGAGAAGCTTGTCGGTTGCCGGGTGCTGCCGCAGGGCCACTCTGACGTGCACTCCGAGCCGCCCGTCGTCACCCGGCACATAGGCAATGGGCGCCGTCAGCACGGCCGGCTCGGAGTCTTCCCGGCTGCGTGCGCGAGAGATAGCGGATATCAGGGCAATTGTACCGGCCGGCAGCAGGATGAAGTAGAAAACATGAAGCATTCCGTATCCGCTGGAGTTGGGGTTGGTCCCGAGTCGGGCGCAGAGAAACCGATCAGCCTCCACTTCCTCACTCTCCCGACACGAAGGATCCTTGGAGCAGGTCTTCAGCCCGTAGGTAGTCGATACCTGCCCGCTGCAAGAGCGCGGCGTCATCGCGGCCGCCATAGCGATCTGCCACCCGTAGCGTCATCCGCAACCCTGCCAGGCTCAGCTCCATCGGCAGATATCACCCACACCTCAAACCGGCCGATCTCCGCCTCCAGGGCGACGGCCATGAGCAAGGACAGGACCACCAGGGAGCAGAGGAGTAGCCGCTCGATCGGCCCTAATCTGACTGCCCAAGCCCGGCAAACGCTGGCCACGTAAACACCGCCTCGCAAGGAGTCTGGCACCAGGCGGAGCTTCGGGGGGCGCAGGCGGAGTTCCTCCAGAGTATGGTAGCACCAGTGACCTGCCGGCGAGGGCGCGTTACTTTGCGGCGGGGTAAGTGACCCGGAGCGTGGATTTCACGCACTGGCTGGTCGGGAGCGCGTGGTTTTGCTGCGTAGAGGCTCGCCAGGCACCCCCATGCGGCAGAAACACGCCTCGGCTCCGCCGCTGCGCGTGAGTTTTCCGCCCAGCCGGCCCCGGCCCGCGGCAAAATCACGCATAGCCGCCCCCACAGCCCAAGCTTCTCAGGTTCGGGCGCGACGGCTGGCCAGGCCCAACCTGCCCTCCGTCAGCCGACGGCTCCCCCACCTAGTCGACGGCTTGGTCAAGCAAGGTTTCAGCAAGAATGCACGACACGAAGTGGCCGGGCGAGATCTCCTCCTGTGGGATGTCCGCCCCCACGCATTCAGGTTGCGCGTGCACGCACCGCGAGGCAAATCGGCACCCGGGCCGTGGATTGATTGGGCTGGTAACTTCGCCTTTGATGATCTCCGTCGGCGTGTCCCGGTATCTTAGGTCCGGGATCGGTATGGCGCTGAGCAGTGCCTTCGTGTACGGATGCACCGGATTGGCGAAGAGCTCGTCGGTCGGAGCCTGTTCCACGCACTGGCCCAGGTACATGACCAGGATGTCATCTGAGATGTGCTTGACCACCGAGAGGTTGTGCGTGACGAACATATACGTCAAGGAGAGGTCGCTCTGGAGGTCCATCAGCAGGTTGAGTATCTGCGCCTGGATGCTGACATCCAGTGCCGACACGGGCTCATCACAGACAATAAACTCGGGATTGAGGGCAAGGGCCCTGGCAACTCCGATCCTCTGGCGCCTTCCGCCATCCAGCTCATGCGGGTAAGTGTTAAACAGCCTGTCGGCGAGGCCTACTATCTTCATCAACTCAAATACCCTGGCCTCAATGCTCCTCCTGCTGTTTAGGATGCCATTCACTCCGATGGGGTCGGCAATCAACTCGCCGACGGTCATTCTCGGGTTGATCGACGAGTACGGATCCTGGAAGATCATCTGCATTCGCCTGCGCTCTTTCCTCAGCTCTTCCTTCCCGAGACTCACGATGCTCTTGCCGTCGAAAAGCACCTCCCCGCTGGTCGGCTCCACGAGGCGAAGGATAGCTCTGCCGAGAGTCGACTTGCCGCAGCCGGACTCGCCGACCACTCCTAGGGTCCGGCCTCGCTGGACCTGCATATTAATGCCGTCTACGGCGTGCAGAAAACCCTGCGGGGTCCGGAAGTACTTCTTGAGGTTCTTGGTCCTGACCAATGGCGCACTCATGCAGACCACTCCCGCTTCTCCGCACCGGGAAAGAGATGGCACTTGATTGTGTGCGTGTTCGAGGCCCAATCTGACGGGGCAAGACGTTGGCAGACTTCCATCGCCTGAGGACACCGCGGGTGAAATCTGCACCCAGTTGGCAAGTCCGTGGGATCAGGCATCAGCCCATCGATCGGATTGAGACGATCAGTTGAAACCGACAGATTTGGTATGGACCCGAACAGGCCCGTGGTGTAGGGGTGATGCGCGCTGCCTGCAAACAGGTCTTCAGTTAGCCCGCTTTCCACGATTTCGCCGGCATACATTATGGCCACCCTGTCGCACATGCGTACAACCACGCCCAGGTCATGAGTGATCAGGACCATGGACGTCTGCATGTCGCGCTTGAGCCTGTTCATCATGGAGAGTATCTGCGCCTGAATGGTCACATCTAGGGCCGTTGTGGGTTCGTCGGCGATAAGCAACTCGGGCTCGCACGCCAGTGCAATGGCGATCACGACCCGCTGCTTCATGCCCCCGCTGAACTGATGCGGGTACTCCGTCTTTCTCTGCGGCTGAATCCCCACCAGACCAAGGATCTCGTCCACTCTCTGCTGCACTCGCTGCTCACCGAAGTCCCGGTGTAGCCGGACCACCTCTGCTATCTGGTCACCTACTGTCAGTATGGGATTGAGGCTGGTCATGGGGTCCTGAAAGATCATGGACATCTTCTCGCCTCTGAGCAGTCGCATGCTGGCTTCCGGCAGGCTCAGGGTGTCCTGCCCCTCGACCTCGATTTCGCCGGACACAATCTTGCCGTTGCCCGGCAGAAGCCTCATGATGCTGAGCGCGGTCGTCGTCTTGCCTGCGCCGGTTTCCCCTACCAAGCCCAGGGTCTCACCCTTGTTTAAGTAGAGGTTGACGCCGTTTACGGCTCTGGTAACCAATCCATCGGTCTCGTATTGGACATACAGGTCTCGGACCGTAAGCAGTTTCGTCATCGCCATGCCTCCACGGGTTTCATCCCTGCCTAGGATCCAGCGCGTCGCGCAGCCCGTCTCCGAGCATGTTGAGGGCGAGAGAAGCGAAGGAAATGGCCAGTCCAGGGTAGAGGACAACGTGCATCGAGTAGCGCATAAACTCCCGGCCATCCGATAGCATGCTTCCCCACTCCGGGGCCGGCGGCTGCACCCCCATGCCCAGGAAGCTCAGAGCCGCAGTGGCGAGGATCATGGACGACACATTCATGGTCGCCTGCACCACGATCTGTCCCATCGCATTCGGGAGGACATGCCTGAACAGGATGTGGGCATCCCGGGACCCGTAGGCTCTGGCGGCCTCCACATACTCCTGGCCCACAGTAGTCAGGATCATTGACCGGGTAATGATCACAAAACGCGGTATCTGCGCTATCGTGATGGCGATCAGCAGATTAGTGACGCCTGGCCCCAGGGCTGCGGCAATCGAGATGGCCACCAAGATCACGGGAATCCCCATCAGAACGTCGATGATCCTCATCACAATGCCGTCAAAGCGGCCACCATAGTAGCCGGCGGCCAGTCCAACGACGCCCCCCAGGAGTACCGCGACAAATGTACTGATGAGCCCGACCGATAGTGACACCCTTCCGCCGTGAATGGTCCTGGCAAAGATGTCGCGCCCGAACTCGTCTGTTCCGAAGATGTGCTGGCGCGATGGCGGCTCCAGCCGGTGTGCCGTATCGTGCCTGATGGCCATGGTGTCGTAGTCCGCAATGAGATGCGCAAACACCGTGAAGAACAAGAAGATGCAGAGGATGGCTAGGCCCACCAGCGCGGGCCGGTTCTTCCTGATGCGCTTCCATACCTGCTTGATGCGGCTCTGCTTGCGATGCTTGGCCTGCACCAGGCTTAGTGAACCATCCGCAACCCGAGTCTCTCTTTGTAGCTGACTCATGATCGGATTCTCCTACTTCGCGAACCTCGCCCGCAGGCGAGGGTCGACATAGGCATACAAGATGTCCATTGCCAGCAAGATCGTGCAATAGGTAGCCGAGAGGAAGATGATCGATGCCGTGGTCTGCGGCATGTCTTTCATACGGATCGAAGTGATCGTCAACGTGCCCACGCCTGGGATGCCGAAGATGGCCTCGACCAGGACCGTCCCCCCAAGGAGATAGCCAAAGTTGAGGCCGACGATGGTGATGATGGGCAGCAACGCGTTCTTGAGCGCATGCCGCAGGATGATGGTTAGTTCCTTGGCCCCTTTTGCGCGTGCGGTACGGATGTAGTCCTGGCGGATTACCTCCAGCATCGCAGTCCTGGTCAACCTCAGGATAGAGGCGGCCACCGGTAGGCTCAGCGTGAACATCGGCATGATATAGCCCTTGTACGTGTCGACGCCAATTGCCGGCAACAACCTCATGCGGAGGGCAAAGAACAGGATCAGCATCAGGCCAAGCCAGAACTGCGGCACCGAGGCCAGGAAGATTGCCGTGACTGTGGTGACCATATCCAGGAGTGAGTACTGCTTGACGGCGGAGATGATCCCGATGGGAATGCCGATCACGGCGGCCAAGAGCGTCGCGCCGATGGCCAGTTTGAGTGTAGTCGGAAAGCGCACGAATATCTCCTGGAACACCGGCTTTTGCGTACGATACGATGAGCCAAAGTCGCCGCGGACGGCGTTCTTGACATAGCGGAAGTACTTGACCAAGAACGGATCATTGTGCCCTAGCTGCTCGTTGATCTGCCGGATCGCCTCCTCGGAGGCGTTCTGGCCAAGAATCAGGGTCCCTGGATCGCCAGGTGTCAGGGCCATGATTGAGAAGACCACGAACGTTACCCCAAGCAGAACGGGAACCAACAACATTACCCTGCGGAGTACGTACTTGTGCATGGATCTCCACCTCACAGGGACTATGGCTCAACCTTCCCCTCCATGGTGGAGTGGAAGGTTGAGCCCATAACCTACCTACTTCCAGCTCATGTACCGGAGCAGCGCGTATCCATCCGGCCGGAACTGCGTTATCGTCAGATTGGCTGCGTAAGCTGGGGTTGCCACCATGTAGCAGATGGGTACGACGATCGCGTTGTCCTTGATGTAGTTGGCGATGATCTCGTAGTTCTCGATCCGCCTTTGCGGGTCCTGAATCGATAGGCCGTCCGCGAAGGCCTTGTCAACCACCTTGTTGTTGAGCCGAGAGAAGTTGAGCACCGTGTTAATGGAGCTGGAGTGGAACGCGCGGTTCCAGAAGTGAACGTCAGGGGATACGGTCATGTTGATTGAGGAGATGCCGTAGTTGCCCGTCTTCATGTCCTGAATCCAGGCGTTTTGCTCGAACAGCTTGATCTCCATGTTGATGCCGACGGCACGCAGGTCTTCCTGGATCAGCACCGCCTGCTTCCTCGCGCCCTCGTACCCAATCGAGTACTCGATGGTCTGACCCTTGTATGCCGACTTCGCGAGGTACTCCTTTGCCTTGGCGGGGTCATACGGGAAAGCGGTGATATTCGGCGAGAAACCGACTGTGGCCGGCGGCCAGACTGATGTTGATATCTGCCCGGCGCCTTCGTAGGCCACGTCAATGACTTTCTGGCGATCGATGGCATGGTTGATCGCCATCCGGAAGTTGAGGTCGTTGAATGGCGCCTTAGTGAGCTGCATCGGTAGGTACTGAGTCGTCAGGATGGGTACTTCAGCTAGTGTTAGCTTGGGGTTCTGCCTGATCGACTTCCGGGAGATGGGTGGTGTGGAGTTGACCATGTCCAAGGTGCCGGACTCGAGAGCGATCACGGCGGAAGTAGCTTCGCTGATGACCTTATACGTTGCGGTCTTGATCTGCGTCTTGCCCCCGTGCCAGTCATCAAAGCGTTCGAGAGTGACCGACTCACCCTCAAGGCGGCTCTTCAACTTGTACGGACCTGTTCCAACAGGATTGGACTTCAGACCTTCCCCGTACTGCTCTCCTGCTTTTCTGTTGAGGATCATGAAGTCGTTAGCCATGTTGATAAGGAACGGAACGTATTGCTTCTTTAGCTTAATCTCCACGGTGCGCTCGTCTACGGCCGTTGCCTTCTCGATGTCTTCCGTCTGGATGAGCATATATGGGGAGTTTTTAGCGCGCTCTACCGTGAAGACTACGTCGTCGGCCTTCAGGGTCTCGCCATTCTGGAACTTGACCCCCTGTTTGAGGTGGAACGTGTAGGTCAAGCCGTCCGGAGAGATCTCCCACTTAGTGGCCAGGCTGGGCACGAACTCGGCGTTCTGGTAATACAGCAACGGCTCATAGATGTTACCAAAGACAACGCCGCTGATCGTAGCCACATTGTACTGCGGGTCCAATGTAGAGATATCCGATTTGAGCTCCATTACCAGCGTATCCTTGACCGGCTCCTGAACAGTAGGCTTGGGCGCACTACTGCATCCGGCTAACACTGATGCACTCAGCACCACCGCGAGCAACACCATCGCCGCTCTTCTCACATCAGGTTCCTCCTTGGCCAGTATGGCGTGTTTCTAGGACCTGTCACTGCTGACGGCAGATCTGCATTCGTCAACGAGCCCCGCTAGCTGGCTCTCTCCATAAAGCCGGCCCGACTTGATGACACCTCCTAATCTCCTGACGTTCGTGATTAGATCAAGTGGGTTCGCGTCCAATATCAGCAGGTTGGCTTGTTTGCCAACCTCCACGGTCCCAAGGTCGCCCTCTACTCCAAGGAGCTTGGCCGCCCTGGCGGTCCCCGCAAGCAGGGCGTCCAGCGGCGTCAGGCCGGCCATGGAAACCAGCAGCTCCAACTCCTCATGGGTGGCCAAACCGGATAACAGGCCCGGAACACCAACGTCCGTCCCGAGCGCAACCCTGTCGGAGTGCTGCCGATAAAGGCTCGTCAAGTGGGCAAACCGCTCGAGGTCAAAGGTGCGGAATCTCTCGTCCTTGCGGTAGGCCTCAACGACGCCGGGCCAAGACTTCATGGTCGAAGCCTCGACCAGGTCCGTGTAGGCGAAGTCGGCTACCGTCAGCCCGCCCTTGATATACCCAACCACATTGCGCAAAGCAACCAGAGTGGGAACGTACCACATCGCGGACTTGGCCAACGTGACCACATCGTCGTCGCTGTTGGGCGGCAGCCGGCTGACATGCTCTAAGCTGTAGTAGCCGAGGTCGATCATCTCCGCTACCGACATAACATTGCTGCCATGGCCGACAACCCGAACGTTGCATCTGCTGGCCGTCTCCATCAGGCTGATCAGGGCTTCGCGGGGAATGTCAGGATAGGTCTTGATGAAGTCATAGCCCTTACTCACATCATCCAGGACGACTTGCTCTGCTTCCTCAGGTGTCCGGACGATCCGTAGACCAGGCCAGAACATGATCCCGTCGGTGATCGGGCCGGTGGAGTAGATGTCGGGCCCAACTATGTCGCCGTTAGCGACCTGCTCCTTCCACCGCAGCACCTCTGGCGTGCCACTCATGTTGCGAACGGTGGTGACTCCGTACGCCAGCATCAGCGGGAGCTGCGATTGCGTCCTCAGGTGGACATGTGTGTCAATTAGGCCAGGCAGCACGAACTTGCCCTTTGCCTCCACAACAGCTGCTCCGTGCGGGGATAGGTCGACGCCGATCTCGCTGATTACCCCGTCGGCGATACGTAGATCAACACTGCCTATCACGCCCGCCTGGGCCAACAGCGTGATCACGTTCGCGCCTCTGATCAGCAAGGGCTCTGGTCGGTTCATGTTGAGCACCCCAGATGCTCTGCGCCATTGCGGCGGTGGTTTTCTTGGCCATCTATGCGGGCCATCAGGCGCTTCAGGCTCTCTAGGTCCGGCGCTACCCGGTGTGGCTCGGGCGCCCATGCGTCGAGCGCGTCCGGCTGGTTTAGCCCTTCGCCTGTGATGGAAAGAACGATAACCTGGTCTCTTCGGACCCGTCCCTCGCGGATCAGCCTCATCAGGCCCGCCAAGCTGGACGCGCCCGATGGCTCGATGAAGAGGCCCTCCTCCTGCGCAAGCAGTGCTTGAGCCTCAAGGATGAGTCCCTCGGAGGCGGCCACGGCGCCACCGCCCGACTCGCGGGCGACGTTCAGGACGCGTTTGCCCCCGATCTCGGGATTGCCGACGGCTATGGAACTCGCGACAGTTGGCTGGGCGTTCACCGGCTCGACCGAAGATGCGCCGCTCTCGAAGGCGCGTACGATTGGAGCGCAGTTCTCAGGCTGGGCTGCCCACATCGCGGGCCGTCCTGTGGCAAAGCCCATCTCCTCGATCTCGGCAAAGCCTTTCCATGCAGAGACGAGCCCGTTTCCGAATGCGATGGGCATGATCACCAGGTCTGGCACCCTCCACCCCAGCTGGTGACAGACCTCGTGGGCAAATGTCTTCTTTCCCTCCAGCCGGAAGGGGTTAATCAGGCCGTTGCAGTCGTACCAGCCAAAAGCCTGTCTTGCCTGCATGAACAGCTCCTCAACCTGTGAGTAGGGGGCCTCGACGTGAACGAGCGTGGAGCCGTACGAGCGGCACTTGGCGAGGCGCGCCGTGCGCCCGCCCGCCACAAAGACCACAGCTTTGAGTCCCGCCCTGGCAGCGTAGGCCGAAAGAGAGGCTGCGGCGTTGCCGCTCGAAACAATGGACACAGTGTCGAATCCGAACTCCAGCGCCTTGAGCACCACCAACGGCATGGATCTGTCCTTGAGCGACCCGGTGGGGAAGGCGGATTCGTTCTTCAGGTAGAGGTGTTCAAGGCCAAGGCGCCTGGCGAGCCTCTCCGACTTCACAAGCGGTGTGACTGACTCGCCTATCGAAACCCGCTCGATGAGATCCGGTTTCTCAATAGGGAGAAACTCGAGCCAGCGCTGCATAACGCCGGGCGGCCTGCTGTCGATATCGCTTCGCTTGAGGCGCTTCCTGATGGCCTCTATGTCGAGCTGCACATCGAGGAAGCCATTGCATGCGGTACAGAGGTACCTGAACTCATTTGCGCTGTGTGCCTGGCCGCAGTTTACGCAGGTAAGGTGCTTGACGTAGCTCACCGGAGAACCTCCTTCATTTGCGACAGAGCGAGCACCGCGTGCGTCGTGATGTCGGCGGCTGCCTTCAGGTCGTTCGGGTTTACGTGGTCGATTGTGTCGTCGGAGGTGTGAAACCACGGGTCGTCGGGCATGAAGAGCCATGTCGCTTCGATACCCTGACGGATGAGCGGACCCGCATCCGCGAGTCCCATGGGAATCTCATACTCGCCGAGGTAATAGCCGAGCGCCTGCGCGCTTTCCATGAGGACACGGTTAATGGCGGGGCTGGTGCGCAGCTCCTGGTCTCCCTGGACGACGAGGAGCCTGCTGCCCACGGACAGCATGTCGAGGTTGACGGCATAGACCGGAGGCTTGAGCATGTCGCGGAGCCTGGGCGCCACCTGCGAGATGCCGAGGCCTCCGCCTTCTTCGGCGGTGCTGAATAGCGCCACGAAGTCCATGGCTAGGGGATGCTGAGCAAAGGCGCAGGCCATCTCCATCATCACAGCCATGCCGGAAGCGTTGTCGTTTGCCCCGGGGCTGACGTGAGTCGTATCGCGGTGCCCGAGGACCATGATTGTTCCCGCGTCGGGCGCCGTGCCTGGGATCTTATACAGGAGGTGCTTGGTCTCGACAGTTGGGTTTTCCGTCTTGCAGTGGAGCCGGATCCGCAGGCCGCCTGGAGCGTGACGCCGCATCCACAACCCGTCTTCGAGGGACACACACACGACAGGAATCGGCGATGGCCTGATCCCAAGCCCCCACGCCGACCTCTTGCCACCTGGATGGCCGTGTACGAAGACGCAACCGAGCGCGCCGTGTCTCTCGGCAGTCTGGATCTTTGGCACCATGTGCAGGCCCCAGATGTCCTCGATCACGATCTTGCCCCGGACATCCTTGCCGGCAAAGTCGGACTCGTGTCCGCATCCCGTATAGACTACCTGTGCCACTATCCCGCTATCTGGTGTGGCGCACGAACCGTCCTGGGGCAGGCACTCAATGTGCGGACCGTTGGGTGTTAGAACGTGAATACTGGACTCGATTGCCCGGAAGCCGGTAGCGTAGCATGAGAGGGTCTCAACCTGCAGCTTCCTGTCGGCAGCGAAGCCCATGAGATACTGCAGGGAACCGTGATCACCGGGAGCCCCTGGATTTCTTGGGCCAAAGGATGCCAGGTTTTTCACATACCCGTACATTCTCTGTGCGTCAATGCTGCTTAGCAGTGTCATGAAGTGCTTCATGCACCCCCCTGGACTATGTACAATGGTCTATATGGGCCCAGAATGCAGGAACGTGTACACAATGGTTTCACTCTATGCCTATTGTGTGGGCTTCTAGCGAAACAATAGAAACTCCTCCTAGGATAATTGCCGGTGCAGAGAGAAGTTCTCTTTCAGGTGGTGAGTAACATTGGGTCCAGTAGCAGTGCCAGAGGAGTGGCAGGTAGACGCGACATTACCTTCACCGCTCCATAAGCAGCTGGCGATGAACATCAGGTGGAGCATCTCCACAGGCGCCGTAGGCACGGGGCAGATGCTGCCCCCGGTTCGCCAACTGTCCAAACTGCTGGGGCTTTCGGTGAATACTGTGCGGCTGGCGTACAAGATCCTGACCGAGGAGCGTCTTGTCGTTACGAGGCCAAAGCGAGGCACCGTAGTCATTGGTACTCCAGAGGCGGCCACAGAGCCCCGCTCTCCCCAGGACGCCGACGAAGAGATGATCACCGCAGCCATCAACCGTGCATTCTCGGCGGGGCAAAACGAGTCAGACATCCGTGAGATGCTACTCAGACTGCTGGCCGGCGCAGCTGAGAAGAGGTCTTCCCCCAAAGCGATCTTTGTCGAGTGTACCGATCATGATGCTACGATGCTCGGGCAGCAGTTATCTAGGGAGCTCTCGATTGCCGTCAAGCCCGTCGTGCTGGACTCGCTCGAGGATTGGATTGCCCAGGAGCAGGAGCACCTCTCAGAGTACCAGGCGGTTGTGACGACCTTCTTCCACTACAGAGAGGTCATGGAGGCAATGAAGGGCCGCGGTCCACAGGTCTTTGGCGTGGTGGTCGAGAACGGCGCCGACGCTAGAGATAAGATGGCGAAGCTGCTCCCAGGCACACGCATCGGTGTTGTCTGCCGCGCGCAGGATTCGATGCAATACTTCCTAAACGCGCTCAACACAATGACTGGAGGCACGGCTTCGGTGCGCAGGGCTTTTCTCCACCAGAGTGACGCAGTCCGAAATCTGCTCGAGTGGGCCCAGGTCGCATTCATAACCCAGCCGTGCAAGTCTGTTGTCGAGGAGATGGCACCCGACAAGCCGGTGTTCTTCTTCTATGACCGGATAAACGAGCAGTCCATAGCGATGCTTCGCGAGTATCTGGTGCGGGCCCCTGGCTCACAATAGGTAGCCATTGCCGGCAGGCGTGGCACTTTCACGCGTAGTCAGTGACCGGGCGCGGCAAAATCACGCGTAGGCAGGTCAGGAGCGCTCGGTTTTGCCGCGCTGAGGCTCGCCGGGCACCCCTCTGCGGTAGAAACCCACCTACACTCCGCCGCTGCGCGTGAGTCTGCCGCCGAGCCGGCCCCGGTCCGCGGCAAAATCACGCACAGCCTCCCCGCCTGCTCAGGCTGTACGTATCCACTAACAGGCGGGGGCGGGCGGCCAGGATCCATGCCGCTTTCACGGAGAGACTCCGGCGCGAGCTCGAGCTTGAGCCAAACGCAGAGCTATCCGCCGTCCTGAGATAACCCCTGCTTCACAATCCAGCTCAGCGGATCACCCGCACCTCCACCGGTAGCCCCATCTCCAGCCACGCCCTGTCAGCAGTGAGTACCGGAAGCTTGAGATGTGCGGCCAGCGCCATGCAGGCACGGTCACCCAAGGAGAGGCGTAGCTGCTTGAGCCGCGCCTGACCGCGCATGAGACCTGCCGCGTAGCCCTGCGACGAGTCAAAGTCCCTCACGTCAAGCGCTAGGCATGAGATTACCTCTCGCACTTCGCTGGCGCCCAACCCGACGTCGGCGAGCTTGCCGACCACCTCGGATAGGTTGACGGCGCTGATGGTCGCCCCGCCGCTCAGAGCCTGCTCGACGGCATCTGAGCCGGGCTCGCCATTGAGCAGGGCCAGCACCGCAGAGGCGTCGAGCACTACGCCACTACTCACGCTCGGCCTCCCGCCTCCTATCGCGCATAAGCTCCTCAGACAGCGATCGGCTCTCGGGCACGTGCCGTTGCACTATGGCTTGCGACCTCCTGACTGCGCTCTGCAAGCTGTATACGCGGAGGGCGTCTCCGTCCATCTGCAGCAGAAGCTCGTGACCCGGCTCAACCCCCATTGCCTGCCGCATATGCTGCGGGATTACAATGCGTCCGCCAGCTGACATCCTAACTCGCTCCTCCTTTACAACGGTACTGCGGTGGCCGTCGGCTTGGCTCATTGATGTCACCTCGCGCGGTTTATGTCACATCTTTAGAACGATGCCATAATGGTAGCATGATGGCATACTGATGGGCAATGTACAAACCAGACGCGTTCTCTGTGTCGGTTTCCGGCATCCCCAAGGTCCCCACGCCGTGAGCAGGACTCCCACCGTCACCCAGCTAACTAGGCTCTGACATACTTCCCAGGTCCGCTCAAATCCGCTTAGAGGAGAGTGCGAGGCCATGCTCGACGGACATCGAGGCCAGCTGCGGAGTAGAGGCGGCGTCAATCTCACTGGTTTCTGGCGACTCTGTGAGATTCACAAGCTCATCGCGCAGGGTACCTACCCTACGTGCCCGTCGCTTGCGTCCCGCCTAGAGGTCAATCTTCGCACTGTGGAGCGCGACATCGGGCGGCTGCGCGACCTGTTCGGGGCGCCGGTTGAGTACGATCGGGCCCGGAGGGGGTATCGGTACACGCATGCGTTCGAGATGCCCCCGATACGGCTGAGCGAGGGGGAGGCGATCACGGTCTTTCTCGGCCAGCGGATGCTGGCGCAGTGCAGGGGCACCCCGTATGAGGACTACGTGCGCAGCGCGCTGGTCAAGATCAGGATGATGCTCCCACAGCAGGCGGAGGTCAGCGTGGAGCGGGCGCTGGGGGCGGTTTCGTTTCATGCGGAGCCTCTCCGAGGCGAGGAGATGGCAGTTATCCAGCGCTACCAAGCGATTGGGCAAGCGATCCGCGACAGCCGGACAGTGATCACGGAGTACTTCACCGCCAGCCGGCAGGCGCTCGGACAGAGGCGGATCAACCCATACCACCTACGGTTCTTTGACGGCGCCTGGTACTGCATCGGCTACTGCCATGACCGGCGAGAAGTACGGACGTTCGCGCTGGACAGGATGACAGCGGTCGAGCTCACGGACCAGACATTCGCCGTTCCGGCCGACTTCTCGATCGAGGAGTACCTCGGCGGCAGCCTGGCCATAGAGCGCGGCGAGCTACGACGGGTGGTAATCGAGTTTGACCGCACTGAGGCTCCGTATATAGCGGGCCGGCAGTGGCACCACAGCCAACTTGTTGAGGAGCTTCCCGACGGGTCTCTGCGCATGACCCTTAGGGTCGGCGGCCTCGGTGAGGTCATGCGTTGGGTGATGAGCCTCGGCAGCCATGCCTGGGTCGTCGAGCCCGAGGAGTTGCGTCAGCAAATAGCAGCCGAGCTCACGGCTGCGACAAGCAGGTACTAAGCCCCCTTCTGCACTGGATAGCCTTTCCGCTGGGATCTACCTGCGAACTGCTGTTCCCCACACTCCCTGACGGGGTCGACCCTCCATAATCCCCTTACAAGCCATCACTTAAGGGGAGGTCTATCCAATCACCACACTGGGCAGCGTCAGTCTGCTGAGCGTTCGCTACGGCGCCGAGCTAATCAACATCGGTGCCCTAGTTGAGGGCTTGCGGATCTGGTCGGCCGTCGAGGAATGGGGTCCTGAGGAGGTCGGCCTGGCCAGCCGGATCACGGACCCCGAGCGCCTGGTCAACGCACTGGCTGAGCATCAGTACGGCGCCTTTGGCACGCGGTATGGCCTCGGTCCCGCAGCTCTAGCGGCTGGGGCCGTTCTCGGGCTCAGAGCGGGAGAGATCGCTGGTTTCCACGAGCGCGCAATGATCTTCTTAACCCGGATCGTGGGCTGCCTTCATGAGGGCCGGCTTGAGCACCTCGACGACCTCAGAGCAGGCGACCAGGTCGTCCTGATTCCCGAGCCGGATAACCCGTTCGACGGCAACGCAGTCAGAGCCGCGCTCCCCGGAGGCCCGACGCTCGGATACCTCAGGCGTACGATCGCTCGTAAGCTAGCCGCCCGGATGCTTGGAGGCGCTAACCTCCAAGGCAAGGTCGCGGTGCTGTTGGGCCCCAGCTATGGGCCTAACGACAGGCTCTACGTAGTGGTAACGGTGGTGGAAGACGGCGAAACCGCACTGACGTGATGGCAAATCATAACAAGGAGTTGGTCTGATATGTCTCGGACCCGTGTTGCGCTCCTGGTGGCCGTAGTGTTGTTGGCGATGCCAGTGTTGGCTGCTGGCGCAGAGCTTACTCCCCCAGTGGGTGGGGCAATCTCTGATCCTTTGACCGGTGGGTTTAGCATTCTATCTGAACTGCTGGCTCGGCCAGTTACCCTAAGCTGGGTCGAGAGCCTGCCAGCAAGCAAGCGTGTCGGCCAGGAGTTCGCCTTCTCGGTGAAGGCGGAGAACGCGACTGAAGAAGTCGGCGGACAAGGCTTCGATAACGTGTTGTTCGTGATAGAGGTCAAGATCACGCCGCCAGGCGGCGGAGAAACTCGGACTGCAACCACGGCCGATTTGACTGTGACCGGCACGGGTGGCCAGGCTTTGGGCTACGAGTCCGGGTACTTCTACTGGGGTCCTTCGGACGGTTTCCCGATGCCCGCTGGGTATGAGGCTACAACGATATTCACCGCCACTGCACACACCGCCGGCAACTACACCTTCGTAGCCTGGTGCGTGGATCTCAACGCTCCACAGAACTAGCTAACCCTTGGGAGGTACTGAGATGCAGAGGCATCTGCCGATCCTCATAGCAGTCGCCCTCCTGGTCACCGCGGCGGGGGCCGGGTGGGCGGCTGGCCTCCCGCCAGGCCAGATCTCCAACACCTTAACAGCCACCTTTAGGGTCTACAGGGTCACGTCCGATGGAGGCGATCCGCCGCCGCCCTCTGGCGACATCGTTGTGCCACCTGTGGACCCAGAGGCGCCACCCGGAGAGGACGAGCCGCCGACCATTGAGCTTAGCGACATCGACGGCCACTGGGCGGCAGAGCAGATCCTGGCTCTGGCGGCGCTGGGAGTCGTGACTGGCGATCCCGATGGCACCTTCCGGCCAGACAACTGCCTGACCCGTGCCGAGGCAACCAAGCTTGCGGTCATGGCTCTGGGGTTAGACGACTCGGATTACATCCCCGTGTTCTCCGACGCGATTGCCGAGTGGGCCAGGCCCTATATTGCCACAGGCTTCCGCGCCGGGCTGATCATCGGCTATCCTGACGGGACCTTCCGACCGGATGGGCTTATCACCCGGGCAGAGTGGGTCATGATCGTGATCCGGGCCTGGCCGCAGGACGAGATTGGCGAAACCAGCTTCGCAGATGATCTCCCGGACTGGGCCCAAGAAGCTATCCGCAAGGCGGCAGGAGCAAACCTAGTGGTCGGGTATCCTGATGGTTCGTTCCGGCCAGATCGCTTCGTCACCCGGGCCGAAGCGGCGGTAATCATCTACCGCGCATGCCAGCAACGGTTGTGAGGCCATGTGGCTTGGATGGCGGCGTAGGGTCAGCTGGCGCGGTGAGCTAGGCGCAGAGCACTGCAGGGCACTAAGGAGGGGGGCTGGCCAGCGCCAGCCCCCCACTTGCCATAACAGGTGGACCTATCGCCCTGAGGCGTCGGGCACTTGACTGCCGGCCCTCCGCATCACGGCCGACCGCCGCAGTCCGGTTGCTCGTTTCGGACAACCCACGGCCCCCACGATGTCCGTCACGGACAACCCTGCCACCCTCAGTTGCTCATCGCGATCATCCCAATCAGCCGCCGCAGTCCGGTTGCTCGTTTCGGACAACCCACGGCCCCCGCGATGTCCGTCACGGACAACCCAGCCACCCTCAGTTGCTCATCGCGATCATCCCAATCAGCCGCCGCAGCCCGGTTGCTCGTTTCGGACAACCCACGGCCCCCGCGATGTCCGTCACGGACAACCCAGCCACCCTCAGTTGCTCATCGCGATCATCCCAGCCAGACAGACAATGCTAGATCCTCAAAACCCAATCCCGCCCCG
>Ga0228535_1000847_pt1 | contig 67097 bp, 64 predicted proteins | sample SJ1metagenome_FD_168457 | JGI IMG/M metagenome (GOLD analysis project Ga0228535, IMG submission 168457) | Enriched culture of PCE-dechlorinating microbial communities from Ithaca, New York, USA - SJ1 | ecosystem: Engineered > Modeled > Simulated communities (microbial... > Unclassified | place...
AGTGCCGGCCGTTGAAGGCGTCCAGGTATACGTATTGGTTGAACTATAATTGCGCAATAATGACCAGGTCCCTCCCGTTGGCTTTACATAGAACCTGTATTGGGGATTGGAACTGCCGGTTGACGACACTGTCAACGTTATCGCTGTTCCAGCCGCCTGGGGATTGGCCGGACTGGCCATTAGAGTGGCTGATGTTACCTCTGAACTGGTTCCGCTCGTTACTTCGTAGGTCAGATCATAGTAGGCCTGATAGGGTGCTGTGGATGCTACATCACGGGCATGCATTTCCAAATAATAAGTGCCGGCCGTTGAAGGCGTCCAGGTATACGTATTGGTTGAACTATAATTGCGCAATAATGACCAGGTCCCTCCCGTTGGCTTTACATAGAACCTGTATTGGGGATTGGAACTGCCGGTTGACGACGCTGTCAACGTTATCGCTGTTCCAGCCGCCTGGGGACTAGCCGGACTGGCCGTTAGAGTGGCTGATGTTACCTGAGTTTGGGTCCCGCCGTTTATAAATATGTTATTCTCTGACTGCGTGATTGTAGCAAGGGCAACCCCGCTATTAGCCCCATTGTAAAGCTTGCTACTGGGGTTACTGGTGGAGTTAAAAACCGAATTATTGGTGGACCCCGGGAAGGGATCGCCAATGTCACCCCGATTGGTCCCGTTTTCCAACCCCTTTAACCCATCGGCCTGCTCAAGGTGAATCAAAACCCTCCCATTAGCATAGTTGTTGGCGACATTTGTTGAAGTCACGCTTTCATCAATATGCCATACCAGCAATCCTTCTCCCGGGAGTCCCGCATCAAAGCCGATCTTGTCTTTATTCTCCATCAGGAAGTACTCTCCGGTACCTGAACTACCCTCGAACACCCAGTCGACTCCGTTGGGGTTGTCAAGCAGCTGGTAAATAGCAGTGGGATTGGTTTCAACCGGTCCTATGCTAAGGCCGGTTGAAGTGTTCACCTGGGTAGGCGTAAGCCAGCCCAAATAACTTTTGCACCAGGCCGATAGATGGCAGGGGGCATCACCCGCTTTTGTGGTGTAGCACCAGCTTCCGGAGCCCATGCAACACCATTTGCCCACGCCCTCCGAATTGCTACTACCACTTATCTGGGTATCATACAGGTCGGGGAGACCTAAAGAGTGCCCGGTTTCGTGAGCGAACACCCCTATGGTGGTCATAACCGCGTTATCAGTAAGTGTTTCCGGTTGTATGGTGAAGCCATCTATAATTTTTCCGTTGACTGTTATAGGGCTGACCGTATCCTCCCAAACACTGGCACCGCTTAATGACCAAGATTGGCTCCATATATCATCGGCTGAGTCACCTACTATTTCTTCCCCTCCACCCTGGTGAATTATTATAACGTTATCTACATAGCCGTCACCGTCATTGTCAAATGGGCTGAAATCAAGCCCTGCTGAAATAGCCGCATTTACTGCTTCCTTAACTAGTTCACCGGGTCTTAGGTCCCACCCAAATTCATCATTTACTCCGTAATAAGCGTGGGTGTGCGGAGCGCTGTACCAGCCAACAACCGTTCCGGTTACCGTTAACTGGTTGTTGGATACTTCTTTATAATAATCAGTCAGGGTGCCCGGGCCAGTTACCACACCACCAGTACCCGTGCCAAAAAGCAGGGTTTCAAAATTAGCCTTGGTAAAACTGGGCATTCTATCACTGAAATTTACCAATATTACAGGGAAGCGAGCCGTTCCCGTCGAAGAAACCGCCCGCAACGCAGCCTGCCCTGCACCAGATGATGAGCGCAGCCCTCTGGAAGAGGCGCTCTTTTCCGGCCTTACATGCTTTTGAACGTTGGCTGCTTCCTTGCCAACCCGGGCATCACTCCTGGCCAGCTTTCCCTGCTGGTCTTTTTTTGCATAATACCATACCCGATCCGTTTTATCCTTAACGATGGTATAGCCATCCATTGTCTCGTAACCATGGCCACGTTCATCGCCCCATAGCCGCGCCTGAAAGGTAGTTCCATCCGGCTGGGATAACAGAATCTGGCCTTCCATGGCCGGAACCGCCAGAGATTCTCCCTGCCTAGCAAACAACGATAGTAATATACATAATGATAATAAAATAAGCCTATTTTTTAGCAAAGTATGTACCTTCCTTCCAAAACGATGCCATATGTAATAGTTAGTTCCATTTTCTTTTCTAAATGTAATCGACTTATTCCTTCAAAGTAATAGACATTGCCAATAAATTCTGTGGCAGTATCAAGTGTAAATTTGAATAAAAAAACTGCACGGAGACAAAACTATCATTTTTAAAAAACGGTAGTGTATAAAAGGTTACGCTTTTAACTGTGATTAACATATTCTTCAGCTCTGAACCGAGCAAAGTTTACCTGCTCTTCAATATTCTCCTCCATCACATAAACTCCAAAGTCTTTAGATAATCCTCTGTTGTCCATCTTTAAGATTTTTTGAATCATCCAATCCCCCACCAGAGGCCGGTAGTGGCTGGTTTCATAAAAGTAGTAATTATTAGTAGTCACACTACTCGGGGGACTAAAATCGTAAAAAGGTGTTATCTTGACCAACTCCTGTTGAAATCGGTACAATTCCTCCCGGTTGTTGCCCATATAGGTGGTAATATGTATTGGGTTCATCACCACGATGAGCTCAATTTTTTTTTGATCTGCCAGTGCTTTTATCTGCCTTATTTCTTCAATAGTCGGCACAATGCGCTCCTCTCCATGCTTCATAGGAACCCAGAACTTGCTATCGGTAATGTGCTTTTGCGGGTCCTTTTCGATAGCCTCGTCAACCTCCGGGTGCAGGGGCTGACCTGAATCATATATATCATAAAAGACGGCAGCTGGCTGTTTATTAAAATACGGTTTGATGACTTCGGCCTGGGGTATACGCAGCACATATCTCCAGTAGATGGGCTGCATGTTTTCCCGATAGGCGAGGCGCATCCATTGGTTTTCATGATCGGCCGGGTTCAGGCGAAAAGAAAAGTCGTCCAGGCATATGATAACCGTCTTCACGGTCACCCCATGTTCCAGCATGGTCTTGATGTTGGCCAGCCACTCGGCGGGGAGGCCTTCGGAATAGGTCATATTATAGGCTTTCCGATCGGGAATTTTCTTAGCATCCATATTCCCGCAGCGTGATGAGCCGAAAATAAAGCAGTCGTATTTTGCAGGGTTCTCAATGATGTATTTCATTTTAACCAACTGCTGGTTGGGCTCGGTTTTCTGTTTGCTGAAATCGGTGCGGAAATAGCCGTACGGGTCCACGAAATAATTGAGTCCGGCCACCGGGCTGATGAACAGCATGCTTAAAGTTAATACCGTACTTAGAAAACGTGCATACATTTAAGGCACCACCTAGAATTGAAAATAGAGAAAATCAGTAGCTTTTTCCATCCCCAGGATGCTGACAGCCATGAGCAGGGCAATGATGATAGCCCACCTCCAGTTAGGTTGCAACCGGGCCACTATTTGCTGGGGGTTGGGCACAACGGCCAGGATCAGCATTAGTCCGCCTAAGACCAACAGTTCTCTAGTCCCCCCTGGCAGGTGGACGGCGGTGGCAAACTGCAGTCCATAGCTTTGCAGTCCGGGAAGAATCCCGGCCAGACTTTGGGGCAGGCCGTGCAAGCCAAACATGGCCTGAACCATATGGAGCGCATCGGGTAGAGACTCAGCCCGGAAGAATACCCAGCACACGGTGACGCATATCATGGTCAACAGCCATGATAATACCGCGGGCAGCTTTATTTTCAACCTGCGCCACTGGTGATTGATTACGATAAACACCCCGTGTAATCCTCCCCATACCACAAAAGTCCAACCCGCTCCGTGCCAGAGACCTCCCAGCAGCATGGTCAGAAAGACGTTGGTCATCCTCCTGGATTCACCATGCCGGTTGCCGCCCAGGGGTATATAGAGATAGTTTTTTAGAAACTCGGACAGGGTCATGTGCCAGCGCCGCCAGAACTCCACTATAGACGTGGATTTATAGGGGGAGTTGAAGTTGATAGGCAGTTCGATGTTGAGCATTAATCCCAGACCTATAGCCATCTCTGAATAGGCCGAGAAATCGAAGTAGAGCTGTAGGGTATAGGCCAGGGCGCCGGCCCAGGCATCCATAAAGGTCAGCTGCTGGGCGTGGCTGAAAGCGGCTTGGGCCCAGGGAGCCAGGTTGTCGGCGATCATTACCTTTTTAAACAGGCCCATAGCGAAAAGGCTCACCCCCAACGACATATTTTTTGATGAAAACACATAGTTTTTCAGGTCGTTGAACTGGGGAATGATTTTTTTATGATAAAGAATTGGACCGGCGATAAGGTGGGGGAAAAAACTTACAAACAGGCTGAAGCTGCTTAAGCTGTATTTTTCGGTCTCCCCCCGGTAGGCGTCGACCAGATAGGCTATCTGGGTGAATGTAAAGAAAGATATGCCCAGGGGCAAAATTATATGGGGCAGGGGTATAGATGTTCCCCCCAGAGTGTTTACGGTCTGCAGAAAAAAGTCGGTATATTTAAAATAACCCAGGAGCGCCAGGTCCACCCCGACGCTGAAAGCCAGCAGCTTTTTGTCCCGGGAGTATTCTATCTTAGAACCCATTATGTAGTTGAAGGTCATGGATAAAAGGAGCAGGGGCAGGTAGCGTATATCCCAGTAGGCATAAAAGATCAATGAGGCTATGACCAGAGATACTTGAGCAGTTTTTATTTTTTTAAAGCGGGCCAGGAGGTAAAAGACCAGCAAGGTTACGGGCAGGAACAGAAATATAAATATGTATGAATTAAAAAGCATCTATTTCTCTCCCAACCATTGTCTTGTTTTATCTGAAGATAGCTTAGATTAAACGGGAGTGAGTTTGGGGACGGTTCTTCAACTCGTTTTAATTAAATCGTTTAAATAGCCAAACTATTGCGAAAATGAGCTTAAGAACCGTCCCCAAACTCACTCCTAGCTTACTTCGTAGAGGTATATCCTCCAGGCCGAGTCGGGTTCTTCGAATACCTTGAGCAGTTTCAGACCTATATCTTGGCTGTTCTGGATTTCCAGGGCGGAGAATACGTAGTGCCCGCCCATCTTTTTCAGCTGGGCGCTGTCTAAAGCCAGTTCTTCGATCACGATGTTATGGTCTTTGGTCATCATGGCGTTGTACATGAGCTTTTCCACGAACAGGTAGCAGCGGGAGCCCCCCAGATGGTCGAAATAATCCCGGTAAAACGGACTCTTGTCCAGTTCCGCGATCATAACCTTGCGAAATTCGTGCTTATACTCCAGGGGGTAATTGCCGACGTAGGCGTCCAGGGTGTAAAAGCCGTTGTATTGGGTGATGGCCGGATGCATACCGATGCTGACCACCCGGTAGTCCTTTTGATCTTTACCGATAAACTGAGCTATTTCCTGATGCATGTGCCCGGCGTAAAATTCTTGGTAGCTGGGAACGGCCAGCTTCCTCTGGGTGATTTCGTCATTGTTGTAGAAAAGGAAACCCACCTGCAGGACCAGCAGCCCGGCCACCAGGTATTTCCCCAGGCGGCCCGCCTCCAGGATAACTTTCAAGGCCAGGGCGAAGATGATATACCAGAGCAGGGGGTGTAACCAGTGGAAGCGGCTCATGTTTACTTCGGCCAAAAAAGGAAACTGTTGTTTGATGGGCACCCAGGCTTTAAAAAACCAGAATCCGTACCATATTGATATAACCCCGCTCAGAAACAGCAGTCCCAGCAGGAGATAGGGCCGGCGCTTCTTTATTCCAGCAATGACCAAGGCAAGAATAGCCGCAGGTAATATGATCAACTGCTGCAGGCTGGCGGCGTGGAACTGACCAAAAATGAAGTTGTCGATGCACTGTTGGAGAGCCGCCCTTTTACCTTCGATCCGATACAAGGGGAATTCGCTGCGGATGGAGACGAAGCCAGGATCGAAAAAGATATTGTATAAAAGCCGGTACTCCACCAGGAGGTAAACTAGGCCCATCATGAACATGGCTGCCAGCCAGCGCCAGTTCACCTGTTTTTTTACTACTGCGTCATACAGCCACCATACGCCCATGCCAAACAGGAAAAAAGCAAAGCTGTAGATCAGGCTGGAGTAAAAGGGCACCAGCAGCAGGATCAGCCAGTCGTACTTATTGTCTATTCTGGCCCGGATGTTTAAAAAGGCATACAAAGCCAGGGGCTGTCCGGCCACGCTTAAACCTCCGTAGGGCCAGAAAGGCAGGAGGGCGAAAGCCAGGGCCACTCCCACCGCTAAAGCCTCATGTTCTTTTAAAACATAGTGTTTCAGCAGGAGATACATGCCCAGAAAGGCCAGCAGGTGGACCAGGGTCAGGTTGATGACATAGGCGGTAAACGGTTCGAAAGCCCAGTAGAGCAAGACCTGCAGGTTGAATTCACTTCCCATGGTGTTGCGCAGGAGTCCGTTCATGATATTGGGAACGGTAGCATTAAGCGAGCCGAAGACCTGGCCGCTGTGGGCCAGCACTTTCAGGGAGGCCACCGCCCCGTCGATGTTGTCCAGGAGCAGTACGTGGGCCTTCTGCCCCAGCACATAAAGGGGGGATAGGTAGGCCAGAATCACGGCAACAGCTACAGCCAGGTATTTATAATTGCTTTTAGAGCTTTCCATGGCTTACCTCATTCAATACTTCGATAACATAATCCTGTTCCGCCTGAGCTAAATGGGGGCCCATGGGAAGGCTGAAGACCTCCCGGTGGATGGTCTCGCTGATGGGCAGCGAACCCTCGGCCAGCTCCAGTTCATGGTAAGCGGGCTGCAGGTGGGGAGGCACCGGGTAATGGATCATGTAGCCGATGCCTTTTTGTTTGAGAACGACAAGCGCCCGCTCCCGCTCCGGACAGCGTACCGCAAAAACATGCCAGACCGGATCAGCCCACTCTGGGACTACCGGTAATTTATAGTAATCGGCATTCAGGTGCTCCAGATAACGCGCAGCCAGCGCCTTACGGCGGGCATTCCATTCATCCAGTTTTCGAAGTTTAATCCTTAAAAAAGCGGCCTGCAGTTCATCCAGGCGGGAATTATATCCCTTGACCTCGTTGTGGTATTTTAGGTGGGAACCGTAATTGCGCAGGGACCTAATTTTTTTATAAATTTCCTCATCATCGGTAATGACCGCTCCGGCATCCCCCAGGGCGCCCAGGTTCTTGCCCGGGTAGAAGCTGGTGCCGGCCGTGTCTCCCAGGCTGCCGGCCTTCCTCCCTTTATACAGGGCTCCCTGGGCCTGGGCGGCGTCCTCAAGCACTTTCAACCCGTGCCGCCGGGCAATCTCGTTGATTTCGTCCATGGCCGCGGTCTGGCCATAGAGGTGAACCGGCATTATGGCCCGGGTTCGGGCATTGATGGCCGCTTCAATGCGGGAGGGGTCCAGGTTGTAGGTTTCTTCAAGCGGCTCCACCGGGACCGGCCGGGCTCCCACCTGACCTACCGCCAGCCAGGTGGCGATATAGGTATTGGAAGGCACTATGACCTCATCACCCGGTCCAATTCCATAAGCCCGTAGAGTCAGGTGCAGGGCTTCCAACCCGTTGCCCACCCCCAGGCAGTATTGGGTTCCGCAGTAAGCGGCAAATTCCCTTTCAAAGGACTCCAGTTCAGACCCCATGATAAACCAGCCGGACCGCATCACCCTCTCATAGGCAGCATCCAGCTCTTCTTTTAATTCCAGGTAGGCTGCTTTGAGGTCCAGAAATGGAATACTAATTTGCATCTCTTTCTCCCTTGGCCATATTTCGGGATGGCCTTTTAATAATATACCGGCTCAAGAAAAAGGTCACTGGCACGGTCACCGCAATGACCACCAGGGGGGCCAGCCACTGGCTCAAGCCCAGAACCTCCACGCATACGTGCAGGGTGGCCAGTCCCAGCAGGTACTGGACGATATAAACGACCGGGTACTGCAGGAATTTCACCAGGGACATCGGCTCCCTGAATACCCAGCGGCTGTTCAGGTAATAGGAAATAAAAATTCCGCTCACATAGGCGATGCTGTAAGAGATCTTATAAGAAACCAGGTTGAGCAGAACAATGTACAGGACATAGGTCAAGGCCGAATTGATCGCCCCGCTGGCTAAAAATGTCGCGTATTCTCTCGCATTCCCTTTAATATATTTCATCAATCACATATTCCGGCCGCTGGTTTACTTCATCAAAGACGCGCCACAGGTACTCGCCGATTACCCCCAGCATGATGATGATTAGACCCAGCAGAAAGGACAGCAGGGTTACGATGGTCGGAAATCCGGAAACAGTGGCCTTGCCCAGCAAAGCATTTATGGCGATCACCAGGCCGTAAATAAAACTGGCCAGGGATATGGTTATCCCCAGGCAGGAGATCATTCTTATCGGAAGAATGGAAAAGCCCAGCAGCGAGTCGATAAAGTAGGTCAGCTTCTTGCTGAAGGTCCAGCGGGATTTTCCGTGCAGCCGCTTGCGCCGCACATACCTTATAATAGTCGGTTCAAATCCCAGCCAGTAAGCAAACAGGCTGGGGTTGATGTTCTTATTGCTCTGCTGCAGGAAAGGCAGCATGGCTTTGTCCATCAAGGCCAGGTCGAAGCCGCCCGGGGGATAATCGGGAACCACGAACCGGCGCAAGATGCGGTAGTAAACTGAGGCCCCGGCTTTGGTCATGACCGGGTCGTCGCGGTCCTCTCGGATGCAGGCTACAAATTTGCGGCCCTGCTTCCAGTGCTCCAAAAGGGTGGGTATGAGTGAAGGCGGGTCCTGTAAATCAGCCGCCAGGATGAGAAAACAGTCGCCGGTGGCCATGCGCAGGCCGGCTTTGGAAGCATGCACCGCTCCAAAGTTGCGGGTCAGCTTAACCACCCGGGTTTGGGGGCGCTGCTCTTTGATCTTCAATAATTCGGCAAAGGAATGGTCTCCCGAGCCGTCATCAACGAAGATCAACTCCAGGCCAAAGTCCTGACCGGCAATGACCTGCTCCACTTCCTTCAGCTCTTCAAACAGAACCGGAAGCGATCCCTCATTATAATAAACCGGTATAATTACGGAAATGGTGTTCATTGGTCAACCCTTCTTGACAAATTTTGCATAGCCTCGGCCAGGGAAACCTGATAGTAATCGTGAACCACCGCTCGCCCCCCGAAGCCTTCCTTTTGCTCAATTAAGCCAACATTTAATTTATAGCCTTCCATTTCATTGGATATACCGAAGTCGAAAAACGGCTTGTCCTGATAGACGGTTTTTAACAGGGTGTCAAACAACAGATCCAGAGCCCCCTGGCTGCGACCTTCCGGGCTGGCCGCAATATACTGTACATGAGCCACCTGACTGCTCTCGTAAATCACTACTCCGGCCAGCATCTGCTCTGCCGACCAGGTAGAATACAGCTTTATATTGTGCGGAAAACGCTGGTGCAAGAGTTCAATTTCTTCCAGGCTGTGCACCGGCTCCACTCCAAAGCGGGACTGCAGAGTTGTGGCGAGAATGGGCCAGAATTTATTGAATTCGGAGCCGGTTCTTACTTCCAGGCCAATTTTTTCGGCCTTTTTTACTGCCCGCCGTCTTCTTTCCTGGTATTTAGCCCGGGGTTCATTTCTAACCACGCTTAAAACATCGCGCCGGCATACACTGGCTCCAGCCAGGAACAGAGCGTAGCGGTCTTCTTCGGCCGGCAGCCGGTGGTAGATATAAGGCATAGTCTTATAATACAAGCTGTCAAAGCCTTCCCCTAATAAATGCTCCAGAACCGCCTTCCACACTTTCAACATAGTGACGCTGGTCATATTCTGGCCGGTTATGAAGCCACCATAGGTCAAGCCGCCATGGCTTTGCAATAGCCTTCCCTTATGGTTGGCCGGGAGCAGGGCCAGTAGATTGTTCTTTTCATCTTGTATCAGCAATGAATAGTCCCTAAAACGATGCGCATGATAATCCATGTAGTCGCGGTGGAACAAAAAAGTGCCATTTTTACTGGCCCTAACGAAATCGTCCCACCGATTCTGTTGCTCTCTATTATAACGTTCAACCCGGATTTCCATACTAATCTTCCTCCAGTACCGCCAGGCCGAAGCCGCTGGCGCCGTGCCGGTTGCCGTTGTAAAACATATATCTTTGGCCCCGCACGTCGATTACGCAGGGATAGCATACCATTTCCGAATCCCAGCCGCGGGCCGATTTTTCAATGCCCGCCCGCTCATCCAGGCGCGTCCAAGCACGTCCGTCCCGGGATTCGGCGTAGCCGATCCGGTAGGGCTTGGAACGGGAGCGGATGGAATACCACATGCGATAGAGATCCCCGTCCTTGACCACCCAGGGCCGGCCAAAGCCAAATTCGTCAGAGTCTTTAAAATCAATGCATATCCCATCATGGCTTGTCCAGTTTTTTCCGTCATCCGATTCAGCATACCTGATAACATAGATCGGGTAAAGGCCGGAGCCCATTTTCTCCCAGCCCAGGCCGGATACATACCAGGCTTTGAAGCGCCCTTCATCCTCGGTGACAGTAATAGCCGAGCGCAAAAAGGGCTCCGCCGGGGTGCGGTCCAAAACCGGCACCGGGGCGCTTCTTTCCCAATGCTCCCCGTCCCGGCTGACTGCCAATCCGGTGTAAAGCATATAGGGGACTTTTTCCGTGCGCTGCCAGCCGATATAGTAAAAATAGCTCCGGTCCTCTTTATGGATGAGACAGCAAGGGTTTACCCCGCAGTCGTCAAAGGTTCCCGCTTCTCCCAGGTCCAGAACCGGTTCCGGTCCTACTTGCAGGATTCGGGTAGGGTCTTCAATGTCGAGATCCACAAAGCCGATCCGCCCGTATTGGTTTTCATCCAGGCCGGCAAAGTACACCCGGATAAAGCGATCGTCAACTATATCGGCGGTGGGCAAATGGGCATATGACCTGGCCCACCACTGGCTGCCGTCGGGGGCGTATATGAGCCCCAGTTTCCTCCACTTCATTCCCGGTCTGCTCCCCCGGGCAAAACCGTGCGCGGTCCCTTCAAAACCGTTCCATCCGGGATGTCCTTCGATACCATGGCCCCGGCTCCGACAATGCAGTCGTCCCCGATATTGATGTTGTTGTGTACGGTTACATTGACGCCCATAAAACAGTTTTCACCTATATTGGTAAAGCCTGATATTACCGCATGGGACGCGATAAAACAATTGTCCTTGATCCGGGAATGGTGCCCCACATGGTTGCCGCTCCACAGAACCACATTGCGGCCGATTTTAACAAAGGGCTGAATGACGTTGTTTTCAAATATGAAACAGTGCTCGCCTATTTCCACATTGGGCCACACAAAGGCCCGGGGGCTGATGAAGGAAGCCATCCGGTAGCCCTTCTTTTTGGCTTCCCGGTACAACCTGGTGCGCAGCCGGTTGTGCTGGGTGTAGACCAGGGCGGCAAAGGCTTCATATTTATCGGGAGGATACTGGTTTTCCAAATCTTCCAAAGCCACCACCGGCAGCCCGAAGAGTGAAGTCCGCTTTAGGTAGTCCTTCTCCACCGCAAAAGCGACCACTTCATAAGGGGAATCATAGGTAAAGTATTCATAGGCGACTTCCGCAAAGGCGCTGTCACCGATTATTACCAATTTTTTATCTTTGTTCATGTTTCTCCTCCTCGGATTAGTAGTCTAAGGCCGGCAGATGAGAATATCCTCCCGGCGGTTAGCCATGGGCAGCCCCGCCGATTGGGGAACCAGGTAGGCGTCATATCCGGCCGCCCGGGCGCGCTGCAGCAGGGCAAAAATCACCGCGTCATCGATCTGCCCGGCTTCGATATTGTTGAAGTATACTTCCGGAGGCTCGTCGGTCTGCATAAAGGCTTTATGAAAGGCTACTCCGGTAGGGGAAGCAAAGAAGCGCTTTCTCTTTGATATGTTGGGAATATCTCCGATCAGGAAAGCTCCCTCTTCCTTCAGCAGGCTTAAGGCACTGTCCAGAAAAGAAAAAAGATTGGTCTCGGCAAAAATATAGTGCAGGACGCTGTAGCAAATGATAAAGTCCGCCTTTCCCGAATACTCGTCCAGGAAATCGGCGCACTCCTCCGGGAAATAGGCGGCCAGCTTCTTTACCCGGGGTCGGTCCGGCAGCAGCTCCAGCATCTCGGCTGAATCGATCAGGATCAATTCGTGATCATTCTGCTCACAGTAATCCATAATCATGCGCGGGAGTTCGCTGCACCCGCAACCGATGTCCAGGACCACTCTACCCCGTTCCTTAATCCGGGGCATTTTCAGCAGTATATCCTGGAATATGGCCTGCTCTTTACCCTCCCGGTACTCATTGGGAAAGCCGATTTTTTCATAGCAGCTCAGCGATTTATCCCCGGCCAGTTCTTTAAAACCCTCGTAGGTGAGGTCTTTAAAACGATCATAGGGTCCGGAATTCATAACAACCTCCGCCATTTTTATTGATAATATTTTTAGCCACTTACCAGGGCAGCAAATTCATCGTAGTTTCTTATATAGTCGCCTTCATTGTACAAGTCGCTGGCCAGGGCTAAAAGGACGCAGTCTTCGGAAAAATCATACATTTCGTGCCATATCATACGGTCCACCAGCAGGCCCCTCGAGGCCTGGTCTAAAACCACTTCCGCCCTTTCCTGACCGTCATCCAACAGTATCTTGCAGCTGCCGTGGACACAGACCAGAACCTGGCGCAGGGTGTGGTGGGCATGACTGCCTCGCCGGACGTCATGGCCGGTATTAAAGATATAGTATACCCTTCTCAGGGGAAAAGGTATGTCCAGGCTTTCTTCAATAGCGACCAGGGAACCCCGGTCATCCCCCCGGATTGGGAAGTTAAAGGTAGTTATCTTCACTCTCATTCCCCGCTCAGCTGTTCAAGGTACCATTCCACTGTTTTATGGAGGCCGCTCTCGAAATCCTCGTCGGCCTGCCAGCCCAATTCCCTGGTTATCTTGCTGGCATCGATCGCGTAGCGGCGATCATGTCCGGGCCGATCGCTGACAAAGGTAATCAAACGCTTGTACGACGAAGGGGTTCCGTCGGCATCGTCCGGGATTATCCTGTCCAGCAGTTCGCATATGCTTACGGCAATGTGCAGGTTCTCCCTTTCGTGGCCGCCCCCGATGTTATAGTTTTCCCCGCTCTTTCCTTTATGAAAGATCAGATCAATGCCCCGGCAGTGGTCCAAAACATAGAGCCAGTCCCGGACATTGCGCCCGTCCCCGTAAATAGGGATGGGCTGCCCGGACAGGGCTTTTCTTATAATGGTCGGAATCAGTTTTTCCGCATGCTGCTTGGGTCCGTAGTTGTTGGAGCAGTTGCTGGTAACCACGTTCATGCCGTAGGTATGGTAATAGCTGCGCACCAGCAGGTCGGAGCTGGCCTTGCTGGCGCTGTAGGGGCTGTTGGGCGCATAGGGGGTCTCTTCGGTGAACAGACCGGTCTCTCCCAGGCTGCCGTATACTTCGTCGGTTGATATGTGGTGAAAGCGGCTCGTCTCATAACCGGGTTTGAATTGGCCAGGGCCTTCCATCCAGTACCGGCGGGCTACATCCAGCACGGTGAAGGTGCCCTCGATATTGGTCTTTATGAAAACATCCGGACCGCTGATGGAATTGTCGACATGGGATTCGGCGGCGAAGTGAATAACCCCGCGCATATCGTATTCCGCAAACAGGAATTCGAGGAGCTCCCGGTTGATGATATCGCCCCGTACAAAGCGGTAGCGGGGGTGTCCTTCTACTTCTTGGAGGTTGTCCAGGCTGCCGGCATAGCTCAAATTGTCCAGGTTGATTATCCGGTAGCCGGTATGTTCGGCCAGAAAATAGGGTATAAAGTTGGAGCCGATAAAACCGGCTCCGCCGGTAACCAGTATGCTGGCGGCATTTGAAGCGGTATCATTCATTGGCAAAAACTCCTCGATTTCAGATTAAAAAGGCTTTTTATCCTCACTGCTGGCGATGTCCAGCAGGTACTGTCCATATTCGTTCTTCTGCAGGGGGCGGGCCAGCTCCAGGAGTTCTTCCCGGCTGATCCAGTTCATATAGTAGGCGATCTCCTCCGGGCAGGCGATTTTAAAACCCTGCCGGTTTTGCAGCGTCTCTACGAAGAGCGAAGCCTGCTGCAAGGCTTCGAATGTCCCGGTGTCCAGCCAGGCGAAGCCGCGCCCCAGCAGTTCGACATGCAGCCGGCCTTGCTCTAAATAAATCCGGTTCAAATCGGTTATCTCCAATTCCCCCCGGGCCGAGGGTTTGAGGCTTTTAGCCAGCTCCACCACCTGCCGGTCATAGAAATAAAGCCCGGTCACCGCAAAATTGGACCTGGGGTGGGCCGGCTTTTCCTCCAGGGAGACCGCCCGCTGCCGGTCGTCGAATTCCACCACCCCAAAACGGCCGGGGTCTTTGACCCGGTAGGCAAATACGGTGGCCCCTTCCGGGCGGGCGGCGGCCCGCTGCAGCATGGCCGTAAACCCGGGTCCATAAAATATATTATCCCCCAGGATCAGGGCCGCCCGGTCATCTCCGATAAAATTCTCCCCGATGATAAAGGCCTGGGCCAGTCCGTCCGGGGAAGGCTGAACCGCGTAAGAAAGGGCCAGCCCAAACTTGCCTCCATCGCCCAGCAGCATCTCAAAGCGCTTGATGTCCTCGGGAGTGGAAATGATCAAAATATCCTTGATCTGGGCCAGCATCAATACCGACAGGGGATAATAGATCATCGGCTTGTCGTAGATCGGCAACAGCTGTTTTGAAATACACTGAGTAAGCGGATAGAGGCGGGTGCCGCTCCCTCCGGCTAATATAATGCCTTTCATCTAATATTTACCTCTTCCACGGCAAAAAGACGGCTCTTGTTCCTGCCTTCCAAGTCCTGAAGCGCAGGCAAAAGAACCGTCCCCTGCCTGCTTTATTCTTTAACCGGTCTCAGGGTCGGGAAGAGAATGACATCGCGAATCGACGGCGAACCGGTAATCAACATAACCAGGCGATCAATGCCTATACCCAAGCCTCCGGCACTGGGCATCCCGTATTCCAGAGCCCGGATATAGTCTTCATCCATCATATGGGCCTCCCCGTCCCCGCTCTGGCGCTTTTCCACCTGCTTTTGAAAGCGCTGCCGCTGGTCGATGGGGTCGTTTAACTCGGAGAAGGCATTGGCTATTTCCCGCTGAACGATAAAGAGCTCAAAGCGGTCCGTGAATTCAGGCGTCTCCCGGTTGCGTTTGGCCAAGGGCGATATATCCACCGGATGCCCGAAGATAAAGGTGGGCTGCACCAGGTGCTCTTCAACAAAACTCTCAAACACCTCGTTGATGATCTCACCGCGGGCGGTTCCGGGTTCCAGCTCCATGCCCAGGCCCCGGGCAGCCTGGAAGGCCTCATCATCATCCACTATATGGTTAAAGTCCAGGCCGGTATACTGTTTGATCGCCTCCAGCATGGGCAGGCGCTTCCAGGGAGTGGTGAAATCGATGGTCTGGCCTTCAAATTCCACCTGCAGGGTGCCGTTAACCTGATTTACCACATTGGCAATCAGGGCTTCGGTCAGATCCATCATATCCTGAAAATCGGCATAGGCCTGGTATATCTCCAGCATGGTAAATTCGGGGTTGTGCCGGGTTGATATCCCTTCATTGCGGAAGCTGCGGTTTATCTCGTAGACCTTTTCCAAACCGCCTACCAGCAAACGCTTTAAGTATAGCTCCGGAGCAATGCGCAGGTACAATTCCGTGTCCAGGGCATTGTGGTGGGTGATAAAGGGCTTGGCGGTGGCTCCGCCGGGAATGGGCTGCATCATGGGAGTCTCAACTTCCAGGAAGCCCCGTTCATCAAGGTACCGGCGGATCTCCCTGATGATCCGGCTGCGCTTGACAAATACCTCTTTCACCTCGGGGTTTACAATCAGATCCACGTAGCGCTGGCGGTAGCGCAGCTCCACGTCCTTCAAGCCATGCCACTTTTCCGGCAGGGGATGCAGCGATTTGCTGAGATAGGTAAGGTCATAGATATGGATGCTCATCTCGCCCTTTTGGGTGCGAAACACGGTCCCGCTGACGCCGATGATGTCCCCCATGTCCATTTTTTTAAACAGCTCGTATTTTTCGGGCCCCAGGTCATCCTGGCGAAAATAGAGCTGGATGCTCCCGGAATAATCCTGCAGATTGGCAAAACCGGCTTTGCCGTGGCGCCGTTTAGACATCATGCGGCCGGCCACCTGAACAGTTTGTCCCTCAAAATTGTCAAAACTATCCTTGATGGTCTGGGCCATCGTACTGCGTTCGAAGCGTCCGCCAAACGGGTCCACGCCCATGTCACGGAGTTCCTGCAGCTTTTCCAGACGCACCCGCTTTAGTTCATTGATATCCCCTTGTTCCGTATGCGACAATATCCAACCCTCCCGGGTAGAGTCCCCTGCCGACCCTAATTCTTCTTATTTTTCAACTTTGACTATCTTGTACTGAATAAGTCCGGCCGGAGCTTCCACTCCCACCACCGAATCAACCGTTTTGCCCATGATCTGTCTGCCGACCGGCGATTCATCAGAGATCTTGCCGTCACGGGCTTTGGACTCCACCGAAGAAACGATGGTTACATGGACTTCCCGCCCACTCTTGACGTCCAGCAGAGTAACCCGGGAACCCAGAGAGACGATATCGGTGCGAATGTCCGTGTCTTCCATAAGACGGGCATTTTTCAGGGTCTTCTCCAGGGTGATAATACGGCCTTCAATAAAAGCCTGTTCGTTTTTGGCATCCTCGTACTCTGAGTTTTCCGAAATATCACCAAAAGCGATAGCCTGTTTAATGCGTTCGGCGACCTCTTCTCGTTTGACCGATTTCAGGTGCTCCAACTCATTCTCCAGCTTGGCAAGGCCCTCCTTGGTTAGTAGAACCTCTTTTTCCTCAGCCATCAAATCTCTCCTCCATTTAACTTGTCAGTCTATAACTGCGTAAATATCCGTTTATAAACCCGAAGGTGCATCTTGCCTATGCACCCCTTGCTTTCTTAAGGTATTATAGAAAGCTCATCAGGCCTTGTCAAGAAATCGGTCCCACAGGCCCATCTGGCTGCCCAGCTCTTCCAAATAGGGTAAATCTAGCATGTTGTTACTAAACTTAATAGGTTCTTCATTTGATTCGAAATATCCTGCTTTTGCGAGCATAGTGCTCTCCAGAAGGGGGGCCAAATGGTGCAGGCGGCCCTCCCACCCGCTTTGTTGAAGCCGCCTATCCAGCTCCGGAGCAAATCCGTACTGGTCATCGCCCAAATGAAGGCATAAACAGGGATAGCCGCGGAAATCGCATCCGGAAGCCAGGGCAACCACCAGATCTCCTTTTTCCCATTCGTGGGGATTAAACTGGCTGGTGGAAACCGCACAGCCCTTTTCATATAATAACCGGTAGGCCAGTACTTCATAGCGGTCCGGCCGGGGACTCTGGATGGAAACAGGTACCCCGAACTGGCTCAAGGCCTCTAAAAACATGGAAAAATGGGTGCTGGCGCCAACTACGATGATTTTTTTCACCCGGTAATGGGAAATCATTCGACGGGCCTGCACCAGAGCCAACACTTCGATAAAAAAATCGCCGAAGATCAAGGGGTATTTGCAGTCCAGACTTAAAAAATCATCCTTGAGCCGCCGGTCTACGGCCAGGACCCCCAGCCGGAAGTCACTCATCAAAACATCGTAATGCTCCAGCAGGCGTTTTCTCTTTTCCTGGTCCAAATGCTGCAGGTTTCCGGGTCCGAGCGGCAGAACCATGCTGCATACCCGGCTGTCCAGCTCAGGCAGTTCGACCAGGCGGGCTACCCGCAGGGGAAAAAAAATCGGGGCCAACCGCTCCAAAAAGAACTTCTGGTAGATCAGTCCCGTTTTATCGTCATGCAGTAAGCTTAGAAAGCCAAAATCAAGTTCCACCATGCCTGTTCCTCAAATCAACTATACCCGGTTTCAAGTTCATTTCACTCAACAGCTCGTAATACTCCTCCGGTTTGATTTTATCTACCGGTTTGCCCAGGATGCTGACCAGCAGGGCTTCGATAACGTTGGTCCCGAACGAACGGCCGCCCATGTCCGGAGTTGTGGTAACCACCCGGCTGATGCCCCTTTGGGCCAGGAGATCCATATCGTCCCGGGTGGTGGTATTGGTTATGATCATCTGCCCGTTCAACTTATCGGGCAGGTAGCGTCTTATGTAAAGAAAATCCCCGGCGATGATGTCAGCTTCATAATAATATTTAGAATGTTTGGGAATTATGACATCCTGCTCGTCCCCGGTAGGGTAGAGTTTATCAAAGGGCATGCGCACTACGAAGGGAGCCACCGTCCTGCCCACTACCCGCAGGGCGCCCAGGGTATGCAGCGGTAGGGGAACCCCCAGGGTGTAGATCAGATCGCCCAGAGTCAATTTGGCTCCAGCTTCGTCAAAGGCTTCAGCCATGCCGAAACGATCCACAGCGCATACCATAAGCACTTTTTTGCCTTTTAGATCAACGATATCCCGGTGCACGTCCATGATGCATTTGCGTTCCAGGGTGTTTTTTATTCCACTGCCGTCCACCATGGGCGACTTACGGGCCTCGGCTATAAGCCGCTTGGCGTCTTTAATAACATACCGCTTTCCAGCGATATATATGTACAGGTCTATCCCGCCCATGCCAAAAGCGGCCACCTTGCCGTCCAAATCCCGGATAAGCTGCAGGGCGCGGTCCCAATTGCCATCGGTGCCTATACGCTCGATAAGAAATCTCTGTCCCATAAAATCGGTTTCGAAGGCATGATCCCGTTTGGATGAACCCAGACTGACACTGACTATGCGCTTCAAGCATACTCCTCCCGGTCTATACTAATTTAGTAGGCCACTCTCTGCCTTATTTTTCCCGGTTAGCCTGTAGGCCAAACAAAAACAACTAGCGGGCTGCCTTGATTGACTTCATTATTTTGCGAATTTCCTGGGGGTCTACCCATTTGTCCTCGGTCAGCGGCGACTCCCCTATTTCCAGACCGATTACCTGGCCGTCCAGCATGCCTTCCAGCATGCGCAGGCGCTCATCCGAGCCGATGCAGATCACTACTTCGTATCCTCGCACCCGGGCGGTCAAGTCCATAATTTCATTGATCAATTCCTTACCGCTGCGCTGCTCCACAAAATCGAGTCGCTCCTTTTCACTCATCAGCATGATGAAGTCTACGCCCTCTTTTTGCAGGATTTCGGTAATCTCTTCTTTATTTTGGATAGGGAAACCCAGGCAGGCGACGGACTGGCCTTTGCGCAATTCCCCAATACCCTCGACCCGGGATATCAGGGTTCGGTCTATGCCCAGGCGAGTGGCTACATCCTGCTGGGAAAACCCCCGCGAACGCATGAGCAAAGCCTTGCGCAGGGTCTTCTCCACCCTCTGCCAGCTGATAATTTTGTCCTGAATGCGATAAAAATCCATAAGCGTCCTCTTGAGCACAATTTTGTGTACATTGTAGCGAATGACATAAAAAAAATCAAGGCTGCTCCGAAAAGCAGCCCAAATTCGTGACTAAGTCTATCTATAACTGAACACGCTTATCCTGGGGTACGGGGTAAGTAACCCTGACCTCCTGCATGCTGCTAAACCACTCAACCTTGCAGTTCAAATTTGAAACGACAAAACTCAAGGGCAACATCGTGCGGTTTGCATAAACTCGGGGAGCAACGTTGAGATTTCCCGGATCTATGTAGGTGTCGACCCCGTTTACACGGGCTATGCTCTGATCAAGCCACATTTCAATAACGGCCCCTTTACGGCTTAAGGTCACCTTTCTCTCTGCTTCGTCCCAATACACTGAAATTCCCAGAGGTTCGGCAGCATAAGCAATCGGCAGCAAGGTCCGCCCATCCGATATAATTGGGGTTGTATCCATCAAATTAGGCTGGTTATTAATGTAGTATACGTTGTTTTCTATATAGAATTTCAATATAACTGGGGAAGCCGAGGCTTCTTTGCCAGTTGTCGCATTTGCTGTATTCGAATAATTGGATTGGCTGCTTGTGCCTAAAGCCCGCACTCTGTAAGTATAACTCGTATTATCCTGGAGGCCTTCATCTAAATAGGTATTGGCATTAGCGGGCAGGGTTGCAATGATACTGAAGTCGCCCTTAATAATTGAGCGTTCGATACTGTACCCGGATTCATTCGTAGTATTGTCGTTCCAGGTAAGTTTAATTTGAGAATCGGAGACAGCTAGTGCGGTAAGATTGGTAGGCGGGTTTAATATTCTTGAACTTTTAGATTTGGTAGTAGCTATAGCCTCATTTGAATAACCTGAATCAAGTGTGTAAACCCCATCACCTTTGGCTATAATACGATAGGTATACGTAAATCCCTCTCTGACATCGGAGTCCGTATAGGATACAAAATTGGCGGGTACTTGAGCAATCGAGATAAAAAAACCATTGTCGATTTTCCTCTCGATGTTGAAACCACTCTCACCAAGATCGTTATCTTTCCATAAAAGCTTTATATGCTTTGCTTCTCCGGATGCAAGAAGATCACTGGGGGGTTTTAAAGTTGTTTTTACTTGCGGTGCTGTCAGGGTTCTGGTACTGATAACATTGGAATAGTCTGAATTTATCAGGGTGGCCAGCGCATCATCATTACCCAGTGCCTGGACTCGAAACCAGTACCTGGTATCTTGGGTAAGCCCGGTGCATTTATAGCTTGTTGCATCAGCCGGAAGCCTGGTAAAGTCCTCGAATTCCTTTCCATCGGTGGACATCTCAACCCGAAAACCGCTTTCGTTGTAGGAGTGATCCTTCCAGTTTAAGGTTATGGTATTGGAGGTTTCATTGCCTGCAACGAGATCACTTGGAGGGGAAACCTTTATCGTTATCCGGGCCGAAACCGGTGCCGTCCACATAATTATAAACAAGCAAGACAATATGATCACCAAACTAAATTGAGGCGAAAGACACGAACACTTTCGCAAATTCATATTCTTATTCATTAAACAACCTCCCTTTTTCATTAAGAGCTGGTAAAAAACTGTCAGGTTTATTATTGTGAAAACCAGTATAGGTCCTTTTCTATTTTATCCCTTATTCGGGGGTTTTGCCAGTTTTGAGAAGTATTAACTCCAGACTGCCCAATAGTGTTTTGTTTCTCGTACCTATTGAATAATATAGTTCGGGTTCTTTCATTTGGTAAATCAGGGAATCTACGTTTTTTTATTCAAAAGCCCGTACTAATTTGTTACATTAATATATAGACATGCATATAAACACTTGGCAATCGTTTACGGTAAAAAGGAGGTCCTTTATGACTCGATATTTACACACCAAAATTCTGGCGGGATTATCCATGATAGGTCTATTGTTTTTCATCTTTACCCCTCTGGCCAGTGCTTCCAACATTATCACCCCCTCCGATTTCGTGGTTAAAAAGGTCGACATTTCGCTTGGTGTTATCTTAACCTGGTCTTATTCAGATCCGACTGCCATCACCGGGTTCGAAATATACCGTTCGGTAGGGGATGAAACAAATTGGGTCCTGCTTTCCACTCAGACTCCTCTCAATAATCAATACCAGGATCGGGATGTAGTCGCGGATAAAACGTATTATTATAAGATGCGCGCCTACCTGCATCCATGGAGCGGGGTGCCGGATATGTATTCTGATTATACCAGCACCGTTTCGGTACATACTCCGATAGGGCTTGAAGACCCGCCTGCCCCCACCAATTTGAAGGCCCTTCTGGATGGCAATGTAGCGGTTTTGACCTGGACGGACAACTCCGAAAACGAAGATTATTTCCAAATACAGCGCAGCACGGATGGAGGAACCTGGGGTGGTGAAGCAACTGCTCCCGCCGGAACCCTTACTGGCCAAGTAAGCTTCCGCTATGTCAATCTCAGTCCGGGGACAACCAATAAGTTCCGGGTTAGAGCTATGCGATACAATGGATTTATGTCTCCTTTCAGCAATGAAGCTGAAGCAAGTGTGTCATCCTCCACGCCTATTCCCGGAGCGCCTCTGGCCCCCACTAATCTTGTAGCCTCTGCTTACCAAAAGGCTATTGCCTTGAGTTGGAAAGATAATTCGGATAATGAAGAATGCTTCTATCTCAGCCGCAAGGAGGCAAACGGGACTTGGAAAAACCTGCAATCATTGATCGCAGGGACTCAAAGCTACAATGACTGGGATGTTGTGCCAGGGATGACTTATTCATATCAGGTCCAGGCTTCCAACCATTCCGGCCTATCAGCCGCCAGCAATATTGTAACTTATGTGGCGCCATCGGAAAGCTCAACGCAGCCTAAACAAGCCAAACAGTTAAAGTTTTATGTCGACTCCAACAATTATTATATCAACGACGTTTTAACAACTATGGAGGTAACTCCAGTGATCTATCATTCCCGAACCATGCTGCCCATAGCCTATATAGCGGAGCCTTTAGGCGCTAAAACCACCTGGGATCCTGACGCGGGGAAAGTTACTGTAATTTTGGACAATAAAACTATCGAAATGTGGCTGGGCAGCAATACCGCCAGGGTTAACAATGTCGTTGTACCTATTGACACTAATGACCTGGCCGTTACTCCAATGGTCTTACCACCTGGAAGGACTATGGTACCCCTGAGCTTTATTGCTCAAAATCTGGGCTGCACGGTTAATTGGAACGCTGATACCAGGGAAGTGCTTATTAACTATTACGGTAAATAGACACCTTATAGTAAACAAAAACCTATCAGGGAAAATTTCCTGATAGGTTTTGTTATTTCTGTTTCGGACTTTAGTCTCGATGCAAGTTTGTTTTTTCCCGGAACTAGATCTGTTTAGGGTTTGGGGTAGGTTATTTTAACTTCCTGGGTAGCGGCATCCCATTGAACATCACAGTCGAGGGCTGTCGCTACAAAAGCCAGCGGCAGCATGGTGCGTCCATTTATCACTGTAGGAACGACTTTGGTGTTTGTATCTATATTTTGTTTTTCACCATTGACCATAGCTGTATTCTTGTCGATCCAGAGCTCAATAACTTTTCCCGCCCGGGTCAATGTCACCTTTTTCTCACTTTGCTTCCAATCCACTTCTACACCCAGGGGAAGTGCCGCATAAGTTATGGGAAGCATCGTTCTATTCGACTGAAGCACCGGAGCAGCGTCCATGAATTGTCCTTCATCATTTAAATAGTAATACATACGTCCAATATAAAACCGTAATACGGTTGTTTTACTGGTTTGTCCCGTTGTGGTGGCACTGGCCTCAAGCGAATAGGTCGAATCGGGTATTGTAGATCCGTTGCCCCGCGCCTGAATTCGGTAAGTGTAGGTTGTACCTTCTTGGAGCCCGGTGTCTGAGTAGGACTGAACATCGGCTGCCAAATAGGCAATGATACTGTATGAACCGTCAGCAGACTTGCGCTCCAGGTTGTAGCCGGATTCTCCAGTCGAGTTGTCAGTCCAGACCAGGTTTATCTGAGAACCCGAGACAGGGGTCGCTGTAATGTAAGCCGGCGGAGTCAAGCTGCCCGAAGCCAGATTGCCCAGGTTTACACTGGCTTCATTGGAATAAGCGGAATTGCTTGAACTGCCCCGGGCTTGAACCCTGTAGATATAGGTTGTATTGGAAACCAGGCCGGTGTCCGAAAACGATTGGGCATTAGGGCCCAAATAGGAGAGCAAAGTGAACGTACCAGTGTTGCCTGCGGCCCGTTCCACATTATATCCTATCTCACTGCTGGCATTGTCAGTCCAAACCAGATTTACCTGAGAGCTAGTCACTACAGTTGCAGTAAGACCGGTAGGAGTCGCCAGGGAACCTGAGGTTATGTTTCCTGCAGTTGCCGAGGCTTCATTGGAATAGGAAGAAGTGCCCATTGTGTTGTTATAAGCTTGAACTCGATACCGATAAGTGACGTTGGCAGTTAAATTTGAATCAGAATATGCTTGGAGATTGGGATTTAAATAAGCAAGTATCTGAAAGGACCCACTGCCAACCGCCCGTTCAACAATATAGGCCGTCTCATTAGTAGCGTTATCCGTCCAGGTTAGATTTATCTGGGTTTGGGATATCGAGTTCGCGTAAAGGTTCGTGGGCGTAGACAGGGCGCCGGAACTGGTGACGCCTGTAGTAGCAGAAGCTTCGTTGGAATAGGATGAATTGCCGGCACTGCCCCCCAGGGCCTGAACCCGGTAACGGTAAGTGGTATTGGCAGTCAAATTTATATCGGAATACGCTTGGCTGTTAGCCAAACAATAAGCCACTATCTGAAAAGTACCGCTGGTGCCTATGGCCCGCTCCACAATGTACCCGCTCTCGGAACTGGAATTGTCAGTCCAGACTAGATTTATCTGATACTGCGACACAGCCGAAGCGCTAAGATTGGTAGGAGCATACGAGGAACCGGAGCCGGTGCTGCCAACAGTAATGGTAGCCAGATTGGAGTAAGCTGAATTAGTGGTATTACTGCTACTTCCTATGGCCTGTACCCTGTAGGTATAGGTAGTGTTGTTCACTACTGTAGTGTCGGGAAAGGACTGGCTGTTAGGGCTCAGATAACCCAAAACTGAAAAACTGCCGCTGCCAACCGCCCGCTCCACAATATACCCGCTTTCACCACTGGCGTAATCGGTCCAGGTAAGATTTACCTGGGAAGCAGAGGCCATAGTAGCCGCCAGATTGGCCGGTGCGGTTAGAGCTCCTGAGGAAGTACTCCCGTAGGTTGTAGCACTTGCTTCAGTTGAATATCCCGAACTGCTTATATTGTTGCCGTTGCCCAAAGCCATAATTCGATATGTATAGGTAGTGCCGCTGGTAAGCCCGCCGCTGTCGGTGTAATTGGTGGTGTTGGCTACCAGATTGGCTAACACGGAATAGCTGCCGCTTCCGGTTCTTCTTTCCAAGGTATAGCCGATTTCATTGGATGAATTATCGGTCCAGGTCAAGCTTATCTGAGAATTGGAGATGCTTATTGCCACCAGGTTGGTGGGATTGGTCAGGATAACCGTATCAGCTTGAGCCACCGGGGCAATACAGAAAGACCAGATAAGTAACAAGGTAATCAGCAGTGGCCTGCGCAACGAAGCTTTCAGTGGTTTTCTTTTAATACGAACTTTCACTCTTCTACCTCTCTCCTTTCGTCGGCACCCTATTTTTCGACTTTACCAGTTGCAGTCAATCGCTTAATTCTGTTTTAAATGTATCTTTTTATGATGCTTTCATCAAGCAGGCTGAAGCGCTCTTCTGGCTATTTAGTCCGAATCCTTGGGCTTCCTGGGTTTTTATACTCCTTTTTCCATCTTTTTTAACCAGTTTCCCTTATATTATCTAATATGTGTTTTATCTCGTGAACTTTCACGGCCTGGTTGATCATCACCCGCATGCGGGCGGCTCCGGGAAGGCCTCTGATATACCAGGCCACGTGTTTGCGCATTTCCCGCACTCCGGTATATTCCCCTTTAATTGCGCAAACCATCTCCAGATGCTTCAATGCGGTTGCGATTCTTTCTTCCAGGGAAGGCGGCTCTGCGATCCGGCCCTGTTCCACGAGGCTGACCGCTTCTCGGAAGAGGAAAGGGTTGCCCAGCGAACCTCGCCCGATCATGACCGCGTCGCAGCCGGTGGTCTCCAGCATGCCGGCCGCATCACCGGCGGTCCATACATCCCCGTTGCCGATAACCGGGATGGCAACCCGTTCCTTAACCTGTTTTATCAAGCTCCAATCAGCTTTTCCGGAAAAAAACTGCATGCGGCTGCGCGGGTGTAGGGTGATGGCCTGAGCGCCTTCCTCCTCGGCAATCTTAGCCAGTTCCAGGCAGGTTTCGCTGCCGTCTTCCCAGCCCCGGCGCATTTTTACCGTTACCGGTATAGAAACCGCCCCCACTACCTGCCTGATGATACTGCGGCAGAGGGGAAGATCCAAAAGTAAAGCCGCCCCTTCATGGTTCCTGACTATTTTGGGGGTGGGGCAGCCCATGTTGATATCGATGAGATCCACTCCCGGTTTCCCTGCCAACCGGGCAGCGGCCTGGGCCATAATACGGGGATCGGACCCGAATATCTGGACGTTAACCGGTCCGGGAAAGTCACCCGATTCGGAGAGAGAAAAGGATTTTTCCTGTCCATAAACCAGCCCTTTGGCGCTGATCATCTCACTGTACACCAGAGAGCAGCCGAAAAGCCTGGCTATATGACGAAAGGCCCGGTCGCTTATGCCGGCCATGGGAGCCGCTACGACCCGGTTGGGAAAGACTGTCGATCCTATTTTAAACATTACCAGCTCCGGTTCAATTCATAGATCAAGTGCAGACCGTCCAGGGTCAGAAAGTCGTCAACCACATCTATGGCAGCGGTTTCCCTGGCAATAATCTCGGCCAGGCCCCCGGTGGCCACTACCTTTGGTTCAAAGTCCAGTTCTTTTTTCATGCGGTTTATAATGCCTTCTACCTGACCGACAAATCCATATACAATCCCGGCTTGCATGCTGCTGACCGTGTTCTTTCCGATCAGGCTGCGCGGTTTTATCATTTCCACCCTGGGCAGTTTGGCCGCCCGCGCAAACAGGGCCTCGGTGGATATCTTGATCCCCGGTGCGATAGCGCCGCCCAGATAATCACCGTTTTCATTGACCACGCAAAAGGTGGTGGCGGTTCCAAAATCAACGATGATCAGGTTCCCACCGTATTTATGATAGGCGGCAACCGCGTTGACCACCCGATCGGCTCCTACTTCGCGGGGATTTTCGTACTTTATGGCCAGACCGGTCTTTATTCCCGGACCTACCTGCAAAGGGCGGCAGGAGAAAAATTTTTGGGACATCCACTCCAGTTCCAGCATCAGGGAGGGAACCACCGAAGACATAACCAGAGCTTCAATATCCTGCATTTGTAAGCCGTCAAAGTCAAACAGGGATTTTATTAAAACGCCGTATTCGTCACAGGTTCGCTGGTTATCGGTTCTGATCCGCCAGTGTTTAAACAACTGACCTTCCCGGTAAACCCCCATGACGATATTGGTGTTGCCTACATCAAAAACCATTATCATGGCTTATTCCTCCAAACGACCCGGCATCTGCCGAATTTGGCCTTTATTATAATGCAAACCCCTTTACAATTCCAGTAACAGACGCCGGAGCCTGCTTCAATCGTTCCAGGCTCTTATTCCCTGCACCGTCTGGGTATTGTACACGGCCCTGATGACTGCCTGGGCCAGCACCTCAGCAGCCATAGCGGCTACCAGGTTGACGTCGGCTTGGATTTCTCCGGTGGACAAAGCAAAAACCGTATCCCCGTCATACATGGTGTGCACCGGGCTTATCACCCGGGCCAACCCGTTGTGGGCGGTCTGAGCGACCTTGTTCACTTCATTTTTAAATAAGCGGGCATTGCTGGCCACTACCGCGATAGTGGTGTTCTGCCCGGGCGTCCCCAGGGCTCCTCCGGTTTCTTTCCAAAAAGCCAGGGTGCCGGGAAAACTTCTCTGGTCAGGACCGCGCATTCCGGCGATAATATTGCCCTGCAGATCCATTACATCCCCCAGGGCATTGACCGCGACAACGGCTCCAACCACCAATCCGCCCGGCAGGGACTCCGACCAGGTGCCCAGCCCGCTCTTGGTACAATAGGCAAAATCCCTGGTTTTGCCAATAGTAGCTCCGGCTCCGGCCCCCCAATTGCCTTCCTGGACTTCTGAGCCCGCGACTTGACAGGCCCTGTATCCCATATTGCGATCCGGACGCACCCGGAAATCACCCACCCCCAGGTCGTAGAGGACGGCCGCCGGCACTATGGGCACAACCGCAGCTCCTACTTGATGGCCGATGCCCTGTTCCTCCAGGTAGGCCATAACCCCGCAGGCGGCATCTAAACCATAAGCGCTGCCTCCGGTCAGAAGTACGGCGTGCACCCGTTCTATCATATTGAGGGGATGCAGCAGATCAGTTTCCCGGGTGCCGGGAGCCGAGCCGCGCACATCAACCCCGCACGCCGCACCCTGCTGCCCGGTCAAAACCACCGTACAACCGGTTAACGCCTCCAGATTCTGCTGAGAACCAACTTTTATACCCGGCACATCGCATATGTTCCTTTTCACGATCTTAATACACACCATCCTTTTAAAAAGGAACCCTTTAAGGGTTCCTCAGATCGTCGACAGCATTATTATCTTTAATGCTTCCCCTATTTATATCTTGCTCCCGCACTCCTGGCAGAACTTCGAGCCGGGAGGTACAACCGCCCCACAGGCACAGGTCACGGTTGGCGGCGCTGCTGCCGCCGGAGCGGCTTCGGGCTGAGGGGGCGCCATATTGACCTGGGGGGCTGCCACATTGGGCGCAGCAGGCGAAGGTATAGGGGCGCCCGGTGTTGCAGCAACATCCTGGCTTTCCAGCTCTTTGATGTTCTCCTGCAAGGCGTCTATTTCGCCCTGCATGGCGGTTACCTCATTGCACAAACCCTCCAGCTGGTTGGAAAAGGTAGAAAAATCATCGGCTTTAAAAGCCTCATAGGTTAGTTTGCCTATTTCAAAATACTTTCCATTCATGTCTTTGACCTTGCCGTTGATCTGCTGCTTGAGACGCTGGACATCCATGGCAATTTTGGCTTTGGTCCCGGTATCGCTAACCCCTTGTTTGATCTTGTCAAAAAAGTTGGCCATAAATTTTCACCTCCGGCTTTAATTACTAATTATATTTGCCAATAGCTTAGAGAAATCCTTCTGGATCAAGTAGAGAAAACGCTGCAACAGGAATGAGTTTGGGGACGGTTCTTCAACTCATTTTAATCTGGTAGCAAATTAAAGCTTATATCCAAACTTTTAATGGAATGAGTAAGGGCGCCGACGGAAATGAAGTCAACCCCGGTGGCCGCCACCCGGACAATAGTATCCTCATCAATGCCGCCTGAAGCCTCGGTTAAAGCCCGGCCATTTACCAGTTGCACGGCCGCTTTCAGGGTGTCTATATTCATGTTGTCCAGGAGAATAATATCCGCCCCGGCCTCCAGGGCTTCTCTAACCTGCTCCAGGGTTTCCGCTTCCACTTCGATCTTAATGGTGTGGGGAATCCTCTGCCGTATTAGGTTTACCGCCTGGTTTATTCCGCCGGCCGCCTTGATGTGATTGTCCTTGATCATCACTCCGTCATACAAGCCGAAGCGATGGTTGCGTCCCCCGCCCACGCGAACCGCGTATTTTTCCAAAACCCGCAGCCCGGGGGTGGTTTTGCGGGTATCCAGCAGGCTGGCTTTATACGATTCAATCAAACCGCTGAGCTGTCTGGTGCGGGTTGCCACACCGGAAAGGCGCTGTAAAAAATTTAAGGCTACTCTTTCTCCGCCCAGCAAGTCGATGGTCGGCCCTTCCACTCGGGCGATAGCGTCGCCCGGATTTACCTGGCTGCCTTCTTCTATATCCTTTTGAAAAATAATGGCGGGATTCAAATGCTTAAATACCGCCTCACACACTTCCAATCCCGCAATAACGCCGCTTCCTTTGGCTGTAAACCGGCCCCGGGAATGATGGTCCGGTAAAACCAGATTAGCGGTAGTGATATCCTGATAACCCAGGTCTTCCTCCAGGGCTCTTTTTATCAGATCATCCAATCCATGATAAATCATTGTCCGCCTCCACGATAACTCCCTTGTTCACTGTGAATCCTTTTAACTGATGTTGCTGGCAAAGGCCTTGAGGCTCATCCCCCGCGGCACCCTGATGCGGGGCAGCTGGTATTGATTATCGTTAATGGAAGCCTTGCCCTGTACGGTGGTAACCGCGGTCAGGTAGCCGGCTGCTTTGACCGTATCGGATACTGCATTGTTGTAGCTGCCCCCCGGGTAGCAAAAGACTTCGCAGGGCACCTGCAGCTGTTGTTCTAGTATTTGTTTGGATCCGAAAATTTCATCCGTATATGCATCTTTACTTTGTTTGGCCAGCCAGTGGTGGTTTTTAGTGTGACTGCCAAATTCCATCCACCCCGCATATAGCTCTTGGCTTTGCTCCCAGCTCAGATACCAGCCATCCTGAGATTTCTCAGTAATGATAAACACCGTGGCCGGAAAACGATAGGCCTTTAGAACCGGCCAGGCCTTGGAGAAGAAAGTCTCATACCCGTCATCAAAGGTGATCACCACTGTTTTATCCAGGGGTTCCCGGTTGTTCATTTTCCTGACGGCTTCAGAAAGGCTTAAAACACGGAAGTTTTGTTCTTTCAAGTACCGCATCTGTTCTTTAAACTCATGGTCCCGCACATAAAGGCTGTTGGGGCCATCCCCCAATTGATGATACATGAGAATCGGTACGTACTGGACCTGAGCGCGTTGCTCGGCAGTGGTGGGAGCGGGCTTATAATCGCGGGTTGTAATATACAAGGTTTTGGTGGCTTCGTTCCAGGTTGACTGCAATTCCAGCGTCTCTTCGATAAGGCTTAAGGGAAGCAGGGTGTCTCCTTCTGCCAGTAGGGGAGCAACTTCGAGCGACACGGCTTTATCGTTGACTTCGGCTTTCTTTGAAGATAGAGTGGCTTTGATGGTCTGGTCTTTGTATGTAATCATTATGGTCTGAGCCTTGGCGTTCCAACTCAATGCCGCCCCTGACGCTTGAGTAATAGCGCGTATCGGAACCAGGGGTTGATTGTTTAATATTCGGGAAGGTGAGAAGGTCGGCTGATCGTTGACCGCCACCCGGATGAAGGTAGCCGAGCCGTAATCTCGGACAGCAGCAGTGGCCACTGTATTATTTAATGTCATATTGGAATTGGCCGAGTAGAATACCACGGCGGCGACAATCAACCCAACAATAAATAACGGCCATACCTTTTCAACAGCTTTCACTCGCGATACCCCCACTTAACAATTCGTAAATGATAAATGCTTGGCCCAGCGCACGTCATCCCGGTTGGGATAGTCGGAGCGGTAATGGGCTCCCCGGCTTTCCTGGCGCCACATGGAAGCCTGTACGATGATCCGGGCCACGGTCAGCATATTCAGCACTTCGTAATATTCCAGAACATCCTGTCCGGTTGACAGGCAATTGTAAATATTTTCTAATTCTCCATAGGCCGCTTTTAATCCTGCTTCATTCCTAATAATTCCCACATCATCCCACATGGTGCTCTGAATACGGACTTTAGCCGTCCCGGGATCCATATTACCCCGGGCTTCATAGGCTGAACTGCCGTCGTATCCATCCACAATTTCATCCCGGCCGGCCGGGCGGCGGTATAGTATTTCCTCCACTTTGTACAGTATGCGCTGGCCGAAGACAATCCCTTCCAGCAGGGAATTGCTGGCCAGACGGTTGGCTCCGTGCACTCCCGTGCAGGCCGCCTCACCGCAGGCATACAGGCCGTTTATCCCGGTTTCGCCGTAGGTGTTGGTCGCTATTCCTCCCATGGTAAAGTGGGCGGTCGGCGAGACCGGAACCCTCTCCTTTTCCAGGTCGATTCCGCCTTGCAGACAGGTACGGTATATGTTGGGAAAACGCTCCCGGACCTCTTCTATCCGGCTCATATCCAGATAGACGAATTCATCTCCCGACAGGTGCATTTCGTTGACGATGGCCCTTGACACCACATCCCGCGGCGCCAGTTCTTCCAGGGCGTGATAGCGGGGCATAAACCGCTCTCCCCGGCTGTTGTACAGCCAGGCCCCGTCGCCCCGAACCGCCTCGGATATTAAGAAACGCTGGGTTTGCCGGCCGAATAAAACCGTGGGATGGAATTGGATAAACTCCATGTCGCGCAGCTGGCCGCCCACCCGGAAGGCGGCGGCCATTCCATCACCGGTGGCCACGCTGGGATTGGTGGTAAACTTGTATAACTGCCCGGCTCCCCCGGTGGCAATGATCACCGCTCTGGCGCTGTATACCAGGTGTCGCTGCTTAACTGCGTCATAGACCAGAGCGCCCAGGCATTCCTGCTGGCCGGCGTCAGTCAGCACGTCGACCAGGAACTGGTCTTCCATCAGTTCGATATCGCGGTGAGCTTCACAGCGGGCTACCAGGGCCACCCGGATGGCCTCTCCGGTGGCGTCGGCCGCATGCAGAATGCGCGCCCGGCTGTGGGCTCCTTCCCGGTGCAGATCAATCGTACCGTTCTTGGTGTCAAAGCTGGCTCCCATGGCGATAAGCTCGCGGACCCGGGCCGGGCCTTCCCGGACCAGGACATCCACCGCGTCGATGTCGCACAGGCCGGCCCCGGCTTCCAGGGTGTCTTCCAGGTGCAGAAAGGGCGAATCCTCTTCGTGCATGGCCGCGGCGATGCCCCCCTGGGCCAGCCCGGTGTTGGAGTCCTTCATGGTCTTCTTGACCAGAACCGCCACCCGCCCGTAGCGGGCGGCTTTCAGGGCAGTAAAAAGCCCGGCGATCCCTCCCCCGATAATCAGGAAGTCAACCGTGCTGAAATCAAGGTCTTCAATTGGTGGGCCGATATGCCTGGTTATGTCCATTCCTCTTACCGTTTAACAGCGCCCTCATATTATGTAATAAGGCGTTGCTACCTTAAGAATTTACTGAATTACAAAACAAAAGAGGCAGGCAGCAAGAATTAAATAAAGTGCTCCCCGCCTCTTTTATAGCTTCTATTGGTAGCGTCCCTGGCAGGTCTTTTCCACCTGGTTCTTGCTATTGACGAAAACCAGGGTGGGCTGGTGAGTTTTCAGCTCCTGCGCATCTAACAGAGCATAAGTCAAGATGATAACTATGTCCCCTTTGGTTACCAAACGTGCAGCAGCGCCATTCAAGCAGATAACACCCGAACCCCGCTCCCCTTCAATCACGTAGGTGTCAAACCGGGCTCCGTTATTGTTGTTTACAATGGTAACCTTTTCGTTCTCCACTATGTTGGCAGCTTCCATAAGAGCTGCATCAATGGTAATACTCCCCACATAGTTGAGATCGGCTTCGGTAACCGTTGCCCGGTGAATCTTGGACTTCAGCATATAACGAAGCATGCCCTTACACCTCCACTAACCGGTTGTCGATGAGCCGGGTGCTGCCAAATTTAACGGCCACGGCCATCAACATTCTCCCCTTAATCACATTCAGATCAGAAAGATCCTCGGCGCTGTATATTTCAGCATAATCTATCTTTGCCAGAGGACTGCTTTCAATTGTATCCACCAATATAGTTTTTATTGCGGCCCGATCTCTTTCTCCGGCCAATATGGCCTGTTCCGCTTTTTGCAGGGCCTGGTTTAAAACCAGGGCCTGTTTGCGCTGCTCGGCGTCCAGGTAGACATTCCTGGAACTCATGGCCAGACCATCGGGTTCGCGTACAATAGGCACCCGTACTATTTTGATAGGGAAGTTCAATTCCCTGACCATTTTTTCAAGCACCATGACCTGTTGGGCGTCTTTCTGTCCGAAAAATGCCACATCGGGCTGGCAGATCAAAAACAGCTTGCTGACCACCGTAGCCACGCCCTTAAAATGTCCGGGCCGCGATGCTCCGCAGAGCTTTCCGGTAATTTCACCGAATACTTCGACAAAGGTATGATAACCCGCCGGGTACATCTCCGGAACTTCGGGGGCGAATATCACATCCGCCCGGGTGGTTTCCAGCAGTTCCTTATCCTTGGCCAGGTCGCGGGGATAGCATTCAAAGTCCTCCCCCACGCCAAACTGGGTGGGATTCACGAATATGCTCACCACCACCGCGTCACACTGCCGGCAGGCTTCTTTGACCAGGGCCAGGTGGCCGTCATGCAGGTATCCCATAGTCGGAACCAGACCCACCCGTTTGCCCTGCTGCTTTTGCTCCAGACACCATTCCTGGGTTTGTTTAATGGTATGGAATACCTGCATAACAATACCCCTTAACTAAAAATTAATAGATCCTCTCCAACACTTCATCACTGATGCCGAAGCCGTGCTCTTCTCCGGGGAAGGCGCCCTCTTCAACCTCTTTTTTATACTGCTGAAAGGCTTCCATAATAAGAGGCTGCAGATTGGCATATTTCTTGGCAAATTTGGGCGTAAAGCCGCCGTAAATCCCCAGCAGGTCATTGACCACCAGAACCTGCCCGTCGCAGAAGTGGCCGGCCCCGATGCCAATAGTGGGAACGCTTACCTCCTCGGTAATGCGCTTGGCCAGGAGGGTTGGCACCATCTCTAAAACAATGGCAAAGACCCCGGCTTTATCCAATGCTTTGGCATCTTCAACTATTTTGTTGGCGGTTTCCAGGTCTTTACCCTGAACCTTATACCCGCCAAACTTATTGACCGATTGGGGAGTAAAACCCAGGTGCCCCATAACCGGTATTTGCGCGTCTAAAATGGCCTTGATGGTGTCGACCCTCTCGGTACCACCCTCAATTTTTACGGTCTGGGCGCCGCCTTCCTGGATAAAACGTCCGGCATTGCGCACCGCTTCGCTGTTAGAGATGTGGTAGGATAAAAAAGGCATATCCCCTACTACCATCGCTCTTTGGGCCGCCCGGGCCACGGCTTTGGTGTGGTGGATCATATCCTCCATGGTCACGGAAAGGCTGTTTTCATAACCCAACACCGCATTCCCCAGAGAATCCCCCACCAGGATTATATCAATTCCGGCCTCGTCTACCATGTGGGCCGTAGGGTAATCATAAGCAGTCAGCATGCTAAACTTTCGTTTAGACTTCGCATCTTTTATAACGGAGGTGGTAACTCTAGCCATTATGTCACTCTCCTTCGGTTGGCGTTATTGATATAACATACATTGTCTCGTCACGGGCCCGGGCTTCTAACGGATTTCCTCTTCCAAAAGCCTTTCGAATTCCGCTTGTCCGGTCGGGTCAATCGTACCCTTGGCCCTGGCTATCCTGGCTGTCTCATAGCCGATGCAGCTGTACAGCCGGAGGAGTTCGGGAGCCTGTTCCCGGATCCGCTCCAGGTGGGTCTGAACCGTGGCCAGATCTCCTCTGGAGATAGGACCGGTAAGGGCTTTGGGTATCCCGATTTCCTGTATGTTGTTTACCGTACCGAGTATTAATGGCATTAACGCTTTTATGGCCACTGGCCCCGGCATACCGCTGGCCTCCAGGAGCTTTACCCCCAGGTCCACAACAGTAACCAGGTAATTGGAAACGACACAAGCGCCCGCATGGTAGAGGGGCTTGGCCTTTCGTTCAATGAAAAAGTATTCTCCTCCCAGGCTTTCTACAATCGTCACAGCCCTGTCATGAGCTTCCTGGTCTCCCTCAATGCTAAAAACCGAACCGGGAAGGTTTTGGATCGCCCGGTCCAGGCTGGCAAAGGATTGCAGCGGATGCACCGATAAGACCCTGGCGCCCCATGCTTTGGCCGGGTCCAGGATCTCTGAAGAATGCGCCCCACTCATATGGACTACGACCTGTTCGGGATGAAAAGCCTGTTCACGGGCAAGTTCGTCCACTACCTGCCGGATGGAGCCATCCGCGGTCGTAATAAAAAGTATATCTGCCGAGCGAGAAACTTCTTTTGGTGTTGGGAAAGCGGTACAGCCTAACCGTTCCACCAGCGCCATAGTAGATTCAGGTCTAATGTCATAAACACCCGTAACCTCAAAGCCTTTGCTGTGGAGTACCACTCCAACAGCCGTCCCAACAACTCCCGCCCCAATAATGCCGATTCTTTCGTCCATATCGTTCCCCCCTGGTACAGGCTCTGATAAGCCATTCTACCGTCTTGGTCTTCCTAAAAAAGATACAAGCGGGCTACATTGAAAGGAGTATCGGCGGGAGAATCCCCCTTATAGTTTTTTGATCGCGTTTCTATCTCGGACCAGTACTCTAACCAACACCTCCCTGAGAGACGTTCCATCATCAGGAAATACAATGTCCGGATTGATTTCCTGAAGCGGAAGCAGGACAAACAACCTCTCACGCATGTGGGCATGAGGAACCTGCAATGCTTCGCTTTGCAGTACTTCATCCCCGTACAATAGGATATCCAGGTCTATATTCCTTGGGCCCCACTTCGCATCGCGTCGGCGGCCCATATCAATTTCTATCGTTTGTAAAAGGTGCAAAAGATCCAGGGCCTCAAGCCCTGTTTCAATTTCAATCACCTGATTTAAGAAGTCATCCTGGTCTTTTACTCCCCAGGGTTCGCTCTGATAGAGGGAAGACACCCTGGTAATGCGCACTTCGTCTGCACTCTCCAGCATTTTTAATGCTTGTTCCAGATTCTCCTTTTTATCACCCAGATTTGACCCCAGGCCTATATATACTACCCGTTTCATAAGTTTATCCTTAAGTTAGCATATACTGCTTTCATAGGGCAAGAACTATTGCTGGAATCTTTCAATAATTACGGAAAAATATTTAAAATCGCCCTTAACCGGTGCCTCTGGCTTCTTGACGCTTACCTTGACCGCTTCCAAAGTGAACTCGGCCAGGAGGCGATCGGCAATGGCCTGGGCCAGGGCCTCCAGCAGGTTAAAAGACGGGCCTTCTACAATATCCTGAACGCATTGGAAAACAGCTCCATAATCCACGGTATCTTCCAGATGGTCGGAACGTCCTGCTTTATCCAGGTCCAAGCTCAGCTCCAGATCGACAATAAACGGCTGGGGATTTCGTTTTTCCTCCGGGGAGACCCCGTGGCAGGCGTTAAAACGCATCCCTTGCGCTACGATTTTATCCATTTTCTCTTACCACCGCATCGGTCATGGCCGCCACCCGCACACTCTCTTTTACATCGTGCACCCTTATGATCTGGGCGCCGTTCATCACCGCCACCGCCACTACCGCCAGGCTTCCCTCCAGCCGCTCCGCAACCTCCAGGTTGAGGGTGGCGCCAATAAAACGCTTCCGGGAAGCGCCCACCACCAGGGGCAGTCCCAGGCCTTTAAACTCCTTGAGCCGTTTGAGCAAGAGCCGATTTTGGGCCGGGTCCTTGCCAAAGCCCAGACCCGGGTCCAGCATTATTTTCTCGCGCTTTAGACCGGCCGCTTCCGCTTTTTGCACGGCCTGCTCCAGTTCTTCCACAATATCCGCCACCAGATCTTGATAAGGCTTGCCGTGATCGATCTGCAGGCGGTTGTGCATAAAAATGGACGGCGCCTGGTACTCCGCCAGAACCGGAAGCAGTTCGGGGTCCAAACGCAGGGCCCCGATATCGTTTATCATATGGGCTCCGGCCTCCAGGCATTCCCTGGCCACCCGGCCCCGAAAGGTATCAACCGATACAATAGCTCCCTCGGAAACTATCTTTTCAACTACCGGCAGAATCCGGCGCAGTTCTTCTTCTTCATCTACAATCCGGGCGTCCGGGCGGGTGGAAGCTCCGCCCACATCGATGATATCGGCCCCTTCCTCCCTCATCATCCGGGCCCGTTCAATGGCCGGGGCATAGTCATAGAAGCGCCCCCCGTCGGAAAAGGAATCGGGAGTAACGTTCAGTATTCCCATGATGTAAGGACGGCCGCCCAATTCCAGAACCCTTCCGCCCGGTAAGGGTATCGTCCAGGATTCACGGGACCAGTTCTCTAATATTGCTTCGATTTCCCCGGCCAGATCCTTTAGTCCAAAGGGCTGCACCCGGAGCTTCCTGGTAAGCAGGCGATAGTGCTTCAGGTTTCCCATCAACAGGACGTCGGTAAAGCCTTCAAACTTGAGGGCGTCTCTTTTAATGGCCGCTTCACCGCCCTTGGAGAGCATTTCCTGTTTAATGATATTGGCCGCCCGGCAGGATATGTTCTTTAATTTGATGCAGCGGTATAGAGCCTTGGGCTGCATATAGGGATAGGCCCCCGGATCGACCCCGATCTGATCCAGAAACATCCGGGCCTCGGCTTGATCTTCAATTATTACTACGCGGTGTCCAGGCATATCACACCTCAATAATCAAAACTGCTGATGGTAATCTCCATTTTCTTTACCTTGGGACAGAGATTGCGGTAGCTGCACTCGCTGCACAACAGGGAAAAATTGCTTATCCGGGACAAATTGTCGGCCCGGTGAATGCGCTCCCCGAGAAAGCTCATCTCGGTGCTGATATTGCTGTGCTCGTAAATCGCCCGCCCGATTATCTCAATTTCCCGGGTATTAAAAAAGGCGTGGGGCAGGATTTCCCGCGCCACTCGCGCGCCAAACGAAGCATGGTCAACGCCTTCCTGCTGCTCCTTCCATTTGCCGATATCGTGCAAGAGCCCGGCGGCATAGATGAGCTCTTTAGCGGCCAGTTTTCCGGAGAGGCCGTTTTCTTTGATGAAGTAATTTAAATCGTTGTTTTCCAGGACCAGGATATAGGCAATGCGGGCTACATCCAGGTGGTGCTGAAAATCATGCAGGCAGTACCTGGCTTCCTGCTCTTCTTGAGCATTGAGGTTCATGTTTTCCTGGTATAGAGGCTCCTTTAACAAGAGTTCAATTCTCTTCAAAAAAATCACCTCAAACGCTGTTTTTGTAACCTAATATATTAAACGGAAGGGTAAAAAATCCTCCCCTAAAGCAGAAAATGGTCCTATTATAATACAATATTTTTTGTCAGCAGCACAAGGCAGGAATATGCAAGAGGGAGACGGGGGAAGCGCAGACCCCGCGCTTCCCCCGTCAGATTAACCTAACCGAAGAAAAGTCCTATCTCTCTTTGGGCGGCTTCCGGGGAATCGGAGCCGTGAATCAGGTTTTCTGACATTACGGCAGCCAGATCTCCGCGAATGGTTCCCGGAGCCGCCTCCAGCGGGTCGGTGGCGCCCATCAGCTTTCTCACTGCCGCCACCGCGTTTTCACCTTCCCAGACCATCGCTACCACCGGCCCGGAGCTTATGAACTCAACCAGACCCGGGAAAAAGGGTTTTCCCTGATGCTCTGCATAGTGGCGCCCGGCCAGTTCTGCGTCAATCTGCATCATTTTAGCGGCCCGCAGAATAAATCCCTTGCGCTCCAGACGGCTGATGATTTCTCCGACCAGTTTCCTTTGCACCCCGTCCGGCTTGACCATGACAAAGGTCTGTTCCAAATTAATCCTCCCTATTCGCCAGTGTTTTCTTCAGGCTTTTCTTCTATGGGCTCACCCTTCATTATGGCTTCAAACTCTTCAGCCTCCAGAGTCTCTTTATCCATCAAACATCGAGCCACTTCGTGGAGTTTGTCCATATTGGTTTTTAATATCTCTTCCGCTTTGCTGTAGCTGTTTTCCATATAGAGGCTGGCTTCCTTGTCTATAGCATAGGCGATAGCGTCAGAGTAATTGCGGTCGCGGGATATATCCCGGCCCAGGAACACCTCTTCACTCTTATGGCCAAAGGTAATCGGGCCCAGCTCTTCCGACATGCCGTACTCGGTAATCATTTTCCGGACGATGCTGCTGGCCCGTTCCAGATCGTTCTGGGCCCCGGTGCTGATATCATTTAAAACCAGGGCCTCGGAAACCCTGCCTCCCAGGAGGGTAGTGACTTCATCCAGCAGGTAGGAACGGGTTATATAATTGCGGTCTTCTTCAGGCAATAACAGGGTATAGCCCCCGGCCCGGCCGCGCGGTATGATCGATATCTTATGCACTTTATCGGTGTGGGGCAGGAAATATCCGACCAGGGCATGACCGGCTTCGTGGTAGGCGACCAGTTTCTTTTCCTTTTCCGATATGACCCGGCTCTTCTTCTCCGGTCCGGCGATGACCCGTTCGATGGCTTCCTCCATCTCCCGCATATTGATCTTGCTCTTCCCGCGGCGGGCCGCCAGAAGGGCTGCTTCATTGACCATGTTGGCCAGATCAGCGCCGGTAAACCCGGGAGTGCGTTTGGCCAGGATGTCCAGTTTGACATCATCGTCCAGGGGTTTTTCCTGGACATGAACTTCTAGTATGGCTTCGCGGCCTTTGACATCGGGGCGGTCGATCAAAATGTGGCGATCAAACCTGCCCGGTCGCAAGAGGGCCGGGTCCAAAATATCGGGGCGGTTGGTGGAAGCCATGACGATAATGCCTTCATTGGTGCTGAAGCCGTCCATCTCCACCAAAAGCTGATTCAGGGTCTGCTCTCTTTCATCATGTCCACCGCCCAGACCGGCGCCGCGGTGCCGGCCGACCGCGTCTATCTCATCGATGAACACGATGCAGGGCGAACTCTTTTTGGCCTGCTCAAACAGGTCCCTCACCCGGGCCGCGCCTACCCCGACGAACATCTCAACAAAATCGGAACCGCTTATCGAAAAGAAGGGCACTCCGGCCTCACCGGCCACCGCTTTGGCCATCAGGGTTTTGCCGGTTCCCGGCGCTCCGAATAACAGCACCCCCTTGGGAATGCGGGCTCCGATGTTGATAAACTTCTGCGGGCTCTTGAGAAACTCCACTACTTCTTGCATCTCTTCTTTGGCTTCTTCGGCTCCGGCCACGTCTTTAAAAGAGATCTTGACCTGCTCCCCGGTCAGCAGACGGGCCCGGCTTTTTCCGAACTGCATAACCCGGTTGCCGCCCCCCTGGGTCTGGTTCATGATGAAAACTAAAAAGGCAATAAGTATTACGATGGGCAGCAGCGTACTGAGCAGCGACATCCACCAGGCCGGCGGCGGTTCGGGATCGGTGCTGAAAGAGACCCCTTTTTCCATCAAATAGATTACAAATCCGCTTTCCCTGGGTACATTGGCCGTATAGGTAGATCCGTCATTGAATTTACCGCTCACCTTGTAGACCAGATCTTGAATGATGATATTAATGCTTGCGACTTGACCCTGTTCTATGGCGGAGACCAGTTCCGGATAGGTAATCGCTTTGGGCTTGGCTTCCGAAGTGGAAGCCATCTTCATGGCAAATAACGCCAGAAGTACGATTAAAACATATATGGCTATATTTTTAAAGGCTTTGTCCAAAAAGCTGTCCTCCTAATGAAAATGCTGAAAATATTCGTCATATTTTAGCACAATGTCCGGTCCTTTTCAATCTTGCTCTTTTGATCTATTGGTGCTACATATATTATCGGCTGGTAGGGGCTGCCTCCTTACAGCCAGATATCGGCAGGTGTTGCTCCCCGGCCGCACCGTTTGCGAAAGGTCCATTCCCGGTATAGCCAATATTTCTTTTCCAACCGCCAGCAGAGCCATGGTCTGCCGTTTTTCCCAGGGTACTTTACGGTCTATGAAATATTTTTTGAGTTTTTTACTTCCCCTCCCGGCGGCTGGCCTGAACCGGTCCCCGTCCTGCCGGGAGCGCAGACATAGTTCACCCTCTATCCGGTCGTAATCCAGGTAAAACACGTAAGGACTCACCGTACCGGGTTGGGCAACGATTTCCAGGATAAAACGCTCACCCGTTGCGCGAACGTCAATACAACAGGGTAGCCCTTTGATCGGATAGCAATAAGAGTAATGGTCAGGCATCCCCTTGCTGAATATCAGCTGATTGTAGACCTTGCGCACCCGCAGCCCTTTCTTTAAATGCAGAATCCGGGCCGAACCTGGTTTGCCCTGAAGGTTCCTGACCTTTTCAATATCCTGCATCTCCCATCCCGCCGGTCCGCCCAGCCGGGAAAGCGCCGCGTTAAGCACCCGCCGCTGGCAGGCGGCCGGCTGTCCCTGCAAAATGGTCGTGTCCAGGACGATTTCATCCCGGCGCCCGGCCTCAGGCAGCAGAGCTGCTGCGTAGCCCTCACTGGCCAACCCTTCCAGCCAGCGGTTTTCATCGCGGGCAATAAGGGCAAGTTGATTGAGATTATCAACGATGCGGACATTGTAACCGGACTGCAATAAAGGGATCAGTTCATGCCTGATCCGGTTGCGCGTAAAACGCAGGTCCTCATTGCTCTCATCTATATAATACCTTATATTCCCTCGCTTTAAATATAAAAGGATATCTTCTTTATCAACACAGAGCAAAGGCCGCAGCAGATCGCCCTGCCGGGGCAGAATGCCGCGCAGTCCTTTCAGCCCGCTCCCCCGCAAAAGATGCAGCAGCACCGTTTCAGCCACATCGTCCCGGTGGTGGGCGGTGGCAATCAGCCCGGCTCCCTTTTTCCGGGCGATCTCCCGGAAAAAACGGTAGCGTTCATCGCGCCCCGCCTCTTCCAGGGTCTTTTGTTCACAGGCCGCTATCTGCCGGGCGTCTATCCGGCAGCTCCAAAAATCCACTTCCAGCTGGCGGCAGCTTGCCTCCACATAATCCTGCTCCTCCCTGGCTCCGGAGCGCAGACCGTGGTCGACATGGGCGGCCGTTATATCAATATCCAGGCCCCGCCGCAAAGCCGCCATTACATGCAAAAGGGCCATTGAATCAGGACCGCCCGATACCCCCAGGACCAGACGGTCACCCGGTTTTATCAGGCCTTCTTCCATAATAAACGCCAGGATTCTTTTTTCCACTTGAGACTCCCCATATCCACATTCAAGTTTTATTCTTATGCTACCCCAGTTGAGGGGTTTGTCAAACAAAAAGCAGGATAGGAAGGTAAAAAAATACGATGCAGAGCGAAAGGGGTGCATCGCATGCGTTTCGATCAGGAATTCCAAAGAAGAAGCAAGGGAAAAATAAAGTCCCCTCGCTTCTCGGGCTCCAAAATGAGTTGAAGAACCGTCCCCGAACTCATTATGGATCGGGATCAAATTCGAGCAGGGCGCAGATAACGGTCATGTCATCGAGCGGCTGGTTGCGGCACAGCTGCAGGGCCTTATGCAAAAGGTCCTCCGCGATCCGCTGGGGATCGTTTTCCACCATCCCCCCCAGAAACCGGGGAATCCATCCTTCATTCAAGCCCTTTCGGGGGTTCTCCACCAACCCGTCGGTAACCAGAACCAGAATGTCGCCATTTTTTAACTGGCGGTGGTCGCTTATAAGGTCAATATCCTCCAGAATTCCAATGGGCGGCGAGCTGGAGGTAATGGTAGTGACCTTTCTACCCTGTTTTATAAAGGAAGGCGCGCTGCCAATTTTGATAAAGTCAACTCCGCCCGAATAGAGATCAATCATGGCCATGTCCAGGGTGGCAAAGCTCTCGGCGGTGGAGCGCAGCAAGAGTAAAGAATTGATGGTTTTAAGGGTTGTTTCCTGATTGAAGCCGCTGCCCAGCAGATTTTCCAGCAGACGCACCGCGGCCTGGCTTTCCTCCCAGGCCTTTTCTCCGACCCCCATCCCGTCGCTCAACGCGATCAGCTGCTTGCCCTGTTTCAGGGTGGCTATGGTAAAACTGTCTCCGCACACGGCTTCTTTGCCGATCTGGGCGGCGCCGGAGAGCACCCGGAAAACGAAGCCGCGGCTGAGCTGGATAGAGCAGGACCCCTGGGGGCTGCGCGGGCATTTTTTGCCGGTAACTTTCAATTTCTCTCCCAAAATTCCCGATATGGCGGGCGCAATGCAGGTTTCGCAGTAGTTGCCGTCCGGACAGCTGTCGGTCGACAGGCTCAGTAATAGCTGGCGTTCACCCTGCTCCATGGCGCTGACGTCGCGCACCGTTATGCCCAGACGGTTCATTTCGCCGATTACCGCTTTGCGCACATCGGCGTTCAAAATAGCCCGGGCCCCCATTTCCTCCAGGAGGTTTTTGATGACCTGGCTGACCCCTTTTAGCTGCATGGAAACCAGCTGCCGGGATTGGTGAAAGCGCTGGGCCCAGTATTCATTGATGCGCAGGGTTTCAAAAAGGCGGTTGGTTTCAGCCACCACCTCGCCCAGTTTAAAGCAGCGCGATTTAAAAGCCTCGCCGATATCGCTTTCCCTGACTTCTTCATTGGTTTCAGCCAGGGAAAAAACATCCAGGAGCTCTTTCGAAGTCTGATAAGCTTCCCGGTCCCAACAGCGGGGATAGCGCGGGCAGGATCCGCAAACCCCGTTGGAAATCTGTTCATATAGATATCCCAAATAGGAGCTCGGTTCGTTAAGCGGAGACTTGGATTGCTGCAGAGTGGCGCTCATTTCTTCGAAAATGTGGACCAGGTCCTCCATGCGCCCACGGGTTATCCCTTCCAACTGCGAGGCGGCAACCTGCATGGAGCGGTTTTCCGGCAGGTTGATGGGGCCTAGGGTCTGGATAGCCATCTGGTCTTTCCAGGAGGCGGGCAGCAGGTAAAAGAGCAGCGAAGCTATCCCGGTCTCCCAAATACCCATGAGCACCGCGCCGCTGTCGGTGATGAAAAAAGAAAAGGCCAGGTTGCCCAGCATAAAGCCGATTATGCTGCCCAGCTGGCCGAAATTACGGAACAGACCGGCCAACAGGCCGGCTACCGAGTACATGGCTATGCTCTGGGCAAAGACACGGGAAGCCAGTGAAGGTATAATACCGGACATAACCCCCACCATGGTTCCCGCTCCGCTTCCCCACATGAAGGCTGCATAAAGCACGCCCAGACGGCACAGGATCCCGCCTATGCTCAAGCCCCATAGCGTAAGGTCGTTTAGGCCCAGAATCAGCCCGATCCCCAGAACCATAAAGGCCGCTTTATCTTCAAAGCTGAAATGGGCCAGGTGTTTCCGCTCCTCCATAGCTTCTTCCCCGACCATGGCAATAAAGGCCAGGACTCCGCTAATTAGAGCTTCAAAAACAATCACCATTTCCCCGTACAGGGTAAAACCGGTTTTTAGCATTAAAAGGGTTTTAACCAGAAATAGCAGGGCGGTGGTCAGGACCGGTATCCCCCACCACTGGTGCCCCCCGGGAATCCTGGCCCGGTTTAAAACGGCCAACAAAGCCAGAACGGCGATAAGGTTGATCCATAAGCTGGCCCCGCTCAAGCAGGAGAAGAGGCCCAAGACGGCCCCCAGCCCCACCAGGAGGCGGCGCCCCGGGTTTTGTCGTCCAAACCCGGCTACAAATGCATAAATAAAAGGCAAAAGTTCCCCCAGAACAAAAGCCCGTGCCATTACCGCCGCTCCTAAACCCAAAAGGACGGTTTCGGCGCTCATGATCACAGCCAGCCCGGACTTCAGTTCCGCAGCCTTTTGCATTAAACCCCTGGAATCGGGCAGGAGCTTCTGAAGACGCCGCCCCCGCTCCACCCATTTCCGGCGGCGCGACGCTCCCTGGTCAGCTACCCGGTGGTAGGGGTAGACCTCCCACTTTTCCAGCATTACCATCCCCCATCTCCAGCTTTGTCCACCAATTATAGCAATACATGCTGGTAAATTTTGTCATTAGACGGAGGATGAACTTTTTTCTTTTAGCTAAAATTCCAGTAAAAGCCAGCTATATCAAACAGAATACTCAGAACTTCAACAAAGAAGCCGGCTGATTTAGTTTTTTTATGTACTATCTATCGTCCTTCATAGAGCTGCCAAATTATGGCGTCCATCAGATCGCTTTCACTGACCCTTACTTCACTCTTACCCATTTCCTCAATAATAGAGAGCATGACCAGAACCCCTTGGGTGATGATATCAGCCCGTTTTTTCTGGATGCCCGGCGTAGCCAGCAGCTGCTCCAGGTTCATGCGACGCAGTCTCTCATACACCGACCGCACTTCATCCAGCCTGACGACCTGACCATGAACCGCCTCCCGGTCGTATTCCTTTAAGCCTTTAATAATGGCCACGACGCTGGTTGCCGTGCCTCCCACGAAGACCAGGTCCGGGCCGCGAAAGACATTGCGTCGGGCGGCGAGCGGCTTCAGCACAGCCGTTATCTGCTCAGAGCCCATATTGTCTTCCGTGGCCCGAACCGCGCCCACCGGAAGGGAAAGCAGCATCAGCCGGCCCGCTTCCCTCCAAACCAGTTCGGTACTTCCGCCGCCTAAATCAGCCACCAGGGGCTCCCCGGAGAGGTCAAGACCCCGGCAGACGCCCTGGTAGCTGAGCCAGGCCTCTTCCTCCCCGCTGATAACCTCAACCGTCAGATCCAGCTCCTTCTTAACCCGTAGGGCGAACTCCTCCCGGTTCCGTGCTTCACGGACTGCGCTGGTAGCTATAATCCGGTGTTTCTGGACCTGGTAAGTCTGCATCATTTCTTTAAATCGCTTCAAGCAGCCGATGGTGCGCTCGATGGCTTCCGGTTTTAGAATATGGCGGCCCGATACCCCCTCCCCGATCCGGCTGGTTTCCAGACCACGGTACAAGGGAAGCAGCCTGTCCGCCGACGCCCGGGCGATAAAAAGGCGGCAGGAATTGGTTCCTATGTCAACGGCTGCCAGGTTCATTAACGCGTCCTCCTCGCTTTTCGAACAAAACTTTTTAAACAATAAAAAAGCACTCCCGCTAAGAAGTGCTCATTGTCAAAACTATGCCTAATAGGTACGGTTTCTCCTTTTTTGTTCCATGCGATGTTTGAGGGGTTGCATTCTTTCATCGCTTTCCTTGAGGAATTTGGCTATCTTGTCGTCAAGGTTGGCCGGCCCGCTGCCGCTCTTGGCACTGGGTCCACCCTGATATCTGCCGCCGCCGGAATAACCGTCCGACTCCCTGCGGCTGTGGTGGGTATGCATCGGTCTGCTTTCAACGGGTTTGGGAGGTAGGGCCTGCTTGATCGAAAGTCCAATCTTTTTTCCCGCCACATTTAAGACCTTAACCTTGACGATGTCGCCTTCTTTAATGAAGTCTTTGACATCCTTTACATAGGTATCAGCTATCTCCGAAATGTGAACCAGTCCTACAGATCCCCCCGGCAACTCTATGAACGCGCCGAATTTAGTGATGCCCTGCACCCTGCCTTCAAGAACCTCACCAGGAACAATATTTGTTTGTTCAGTAGGCATATAGTGTGATATCCCCCTCAAATTGTCGCTAGCTTAATTTTATTAAAACCCGCAAATGTAGTCAATATAAAACGATAATCATGGTTGACAGAGTACTAAGTTAATTATCGCCCTGCTTCGTCACTATATACCGTTCTCCGTTCTTTAACATGCCCAGACGTTCACGGGCTATACGTTCAATTGTTTCGGGGGAGTTCAAAGAATTTTTTTCCTGGACGAGCTGCTGGTTCTTTTCCAGCAGGACGGCCTTGCGCTGTTCCAAGACCGCTTTGCGCTGGTCCAGTTCGTAAACCGTAAGGGCGCGCGGTATTACCGCCCAGGCCATTAACCCTAGTAAAATGCAGCCGGTTATTAATTTGGCTTTGGCCGGTTGGCGGGTTTTCTTAGCCTTGGCCATCTCCGTCCTCCTCTTCAGCCAAACCGAGTACCTCTCCGGGTATTATGATCACGGCCTTATATCCTTTGGAATTGGCGCGATTTAATAAGGCCAATACATTGCCCGGGTTGGTCTTGAGCTGCCGGGCCATCTCTTCCACCGTTTTGCCCATTTCCTTCAAGACAACCACCCGTTTTTCAGCAAAAGTCAATTTTTCTGCGCCGCGGATTTCGATTCTCATAAAAAACCCTCATCTGATAAATATACCAAACAGAGTGCAAAAGTGTACGTTTTTATTCGTCAAAGGGGCCGGTGATTCCTGCTAAAGACCTAAATTTTATTCCATATCAGGAGGCTCGGCCTCCTCCGCCTTCCTGGTATAGTAATTTTTAACTGCTTTTTCCAGGTATATGAACGGTTTGGCCAGCTGGTGTTTTAACCAGGAAAAGCAGGCAACTACCGCCCTTGCCAAGACCGCCAGCGGACGATGCAGATGGCGGGCTCCGTACCGGTAATAAATAAGGACTCCCGTGATCAAAGCGACAAAAACGTAGACCCGCAATTCACCCAGATTGATCAGGACCAGGCCGAAAAAAATCAGGGCGATAAGCAGAATCCACAGGGTAAAATCCATTATGATTAAAAGAAATTTACGAAGCCGGCTTTTGCGAACCGTCAACTGGTAAAAGTGGATGATTATTCCGAGCAAAATTCCGGTCAGCAAGGTCAGGAGAAAGGCGCAAATCTGGTTTACAAGATCGGGCATAACCCCTCCTTACCAAGACGGCTGCGCCCGCCAGGTTCCCGCGCTACTGGGAGGCGCCTAACGTCTTGCCACCGCCAGTTATTTTAAAAGGCGCCCCAGGATATTTTTGCTCTTACTTTTCATATCGATTCCCTGGGCCTTATACATTATACTGTTTACGTTTCCCTCCAAAGCAACCTTGCCCTCATCCAGCTTGAGCAGGTTGATATGCAGGTCTTCACCCACCACAAACAGAGTTCCCATCGAGGTGTCGAGGACAATTTCCTGCTCATCAAAATTGATAACATTGCTTACCCCGGCAAGCTCCATACTTTTACGATTGGTCAATTTGATAAAATGCTCGGCCATCCCACCGCCTCCTTTATAGCTTAAAAAGCCTAATCTGATAATAGATATGCGGCCAGGTTTTTTTTATGCCCCCCATAATCAGACAGCCGGGTTGACCTTACGCTTATTTCTCAGGGCGTTTTTACAAATTAAAACATCGGGCCTTTGGAATCAGTCCGGTGTCAGAGCGTCGACAAAAGCGAATAGCTGCGTTGCTCAATAGGCCCGCTCAATCAACGTACTTCGGTACGCCTCAATCGCGGGCCTATTTCGCGCCTTGCTCTTCACTTCCGTCGCTCGCTCTGTCAGCTTGTCGACTTTGTCGACAAGCTGACACCGGACCTTTGGAATCAGTCCGGTGTTGGTTTATGTAGATTATGGTTTTTGCAAATATCCTACTCTACTACGCGGTAGAGATTTTTGGCTTCACTGGTCTTTACATTGTCTTTAATGTCCAGGATTTCATAAGTGGTTTTGCGCTCTCCTAACTGCACGGTGATCAGGTCGCCCTTTTTTACCTCACTGGCCGGTTTGGCCAGGCGGCCATTCAACATGACCCTTTCGTTTTCAGCAAAATCTTTGGCTACGGTGCGGCGCTTGATAATCCTTGATACTTTGAGGAATTTGTCCAAACGCATCTTATTTTACTGCATCCCTTAAGGCCTTGCCGGGCTTAAAGGCTGGAACCCGCCCACCCGGAATATTAATAATTTCACCGCTCTGCGGGTTGCGGCCCTTGCGCGGCTGCCGCTCACGCACCTCAAAGGTGCCAAAGCCCACCAGCTGAATCTTTTCACCTTCATTCAAGGCATCTTCTATACATTCGATTAACCCATTGAGGATCTTTTCACTGTCTTTTTTGCTTTTACCCACCGCCTCGGCCATTTGTTCGACAATATCAGCTTTATTCATATTATTACCTCCCATAATCAGTTTTTATATAATGGGCTATTCGATGCCCGGATGAATATTCCTGCTTATTGATTTTCAAGCTCTATAGTCCTTTATTTTTGGCCTCATCCCACAGCGCATCCAGGGCTTCCAGCGGCACTTCGCCCAATGTCTGTCGGTTTTCAGCGATGCGGTCCTCAATGAAATTGAAGCGCCGGGTAAACTTGTCGCTGCACTCCTGAAGGGCATCCTCCGGTTCGACCTCTTTCATCCGGGCTACATTTACCAGGGCAAAGAGCAGGTCGCCCACCTCTTCTTTTACCGCTTCCGGACTCCCGGCTGATTTCAACTCGGCCACTTCTTCGGCGAACTTATCAATAGCGCCCTCCACACCAGGCCAGTCAAACCCCACCCGGGCCGCCTTTTCCTGAATTTTATAGGCCCTTAACAGGGCCGGCAGCATGGCAGGAATACCGGATAGTAAATATTTTTTCCCTTCCTTCTTTTTAAACCCTTCCCAGTGCTGCAAGACGTCGCCGCTGGTCTTTAAATCCAGGGAGCCAAAAACGTGGGGATGGCGGCCTACCATTTTCTCGCTCACGGTGCGGGCTACATCATCCAGAGTAAAATACCCGGCCCGCTCGGCCAGGGCGGCGTGGAAAACTACCTGCAGCAGCAGATCCCCCAGTTCTTCCTGCAGCTTTTGCATATCATTTTCTTTTACCGCTTCCACGACTTCGTAGGATTCTTCAATTAAGTAGCGCAGCAGCGATTCATGGGTCTGTTCCCGGTCCCAGGGACACCCTCCCGGTGACAGAAGCCTGTCCATGATCTCCTTGAGTTCATCCATGGGCTTTTTAGACTGATTCATTGCGTATACCTCCGGCTTTATACCTAATAGCAGTGGAACTACTAAACCTAAATACCCCGCGCCGTTTTTCTTATCATGTCCATATCCAGCTCCTGGGCGACAAACAGGGCGGCGCCGTATACCAGTACTCCGATCCCTATGGCGATGACCGTGGCCAGATATGAGCTCACCAGGCCCAGGAGATAAGCAAAGGCATACTTCACAACTATCGCCATTAAGACCGTAACCAGAATAATTTTTAGCAGGCGGAATCCTTCATAGACAACGCCGCTGATCTTTTTTAACCAGATTAGATTGAGGCAGGAGCCGACAAAAAAGGCCATCACCGTTCCGATAGCCGCACCCTGGATATTTAAAGCGGGTACGCTGGTCAGGGAGTAGTTAAAAATCACCTTTAATATACCCGTGATGATCAGATGGCGCATGGCGATCTCGGGGCGTCCGATTCCTTGCAGCCCGGCGCTGGACAACTGAAAGGCGGCCAGCATGATAGCTGAAAAGGCCAGCGGCTCAAGAGCCCGGCCGGCCTCGGCCGCCTTGTAGAGCAAGTCGCAGATCGGGTAGGCCAGGATAAACATCCCGGCCGCGCAGGGGAAAGAGATGATCATGCCGGCGCGGAAACCGTAATTGAGCCGGCTGGTCAAAAGCTGCCGGTCGGAATTGGCAAATGCCTCACTGACCGCCGGAACCAGGCTGGTGGATATAGCTATCGTGAAAATAGTGGGGAGACTGATCAAAACCGCCGCCATGCCGGAAAGCTGGCCGTATAACGAAGTGGCCTGGGAGGTCGTATAGTTGAGCGCCGCCAGGCGACCGGGTACGATAATGGCGTCCAGCATCTGCACCAGGGGTAGTACTACCGCCCCCAGCGATACCGGGACGGCCAGGCGGACCAATTCTTTCCCCAGGGATACCGAGGTGGTGCCGCTGTAAACGAGCGCCTTTTCCTGTTTCGCTGAACTCCTTTTAAATCGGAAATAATAGCAGGCCAGAACCACCAGCCCCACCATACCGCCGACCACCGCCCCAAAAGTAGCCCCGGCGGCGGCATACTGAAGCCCGCGGGGGAAGAGCAGGAAGGCCAGGATGAGGACTGCGGTCACCCGGAAAAGCTGTTCAATAACCTGGGACACGGCGGTGGGAATCATGGTCTGATGGCCCTGAAAATAGCCTCGGAAAACGGACAACAGTCCGGAAAAGAAGATGGCCGGGGCCACTGCCATAACCGGGTAGTAAGCCCGCGGTTCATGCAGTATGTTGGTGGCTATAAAGGAGGCCGACTGCATGACCAATACCGTCAAAACTGCCCCAAAAAACAGCATCATTAGCAAGGCAACTTTAAATATTTTACGGCTGTCGCCGGTATAACCCTCGGTCTCGCGGCGGGCCACCAGAACCGAAATGGCCACCGGCACCCCGGCGGTGGCTATGGCCAAAATGGTAGTGTAGATGGGATAGGCCATCTGATAGAGCCCCATCCCTTCTCCCCCCAGCCAGCGAGCCAGGGGTATGCGGTAGACGGCCCCCATTACCTTGGAAAGCCCCCCCGCAATACTGAGGATCATTGCTCCTTTCAGAAAATGCTCCTGCCTTTTTTCCATTATTTCCTCCCCATTTTCATCTGAATAATTATATCACAAGCACCGGCTACAGACTCTCCCCAGAAAAAAGAAGCGATCTTATAAAAATAAGACCGCTTCGATTTTACCGAGTTTATTGCTCCATTTGTTTGGCCAGAAATCCGGCTGCTGTCTCGGCCAGTTTGATCTCCATTTCGCCCAGCTTAACATTGGAGTCTTTGCTTACGATAATTACTGCGCCAATAGGGTCACCCTGACTGATGATGGGAGAAATTACCTGGGCCCGAATCGCGTACTCCCGGTCATCGTTTTGAATAATGTGCAGGTTTTCATCATCCGGATTTTGCAGATCATTCATTATCAGAGTGCTTCTTTCCTCCAGAGCCTTTTCAACCGCTTTGCCGATCGATTTGCTTAAGAATTCTCTCTTGTTGGCCCCGGCGGTGGCTATGATCACATCCCGATCCGCGATCATTGAAATGTGGCCGATCGTTTCATATAAAGAGTCTGCGTACTCTTTAGCAAAATCCCCCAGCTCACCTATAGGAGAATATTTCTTCAAAATGACTTCGCCTTCACGGTCAACAAAGATTTCTAGAGGGTCCCCCTCACGAATGCGCAAGGTCCTGCGTATCTCCTTGGGTATAACAACTCTTCCAAGGTCGTCTATCCGGCGAACAATTCCTGTTGCTTTCAATACACCTATCCCTCCTTTTTTCAACTGATTGAAGAAGTTGTTTTTGTTTTCTCAGTGATAGTATATAACTCAAAATCCCCTTTTATTCACTTTTTACCATCAAGGCAGAAAAAATGTTAGATTTCCAAAATGACCGTATATCTGGACAAGTAGCCGGGCACCATGTCGAAAACGATTCGCTTGTTTAGAATTTTGTGCCGGCTGCCGGGTAAATCACCCGTAAAATCATATTTTCCAGTTCTTCTGGCCACAATAGCCCTAGAATGAAACGCTGGAAGGCTGTTGCAATGAATAGAATAACCAACTTTCAAATGTACTGCATATTTCTAGTGTTTATGGGCCCGGCAGCGATCCTGGAACAGCCCCATGTGATTATTCACATCCTGGCCAACAACTCCTGGTTGGCTTTAATAGCGAGTCTCTTTCCCGGTCTTCTTCTTATAGCTATGTACAGCTATATAATCAAAAAGAGCAGCCAGCCCTTTCCCCAACTTTTATGTGAGCATTTAGGAGCAATACCGGGCAAGGTGCTGGGGTTCTTTTATATTTTTGTCTTTATGCTGGTGGCAGCCTATACCCTGCGCCTTTTCATCGAATTTATGAAAATGAACGTTTTGCCGGCCACCCCCATTAGCGTCTTCATTGCCGTTTTACTGCTGATTGGTTTCGTCACTATTAAGCTGGGTTTGGAAGCTCTGGCCCGGTCCAGTGAGTTGGTGTCATTTGCCGGCCTGCCAATGACCTTTGTGGTAATTATCATAGCCATCGTCGGCAACTTCCACCCGGAACGGCTCAGACCGGTTTTTCACGTGGATTCCCAAACGTTTATGCTGGGACTTCTGACCTGCACCACGCTGATAGGCAAATTCGCGCCGGTATTGATGCTGGGCTTTTTTCTGCCTGATAAAAATCGTTCCTATACGGTGATGAAGTATCTTCTGTATACCTATATCCTTCTCATCACGCTCACCACCACCGGAATTATAATAACCCGGGGGGCTCTACCTTCTATGAACCTGACCTTCCCCACCTTCAGCATGATCCGGCTGGCCCGTATAGGAACCTTTATTCAGAACATTGACATTTTTTTTATCGGTATTTTGATCATCGGCGTTTTTGCCGCGGTGGCTTTTCCCTGGCTTTTGGCCTGTTTTACCACTCAGAAAATACTGGGCCTGGACGATTATCGTTTTCTGGCTGCGCCCAGTTCTTTGATTTTAGGGATTCTGGCTATTTTAATCGGGAGTAACAATCTTGAGGTGGTGATCTGGAGCAAAACCATCATGCCTGCGGTTTACGCGGTTTCATTCATATTGATTCCCCTGTTGCTCTTCATTGCCGTCCTTTTCAAACCGGGTTCCGACCAGAATAATCCCGATGGGTCAGGCTAAAACTATTGGTGTTATTGCCACTAATTCATCAATCAGGAGGCTAGTAAATGCGCTATCTGGGCAGTAGTAGAAAAATCAAAGCCAAAGAAGCTGCCGCTTCCCCCGCTGAACTGATTGCCCAGCCGCTTTCAGCCAGCATCACGGAAAACCTGGACACATTGAAAAAGCTTCTGCAGGGTTGCTCCGATGCCGTTCTCAAGGAATTTCGTTTTGGACCGGCGCCCACCACCGGCTACCTCATTTATTTTGACGGCCTGGCTGATCGCAAAGAAATTGAAGATAACCTGCTCAGAACCCTGCTCCTGGAACTGAATATGATCCCCAAAGACGGGACCGCCCTGCTGGAAGGACCGGAAATGTTTGCTTCTTTGCAGAACCGCATCCTGACGCTGGCCGAGTTAAAAAGCCTGGAGAGCATTGAGGAAGTCTGCCATCATATTGCCTCCGGTGACTGCGTAATATTAATCGATGGCTGGTCTAAAGGCCTGGTGGCCGGCACCCGCTCCTGGGAAGGCCGCAAGGTGGCGTCTCCGGAAAACGAAATAGTGATATTTGGCCCCAAGGAAGGCTTTACCGAGACCATTCGCTTCAATACCGCCCTTTTGCGGAGAAGGCTTAAATCGACCAGTTTTAAGATAGAGAGCATGGTCCTGGGTAGGATAAGCAAAACCGATGTGGTGGTCTGTTATATAGAGAATATAGCCCCGCCCGGATTGGTGGAGGAGGTAAAAAAGCGCCTCAGTAAAATCGATATTGATGCGGTTTTGGACACCGGATATATATCTGAGATAATCGCCGACAACCGCTGGACCATCTTTAATCAGATGGAATACACGGAAAAACCGGACCGGGTTTGCGGATCTCTTCTGGAAGGGCGCCTGGCCATCATGGTGGACGGTTCACCTATGGTTCTGGTTTTGCCCATTTCCTTCCCCCAGTATATCGTCTCCCCCGAGGATTACTACTTGCATTTTATTCCCGCTTCGCTTTACCGCCTACTGCGTCTGGTGGCTTTCATGATGGCTTTAACCCTGCCTTCACTGTATGTGGCGATAATAACCTATCATCACGAGATGATTCCAACTCCCCTGCTTCTGACGATTGCGGCCACCCGGCAGGGGGTGCCCTTTCCGGCCTTTGTAGAGGCGCTTATACTTGATCTCACTTTTGAACTGCTCCGCGAAGCAGGCCTGCGCCTGCCCCGCGCGGTGGGTCCGGCGGTCAGTATTGTGGGCGCCTTGATTATCGGCGACGCCGCGGTTAGGGCCGGACTGGTGTCCACCCCCATGGTGGTGATTATTGCCTTTACCGGTATCGCCTCTTTTGTCACTCCGTCCTATAATGCGGGCACGGTTATCCGCATTGCCCGTTTCGGCTTTCTTTTCGCAGCCGGCGCCCTGGGCTTTTTAGGCATTACCATTGCCCTGATCCTGATGGGTTTACGCATGGTATCCCTCACATCCTTCGGTATGCCCTATATGGCACCTATTGCACCTTTTAATCTCCAGCAGATGGGAGATATCATCATCCGCCGGCCCTGGTTTAAAAACCGGGAGAGGCCTTTTATAGAGGGGATGAAAAACCAGGTTCGCCAGTCCGTTCCTTCTGAAGATGGAGGAGTCAAAAAGCAATGAAACGTCTTGCGGCCGCCGCCTTATTAATACTGATCCTGCTTCAGCCGGGTTGTGGGAGCATCGAGATCAACCAGGCTTCCGTACCGATTGGAATGGCCCTTGATTATCAGGCCGGGCAAATCCACCTGGCGGTGCAGATGGCCAACCCAACTTCCCCGGAACAGTCCGGTGGACAAGGTCCCCGGTTCTTTATCCTCACTTCGACGGGGCGTACTATGATTGAAGCAACCCGCAATATCATGCTTTCCTTTCCCCGCAGGCCGCTCTGGAGCCAGGCCGGTTTGTACATATTTGGAGAGGATTTCGCCAGGAGCGACATGGATATGTTTGCCGACGGCGTCACCCGCAGCCGGTTTATCCGCAAAAACATCCCTATCGTAGTTGCCCACGGCGCCACGGCGGAAGAGGTTATCAATGTAAAACCGTTGATTGAACCGTATACCAGCACGGCTATAAGGGACCTTTTACAGACTCAGGAGTCCCAGCTGGGCATATATACCCCGGTAACCATGATTGAATTCGTGGATCGCCTTTCCGCCCCGGGCGTCGAGCCGGTGCTCCCCATGATAACGATTGACCGCAGCTCTGAGAAAGAAAAGCTGCTCCTGGATGGAATGGCGGTTTTTAAGGATCGAAAAATGATTGGGAGTTTGAATGAGCCGGAAAGCAGGGGATATCGCTTATTAAGTCCTAAAATGATTCAAGGCGGCCTTTTTCTTATCCGCTCTCCCCAGGATGAAAACGGCTGGATAACCCTGGAGCTTTCCCGCTCCCAGGCCAAAATCACGCCGCTCCTAGAAGGCAGCCAGATTACCATGCAAATAGAGCTCAAGGCAGAAGGAAACTTCTACGAACAGACCGGCACCGGGGAGCTGTTTTCCCTGCCCGTGTTTGCACAATTGAATGCCCTGGCCAGCCAGGAACTGGAACAGGAGATAAGGCAGTGCATCGGGCAGGCGCAGACTTTGAACAGCGACTTTTTGGGCTGGGGCCAGATTATTCAGGCTTCTCATCCCCAGCCATGGAAAGAGCTGGAACCCGTGTGGGACCAGGTTTTCCCCAATATCCAGGCGGATGTTAAAGTTGATTTTAAGATTAGAAGAAGTTATCTGACCGATACATCTTTTACCTTTCGTGAATAATCGTTAGATTACTAGCAACAGGGGTTATGCCAATGATTTGGATTTTAATACTCATATACGTGATGATCCTGGGGCTGGAGCTTCCGGCCCTTTTAAAAAGGAAAGCCCGCCGGGAGCTCTGGACCTTTGCCGCTTATTTCCTGATCGGCCTTTATATGAGCCTGGCTTTTTACTATAACTGGCCGCTTATTGAGCCTTTTGAGGCCCTGGTAAACTATGTCGGGAGCGATTGACGATGTATGTCAAAGCTAAACGCTTACTGGTTTATATCCTGGCCGCCCTGCTGCCGCTCTGCCCGGGCTGCTGGGACTACCGGGAGATCGAGCAGAGTTCCATTCCCAGCGCGGTAGGAGTTGACCTGAGGGAAGACGGCCTGCTGAGTTTTTCTTCCCTGCTGGTCCAGCCCTTACCTCCCGGGGAGGCCGGCTCCAGTACGCTAGAGCCGGTTTTGGTTACATCCGAAGGCCGGGGAGTGGCCATAGCCGCGCGCCGGAATATGCTTTCCTTGTCAAAAGTGCCCGAATGGGCCCATGTAAGGGCGTTTATCCTGGGGGAAAAACTGAGTAAAAACGATCTATCCCAGGCCGTCGATTTTATGACCCGCAACCGCAACTTGAGGCCTGACATCAGCCTTTTTATAAGCTCGGCGGTCACCCCGGAGGAAATCCTGGCGACCCAGTTTCCCCAAACCAATGATCTGGGTTCAGGTCTGTTGAGCCTGGTTAAGCTGAACCAGGAGCAGTTGGGCATCTATGTGCCTATTACTATGGAAGAGTTCACTTATCGTCTGTCCACACCCGGAATAGAACCGCTGGTTCCGCAGTTAACTTTGACCGAGGCCCCTTCAGCGGGAAACGGATCAGACGGACCAACGGATGCTGACCGCAACCAGACCAATAATAAGAAAAAACAGCTATCCTTGAGCGGAGCGGCTGCGTTTAAAGGAAGGAAGGTGGCGGGGTCGCTCAATGAAACAGAATGCCGGGGCTACCGCTGGTTAAGCTCATCCGGCACCGAAGGGGGCCTTTTTATCATTCCTTCACCCCTTAATCCGGAGGAAAATATTACCCTGGAGACTATTTATTTCAGCACCCAATCCCGTCCCGAGGTAGTAGACGGCCAGATAAATATAAAGATCAAAGTAAACGTCCTGCTGAACTTTTACGAGGAAAGCGGAGCCGCTCAGGTGCTGGAACCGGAACTGGTCGGGCAGATTGAAGCGGCCGCAGCCCGGGAAATCGAGCGGCAGATTAAAAGCTGTATAAGCAGATCTCAGGAATTGGACAGCGACTTTCTCGGCTGGGGCCGCCTGGTTTACGGCTATTATCCTTCCGAGTGGGAAGCCCTACAGACACAGTGGTCCAACCGGTTCCCGAGCATACCATATGATCTTCAGACCAAAACTACTTTGAAAAGGAGCAACATGACCTCAAAGTCATTCCAATTTGAGTAGGACGAACTTTTTAGCAGGAGGTTGTTATGCCAGTATTAATGCTTTACTCCCTTACCGGTTTTCTAATCCTGTTTATTGTTTTGGAAATAATACCCTTGTCCAGGAAACGGGAGTGGAAGCAGTTAATCATACCGGTCATATTCATTAGCCTGACCATGCTGTATGGCATCGATTATGTATTTTCTTTAAACATCCTCCCCAATCCCAATAAAACACTGTACTATTTTAAACCGCTTTCGGAAAACTTTGAAAGAATACTGCAAGTGAAGCCTTAACGGAGTATCAGCATGAAACGAGAAACGCCTCTATCCAGTCAACAATTGGCCTTCCTGGTTTTTTTACTAATACTGGGGAGCTCCCTGGTTTTTGTATCAGGCCGGGCCGCCGGGCAGAACGCCTGGCTGGCAGAATTGCTGGGCATGTTTCCCGGCCTCTATATACTGTGGGCAATTTTAAAGCTGCAAACCTGGTTCCCCGATAAGAGGATCACTCAAATCAGCACTCAAGTATTGGGCCGGGCTCTGGGCACGGTTTTGAACCTGGTTTTTTTCTGGAGTATTTTTATTTTAGCCCTGAGCTTCGTTTATGACGTCAGCATCCTTTTGAAAGTGATCTACCCGGCCATCCCCCGCCTAATTCTCTATCCTATAATCGTGCTGCCCTGTATATACGTGCTGTACAAGGGGTTGACCGCCATGGGCCGGATGGGCGAACTGTTCTTTTTTATTGGCGTGTTTTTTATAGCCCTGGCTATTATAACCGCTATTCCCCTTATGGATATTTCCAAATTGAAGCCGGTGGGGAGTGAATGGAAGCCTCTTTTGGCCGGCTTTCTGTATGCTGCCGACTGGCCCTTTGACGGAGTTGTCATTTTGGCTCTGTTTCTTCCCCTGGTAGGTAATTTGAAACAGGAAAAGCGCAAAGTGTTCCGCTGGTATCTAATAAGCGCCGGAACCTTAACCTTTTTGGACCTGCAAACCATCTCCATTTTGGGACCCTATTTAACCAAAATATCTCAGTTCCCGATTTTCGAAGTATTTCGTTTAGTTGGGTTTGGTGAATTCAAACGTTTGGAGTTAGGCTTCTTGTTGATGTGGTTTTTAACCGGGGTTACGGGTATAATTATCTACTTGCAAGGGCTATTGTTCCTTTTCCAGGATGTCTTTTCCCTTGACGATTACAAGCCTCTTATTCTTCCCCTGGGACTCAGTATGATTGTGTTTAGCGCATACACGTTTCCTTCCGATATAAGCTACCAACTGCTGGTCTTCAAGTACCTGTCGGTATATACTTTCCCCGTGAATCTGCTTTACCCAAGCATCCTTCTTATAACAGCCGCGCTGCGTAAGCCCGGGGCGCAAAGCAAGGCTAAAGAACCGTCGGACGAAAGCGCATCCCCTGAGAACAGCTAAATGTTTTCCAAAAGGGTTTTCAGATCATGTAAGGAATTGTCATCCCTTCTGAAAACCACCGTGTACTCGTTTAGCTTTCTTATGCTTCCTCCTAGTTGGCGGGGATCAAAATCGCGGGGCAGTTTTTGAGCCAGGTGCAGTTCCACCGTGGCTCCCTTTTTGCGCAGGGACTTGATTTTCTTACTGCGGGCCAGCACCCGCAGGCGGGATATCTGAAAGAAATTGTCCACCGCCGGGGGCGGTGCTCCAAAGCGGTCCTCTATCTCCGCCTGTATTTCGTTAACCTCCTCCTCTCCGGCAGCCAGCAGCAGGCGGCGATAAACCCTCATTTTGGTGCCGGAATCGGGTATATAGCTGTCCGGTATATAGTAATCGGCGTCAATATCCAGCTGGGGCTGAGCCAATTCGATATACGTCTCGCCCTTCAAGCGAGCGGTTTCCTGCTCCAGAAGCCGGCAGTACATATCAAAACCCACCGCCTGGATATAACCGTGCTGCTCCGGACCTAAAATATTGCCGGCCCCCCTTATTTCCAAATCGCGCAGGGCAATCTTTATGCCGGAACCCAGCTCGGTAAACTCGCGAATGGCATTGAGCCGCTTCTGGGCGATTTCATTAATATTTTTATAAGGCCGGTAGGTTATATAGGCGTAGGCCAGGCGATTGGAGCGCCCCACCCGCCCGCGCAGCTGGTAGAGCTGGGCCAAACCCATACGGTCCGCTTCGTCGACGATTATGGTGTTTACATTGGGCATATCCAGGCCCGATTCTATAATCGTGGTGCAGAGGAAGACCTGGAATTTACCCTTGATAAAATCAATGACCGTTCGGGCCAGCTGGTCTTCATGCATGCGCCCGTGCCCCACCCCAATGCTGACCCCGGGCAGCAGCTTCTGCAGATCTTCTTTCATCTTCAAGATGTCTTCAATGCGGTTGTGGACAAAGAACACCTGCCCGCCGCGTTCCAGTTCGCTGTTTACGGCCTCCACTATGAGCTCTTCATTGTATTCCAGCACATAGGTGCTGATCGGGTAGCGCTCCGGAGGCGGGGTCTCGATAAGGGTCATATCGCGCAGCCCGGTCAGGGACATATGCAGGCTGCGCGGTATGGGGGTGGCGGACAGGGACATGACGTCCACCAGTTCTTTATAAGCCCGGATTTTTTCCTTTTGCACCACGCCAAAGCGGTGCTCCTCATCAATGATCAGCAGGCCCAGGTCCTTGAATTCAATATCTTTGGAAAGCAGGCGGTGGGTCCCGATAACGATGTCCACCATGCCTTTTTTCAATTCATGGCTGATCCTTTTCTGTTCAGCCGGGGAGCGGAACCGGCTGATGGCTTCGATCACGGTGGGGTAGGGAGCGAAGCGCTCCCGGAACGACTGGTAGTGCTGCTCGGCCAGGACCGTAGTCGGTACCAGAATGGCCACCTGCTTGCTGTCCATAACCGTTTTGAAAGCCGCCCGCATGGCCACCTCGGTTTTGCCGTAGCCTACGTCGCCGCAGATCAGGCGATCCATAGGACGGGCCTTTTCCATATCCCTTTTCACATCTTTGATGGCTTGCATCTGGTCAGCCGTCTCCTGGTAGGGAAAAGCTTCTTCAAACTGGGCCTGCCAGGGTGTATCCGGGGAGAAGGCATAGCCTTCCTGGGCCTGGCGGCGGGCGTAGCGCAGCAGCAGTTCCTGAGCCATCTCCTGTATGGATTCGGCCACCCGCTGCTTGGTTTTTTCCCAGTCGCTGCCCCCCAGCCGGCTAAGGCGGGGCTCCTTATCATCCGAAGCGGAAAAGCGATAGAGCAGATCGAGTTTATCCAGGGGCAAAAAGAGCCGGTCGCTGCCCGCATACTGCAGTACTATGTATTCGCGGGTTACGCCATCGGTGGTCTCCTGTGACACCCCCTTAAAAATGCCTATCCCATGATGCTCATGAACTACATAATCGCCGATTTTCAGATCCTCGACCAGCAGGCGCTCCTCGGGACGGCTGGCCCGCCGGCGCTGCCGGGGGCCCCTTTTCCTCCAAATGTCTTTTTCTCCAATGACCGCCAGCTTCAGGGTCTGGCTGATAAAACCGCGCTCTACCTGGTAGGGAGCGAATTCGATTCCCGACAGTTTCCGCTCCACCATCTCTTTCTGGAGCAGCTCCCGGGAGTTTTTATTCTTTAACGCCAGGTGCACCTGATAGCCCCGGCTCAGCCACTCGCTTATCCTGGAAAACATCATATCCGGGTTGTTTTGAAAATACTCCATCTCCCTCTGCGAAAGATGCTCCATCAACCCCGCCTGGACCTGGGGTATGTTGCCGGGAAAGAAGGAATGGTAGACCAGGGGATACTTGTTTAACTGATCGGTCAACAGATCCCGGGAAAGGGGTTTCAGTTCCTGAATCATCTTGCCGTCTCGCTTCGCTTCCTTAATGGTTTCCCGGTATCTCTTCAAACCCCGATCCCAATTTTTATAGAATTCGCGGGGCTCGTCAAAAAATATCAGGCTCCCCGGGGGCAGATAGTTGACCAGGGACGCCTCCAGGTCCGGGCCGCTCATCTCATCGGCCGGGACGATGCTGATTTTGTCTACCCGGTGCGAGGAGCGCTGGCTGTCGACGTCAAAGGCCCGTATGGAATCAATGAAATCTCCGAAAAAGTCCAATCGGAAGGGAAGCGCTTCGCTCAAGGAAAATACGTCTACGATGCCGCCCCGAACCGCAAACTCGCCGGGTCGGGTAATCGTGTCCACCCGGCTGTAGCCGTTTTCCACCAGGCGGTAGGCCAGTTTGTCACGGCTTATTTCCTGACCGTTCTCCAAACGCAGGGTATGTTCTTTCAACTGGCGGGGCGATTGGATAGGAAACAAAAACGCCCCGGGCGTGGCAATGATAATGGATTGGCGGCGCGGGTGGTTTAGGCACTCATTCAGGATGAGCAGCCGGCTGACCTCTACTTTAGAATAGTTCTCCTTTAAAAAACCCAGCTCCCGGCCCAAAAACAGATGCACCCGTTTGTGGGTGAGCAGCCCGGCAAGATCCCGGGCCAGGTCATAGGCCTTCTCCTCATTAGGAACCAGACACAGCTGGTAAGGGGAAAAAGACGCCAAATAATCGTGCAGCACAAAAGCCCGGGCAGAGCCGGACAAACCGGTTAAAATAATATTTTGCCTTTTTAAAAGGCATTCTTTAATCCTGTCAAAAAGGGTTGCGGGCAAATCCTCAAGCCTCCCCAAATCATCAAGGTGGACACTGCGTTTTACGCAGCCCCCACACACGGTTGGATGCAGTTCTTTGCAACAGGGGGACGGAGATTTGGGACATGGGGATGGGACAACGGTCCTGTCCCCGTGTCCCAAATCTCCGTCCCCCTGTTGCAAACCCCGTGATCAATTGCTAATGGTAGAAGGGCCTCATGCTGCTCAAAGCGGGGGTAGCCTCCTGACCCAACTCGGACTGGCAGTCCGGGCATAATCCCCTGACCTCGGCTGCTCCTTCCGGCCCTTCAACATCCTCGTTATGATATATCTCACGGCAGCAATCACAAATATAATACAGTTTCAATTCTGCCCGCCCCCTTTTTGCTTAGCTTTTGGCTTTGGACAGGCAAATATGCAAGTATCTAATTATACTCGTTCATAGTCGCCGCTATTCCTTTTTTTACCCAGCATTCCAGGGCGTTTGCCGCGTGATCCAGCGACTGGTTGAAAATCTTCTGCTCTTCAGCTGAAACCGATCCCAAAACCCAGTCTACCGTATCATGCATCGGTCGCCCGATGCCGATTCGCACCCGGGCAAAATCCTGGCTGCCCAGGCACTCGATGATGGATATCATTCCTTTATGCCCTCCGGCGCTACCCTGAGCTCTGATCCGCACCTGCCCCGGGGGCAGATCCAGGTCGTCATAAACAACTATAAGGTCGCCCAGAGCCAGCTTGTGCCAGCGAACCATCTGCTGCACCGCCCGGCCGCTCAGGTTCATATAAGTCTGGGGCTTGGCGAGAAGGACCTTTTCAACAGGCCAACGCAGGCTTCCCAGCCAGGCGTCGAAACGCTTCTGTTCCCGTTCCAAACCATAGCGGGCCGCCAGTCTATCCAGAACCTGGAATCCCAAATTATGCCGGGAGGCAGCATACCTGGCTCCCGGATTACCCAACCCAACTATCAATTTCATATTCAACCTCAACCAAACAAGGTGTGGTCTTGTTTCCCGCGTGTTCCCCCATACTTCTTCGAATCAAGCAACCAAGGGGACGGGACGGTCCTTTTGGTTGCCCTTTGGTTTCCATCTTGGCTATGCTTCTTCTATTTCGGCCTCAACTGGCGTATATTCTGGCTCCTCTTGGTTGACTTTCACAATAACGCTTACTATAAGCAGATCCGGATCGCTTAAAAGTTCAACCCCCGCCGGTATCAGCAAGGCCTCAGCCAGTACCTGGTCCCCGGGAGTTAAAAGGGAAACGTCAAGGTTAATCGTTTCCGGCAAATCGCGGGGCAGGCATTTTACCTGTACCTCCCGGGCTCCTATCTGCAGGAAGCCGCCTTTTTCACGGAGTTCCTCTTCCCCGCTTATGGATACCGTCACTGCCGATTCGATCGGTTCATCGGCATCCACTCTCATAAAGTCAACATGGGTCAACTGACGGCTGATGGGGTCCCTCTGCAGTTCCCTGACTACAGCCAACACGGGTGCCGGGTCATCATCTATCTGCAGTGAGTAAAGCCCGCCTGATCCGTGGGTAAAAAGCCTTTCCAGGGGCCTTCCTTCAAAAACCACCCGGGATCCCGGTTTGCCTTTGCCGTAGATTACGCCGGGAATATCTCCGTTTTGCCTGATCAGACGCCGCGCCCGCTTGCCAAAGCTTCGACGGCGGCAGGAAATGCTGTTGGTCTTGGCCATAGTACCACTCCTTCGTCAAGGAGTATGCACCGCTTTAGTCAAATTTATACCAGCGGGGCGCTCCAACCCGCCGGTATCGGTTCAAGCTGTTACGCCTTAAAATTCAAACAGTTTACTTACTGAAAGGTCTTCGTGAATGCGCAAAATAGCCTCCCCAACCAGAGGCGCCACCGACAAGATGGTCGTATTGGGCAGGGTCTTGCTTTCATCCATAGGTATGGTATTGGTAATGATAATTTCCTTGATCGGGGCCTTGGCCAGCCGTTCTATGGCTGGTCCGGAAAAGACCGGGTGGGTGCAGGCGGCAAAAACTTCCCGCGCTCCCTTTTCCATCATAACCTGGGCCGCGGAACAGATTGTCCCCGCCGTATCTATAATATCATCTATGATCACTACTGATTTGCCGCAGACATCACCGATGACATTCATTATCTCTGAAACATTGGGCTCCGGCCTTCTTTTATCTACAATGGCCAGGGGTGCATCCAGCTTGGCGGCCAAATCCCGGGCCCGAGTAACCCCTCCGACATCCGGGGATAACACCACCGTGTTCTCCCTCTGCAGCCGGCCTTTTAGGTATTCCGCAATGGTCGGCACCCCGGGCAGATGGTCTACCGGGATGTCAAAAAAGCCCTGTATCTGGTTGGCATGCAGGTCAACCGCTACGACCCGATGGGCTCCCGCTTCCACGATCAGGTTGGAGACCAGTTTGGCGGTAATGGGATCACGGGCCCGGCTCTTGCGATCCTGGCGGGCATAGCCGTAGTATGGTATGACCGCGTTTATGCGTGACGCCGACGCCCTGCGGAAGGCATCGATCATGATCAGCAGTTCCATCATATGCTCGTTGACCGGGGTGCAAGTAGGCTGGACCACGAACACATCCACGCCGCGCACCGTTTCATTGATGGCGCAGCTAATTTCTCCGTCAGAAAAATGGGAGACTACGGCATCGCCGATGGGTATCCCCAGATAGGCAGCAATCTCATTGGCCAGCTGAGGGTTGGCGTTGCCGGTAAACAGTTTCATCCTCCACCTGGATGCTTTCATCATCCCCAATACCTCCTAAGAATCTACATGCTTTTTCTTGCTGGTTCGTTTGGCTAAAAACTTGGTGGCCGCCCGCTCAACGGCCAGGACATCGGCCGGAATATCACGGGAGATAGAAGACCCGGCTCCGGTCGACGCGTTCTTGCCCACTCTGATCGGGGCTATCAGATTGGTATTGCTGCCTATAAAAACACCGTCTTCTAAAATGGTGGGATATTTATTCACACCGTCATAGTTGCAGGTAATGGTGCCGGCACCGACGTTAACTCCCTTGCCGATCTGGGCGTCCCCGACATAACTCAAATGAGGAACCTTGCTGCCGTCGTCGATAACCGACTTCTTTATTTCTACGAAATCGCCTACCTTCACATTGTCGTGCAGCACGGTTTCTGGCCTGAGATAAGCGAAAGGCCCGATCGTACAGGAATTTCCGATCCAGGCCTGGTTTATTCGAGATGATTCTATGGTTACCCGGTCGCCTACGGTTGAATTACTTATTCGCGTAGCAGGACCGATTTCACAAAAGCTGCCGATTGAGCACCGGCCCTCGATGATGGTGAAAGGAAGTATTACTGTATCTGGTTCTATCTTTACATCAGCATCGATGAAGGTTGAGACCGGGTCGACTATGGCTACTCCCTGGAGCATTAGCTCCTGGTTGATTCTCCGGCGCATGATCCCTTCCACCTGAGCCAGCTGGATGCGATCGTTTACTCCGTAGATCTCCTCCTCAACCTCGCTCAGACAGATCTCTACTTTATTATTACCTGCCTTGATCAATTCCAGAGCTTCCGTCAGGTAGTATTCACCCTGGGCATTACGGGTGCCGATTCCGGACAGGGCTTTAAAAACCAACTCCCGATCAAAACAGTAAATTCCCGAGTTAATTTCATCAATGGCCTTCTCCGCAAGAGAGGCGTCTTTCTCTTCTACTATGCGCTCAAATTCTCCCTGGGTCCCACGCAGCACCCGGCCATAACCTTTAGGATCCTTTACCCGGGTAGTCAATACCGTTGCCTGGGCCTTGCTATGTTCATGCATGACCATCAGTCCGGCCAGAGTTTGGGGCCTTAATAAAGGGGTATCCCCGGCCAAAACCAGCAGACTTTTTCCGCGGGCCGCATCCCGGGCCTGCATCAAGGCATGCCCGGTGCCCAGTTGTTCTTCCTGCACCACGAAAGTAACATTTTCCCCGGCCAGAATCTCTTCCACATACTCCCGGCCGTGTCCCACTACGACAATTATTTGGTCAATTCCAGCATCGCGGACGGTTTTAACCAGGTGGGCGATCATGGCCCGACCCGCTACCCGGTGGGCGACCTTGGGCAGACTGGAACGCATCCTAACGCCTTTTCCCGCTGCCAGAATCACTGCTGAGATATCCAACTCCAACTCCACCCCATAACAATAATTTATTTGGCCCTTGCTATGACAAGAAATCGTCATAATCGTATTATACCTTAGTAGTCTGTAACACCTAAAATTTTAGTTTCTCGCCGGCTAAATTCCCGCAGGGCTGCGTTGTCGTCAATCGCAATACGTCTAGTATTCCTCATTCCTCTGCCGCCCATGGACGGGCCAATGCGGTGGTGCCAGGACGGCAAGGAGCCGCCGCCTTCCCCTGCGAAAATTTTTCTCGGCGAATAAACTAAATTTTTAGATGTTATAGACTACTAGGTTTAGCTAAACGAAATTTTTCAGGAAATTAAAACTTTCTACAGTAAAGGCCCATTTTCCTGTTAGCCTGGATGAAAAATAAGCTCTTGGACTATTTTATGAACATATTCTCCATGTAGTTCAAGGTAGATTTATTTATCATCAAGGATAAACAGCTTCCTTATAATATAGGTTTGAATCATAAAAACCCGTTGAGGCCAAGGTTGAACCAAAACGGGTTTTTAACTATCACACTTTTATTGGCTATGGGCCTGCAATGGAACAAGCTTAAAAAACCACTTCTCCCAGGTATTTCTGGGCCAGCTCAAGGTCGCTGGGCTTATCTACATCCACGCCCACCTCAGCGTAGCTTGATACAATGGCCTTGCCTTTTATGCCTATTACCTCTTGAAACCGCTTTTCGGTCTGTTTCAAGGTTAAAATACCAAAAATGTACCGTACTACGGTGGTAAATCCAAAGA
>Ga0228535_1000848_pt1 | contig 67079 bp, 58 predicted proteins | sample SJ1metagenome_FD_168457 | JGI IMG/M metagenome (GOLD analysis project Ga0228535, IMG submission 168457) | Enriched culture of PCE-dechlorinating microbial communities from Ithaca, New York, USA - SJ1 | ecosystem: Engineered > Modeled > Simulated communities (microbial... > Unclassified | place...
TATGTCAGAACCGATACTGCACCACAGTGCATTCGTCGGGTCTCCATTAAAACGGCCTCTTACGTTGCTCGCTGAAGGTTATATACTTTCGTATCGCCCTTCCCGAACAATCATTCCCCGGCCGCCGACTCCTGATGTTTCAGGAAGCGTGTGGGATAACAAAGTTGTAATCATGAGTATTTGTAGTTGTCGAAATGATTCTGATGATGATAACAGGCCGTCAGAAACTAATACAACCGTATAACAATACTAAACATTCTCAAAAAAGACCTACAAAGAAGGTATGGCGTTGTGTTGATGCGAGGAGTAGCAGACATGAATACTAACATATCAGCTTGGTGTAGATTACACCATACCTCTCTTTGTGGTATTACATACTCCTTTTGTATCAGTGAACGTATAAGGTTTCTTATTCGTAATTGAAAATTAATAGACAGATTTTGGAGAAATAAAGCATCGGAGTGATATTTAAACATTTTTGCTTTAAACAAAACCCTGTATTCATGCAGAACAAAAAATCAGAAATGAAAATAATCTACAAATTCTTATTTTTCTTTTAAACCGGCTGCATTTCTATGATAATTCCCAAGCTCACTCTTTAGCAGCATTCGTCCTGAAAAAACCGGTCCGTCTTTACAAACGCATACACCATCCGGGTCGATACAACATGACCCACATAATCCAACCCCGCATTTCATATACCGATGCATGCTGAACTGTGATTTTCCAATGGCATTCCGGTTATCAAGAACAGACAACACAGAACGCATCATCGGATCAGGACCACAGACTACAATGGCCTCATATTCATCAAGATCGATTTCATCAAGCAAACCAGCAACATACCCATGAAAACCGGCAGATCCATCATCGGTCGCAACACGGACATCACACGCAGATGAAAGAATACTCAGGAAGATCAGTTCATCAGCTGTTCTGGCACCAAGAAGGAAGGTAACATCAGGATACTCAAGCCCTATCCGGAGAAGGGGAGCTGTCCCAACTCCCCCTGCAATGGCAAGAATTCTTCCCTGAAGGGCAAACCCATTCCCAAATGGCCCCCGTATGCCGATTTTGTCTCCAGGTTTCATGGATACTAACGCTGATGTTGCCTCACCTACGCGCTGAACGGTAACTGCATTGGGGTATGACAAAGCCATTGGAATCTCATCGGTGCCCACAACCCAGACCATGACAAACTGGCCGGGATTAGCAGAGAAAATATGATCGAAAAAGATAGTACTGACTCCAGGACTCTCCTGTACCACACGGGTGATCGTCACCGGGACCGGAAGACCATCACTCATGGGCGCACCCCACAATTTCACTTGAAGAAATACCGTCAGGAGCATATAATTCCTCGCAGATATGCCTGAAAATTTCAGGATCCTGAACAACAGCACTTCCTATCTCAACACCTTCTGCACCGGCCATCATCATCTCAATGACATCCTCAGCGCAGGAAACACCACCACACCCGATAATCGGAATAGAACAGGCCTCATAGAGCTCATACACACAACGGACAGCAATGGGAAAAACCGCTTTTCCGGAGAGGCCCCCATATTTATTCCCAAGAACCGGTCTTTTAAGACCTGTGGAGATCCGCATAGCGCGAACGGTATTGATGGCAACAATTGCATCAGCTCCCCCTTCTTCTGCCGCCCTGCCAATAGCAGTAATATCAGTTACATTTGGTGTTAATTTGACCCAGACTGGTTTTTTCCACACCTTTACTGCTTCAGTGCAGGCTTTCACCACATCTGGATTAGTCCCAATCTGTGCACCAAATCCGGCAGCATGCGGGCAACTCACATTCAGTTCAAACGCCTGAGCCTTCTCTGCAAACCAACCGGCCACCTCATGAAATTCCTCAGGATTACCTCCAAATATACTCACAATGACAGGATCACCATCAAATGAAGACAGTTCCTGTATGAATTCTCTGGAGGGATTTGGAAGACCCATTGCATTCATAATCCCGTCTTCCAGAACGACAACACATGGCCCCGCATGCCCATACCGCGGCTCCGGACCAATTGATTTCGTCACAACTGCTCCTGCCCCCTGGCGTAATATCCTGCGAAGAGAGGAAGCACAGGTCCCTAGTACGCCAGCTGCGAGAACCAGGTGATTTCTGACAGGCACACCTGCGAGCTTTACAGGTTCCTGACTCAGCCTAATCATGATGAGAGAGATGGGGATGATGGTAATTATCTATTCTTCGTTCCTACGAGTATGGGATGACCAGCCTTGCAGTATTCGGTACCGGGCGCATTGGAGGCGGAGTTGCTGCCCGAGCCGTATCCAGTGGCCTTATTAATCATCTTGTTTTGTATGATTGTAATCAGGCACTCCTCGAGGCGCAACGACTTGACATCGAACATATGCGATGTCCGGTGACGACATCGATTCGCCCGGAAGACATTGTCGCATGTGATATCATTCTCTATGCTGCCGGCCTTCCAAGAAACCAGAATATCAAAACAAGAGCTGCATTGCTGGATTGTAATGTACCGGTTGCATCAGAACTAGCAACACTCATTCCTGACTATAAAGGGATAATAATCGTCGTAACCAACCCGGCAGACATTCTGACATATTATCTCTGGAAGTCCCTTGGGATTTTGAAAAACCGCATCATAGGATTTGGAGGCCAGTTGGACAGCGCACGATTCCAATATGAGCTTTCACTTCGATCCATCAGAGATGACGGGATAATCCTTGGTGAACATGGTGAACATCAGGTTCCAATATTCAGTAAAACCGGACTTGATGTAGAGATTCCCATAAGAGATGACATTTTAGTAACGCTTCGGAATGCAAGTATGGAGATCATAAAAGGAAAGGGCGCGACTGAATATGCCCCGGTATATCACATATGGCATCTTATTGAATCAATAATTACAGATGCAAAAACTAACCTTATATGCTCTGCCATTCTTGAGGGAGAATATGATGTTACCGGTTGTTCTCTGGGGGTTCCCGTAATAATCGGAAGAGAGGGTATTCTTTCAATAGAAGAGTGGGATCTCGATCTTTGGGAAAAAGAACATTTTCAGGATGCAGCTACTTTTGTATCAGATCTTTGCAGGAGGATAGCAATTGACTCCTGATTCTCAGCACATGATATCTCCGGGTGAACAACAATCGCCGGCAGAAAAAGATCAGAATAAGAGGATATTACTCAGTATATGCCAGGTTGAATACTCAACCGCAGCAGACGGACCCATCATACATATATTCGGTCGTACTGAAACAGGGGATTTCAAGGAGATACAGGTTACCGGATTTTTTCCATATTTATACATCCTCGCATCGCAAGTTACTAGAAATCATCCTGACCAGGTTATCAAGATTGATCCTACCCCATACACATCAATCCATGGTGAAGAACTGCGCAGACTTTACACCCGAAGACCCACCGATGTCAGAGAGGTAAGAGGGAATTACACCCATTTTGAAGCAGACATCCCTTTTGCTACCCGTTATCTTATTGATGCAGGAATTACCGGAGGAATATCCGTCCCGGCCGGTGCATCCATCGTCCCATATACCGATGTAAAACCGGCGGAAGTCCATGCACCAACCAGATACTGCCTTCTTGATATCGAATGTGAAGACGATAAAGGAGGTCTTCCAAACCCTGATCGTGATCGCATCATATGCATTACTGCCTGGGACTCATTTTCCGATCACTACACAACATTTCTTCTCCAGAATTCTGAAAGATCAATCAATGAAGAGAATCTCTGCAGAAACACGCTACATAACGGATGCTTTCGTGGTGATATTCATACCATCAGAGTTTTTGATGATGAAAAGTCGCTTCTCACAGGTTTTTCCTCATACATCAGAGAAAACAACCCGGATATCCTTTCCGGCTGGAACTTTACCGATTTTGATCTCCCTTTTATCTTTGGCAGAATCCGTGCTCTGAATCTCCCCCCTGACAGCATGGCCCGGTTACCTGGCATGAGTGAGCGTTCAGGAGTCAGAGGGAGAGTAGATTTTGACCTGCTTGCCGGATATAAGAAGATGCAGTCATCAAAACTGGACTCATATCGTCTGGATGCTGTCGGAGAGCGTGAAGTTGGTGATGTCAAAGCATTCCATTACCAGCCAGGCATGACAGCCCGGATGTGGAATGAGGCTCCACATGAACTGGTCGAATACAACTTCAAAGATGTAGAGCTCTGTGTTAAAATTAACCAGAAGAATAACATTATTGAGTTTTACCAGGAGATTGCACGATATGTCGGATGTCCTCTTGACCGGACATTAAACTCCTCAAATGTCATAGACATCTATATTCTCCGTAAAGCACATGGAAAATTCATCCTGCCATCAAAAGGCTATAGCCCGGGAGATGAATTCGAAGGTGCTACGGTTTTTGAACCAAGTTCAGGTATACGGGAGAACGTGGTGGTCCTTGATCTGAAATCCCTGTATCCGATGGCGATGATGACCATCAATGCCTCGCCTGAGACAAAAGACCCGAATGGTGATCTCATCGCACCAAACGGAATTAAATTTCGTTCAAAACCTGATGGCCTTACCCGGAGTATCATCAGTGAGCTTTTGCAGGAACGGGATCTAAAGAAGAACAAAAGGAATGAATACCCCTTTGGCTCACAGGAATACCAGCTCTATGACATGCAGCAGAATGTTATCAAGGTCATCATGAATACGTATTATGGAGTGAGCGGGTATTCACGATTCAGGCTCTATGATCGGGAGATTGGATCTGCAGTTACTTCAGTGGGCAGGGCGATCATCGAACATACCCGGAACACTATCGAAAATATGGGATATAGTGTCATATATGGCGATACCGACTCCTGCATGATCCAAATACCGGCAACATCTCTTGAAGAGACGATCACCAAAGCCAGGGAGATTGAAGCGGTGTTAAATGAGAGTTACAATACCTTTGCCCGGGAAGTTCTGCATGCAGAAAAACATTATTTCTCAATAAAATTTGAAAAAGTCTATCGCAGGTTCTTCCAGGGAGGAAAGAAGAAGCGATATGCAGGCAATCTCATCTGGAAAGAAGGAAAGTCTGTTGATGAGACAGATATGGTCGGATTTGAAGCGAAACGATCAGATTCCCCGCTCCTTACCAGAAAAGTCATGAAAGAGGTCATGAACAAGATATTGCAAGGTGCAGACTTACCAGAGATTAAAAAATACCTTGGAGATATCATCAAAACATACCGTTCCGGAGGATATTCACTTGATGAGATCGGAATTCCCGGAGGTCTTGGCAAAGAACTGAAAGACTACGGGACGGACGATGCGCATGTCCGGGGGGCTACATATTCGAATACTTACCTGGGAACCAACTTTGGCAAGGGGAGCAAACCAAAGAGGATTTATATTAAATCCGTGAACGGTGGCTATCCAAAGACTGATGTCCTCTGTTTTGAATATGGCGATCAGGTTCCTGATGCTTTTGTCCCAGACCTTGAACTGATGCTGGAAAAGACCATCAAGTCACCAATATCCCGGATTCTCGAACCAATAGGATGGAGCTGGTCAGACGTGGATCCAACCCGGACCACCCTTTCTGATTTTTTTTAGGAGGACTATGCAGTATTACCAGGATGGAGAGGAGATCCGGTTTAACATTCCCCGTATTGTTATCGCAGGAATCCAGAGCGGTTGTGGAAAGACGACAATCACCCGTGGCCTGATGGCAGCATTGAAAAAACGCGGACTTGTTGTACAACCGTATAAAATCGGACCTGACTTTATCGATCCCAGTCATCATACCCGAATCTGTGACAGAGTTTCGAGAAATCTCGATGTCGTAATGGCCGGGGAGGACGGAGTGATTGAATCTTTCTACTCAGGATGTGCTGGTGCAGATATCGCAGTCATAGAAGGGGTCATGGGGATGTATGACGGACTAGACTCTACATTCGGAAGTACTGCGCATATAGCAAAGCTCCTCAAAGCCCCCCTCCTCCTGGTAATCCCGGTGGATGGTATGGCACATAGTGTTCATGCCATTGCATCCGGCTTTCAGAAGTATGAACCGGATTCAACACTCGCAGGGGTCATTCTCAACAAGGTCGGTAGTCCACGTCATGCCGAACTGCTCAAAGCCGGAGCGAAGATTTCACAATTTGGGTTTGTCCCCAAGGATCCTTCATTCCATACCCGGAGCCGTCACCTGGGTCTTGTTATGGGTGATGAAACCACGACAGAAGAACCAGTATCCATCATTGAGGATTCCTGCAATATTCCTGAGATCATCGCACTTGCATCCTCTGCTCCCCCACTTACCACTCAAGCGAAAGAACTGGATATAACGTCCGGCCAGGTAATAATCGGAGTTGCCCGGGATCCTGCATTTTGTTTCTACTATCAGCATAACCTCGAAATGCTGGAATGTTCAGGTGCAAGACTCACATATTTCAGCCCGATGCAAGAACATCTGCCTGATGTGGATGCTCTCTATTTAGGTGGAGGATACCCGGAACTTCATGCAGATCAGCTTGAAACCGGTCCGGCTCGTGAGGAAATTCGTGTTGCCTGTGACAACGGACTTCCGGTCTATGGAGAGTGTGGGGGGCTCTTGTACCTCACTGAAGGACTTGACGGAGAGCGAACATATCGCTGGGCCGGAGTGCTTCCAGCCCAGGCGGAGATGGCACAGCGATTTCAGGCATTAGGGTATAGCGAAGGAAAAACGACAGGTGGCACATCACTCACGCCAGAGGGAATTGAGATACGAGGACATGAGTTTCATTACTCATTTGTCACCCCGGATAGAGATGCACAATATGCTATCAGTCTGACCAGGGGGAAAGGAATCCAGAATGGACACGATGGGATGTATGTGCATGAAACTGTCGGTTGTTATACCCACAGCTGGTTCTCAAAACGGTTTTCAGATGCGATAGTAAAGGCAGCTATGGCCTGGAGAAAAAGTTAGAGATCAACTCTGCATTACCTGTCTGAACCGTTGCCCGAATGAAGGGAAGAAATCCTTTTTTCTGGACATAACCCCTTCAAGAATCACCGGCTGATTATGATATCCGAGTTTTGTTAAGAGACCATAATCACCTGCAGCAAAGAGGAAACTTCTCTGACCGATGACATCCGTAACCAGGACAATGCTGATATCATACCCGTGGCTGGTCTGGTACTGAGTAAGAGCATTCTGAATATTTTTTGCGTTCGAATCAGCAAATTCACGAGATCCCGTCATAATCTGTGCAATCGATACAGTCCGATCCTGAAGAGTGAAATCTTTGATATCTCGGACAATCAGATCTTCAATTGGAAATCCATCAAGGTTCATTCCCTTATTGATGAGCTCAGTCCCAAATTCTTCAGGGTCAATATGAGCAATCTCTGAGAGATACGCAACTGCTTCCCGGTCACGGTCGGTCGTTGTGGACATCTTCAAAACAAGAGTGTCTGAGAGGATACCGGCAAGGAGCATGGTTGCAATGGCTTTGTCCGGGACTACCTGTTCTTCCCGGTACCTCATGGCGATTATCGTTGAGGTCGACCCCACCGGTTCATTCCTGAACCTGATGGGCTGAAGGGTTGCAATCGTTCCAAGCCGGTGATGATCAATTATCTCAATGATCTCTGCAGTCTCTATACCTTCAACCGCCTGAGTATACTCATTGTGATCAACCAGGATAACCGATTTATGAACGTCTTCAAGAAAAGAATTCCTGGAGAGCATACCAATGAAATGTCCATCTTCATCAGTAACGCAGGCAGTACGATATGGTGAGTTCGAGACTATCTGAGCAGCGGTTGAGAGGAGATCATCTTTGTGAAGAGTTTCTGCATCAGTTGCCATGATGGTCTCAACCGGTCCGGAGAGATGGAGCAATCTTCCCACACTGAACGCATCCAGAGATGTTTTCAGAAGAGATACTCCCATTTTTTTTGCGCTCTCCCTGACGCGTTCTCCCAGGTGTGCACCTTCTGCAATGATGAGTGCACAAATCCCCTCTGCTACAAGCGCAATCTGGGAAGGTTCATTATCACCAATGATGGCAACATCATGAGGGCCTAGTCTGGCAAGAGAGATATGAAGCGCATCTATAACAATTGAGGCATTTCCATGTATCTCGTCATGTGCTGCATGAACTATCTCGGCCTTGAGGATTCTTGCAAGTGCTTCAAGGGTAATGGGCCCGACTTTTAGTGGAAGGCTTGCATGAGGACTGACATATGCTCGCGCCAGACCGTGTTCACTTACCAGACCTAAAAACCGGTTTTCATCATCAACTATCGGAATGTTCCTGATATCATAATCATCCATGAGCAATGCAACATCGATTGCCGGAATATTCATGGGTGCTTTTTGTGTATACAAAAACGGAATATCTCCGACTGATGGTTCAACATTTTCAATAAGAACCGGGGGCTCAACTCCTGCAATATCGAGAGCGTATTGAGTTTCAGCATTCAGGTCACCGCATCGTGCAGCTACATACGTGCCTGAATGAATCTGATTGAGCAATGACGCATACGCAACAGAACTGGCAATGCTGTCCGTATCCGGTTGCCGATGGCCGATAATATACGTAGGGCTCATAAAATATATGTAGAGAGATGCGTGCTAACGTTAGATATCAATTACCGATCCTTTAAATTGCCCTGAATGAATATTCCTTACAAGGCATAATCATGAACCTGAATGAAGAGATTGATATTACCAGGGCCACAGGAGTCATTCAGAAACTTATCGGATATATCGGTGCCATAGCCCTTTTGATTGGTGGGATTACGATGTATGTTGATCTTCCCATTATCGGGAGAGTGACATGCCTCTATTGCCCGACACCATCAGGCTATCTGTATATCGTTCTTGCGATTATAGCAGGCTTTCTGATATATGCCGAAAAAATAAAATTCTTATACCTGACCGGCGGGCTTGCTTTTCTTCTTTTAGCATATGATGCATATTCTGCAACAACAATTGGATATGCCGTTCAGATGCTTCTCTCCGGAGGTCTTGCACCATCAATGGGAGGACAGATGGACCCGGTTATGTCCCAGATGATGCAGAATACCGAACTCTCTATTCCTATTGCCTGGATTCTCATCGGCCTTGGAGCACTGCTCATGGTCATGTCTCCCCAGATTGAGGCAAAAAAGGATGAAAAAACGTCCATAAATCCACGAGAAGCACATCTTCAGGAAAGAATACAGGAGCTAGATAAAATAGTGAAGATGTATAAAGACGGAGATATTTCAAAGCAGGAGTTTAGTCACCTGAAAGAAGAGATATTGGGAACTACAAAAGAGAAATGACATCCTGCACCAAATTTTCTTTTTTTTTAGTAACCTTACGATACTTCTTCACCTGAATTTAACCTGGATTTATATATGGTTGCTCTTTCCATCAGAAAGACAGGTAAGCCATTTGAGTGATCGAATGGTAACATATATGCGATCACACTCAAGCATTTCAGGTCATTCTCTCATTGAACGGTATACTAAAATTTCTCCTAATTTACTCGAATCATGAAAAATATCATCATCAAAGGTGCCAGGGAACATAACCTGAAGAACATCTCTGTCACTATTCCCCGTGACCAGTTTATCGTAATCACCGGATTATCCGGTTCAGGAAAATCAACCCTCGCATTTGACACCCTCTATGCTGAAGGACAACGGCGGTATGTTGAATCACTCTCCTCATATGCCCGCCAGTTCCTGGGCCTCATGAATAAGCCGGATGTGGATGCAATTGAAGGATTGTCACCGGCCATATCAATTGAACAGAAATCAACCTCGAAGAATCCCCGGTCAACGGTCGGAACGGTGACCGAGATCTATGACTATCTGCGGTTACTCTACGCACGGATTGGTATCCCCTACTGTCCTGAACATAACCTTCCCATCATGGGACAGTCACCTGAGCGTATAGCCGAACGTATTGAAGAGGAATGCACCGGGCAGATAACCATCCTTGCACCCCTTATCAGGAAAAAAAAGGGGACATACCAGCAGCTCTTCAAGGATCTGAACAAGGAAGGATTTGCACGGGTCAGGGTGAATGGAGAGATATACCGGACGGATGATGAGATCACCCTGGAGCGGTACAAGATGCATGACATCGATCTCGTTATCGACCGGCTCGATGTATCAGATCACTCACGGCTTGTTGAGGCATGTGAACAGGCATCTGCCAGATCCGAGGGACTTATCATCATCACCTGTGAAGACGGGGAAGATCGGACGTATTCATCTAAAATGGCCTGTCCGATCTGTGGCATCACCTTTGAAGAACTCCAGCCACGAATGTTCTCCTTTAACAGCCCATTTGGTGCCTGTCCGGACTGTAAGGGGCTTGGGATCAGAATGGACTTTGATCCTGATCTCATTATCCCTGAAAAAGAAAAATCCATAGCCGAAGGTGCAATCGCAACCTACCGGAATTTCCTTGATGGATACCGGTCCCAATTTGTCGGAGCCGTTGCAAAACATTTTGGCTTTACGGTCAATACCCCGATTAAAGATCTGAACGAAAAACAATACAATGCTCTGATGTACGGTTCCAATGAAAAGATCTCGTTTCATATGAGTTACAAACAGGGTGAAGGAGAGTGGTCGCATAAGGGAACCTGGGAAGGGCTGCTCCCCCAGGCAGAACGTCTGTACAGTCAGACCAATTCAGAATACCGGAAACGTGAACTTGAAAAGTTCATGAAAATTACTCCCTGTCAGACGTGCAAGGGAAAAAGACTGAAGGATAAAATTCTCGCGGTCAGAATAAAAGACAAATCCATCATCGACCTGACCGATCTCTCTATTACTGCAAGTATTGCATTCTTCAACAACCTGGAACTGTCAGAGAAAGAGACAGAAATTGCCAGGCAGATACTGAAAGAGATACTTTCCAGACTTACCTTCCTCGAACGGGTTGGTCTTGGATACCTGACTCTTTCACGAAGTGCAGGCACACTCTCTGGTGGTGAAGCACAGCGGATACGTCTTGCTACCCAGATAGGTGCCAACCTCATGGGGGTGCTCTATGTGCTTGATGAACCATCCATCGGACTGCATCAACGGGATAATAACCGGCTCATCGACACCCTCAGGCAACTCCGCGATCTTGGAAACACTCTGATTGTAGTCGAACATGATGAAGATACCATACGGGCGGCAGACTGGGTTATCGATATGGGGCCCGGTGCCGGCCTTAATGGTGGTGAGATCATCGCCGAAGGGACACCCCACGAGATCGAACAGAATGAGCGGTCACTTACCGGTGCGTACCTCTCCGGACGGATGCAGATCGAAATCCCGGAGAAGAGGAGGATTCATGATCGGTATATATCCATCACCGGGTGTCAGGAAAATAACCTGAAGAACATCACCGCCCGAATACCAATGGGTACCTTAACCCTCATCACCGGTGTATCCGGATCAGGGAAATCATCTCTCATTTATGACACGCTCTATCCGGCCCTGCAAAAGATGGTGTATCATTCCAGAGTTGAAGCAGGAAAACATACATCTGTCACCTATGATGAACCCATCGACAAGGTTATTGTCATCGACCAGTCACCCATCGGGAGAACTCCCCGGTCAAACCCGGCCACCTATACGAAGGTCTTCGATGAGATTCGGAATATCTTTGCAGAGACAAAAGAAGCAAAGATGAGGGGATACAAATCCGGACGATTCTCATTTAATGTCAAGGGAGGCAGGTGTGAGGCATGTCAGGGAGACGGCCTCATAAAAATTGAGATGAACTTTCTTCCTGATGTCTATATAGAATGTGAAGAGTGTAAAGGGACCAGGTATAACCGGGAGACCCTTGAGGTCAAATATAAAGACAAATCCATTGCCGACGTCCTGGCGATGAGTGTGGATGAGGCAATCGAACTCTTCTCAGCCATCCCGAAGATCAGAAATAAATTGCAGACTCTTATTGACGTAGGACTGGGATACATCAAGCTTGGACAGAGTGCTACAACCCTCTCCGGTGGTGAGGCGCAGCGTATCAAACTTACCAGGGAGCTTTCAAAACGGGCAACCGGGCAGACGGTCTATCTTCTTGACGAACCGACAACCGGCCTGCATTTCCATGATGTCAGAAAACTCATCCAGGTCTTTTCAGAACTGGTTGCAAAAGGAAACACGGTAATTGTAATCGAACATAACCTCGATGTTATCAAATCTGCAGATTATATCATCGATCTTGGTCCTGAAGGGGGAGATGCCGGTGGAGAGATCATCGCAACCGGGACACCTGAAGAGGTAGCAGGCAACCCAGCCAGTTATACCGGCATGTTCCTTGCCAAACTCCTCCCTTCATCACCTCCAGATAAGAAGAAACGAACCCCACGTAAAAAACCTGAGCAGACAAGTGGATGATATGGTGAGTATTGATCTTACCACCATCCCTGAAGAACCGGGATGTTACCAATTTAAAGATGAGACAGGGACTATCCTGTACGTCGGGAAAGCGAAGAACCTGAAGAAACGGGTATCAAGTTATTTTCAGAAAAAAAGTATTACGCCCCGTATTGATATTCTCGTCTCTCTCATCAGGGACATCGATGTTATCGTCACCTCATCTGAAGTCGAAGCACTCATTCTTGAAAACAATCTGATAAAAAAATACCAGCCGAAATACAACATCGACCTGAAAGATGCAAAAAGTTACGCATTTATCCAGATATCAAATGATCCTTTTCCCCGAATCGGTATTGCCAGGGACAGAACAGTTAAGAAAACCGGGACGTTATACGGACCATTTGTCTCTGCCGCAGAACGCGATCAGATTCTGAAATTTGTCAAGCAGACATTTCACCTCCGGACCTGTAAAAAGATGACAAAGCGGGCATGTCTCCGTTCTCACCTTGGAACCTGTGCTGCCCCATGTACCGGAAAAATATCAGAACCTGAATATCAATACCTGGTGAAGAGTGCAGATTATCTCCTGAAAGGAAAGAACCAGGATCTCATCTCTGATCTCCGGAAAGAAATGGAAACTTTTGCAGCTGCAGAAGAGTATGAAAAAGCGCTTGTTATCAGAGACCGGATTGCTGCGATTGAGAATCTTTCAGAAAGACAGTATGTTCAACGGCAGAAAAAATCTGATGAACATATCATCAATTACCTCGTATCCGGAGATACCGTATACCTCATCCTCTTTCATGTTGAACGCGGATCACTGACCTGTAAAGAAGAGTTTGTTTTCCCGGAAACAGAAGATTTCCTTGATGAATTTATTCTCCAGTATTACTCATCAACAAAACCACCCAACGAACTGATACTCCCCTCACTTCCCGGATCAGGGATGGAGGAATATCTGACACACATCAGGGGAAGCCATGTTACTCTTACTATCCCGAAACAGGGGGAAAAAAAACATCTTCTGGATCTTGCCTATAAAAACCTGGAAGTTTCCTTCTTCACCGGGAAGATGAGACTTGCAGAACTGGGCGAAGCGTTGCACATGGATACAGCTCCGGAGGTCATTGAATGTTTTGACATCTCCCATCTCCGGGGTACCGGAACGGTTGCATCCATGGTCTCATTCAGGGATGGAAAACCGGATAAAAGAAATTATCGACGATATAAAATAAATAGTGCTGGTCCTTCTGATGATTATGCTGCCATGGCTGAAGTGGTGAAGCGGCGATACTCCCGGCTCCTTCGTGAGAAGAGCCCGATGCCTGATCTCATTGTTGTAGACGGGGGACCGGGACAATTAAAATCTGCACATGCCATCCTTGAAGAACTCTCCCTTCCCATACCCATCATATCCATAGCTAAACGTGAAGAGGAGATCTATATTCCAGGAAGAAATACTCCCCTTTCGATACAAAAGAAAAGCCCTGCATCACTCCTCATCCAGGAGATCAGGGATGAGGCACACCGGTTTGCGATTACCTACCAGAAAAAACTCAGACAAAAGAGTATAAAGGAATGACAGAATTTCAACTGGTTTCAAATTTTAAACCTACCGGTTCCCAACCGGATGCCATCAGACATCTGGTAGAAGGTTTTAAATCTGGATCCTCATTTCAGACCTTACTTGGAGTAACCGGGTCTGGGAAGACATTCACGATGGCAAATGTCATCGAACAACTCCAAATCCCTACCCTTGTCATCGCTCATAATAAAACACTGGCAGCCCAGTTGTACCACGAATTTCGGGATTTTTTTCCGAATAACCGTGTAGAATATTTTGTTTCCTACTATGATTATTACCAGCCTGAGTCATACATACCCAAGAAAGACCAATATATTGAGAAGGATGCCCAGATAAATCCAAAGATAGAGATGATGCGGCTCTCAGCGACTGCATCTCTTCTGAGCCGGAATGATGTGATTGTTATCGCATCAGTATCCTGTATCTACGGTCTTGGGCGGCCTGATACCTATAAACGAATGGGTTTTGATCTTGGTGTAGGCCAGAAAATAAGCAGGCGGGAGATTATCAGCCGCCTCGTTGACAATCTGTACGAACGAAATGAGATAGAGATCATCCCGGGAAGGTTCAGAGTAAAAGGGGACATTATCGACCTTGTCCCCAGTTATTACAATAACATCATCAGGATTGAACTCTTTGGAGACGAAGTAGAACGAATCACCGAAATAAACAGAACCACCGGAAACCCGGTCGAGCGATTGAGACATATCTATGTCTATCCTGCCAGTCACTATGTCATTGATGAAGCGCAAAAGGAGAAGGCACTTCTTGAGATAGAAAAGGAATTGAATGAGAGACTTCCCCATCTGGGGATGCTTGAATCACACCGGCTCCGTCAGCGGACCATGTATGATATCGAGATGATCCGTGAGACAGGATCATGCAAAGGAATTGAAAATTATTCTCGCTTCTTTGACGGGAGAAAACCCGGAGAGAAACCATATTGTCTTTTGGATTATTTCCCGGAACGGTTTTTAATATTCATTGATGAGAGTCACCAGACACTTCCCCAGGTCAGGGCCATGTTTCACGGTGATCGGTCAAGAAAGACTCCTCTTGTAGAGTATGGATTCAGGCTCCCATCTGCATTTGATAACCGGCCACTTAGGTTTTTCGAGTTTGAACAATACCTGAAGAATGTCATCTGTGTATCTGCAACGCCTGGTGATTATGAACTTGATCATTCAACACAGGTAGTCGAACAGATTATCAGGCCAACCGGACTGGTTGATCCGGTTGTAGAAGTCAGACCAATTCAGGGACAGATGGAGAATATTAAATTCGAGATCCAAAGGACTATCGAACGAGGAGATCGTATCCTGATAACAACCCTGACAAAGCGGCTTGCAGAGGAACTAACCGAATATCTCCTGTCACATGGAGTAAAGACCCGGTATCTCCATTCTGATATTGATACCCTGGAACGAACAGAGATCATACGAGAACTCAGGCTCGGCAGCTTTGATGTTCTGGTCGGAATTAATCTACTTCGTGAGGGGCTTGATATTCCAGAAGTCGGATTTATCGGAATTCTTGATGCTGACAAGGAAGGGTTTTTACGAGATGCGCGTAGTCTCATCCAGATTATCGGGCGTGCGGCACGAAACTCCGATGCTTTTGTTGTCCTGTATGCCGATACGGTTACCGGATCCATGCAAAAGGCAATAGATGAGACTGAGCGGAGACGGGCACTTCAGATTGAATATAATACATCTCATGGAATAACCCCGAAGACCATTCAAAAGCCGGTTCGTGATCAGGAGATTGATCTCGGAAAGAAGAAGAAGGTTCCAAAATCAGCCCTGCCAAATCTCATAATCAATCTGGAGTCGCAGATGAGATCTGCAGCCCAGAGACTTGATTTTGAAGAAGCAATACGACTGAGGGACCAATTAACTGCTCTTAGAAAAGAAATGGAATAGGGACGATAAAAAAATTACTGGACGGTAATAAATCCGTCTTTTGTTTTTACCGAACTTCCTTCATCACTAAAGACACTCAGGCTCACGGTGTAATTTCCAGATTCTGAGTATATATGGACCGGGTTCTGATCATATGACTTAACTGAGTCACCAAAGTCCCAGAGCCATGAGGTCGGGAATCCCAGTGAGCGATCCTCGAACTGGACCGTGAGAGGTGGTTTTCCTGAAACCGGATGAGCGATAAAGTCAGCCTCTGGTTTTTGCAATATAGTTATGGTCTCATATGCATAGTCCTTAGCGATAAACGGTTTTTCAACCTGGTGAGTTACCTGATAAACACCCGGTGCGTTGTATACATGGGTTGCATTCTTAGAAATCGCTCCTTTCGGACCATCTCCAAAGATCCATCCATACGCTACTCCATTGGTATTCAATGAGGTATCGATAAACTCGATCTCAACACCCGGTGGTACGATACCTCCTTTGGATTTTGCTGTAAATCCGGCTATCGGGTTTGTAGTGACCTCGATGTAATGCTCTTTCGTCTTATTCACTCCATCCTTGGCAGCGGCATTGTAAGCGGTCAGCGTAACGGTGTAATTGCCAACCTCTGCAAAATAATGCAAAGGTTCACGGGTAGTTGTTATCTGACCATCTCCAAAGTCCCAGAGCCAGTCTGTTGGATTATTTCTGGTAAAGTCCTTGAAGGTTACCGGATACTTTGGAGGAACCCGGATCCGGTCAGCTTCAAAGTCCGGTTCAGGTGGAATGACAAATACAGCCTCAATCGTGTGATTATCAGTGATGTTGGTAAAGCAGTACTGATCATATACTCCGACTGAACTGTTGTCAACAATCACATCATAGACAACATTTCCTTCATCAGGTGTGATGTTAAAGCACTGAGTGCTGCCACAATTGACCGTAACAATTCCATCATCACCGGCAGGATCAATCACTCCGCCTTCACTCTGATTCACCAGAATCTCATAGGTTTTTATCTGGAATTCAGCATGAATGGTATGATCCTCAGTCACATTTTCAAAGGTATAGGTAGAAATTGCACCCTGACTCTCACCATCTACCAAAACATCCTTGATGGTGTAACATCCGTTCGGAGTAATGGTGAAGGTAGCTGAATCGCCAATTGGAACCACCTGCGGAGTGGATGGATCAATAGTGCCCCCTACTCCTGCAGACGGTGTGATGGTATATGCATACTGTGTAAAGTATGCAGAGATGTTGTGGTCCTTGGTTACATTGTTAAAGCAGTACTGATAGGGACTGGTCTGGTTTCCGGTATCCTCCCCGTCTATTACTACTGATGAGATATAGTAGTTCGTATGTGCGGTGATGTTGAAGCACTGGCTATCGCCAAAGGTGACATTCACGATGCCTTCAGGCTCAATTATACCGCCCTCACCAGCGACCGCCTCGATGGTCAGGACGTCAGACTGAAAATGTGCAACAATATCGTGATCCTCTGTGACAGTTATATTGTACGGGTTCACCGCTCCTTTTGAAATTCCATTATCAGTGATATCTGATAATTGATATCCTGCAAACGGATTGGAAGTAAAAGAAAGTTCCTCTCCATATCCGGCAGTGTAATTAGACAGGGCGGGAACAATTATTCCTTTTGTCTCATCTTCAGATCGCGAGTTCACAGTGTAGTTCAATGGTTCAAAGTGTGCTGTAATGGTAGTGTTTTTGTCAATGTCACAGACCGAACCGATATAAATCTTGTCTGATTCAGACGAGAGGATCTCTTCTGCATCGGTAGAAGTAAAGTTTGCATGAGTAAACCGATACCCTGGATCTGCAACTACTTCATGCTGATGTGAACATCCAAGGTATTCTATCCAGTATGGTGTTGCCTCTGATGCTCCATCAAGAATACTACCCCCGGTTGTTGCAACCGGTGTAATAAGGACGTGGGTAGGTCTGAAGAGACCAAGCAGAGTATGGTTATGGATCATCTGTGATGCAGGGAAATCCCATTTATCATTGAATTTTTTCTCCCCATCGACCCAGAGTTCTTTAAACACATAGCCCTCATCTGCAGTGAAATTATACTGGTAACTTGGAGTTTCAAATTCATACAGAGTAATGCCCGGATAGTTTACGGATCCTCCTTTTCCTGCAGTTGCATTTACCGCAACTTTCTTCTTTTCAGATGTAACGGTAAGCGTTGCATTCTCTAACACTTTTGAATGCAGATACTCTACCTCATACTGACTGTATGGATAGGTGATCGGGTCATAGCCATCTCTTACGACCGTAAGATTTCCAACCAGCCATGCCGGCTTTTCTCCAGTCAGATTAAATGGCTGAGTATTTCCTGCTTTTACCGCAATAACACCAGAGGGAGTGATTGTACTATGAGCATCAGCTGTTGCAGTAAGATAGTATGTCATCAGCTCAAGCTGAATGATATCTCCCCATTTTGAAGGTCTGCCTTCAAACAGAGTTGTATCAACAGTAACGTTCTTTGCTGCATACAGAGGCATCTGATCAAAGGAAACATTCACGATCTGCTGTGACGGGAGGTATACCCAGCATGGAGTGGTGTTAACCAGTTCACCATCGACACGAACATTTGCTCCCCCCTCATCATCCACGTTTGTCTCAAAGTATACCTGAACAAATTCCTGGTCTGGGATTAACGTCTCCACTACGGTTTTTTTCTCGCCTACCGAGATATTGAAGAAACCAACCTCATCCTTCATGGAATACCCATCAAGGAAGTATTTATACAGATATTCACCCTCATGAAGCTCCATTTCAAATGGAGTGGTTCCCACAAGACCTGCGACAAATTTTATTGGTGGAATGGTCTCTGCCCCGACCATACTCTTGATTTGTACAGAAGCCTCATCAGCAGTCCCTTCATATGATTCAAGATATTCCTCGATCTCGGTTTCAAGACCTGCTTCCATGTCAGAGAAATTACCCCCGGCGATAATGACTCTGGCACTGTTGGGTTCACTCTTGAAGGTTACAATTCCTGAATCAGGAATAGGTACAAGCGGTACATAGATTTCCGTTACATCTCCCGCTGTAACAACAGTGGTATTAGAATAAGGATAGTACCCATCCTTTGTCACCGTATAATTATAAGTTCCAGGTGGAAGAGACTCAACCGATGCCGGTGTGGAACTGTATATCACACTGGTAACATTTGGAATAAACCGCTGAAGAACAAGATTTGCCCCTGGTGGATGGGTGTCAATATGTATTGCCCCGTATTGTGGATTGGTTTCAGTAAGTGTTACATTGAAATCCTGATAGGATCCCGGAGTAACAGTGAATGATTCATTCCACCAGGTAATATACCCATATTTCTTCAGAAACAGCCGGTAGGTCCCCGGGTCAACAAAAAACTCCCGCGGTGTAATACCAGCAGTATCGTGAACTGTCAGATTATCAGGCGATACTGAAGTATTGGTGAGATAAATCTCAGCCCCATCCGGATGAGAATCAACATAGATAACCCCCTTTGATGGAGCGGCCATAGATCCGGTCACGAGAAGCATGAATATACATGCCACTGCAATGAACGGAATTATCTGAACCTTTCCCATAATTTGATCGTCCCCTTCCCTTCCATACGTGAATGCCCTGTTTTTTTAAAACGCATTCCCCATACGGGTGCACCTCGCAACAGGAATTAATCAGGGTTATATTGTTCATCATATATATAGGTATGGAAATACGTCCTATATACATTCAATTTTTCATTCGCTTCGGGAATAAAAACTCATTTCTCAATTGAAAAAATATTACCGACGAAGTATAAAAAAACAGATTAATTAAATTATTTTTAAAAAAATAGAGTTTGGACGATTATAAAACGACGACGTATGCAACACGACGTTTCTCATTCGTTCCATTTTCATTGCGCACGGTGAGAGTGACTGTATATTGTCCGGGTTTCTCGTACCGGTGAGTTGGTGCCTGCTCAAATGAGTTCGTGCCATCTCCGAATTCCCAGAACCATTCGATAACATTTGACTGGGCCGGAGTCTTGTCTTCAAACTGAACGTCAAATGGAGCTTTGCCACTGTATTGTAATTCAGGAACTTCGAAATCAACACCCTGCGGGACGGTTTTATTAACGATGGTAATCTGTTGTGAGGTCGATGCAGTTACTGGTTGCCAGTTAGTCACAGTGAGATTTACCGTAAAAGTTCCAATATCCTGATATGTATGAGTTGTCATATTCGTCGGTGAATTTTCAAGTGTACCATCACCAAAGTTCCAATGCCATTGTACGGGACTGCCTTTTGAAGTGTCAATAAAAGTGACTGGAGTATTAACAACTGCCCATCCGGATGGAATAGAGATGAAACTGGGTATCAACCCTCTGACACTAATATAATCAGTTTTTACAGCAGTATCTTCTCCAAATGGATTTGTTACTTTTAAAGACACAGTGTATTTTCCTGGTAACTGATACTGATGAGATGGATTTGTGCCATTCGAAGTCTGACCATCACCAAAGTCCCAGAAATATGACGAAATGTCAGGTCCCTGAACATGAGAGGTAAAGTAAACATAATCCTGTGTATTAACCGTTGTTGAATCAGCAGAGAAATCTGCCACCGGTGCCCGCATCTCAGTAACATTTAGCGTATAGTTAACACTCTGAATGTCTTCATAGTACCAGTTGTAAACCGTGAGGTTCACCAGGTACTCTTTAAATTCAGGGAAAATATTGACAGGATTCTGCTGATCAGAGGTGTTCCCATCTCCAAAGTCCCAGAACCAATCAGACACATTACCCATAGAAAGATCAGTAAATTGGACACCCTCAGAAATATTCATTCTAGCAGTCCTGTTTGGCATAAAGTCAGGGTAAATTGGTTCTACAACCTCAATAGTGTTTTCTGCTGAACCTCTTGCCCCAGTTGTTGTATTCCAGACTGTAAGGTTAATTGTATAATTATTAGCCCCATAAAAGGTGTGAATAGGATTTTTCTGAGTACTTACTGGTGTATTATCACCAAAGTTCCATGACCAGTTCGTAATCCAGGCTGAAGGTTGTGATAAATCAGTGAATTGAACTGTGAACGGAGACACTCCCCTGGATTTGTTTGTACTAAAAGAAACATTAAACCCTTCAGATAGTATAATGTTCTTTGTTAGAGTATTCGTCCAGATTGGATACACTGTAGTGTTTCTTACAACCTGAGTAATTAGATATGTTCCAGGATTGTTGAAGGTATGAACAGGGTTTTTATCAGTCACTGTTGATGATCCATCACCAAAATTCCATTCATACTGGTCAGGAGAATCGGTCGTTAGATCGGTAAATTGGACTTGTAATGGGAAGGTTCCATATTTTGGTGAATAATCAAAATTTGCAATTGGTCTTTCAATTATTGTAATAATTTTTTGTGTTGAATTATATTGATTACAACTATTCCCTACGGTAAAATTAACCGTATAATTACCAGGACGATTGTAGGTTGTCTTTGCATTTGGCTGGATTGAACTGCCACCATTACCAAAGTCCCAGTGGTAATACGTTGCACCAAATACATCGGTTGAATTTGATGTGAAATTTACTGGAATTGATTCACCGGTTGTGTTTTGGTACCCCACTAGTTTATCAGATGTGAAATTTGCATATAACCCAGTTACATGAATTTGTTTTCGTTCTGATTGATTTATATCATGAGTTGTGTTGAGCGTAGTTAGAGTCACATTATACAAACCCGGCAAATTGAAAATATGAGTTGCATCACGTGTTGTAATATTTGATGACCCATCGTCAAAACTCCAATTATATCGATCCGGATTACTGTAACCTACCTGGGTCGCATTTGTGGTGAATGAATATGTTACTGGAAATACGGGCGGTAAACATGTAGTTATTGGATTTGAAGAGAAATTTGCAGATATTGGAAGATATGCATTAACATAATTTGTCCGGGTTGTCAGATTAGATGACCAATTTCCACTTACATTTAATGAAACCGGATACAGGCCAGGGGTGTAATAGGTATGAATTGGATGTTCTGTTGTACTCGTATTTCCATCACCAAAAGTCCAATTAAAGTGTAGAGTATCACGATAATCAGATGTTGAATTATTAAAGAATTGTAAACATAATGGAACCTGACCTTTTGCCTGTTCGGTAAATGAACTTATATTCGTCGTGAAAATTGTCGAAATATCATCTCTACTATCGATATAAATCGAACGCGAAATCGAACTGTTTACACGTAATCCACCATCCGGGTAAAAGGGAGAATCATATGACCTGTTCCAGACCGTATAATTAATTACTTTTGTCCCATTTGTTGAATAACACGTAGTTGCAGGATTGATTGTTTGATTCCCTAAACCGTCATTTAATTGCCATGCACGATCTGTTGGCCCCCCAGTCGAGTTATCTGTAAAGGTGACACATAGAGGTAGAACGCCTGTGGTAGATGTATTCGTGAAATTAGCTGATACAGGTAAATAGGCCGTTACAAACCCAAAGGTTTTATTGACAGGATTAAATGCCTGAGGATTTGAATTGTTATATGCATTGCATTTTAGATCATATTGTCCTACATTAGTAAAATTGCAGACAATCCAATTAATAGGTGAAGTTGTTATGACTTCCAAAAAATTAGTAGTAGCATACCTCTCTTTAATACTCCACTGATACCAATCAGCAATATGAGAAGATTCAGGTGAAATAATCGCTGTATAATTAACACTTACAGGGGGATTTGACACATCAATAAAAGATGCATTCGCTGAAACATCAAAGGTCACTATCCCTTCAACATTAACTTCTCCATCCCCAAAAACCGGGCTCACCAGGTTTACCATCAATAATGCCACAAACAGGGCAAATACATAGTATAACGGTCGTTCATGCATGACTTATAACACTCCCCACGTGGATGCCGGTCCCTTTGAGTTTTCAGATCAACACCTGACGTCATTTCAGACCTGAAACTCAGTAACCAGAACCAGCTCTTGATATATAGAAGATCATATTCTTCAGATATTATAAATATATTCATATTTTATCGGTTCATCCCTCTCCTTACCCCTTATTGATCCATACAAAACAAACCACAAACCACCTGAAGCAGGGAAGTAATTTTCAACAAAAACATTCCATATGTACCGTATGGCAGAGCCAGTACGGGTGAAAATGACAACATCCATGGGAGATATTCTCATCGAACTCTATGAAGATAAACCCATTACCGCAGGAAATTTCAAAAAACTCGTCGAAAAAGGATTTTATGATGGGATCATATTTCACCGTGTGATTGACGGATTCATGATCCAGGCAGGATGTCCAGAAGGGAAAGGAACCGGAGGCCCTGGCTACACTATCAAAGATGAGTTTGGGAAGAACAACCGGAATGATCGCGGCACCCTCTCTATGGCAAACTGTGGCCCGAACACCGGCGGCAGTCAGTTCTTCATTAATGTTGTCAACAATAACTACCTTGATCCAAAACACCCGGTATTCGGAAAGGTAATTGAAGGCATGGACATTGTTGATGCAATATCAAAAGTAAAAAGAGACAGGTTTGACAGACCAAAAGAAGATGTTGTCATCCTGAAAGCAGTTATTGTCTGAAAATCAGTCTTCAGACTCATTTTTTGAGTTTTTATATCCCTCGATATACCTGATCTCTTCAATACCCTCGATCTCATCAAAGATTGAGTTCGTTATATAGGGTTTCATATTCAGCCAGGTCCTGCTCGCATAGTAAATACCAGGGGGCAGCTTGATGAGTGCAGTTTTATCCTCAAGACTGACTTCCATGTCATATCCTGAAAAGAGCTTGATAAGTCCGGCGATCTTTTCCGTCGCGCTTTCAACAATCCCTTCGATTCGATATGTGTACGTCAGGGTTTGCCCGGCAAGTGGATGGTTAAAATCAACGATAACCCGATTTCCAATGACATTTACAACCGTACCGGTTCCAGTATCAGGGATAGTTACCCGCATTCCCCGTTCAGGTTTGGTTTTAAAAACCTTCTTTTCATATGAACGGAGGAGCTCCTGTTCATGCTCACCAAACCCCTTTTCCGGAGGAACCTCAAGTGTCTCTTCAAAACCAACCTCTTTTCCGATGATAGCTTCATCTAATCCCAGAATGATCTGACGTTTTCCTGCACACACAACCTTTGGAGTATAGTCCCGCCCTTCTTCAAAGACTCCGGCCTCACGGGCTTTCTGTTCCTCGGTTGTGTCAAAGAGAATACCATTTGCATATCCGGTAAAGTTCAACCGGATAAAGTCGCCTTCTTGTATTGACATTCCTGATTCCTTAAGTAAGTGGCAAACAAGATAGATAAAGGATAGTGTATATGCTTGAGATTGAAATAAAAGTCAAAGTCCCTCATATTGACGAGATAAAAAAACGCATTCTTACTATCGGGGGAAAACATTCAGAAACTGTACTTGAAGAAGACCTCTATTATAATGCTCCCCACCGTGATTTTGCACAGACCGATGAGGCCCTTCGGGTACGAAGTGCCGGCGGTAAAACCATCCTGACATATAAAGGTCCGAAAAACACGTTGATGGGATCGAAGATAAGAGAAGAATGTAATGTCCAGCTCGATAATGCAGGAGCTTTTGATACAATACTTAAAAATCTCGGATTCAAACCAGTAGCTCATGTACGTAAATTGCGTGAATATTATACCTATCAGGATTTTTCAATAGCCCTGGACAACGTGGATCACCTGGGCGAATTTGTGGAAATTGAACTGATAACTGAAAATAATGCAGAGAAAGCTGCAAAAAGAGTAGATGAACTGGCAGAAACTTTAGGAGTGGTTGGAGAACGTATCAGCATCTCCTACCTTGAACTCCTTCTTTCTACACAGTAAGTAATTTCACTTCAATGTCTTTTGCTTCTTCACCAAAGTGTATCATGGCACAGTTGCCCATGGCAGCCGGACCAGGATTGACCACTTTAATGCCACCTTCTTCAACAATCCCACGCTGCTCGTGGACATGGGCACAGCAGATAAGATCAAACCGATCCATGTATTTCAGAACAGTCGCACTTCCAACATGGTTTCCACCGATCTCATCCAGGAATCCCTGTGGGGGAGCATGGCTCAGCAGGACATTATGAATACTCTTCTGCATCCGCTCCATTGATACCTTCATCAGATCATCGATCTGCTTATCGGTCATTTCAAACGGAGTTCCAAATGGCGTGGGGTTGGATCCACCAATCCCAACCAGAGATATCCGGCCCAGGTTCATACATGAACCATGGAGGTTGACACTGTTACTCTGTTCAAGAGCATCAATAACCTCTTTAGGATCACAATTTCCGGGAACCGAAAAACTCGGGACATCGATCCGGGAAAAACAGGTCTCAACATCCTTTGCAGTTCCCATATTGGTGATATCCCCTGCGATGAAGACAACATCGGGCGCCAGTTCCATGAAGGATTCAAGCATCCCGTATTCTCCGTGCAGATCTGCAAGCAGGAGCGCTTTCAACATACGTTATTACTTGGAAATTTTGCTAAAAAATCTTATCTCAGGATTGTTCCATGATCCAGTCAATCTCCCAGATAATGCCAGTGATCCAAGAGCGGATACAACCTCCGGGATCAGATCACGGGATACACGGCCTTCAAGAGGCGTTCCCGGAAGGGAAAAAAAGCGATGGGCATGAACATACCCGATCTTTGAGACCTCCCGGCAGAATGAAACGGTGGCAAGCAGTTCTTCGTCAGTTTCATCAGGAAAGCCCACAATAATATCGACAACCGGAGTAAAACCTGCATCAGTAGTGTGATCGATAGCCCTCCAGACATCAGACAGGGTATGTCCCCTGCGAATCCTTTTGAGAGTGCTCTCTGCACCCGACTGGGCACCAATATGAATCCGGGTATTTGAACAATACCTGGCAATCAGATCCACTGCCTCTTCCGAAACAAACTCAGGCCTTATCTCACCGGGAAATGTTCCAAGGAAGATATCTTTGTCAGGTATCTTTGCAAGCTCATGTAGTAAGGATCTGATATGCCGGGGATCAGGATGAAGACCATCAGTACCATATGCAAGCGCATTCGGACTTAAAAACCTGATATCATGGAATGAGTGCGCAAGCCGTACGATAGACCCAATACTCCGGTGGCGTATGGTATTTCCAAAAATCCGGGGAGTCTGGCAATAGGTGCAGCCATACGGACAGCCACGGGAAATTTCAATATATCCTTTATATTCGCTAAAACTCGGGTTTCCATCGAGGAAAACCGTATGATCAACAGGCTGGAAAGATGAAGCAGTCGCAACTCCGGGTGGTACCGGGGTTCCGGACTCAATGCTTTGTAATAATCGTGGTACGGTATACTCGCCCTCTCCTACTACCACATAATCGGCGATGTGAACTAGTTCATCCCAACGTGCACATGCATGGGGACCGCCGATTACAGTAATAGTATCGGCAGCTTTTATTTCAGGTATAAGAGAGGGGCCGGTGATGGAGTTCAGACTATACAGCGTTACATCCTTTTCAGGACCGCTCGAAAAATCAAGCGTGTATCCTGCCCGCTCACAGGCAGCATACAGACACGCCATGCTGTTCCGCTGACTTGGAATCGTTCTCCAGCAGACACGCATGATCAAAACACAGTAGCTTCAGTATACACCGTCACAGAATCCTGGTGGATTTCATATGGTTTAACCTCTCGTGAATGCTGTGACATACGCATCTTGACAACTTCAATCGCCAGATGCACGTCATTTGCATCTTCACCTCGAGCATATTTTAAAAGAATGACCGTGTCACTCAGATATTCAATAAGATTATATTTGCTGGCAAATGTGTTGGTTTTGTCTGCCTCACTGATAAGCAGTGATGTGCAATTCAGATCACGAAGACTCTCTAAAAACCGCATCATTTCCCGTCTTCGTGTTGCATCATCATGAAAGAGATCCTCAAAGAGGGAGACCGGATCGATAACTACCCGGTGTGCACCTGTCTTTTTAATCAATGTTGGTAGTTCGTTTTTCACGCTATTTATCGCAAGATTGAAATCCGATGGATCAAGATTTACGATGGTAAATGTGGAATCCAAATATTGAGAGACATCCCATCCCTTATTTTCCATATATCCAAGAATTCTGGAGGTTCTTTCTTCAAGGGTGATATATAATGCACTCTGACCCTGTATCAGACCCTGCCAAATATAATACTGTGCAAAATTGGTTTTTCCAGTACCATATGCTCCAATAATTGAGGAAACAGTCCCTTCAATGAGACCGCCGGAGAGCATCTCATCAAGTCCCTTAATTCCAAACCCGAACCGTGGAATACTCATTAACGGAATTCTCATATAACCACCCTGATGTTACTGACTTCGAATCCGCGTTCAGGAGTGATCTTTACGGCAAATTTCACAAGATCACGATCTTCAAGATGGATCATCACCCCCCTGAATTTCTCTATATATAAAACACGCTGACGCTTTGCGCTCGATGATTCTTCCCATTTGAAATGAATTACTGCATCCATGGCATCAGCAACCTCAATCTCCTGGTACGGACTGAGTATGCCTTTCGTCAGAATCAGATAAAAGGAGGTATTCCATTTTTTGGCAACACGCTGCATTCCTCTGAGGTATGCGGAGAGGTCAGGCCATTTTCCTGCTGCAATATACTGGGTTGCAATCTCCGTTAATGAATCAATTATTACCAGACTCTGATTGGGAACATCGTCAAGAGTAAAGGAAAGGGTGGTCAGAAGGTTGTCATGGATCTTCCGGCGCGCTGTCATTCGTTCAATAATATCATCATACTCGGAATACCAAGTGATAGGAACAAGACTGGTGTCAAAATAGATATCGGATAAATCTTCAAAGTGAATCCTATCAATGTGAGATAAGAAATCTTCATGAAATGATTGTGAAATTTCACGCAATATTGATTCTTTTCTCTTTGTTACGGTGATATAACAAATATCTTTGGGAATTAGCACTTTCTCATCCGTTGATTCACGGTTCATCAGGTGAGAGAGGTGTATCATTGAACTATATGCAAACTCTATCTTTCCTGAACCGATATCCCCTTTCAAAAGTACCACAGAGCCAGGAGGGATACCTCCATCAAAAACCGGATCAAGGGTTGATAATCCGGTTGGCATATGTTGTTCGAATTTTATCCCTGTCATTATACGAAGATCCGGGTACCTGTATTTCATCCGCAATAACAAATTAATTCTTTGGATTGAATGATGAAGTCACACAAGGGAGACAAGAAAATATACCTTTCTCTTGGAATTGATGGATCAAAACCTTGTCTCATTCCTATCGGTTGTATTATTTTTATGCTTTGATGTCATATGATATTTTAACTGGTGCCGGGGGGAACCATAACGGAGAGTAATAATTTCTGGTGGGTAACAGATGGGGGAATCAGATACACAAAATAAAAAGGGACAGCGGGAAAATAACCGTCGCTCTATAAAAATAAAAGTACCGAATATTAGTATCGGCAAAAGCAGCACTCCCCCCACCCATACAGAGAAGCCAAAAAAAATCATTAAGAAACCAGAAATAAAAGGACTTGGAATAAAAAAAGTCCCCCATATCGACCTGATAAAAGAGCAACCTCAAAAAGAGATCGAGCAGCCTTCTGGAATAACCCGGATAAAATTACCATTATTAAAACGGGAAGAAGAGATCGTTGCTGTTGAAAAAGATCTGGAAGGGACATTTACTACCGTAAAGGAGAGTCCGGATAAGAATTTTGATAGAAAACTCCTGAAAAAATTAAGTCTGACTCATAAAAAAGGATTCGAGGAGTATGATTTTGATAAACACGGCAGCCTTCTTGATATAAAATTACAGTATCCCTATGAAGCAAGGCAGGAATACTGGGTGGAGCCTGGCCTCGCTAAGGTGGTTATTGCACATAATGTTCGATCCAAGCTGAGAGAGTATCTCTTATTTGAACCCGAACTTACTCCCTTTGAATATGAACTTCTTGAACGAATCCATGAGGATCTCAGAGATGTACTTATTCTCACCGATGAAGAACTGGGAATTGAACGAAAGAAACTTCTTATCTCAAAAGTTGTCGATCTGATCGAATATTACGGGTTGAAAATAGAACAGAATTCACTATTTAAAATTGAATATTATCTTCTTCGTAACTACCTGGGTTGGGGCCGTATTAATGCCCTTATGATCGATCCCCTGATTGAAGATATCTCTTGTGACGGGGATAATATACCGATCTTTCTGTTCCACAGAAAAGAGCAGAATATTAAAACCAATATCTCATTTGATACCAATTCATTAATATCTCTCGCTATTACCCTTGCCCAGCGATCAGGAAAACATATCTCATCCGCGAATCCGATCATCGATGCGACGATGCCGGACGGTTCACGTCTTCAGCTTACCTTCGGGACAGAAGTAACATCCCGTGGGACATCATTTACGATACGGAAATTCCGTGAAACACCCTTCACCCCGGTAGACCTCATGGATCTTCATACGTTCAATATTGATATGCTGGTGTATTTCTGGCTTTCAATTGAGAACAACATGAGTCTGGTATTTATAGGCGGAACCGCATCTGGGAAAACGACATCTCTTAATGCCGTTTCTCTTTTTATACCCCCGCTTGCCAAGGTTATCTCTATTGAAGATACCAGAGAAGTAACTCTGTTTCATGATAACTGGATCGCCAGTGTGACAAGGGAGATTGTTGCCGAAGGTGGTGGAGCCCATGTTGACATGTTCATGCTCCTGAAGGCTGCAATGCGTCAGCGGCCTGAGTATATCCTAGTCGGTGAAGTCAGAGGTCATGAAGCCCAGACCTTATTCCAGGCGATGAATACCGGACATACCACTTTTTCTACAATGCATGCAGGAAGTGTTGATGCAGCAATACATCGTCTGGAAAACGAACCTCTGAATGTCCCACGAAACATGCTTCAGGCGCTTAATATCATGAGTATTCAGAAACAGATCCAAATCGGTCCTGACCGGGTTCGCCGGTGTGATGAGATCGTGGAGATTGCCGGCATTGATCCCGCCACCGGAAATATCATGGTCAATACCGTATTTGAGTACGATCCAGTCGCCGATGATTTTACCTATACCGGCAGATCACAGGTTCTGGGTGATATTGCAGCATTTCATGGATGGGGGCCTGATAAACTTATTGAAGAGATGAACCGAAGAAAAATGGTCCTGCAATCGGTAAAAGAACAAAATATCAGGGACTATGTCAGTTTTACGAAGGTTATCCAGGCGTACTACATTGATAAACAAAATGTTATAGAACATCTCGATGATCTTGCATCGCTGGTAGCATGATTCCTGCATGGGTTGTAAACCGGCTGGTATACAAAAATCCGGAGAAATATCATGATTTGCATATCGATTTAATTGGTATCAGGTCCGGACTTACCCTTGAACAGTTCTTAAACAGGGCTGTACTCGTAGGAATAGGAACCGGTATTTTTTTAGGACTTCTTGGTTTTATTACAGGCTTCGCTTTATTTTCTCTGGATCTTGGATTAAAGCCTGAATTATATAATGTCCTGAACATTTCATATGATCCTGATACCGGAGACCTCCCAATCATTATTATCGTTCAGATTTTGCTTGGGGTCATCCTGTTCCTTATCGGTAGTTTTATCGGCTATTGGGCATACACCGTGTTACCTTCCCTGACAAAGAAATCACGGGAGACAAAAATTACTATCGGCCTTCCCAATGCCGTCTCGTACATGTATGCGATGAGAAAGGGAGGCGCAGAAATAATTACCATATTGCGCTCCCTCTCAGAGATGTCTGCCATATATGGGGAAGTATCTTTGGAGTTCAGACAGGCAGTTCGGGATGCTGATTTCTTCGGTTATGATATCATTAATGCCTTAAAGCATGTAAGTGAAACCACCCCGAGCAGAAAGCTCAGGGATTTTTTACAGGATCTTATCTCTACGGTTGAGAGTGGAGGAAATCTTGCTCAGTTCCTTCAGGACCGGGTTTTTATTCTTCAGGAAGAAGCGAAGTTTGAACAGAAACAGTTTCTCCAGTTCCTGGGGCTCGTGGCCGAGATATATGTTACCATATTCATTGCCGGACCACTCTTTCTCATCGTAATTCTTGTAGTCATGGGGATGATGGGATCATCAGCTATCCTTGAATTATCACTCATCGGGTATGCCGTACTTCCCATCGGAGCTGCAATTTTTATACTGATGATTGATACCATATCAATTAAAGATGAGAATGTTGTCAGATATGTGAGTGCGAAATGGCTGAATCAGTACTCTGATGTCAGGATTTCCGAGGGAGGAAATGAAGAACATCTCTTTGCCGCCCTGGCACGGTTTGAAAAGATAAAACCTTTAAAAAGATGGTTGGCAAACCCGGTCCAGGGATTTGTTCAGCATCCGGAACTATCATTTTATTTTAGTATCCCCATAGCTCTGGCCTATGTTATCTATATCTTTCTAACCATTCCGGTCGGGACACTTGAGGACAACATCAATTATGTTGACGATCAACTGATGATTGCCCTTTTGATAACTCTCATTCCATTTGCAATTTTTTATACCAGATGGAACCAGAAGATCCGATCTCTTGAGTCGATGATTCCGGATTTTCTTGACCGGATGGCAGGGATTAATGAAGTCGGGATTACCCTTACCCAGTCAATTGCGGTTATTGCAAGGGCAAATATGGGAGTTCTCGGGTATGAGATCAGCCGGATACACCGTGATATTGAGTGGGGGGCAAATTTTTCAGATGCACTGATCCGGTTTGAACACCGGGTGAGAACGGCATTGATTGCACGTACCGTCACCCTTATTACCCGGGCAGCAACCATGAGCAGCTCAATATCCTCACTCCTTCGTATTGCAGCAAATGATGCACGTATGTCAGAAAATCTAAGGCGTGATCGTTTCTCGGAGATGTTTATCTATACCGCAATTGTGTATCTGTCATTCTTTGTTTTCATCTTTGTTATCGGAGTAATTACTACCCAGTTTCTCACCGTCCTTGCAGAACAGAGTAAGGAGGGGCTTGCCATGGCAGGGCCACTATCAAACCTTGGATCAACATCACTTATTACGATGGATCGTCTGCTCTATCACATATGTCTGATCCAGGGACTGTGCTCAGGGCTGATGGCAGGACTGATGGGAGAATCCTCAATAAAGGCAGGCGTGAAACATAGTTGCATCCTTATCATCGGAGCACTTGTAGCCTTTAATTTCATGTTCTAAAAAACCGGACATCTGGTTTTTATTGAGCTGTTGTTGATGAAACTCCTGAACGACGCCATTCCCTGAATCGAAGCCTTGTATCCCAGATAAGTTCCCGTAAACCTGTTTCAGAACTTTCAAGGAGGTCTGATAAGGGCTTTGTAGCACGGGGATCATTGAGTTCATACAATAATACTGCTACCCATGCCCGTCTGCTCTGCGGGCCCTGGTAGAGGAGTGGTATGAGCATATCGGTTACCTGTGGACCGAATCGGAGAATAGAAGCTGCTGCATCCATGGCATGCAGGGGATCATCAAGATTCATGAGAAACCCGGATATATCTGACCGGTTAGGAGCAGGAGTTTTATCTAAAGATCCGGGTTTTATTCCCTTTTCTTCACCAGCTTCTGTCTCATGAGGACATCCGATATCTGTAAGGAGTTGTGACAGACGGGTATTTTCAGTATCAAGGCGGATGATCCTGGAAGCCAATACCGAGTTTTCAGACTCCTTAGCAGCAAGTTTACCGGAAAGATTCTGAATCTGACGGTATAATGCGTGAACCGGTTCTTCTTTCTCCTCCCGAATGGTCTTTTCAAGCATAAGGAGGCGGGCCCTGACACGTTCTAGTTCTGCACGAAGAGCCTCATTATTTCCACTGATAAGAGAGATATGCCGATCCCTCTCCGCTATCTCCCGTGCACCAGACTCAAGTTTTGCCTTCCACTCTTCCTTCCTTCGTATCAGTTCCTCGTGAAGATAGGTGATCTCATCCCTGAACTCCTGTTCTCTCTGGGCTTTCAGGTGAATAGTTTCTTCCAGATCATGTGCGATCTCCTCTATACGGGCGGTAAGCTTATGTGCTTCATCCTTATGTGATACTTCACTTGTCACAAGTTGATCCTGAAGGTCTTTTATTTGAATACTGAATGATTGAATGGACTCCGCATAGGATTTTTCATCTGCACAATGCTGGTCTTCAAGTCTTTGTATCTCCAGATTCAGTTCCGATATACGGCTCTCTGCCGATTTCAGCTCATGATCCTTCATTTCGATTTCCATAGTAAGCTGATAAATAGTCTGTTCCATTTCAGCGGTCTTAAGATCAAAGGAACTGGATAACTCGCTTATTCTCTTATCTTTCAGAGCACCGTCATTCTGAAGTTCATTTGAAAGACGAACGAGATCTGAATTTTCTCTTGTCAGTTGTTCTATTGTTTCTGCATCAAGTGCTGATTTTTCATGCAGGGATTTAATTTCTCTCTCGAGATCTCTGATTTTGAGTGAAAGATCAGCTTCAAGATCTGTTTTTCCCTGTATGAGTTGTTCTATTTCCTGGGTAAGATCCTGAACTTTTCTGGTCAATTGTTTAGTTTCTTCGTTGAACAACGACTGAAGATGAGTATAATCCGAACGGGCCGATTCAAGAAAAGACTGTAGCTCTGATATCCTCTTCGTATACTCCCCCTGTTCCCTGATCCGGTCTTTCTGTACTCTTTTCTCCTCTGCAATCCGGTTTTTCAGGTCACTGGCAAGGGTCCTGAGCTCATGTTCTTTTCTGACAACCTCGTCTCTGGTTTTGGCAAGGATTTCTTCATATTCCGAACGAAGATCTGATTTTTCTTTTTCGAATAAAACCTTTTGAGATTCCAGCTGATCAGTCAATTGCTTAATGCGTGCAGAAAAATCCTCTATCTTTTGAGAGGCTGTATTCTCGTGTTCTTTCACCAGATCGGTGAGTATTTGTATTTGGGCTTCTTTTTCCTGAATTGATGAGAGATATTCGGAGAGAGACTTTTCAAGTTCAGATATTCGGGTCAGATAGTTTGCCTCAAGTTCCTCTTTTTCTTTTTCAAAAGACTCGTGCTCCCGGTTCTTTTCACGGCAGAGAGTCTCATATTTTTTTTCAGATTTTGATGATATATCCTGGGCCTTTTTCAGGTTCTTATTCAAATCGGCAATTTTGTCTTCAAACTGCCTGATAATCACGTCAGACTCATGCTCAAGTCGGCTGATTATACCTAACAATTCCTCATTTTTCTTTTGAAGTGTCACCAGCTCATTCAGAATAGACTCCGCTAAATCCATACAGCCCCCCACAAGCCCATGGAAAATTCCTGTTTATAATTAGTATATAAGAGAGGTGATAAAATGATCTCATCTATTGTGTGAAACACTTATGACTCTTGGACTTACAGTAGAAAAAAGAAAAAATCCACAAAAAATATAAAATATATATGCGCGAGGGATCAGAGAGTAAATCGTGCCATGGATGCAGATATCTGTTCGGCAATACCTGCAACCTGATCAATGATTACCCGTAATTGTTCGACTGATGCAGACGATTCACTTGTCGCTGTTGCTGAATCAACAGCCTCCTTTGCAGTATCTTTCAGCATGGCAGATACTTCATGCATACTACTGGTGATCTCTTCAACAGCTGCAGCCTGCTCTTCATTCATACTTGCAACCTGCTCAATATTCATTGATATCTCCTCAACCGAACCGGCCAGTTTCCCAAAAATTGCCAGGGTATCGGATAGAAGTACATTTCCGTCGCGAACTGCAACCGTTGCCCCATTCACGGCACCAGCTGCTTTCTGGGACTGTTTTTGAAGGTTACTTATCATATCAGTTATCTTTTCAGCAGACTGGCGGGACTCCAAGGCAAGGGCTTTCACTTCGGCGGCAACAACTGCAAAACCCCTTCCCATTTCCCCAGCACGAGCAGCTTCTATCGCTGCATTCAGGGCAAGAAGGTTGGTCTGATTGGCAATGTCGGTAATTAACCGGACGATCTCATTTATCTTTTTCATCTCACCCTGGATGTCTCCAATGAGCTGATCTGCTTCTTCTGCACTGGATATAATAAGACCCATGCCTTGTTCTGCCTTTTTCGCAAATTCTGAACCTTCCCGTGCCATTTCGGTCCCCTCATGTGCAAGACGTGATACAGATTCGGCTTTTTGTGAGACATCCCCTACGGTTACCGAGAGATCCTCCATTGCCCTGAGGACCTGCCTGACTCCTGCATCACTCTGCTCAGTATTTTCAGAAACGGCATTTGAATTTCGGGCTACCTGCTGGGAGCTATGAGCAACATCCTGAACACTCGCATTCGCCTGCTCAACATTTGCCGATAACTCCATAACCTGCTTGTTAATAGCCATCAGAGCATCATGAACCTGATCACCGATGATATTAAGAGATTTTTTAAACTCGTTCCAATCGCCCCTGGCCTGAACAGTATCCTCAAATCTGGCAGAAAAATCATATGCAGCATACCGTGAGCAGACTCGCATAGCCTCGTCGAACGGGTTTTTTACCGAATGAATCAATGTCTGAATATCTGTGGCAATTTCTTTATAAACACCGGTATGATGGGATAGATCCATGTGAGTACCCAGCTTTCCTTCCTCAATATCCCTTTTTATTTGTGAGATACTGGTATGCAGGGTTTGTATCGACTTCCTGGATTTATTGTAGGCATCCAGAAGCTCCCTGACCGACTGATTCAGATCAGGATTCTTACTGTCACGAGGAGCACTGAAGGTTTTTGTAAGATCGCCTTCAGCGAGCGAGGTCATTCCTTCGGTAATGCTCTTTAGCGATTCTGATACATAGGAAAGTGATTCTTTATACTCTACCAACTGAACTCCGCTCTCCGTGGTTACTTTTCTGATCTCCTGTTCATAGAGATCCAGTATTTCATTTATCAGACGTGCGAGATCCCCGGTTCCGTCGGTCAGGGCAGATGGAGAAATTCTGACCTCAAATCTTCCATTCCGAACTTTTTCTTTTAATGAAGAGATCTCTGCTGATAATTCCATCCCTCGTTCCCTCGCATATTCCTACCATTATCTCATCATGGGATCGTATTAATATATGGTGGATCAGGATTTTCGTATACTCTGTTTCTCATGTTATAAAACACAAATACTTCGTGATTCTCTTTCGGGAGTAAAACAATAACAAATATACTGATGACTGTCCACTTTAGTAATGTACCATCAATGAGAGGAGGGTTGGATGAAAATTGAGGTCTTGAAGGATATCAGACTTGCAGAAGAAGACTACAAAAAGATGATTTCAGAGGCACAGGAAAAGCGCAAAACAATTATTACCAGTGCCGAACTTGAAGCAGACAACATGATTCAGAAGGCTCATGCCGACGCCGAAGAGTTCAAAAAACAGCGGATTGCAGATGCACGGAAAGAGGCTGATAACCGTTATCAGCGGATTGTCAGTGATGGAAAGGCTGAAGCAATGGCTCTGGAAAACAAGGGGCGGCAAAATCTGCCAAAAGCAGTAGACCTGCTCGTATCACGATTCCGGGAGCAGCTCAATGTTTCAACCTGAGTCAATGAGCAGACTGCTCATCGTCGCATCCAAGCAGCAACTCGAGCCAGTCATAACTGAACTGTATCGCATGAACATCTTTCATATCGACGACTATGTTGAGAAAGGAGATGGAGAATGGGAAGGGTTCAGGATTGGAATGCCCCTTGCCGGGGCCGATGTCACATCCGCGGCACTTGTGAAGATACGATCAATTGCCAGTGCATTTGGTATTAGTAAAGATACCGTCAGTGACGCAGAACGCTCTTCGATCAACGTATTAAAGCAACGCATTGAGCAGGATCTACCTGCTATTGCTGAAGAAGTTGAGAAACTTCTTGCCAAAAAGACAAAATATGAGTCGATGGTCAAGGAGTATGAACAGCGGATTGAAGCACTGCGACCATTTATTGATGCCCCTGCGCCATTGGAACTTCTGCAGGGTTATGATACCATCAGTTTCATCGCCGGTAATGTAAAAAGCCCGGTCAGTCTGTCTGTCCCCTGTGAAATATGGGAGAAACAACTGAAATCAGGGTATTTTGTCATACTTGCTATGAAAAACTCAGACGTTTCAACGGTAGAGAGAGAACTGCTCGATTTCCAGATTCAAAAGATTCAGATCCCGACAGAAACCGGCTCAGCTTCTCAGGTTATTCATGAATATGAGCTGAAGATTGAAGGGCTTAAAAAGGAAATTGCAGATCTCGAACGCCAGATGGGAACCATCCGGGACAAGCATGAATTTTTCCTGATGTCATCAGAAGAATTCCTTTCAGGAGATGTAGAACAGGCAGAAGCTCCACTTCGGTTTGCTACCTCCGAACATGCATTTGCTGTAACCGGCTGGGTCCCGACAAGTAAAGTAACCAAGGTCTTTGAAAACCTGGACAAGGCATGTGCAGGAAAAGTCTACGTCTCTGAACTTGAGGTCGAAGATTATAATGAAATGCCGCCGGTTGAATACCACAACCCGGACTTTGCACATCCGACCCAGTTATTCATGGATCTGTACTCGCGGCCCAGATATACCGAAGTCGATCCGACACTGTTAATGGCTATTTTATTCCCGATAATGTTCGGGCTTATCCTTGGAGATGTCGGGTATGGTGTTATCCTGCTCATCATGAGCATGGGTCTGAGGTCATTTGTGAAGGGCAGTGAAGCAGGAAACCAGCTGATCACTGTTCTCCGTAACTGTAGTATAAGCAGTATCATCTTCGGGTTAGCGTTCTCAGAAATATTCGGTTTTTCACTTCCATGGCAGCCGATCTGGCTTTCACGTCATATTAACATGGGCGGAGCTGCACATGGGGCAGCAACTGAAGCTGCAGCACATGGAATGGAAGCTTCTGTAGAACATGTATCACATATCCCGCAACTGCTGGTTATTTCGATCTGGATTGGTATTCTTCATATCACCCTTGGAAGAATCTGGGGTGCACGAAATGCCGCAAAAATGGATCACGGACATCACCGGACCTTAAAGATCTATGCGAACATCGGATGGATTCTGGTCATGTGGGGTATCCTTGTCCTTATCTGGTCGAATTTCCCAATACCCATGATGCCTGACTTTTCCCAGTTACCAGCCCTTGTAGCCGGTTTGAATCCTGCCATGATTGCAGGTGCCGTCATGCTTATTCTTGGACTGGTCTTTATTGCCCGGGAAAATGTTCTTGACCTCATGGAAGTTCCGACGATTATCAGTCACGTGCTTTCATATACACGTCTTATCGCCGTTGGACTTTCTTCCGTTGCAATCGCAATGGTTACCAACTTTATCGCAATTGATATGATCATCAGCCCCCAGCTGAAGCTCCTATCACCGATTGGGATTATCCTGGTCATTGTAGGAATTGTAGTCTTCCTCTTTGGTCATGCGCTAAATACTGCACTTGGTATCCTTGGCGGTGGATTACATCCCCTTCGTCTTCACTATGTAGAGTTCTTCACCAAATTTTACCGTGGTGGAGGAAAGAAATACACCCCATTCGGGATGATTAGAAAACTGACTAAACAGACAGATTAAAAACAAAATTATTGGAGTTTAAATTATGGCAGCAGAATCAGTAGCAGTAGAAGTGGCAGCAGCAGCAGCATCAGCAGCAGGACTTAAGGCAGTCGGTGCAGGTCTCGCAGTAGGCCTTGCAGGCGTTGGTTCCGGACTTGGTGAGATGGGTATCGGAGCAGCAGCAATGGGAGCTGTTGCAGAGAACAAAGACATGTTCGGTCTTGCTCTCCTCTTCACCGTTCTACCGGAGACTATCGTCATTTTCGGTCTTGTCGTTGCACTCCTTCTCATGTTCCAGTGAGTGAGGAAAAGACTATGGGACTGGACGCAGTCATCGCAGAGATAAAGGAAAAAGGACGACATGAAGCGGAGACCATTGTTAACGAAGGCTCCGCACGCAAGGATGAAATAATGAATGCTGCCAAGCAGGAAGTTGAGAAGATACATCTCACTGTCAGGGATGAAGTGGAGAAGAACCTCTCCCATATCATCTCCCAGGAGGAGGCAGCAGCACATTTAATCGTAAAGCGTCAGGTTCTGAACGCCCAGAAGGATTTAATGGATCAGGTGTACAAGCAGGCGCTTGATAAAATCGTCTCAATGCCTGAATCTTTTCATGAAGAGGCGATCACTTCCCTGCTTCGGAAAGCAAAGGAAGAGATCCCAAAGGGTAGGGTCAGCTGCGCAGCACGTGATGAAAAGATCCTCAAGAATGTCCTGAAACAGTCCGAATTCTCTGCATACACATTCGGTTCTGTCATCGATACCGACGGGGGCATCATCGTTGAAAGCGATGACGGACAACTGCAGGTCGATTACAGTTATCGTACATTCCTGAACCAGGTTTGGGAATCAGGATTAAAGGACGCATCAGACTCTCTCTTCGCGTGACTCAGAGGGGTATAAGAAATGGTTCAGAACAGTGGCGGCCCGGCTCCGTATATCTATGTCAGTACACGGTTACGGGTCAGGAAGGCCAAACTGCTCCCCCCTGAAGAATATCAGCGGATGCTCAACATGAGTCTTCCGGAGATTATTCGTCTGATTGGAGAGACAGAGTACCAGAAAGAGGTAGATGAGCTCGGAACTTCTTTTGAAGGTATCGATCTGATTGAGGTCGCTCTTTCCTGGAATCTTGCCAAAGAATATCAGCGGGTTATTGAACTTGCCCCCGGATCCCTCAAGGAATTCACCATGGCATACCTTCGCCGGTGGGATATCTATAATATCCTGACCATTCTGCGTGGGAAGATACAGGGCATGAAGGAAGGGAAGATTAAAGAAGTACTTATTCCTGCCGGAAGCCTTGACCGGACTATCCTTGACCGGGTTTTAGCAGAAGAAAACTGCGAACGGGTTGCAGACGCTCTGAAGAGCTGGAAGATGTATCCGACACTTTCTGCAGAACTTTCTGAAGGATGTGCCGTTGGTTCATTTGCCAGACTTGAAAATGAGCTCTACAAGCGGTTATATGCAGATCTTCTCCAGATTGCCCGGAGAGGAGTGAAGGGAGGTAACCAGTTCCTGAAATTTGTTCAGCTGGAGATTGATGTGAAGAACATCAAGACGCTCTTTCGGATGAGGGGTGACGGATATGAAGAAGATGCACGTGAATTTTTCATCCCCGGAGCCACATTCACCCCTGAAGAGCTGCAACAGATGAACCAGATGACCAGCAGGAACGAGGTCATTGATGCCCTGCTCGCACGGATAAAGGCAAAGGCTATTCAGGTTGCCCTGGAAGATCTGAGAACAGAAAAGTCAGAGCAGGAGGTCGATGCTGAACTTACCAAAACACAGCTTGACCATATGGAACAGCTCTCCAAGATTAATCCGTTCTCAATTCATCCTATCCTCGTCTATCTTGAAAAGAAGAAATACGAGGTCTTCAACCTGAGAGCCATAGCCCGTGGAAAAGAATCCCGTCTTGCCGGCGATACCATCGCAAAATATCTGGTGATATAATATGGAGATCGCGGTAATCGGAAATAGTGAATTCATCCTCGGGTTCAGGCTTGCCGGAATAACAAAAACGTACGCGGCAGAATCTGATGAAAAGGTTGTTGAGTATGTTCACAAGGTTCTCGATGATGGTAAGATCGGAATTCTTGTCCTCAACAGCAGTGATATGGCAAAGATTCCAGTACGACTCCGCACTACCCTCGAAAACTCAGTTCACCCGACGGTTATCACACTTGGTGAGGAGGAAGGCGGATTGTCGATGCGTGAGAGAATTAAACGATCAGTGGGTGTTGATCTGTGGAAGTAAAACGAACCAAAGGGGTTTTAAAGAGAATTGCAGGACCTGTCGTCACTGCAGTCAATCTCGACGCACACATGTATGATGTGGTGAAGGTCGGGGATGAGCAGCTGATGGGTGAGGTCATCAAGATCAAGGGTGAAGATATCATCATCCAGGTCTATGAGGATACCTCAGGCATCAAGCCGGGTGAACCGGTAGAGAACACCGGTCTCTCGCTCTCCGTTGAGCTGGGACCAGGACTTCTGACCAGTATTTATGACGGTATTCAGCGTCCGCTCGAAGTACTGGTAGAGAAGATGGGAAATTTCATCGAGCGTGGAGTTACTGCTCCCGGTCTCTCCCATGATAAGAAGTGGGAGTTTAAGCCAATCAAGAAAGCAGGCGATATGGTAACTCCCGGCACTATTATCGGAGAGGTTCAGGAGACCAATATCGTTCACAAGATAATGGTTCCCCCCTACTGCGACGCAGGGAAGATCAAGGATATCAAAAGCGGTTCCTTTACCATCGATGAGATCATCTGTACCCTTGACAATGGGGCAGAGATCGCCATGATGCACAAGTGGCCGGTGCGTATGCCCCGTCCGGTTACGGAAAAACTCAATCCGGATATTCCGCTCATCACCGGTCAGCGTATTCTTGATGGTCTTTTCCCGGTTGCAAAAGGTGGAACGGCAGCAATTCCAGGACCATTCGGATCCGGAAAGACGGTTACCCAGCAGGCACTTGCAAAGTGGTCTGATGCCGAGATCGTCGTGTATATCGGGTGTGGAGAGCGTGGAAACGAGATGACTGAAGTTCTGACCGAATTCCCCGAGCTCGAAGACCCGAAGACCGGACGTCCGCTCATGGAACGTACGGTTCTTATCGCCAACACCTCAAACATGCCAGTGGCTGCCCGTGAAGCATCTGTGTACACTGGTATTACCATCGCAGAATACTTCCGTGACATGGGGTACGACGTTTCCCTGATGGCAGATTCCACTTCCCGGTGGGCAGAAGCCATGCGTGAAATCTCATCCCGTCTTGAAGAGATGCCTGGTGAGGAAGGATATCCGGCATACCTTGCAGCCCGTCTGTCTGAATTTTACGAGCGTGCAGGTCGTGTCAACACCCTGAACAAGGACTTTGGATCAGTCACCGTTATAGGTGCGGTTTCACCACCTGGTGGAGACTTCTCCGAGCCGGTTACCCAGAATACCCTGCGTATCGTCAAGTGTTTCTGGGCTCTGGATGCAAAGCTCTCACAGCGGCGTCACTTCCCGGCTATCAACTGGCTGAACTCCTACTCACTGTACCTGGACACCTTAAGCCAGTACTATGATGAGAATGTCTCACCTGAGTGGAACCCGCTTCGTACCTGGGCAATGGAAGTCCTCCAGAAAGAAGCCGAACTGCAGGAAATTGTGCAGCTCGTTGGTTCAGATGCACTGCCGGATGAGGAACAGGTAACCATCGAAGTTGCCCGTATGCTTCGTGAGATCTTCCTGCAGCAGAACGCATTCGACCCGGTCGATACCTATTGTGACATGACCAAGCAGTTTGACATCCTCAAGGCAATCAGATTCTATTCTGACCAGGCATATGCAGCTCTGAAAGCTGGAGTCATCACCTCTCAGATCACCGGTCTGAAGGCAAAGAATGACCTCCCACAGATCAAATATGTCAAGGAATACAAACCTGAAATCGAACGGATTGTCAAGACAATGGAATCAGAGTTTACCAAACTCCGGGAGGCGGCTTAGATGAAGGAGTACAGAACTATCACACAGGTTGCAGGTCCTCTGGTCTTTGTCGAGAAGACTGAACCTGTGGGGTACCAGGAACTCGTTAATCTCGTCCTTGCAGATGGATCAGAAAAGCGTGGTCAGGTCCTTGATACCTCTGATGATATTGTCGTCGTTCAGGTGTTTGAGACCACTACCGGTATCGGAAAGGATACTGGTGTCAGGTTTACCGGAGAGACCATCAAGATGCCGGTCGGAAAGGACATGCTCGGACGTATCCTCTCCGGTGCAGGAAAACCAAAAGACGGCGGCCCTGACATCGTTCCAGAGAAACGTCTTGAGATCACCGGTGCTGCTATCAACCCCTGGGCACGTGGGTCTCCACGCCAGTTTATCCAGACCGGTATCTCCACCATCGATCTGACAAACACCCTTGTTCGTGGACAGAAACTGCCAATCTTCTCTGGATCTGGTCTGCCACACAACGAGATTGCACTGCAGATCGCCCGTCAGGCAAAGGTTCCGGGATCTGACGAACAGTTCGCAGTCGTGTTTGCTGCAATGGGTATCACCAAGGAAGAAGAAAACCAGTTCATGGCCGAGTTCGAGAGAACCGGAGCACTTGAACATGCAGTGGTGTTCCTCAACCTTGCAGATGATCCGGCTGTCGAGCGTATCATTACCCCACGGCTTGCTCTAACCACTGCAGAGTATCTGGCATTCGAGCTTGATTACCACGTGCTGGTTATCCTGACCGATATGACCAACTACTGTGAAGCACTCCGTCAGATCGGTGCAGCCCGTGAAGAAGTGCCAGGTCGTCGTGGATATCCGGGTTACATGTACACTGACCTTGCATCCCTGTACGAACGTGCAGGTATCATCAAGGGCAAAAAAGGTTCAGTTACCCAGCTGTCCATCCTGACCATGCCTGGTGATGATATCACCCACCCAATTCCTGATCTGTCCGGTTACATTACCGAGGGCCAGATCGTGGTGAATCGTGATCTTCACCGGAAGGGTATCTATCCACCGATCAACGTTCTGCCGTCACTTTCACGTCTGATGAATCTTGGTATCGGAAAGGGTTTCACCCGTGAAGACCACAAGAAAGTCTCAGACCAGCTGTATGCAGGGTATGCAGAAGGTGTCGATCTTCGTGGACTGGTGGCAATCGTCGGTAAGGATGCACTTTCAGAGCGTGACCGGGGATTCCTTGAGTTTGCCGAGATGTTCGAGAACCGCTTTGTCCGTCAGGGCAAGGATGAGGACCGGACCATCGATGAATCACTGGATCTTGGATGGGATCTGCTCAAAGACATTCCTGAAGAACAGCTTGTGCGTATTGACCGTGAACTTATTCAGAAGTATCATCCAAAATACCGCAAGAAGGCAGAGTGAGCCTCCATGGCACTGAAAGATGTCAAGCCGACACGGTCTGAGCTTATCAATATCAAAAAGAAGATTAAGCTCTCCCAGAACGGCTACAAAATCCTCAAAATGAAGCGCGATGGACTCATTATGGAGTTCTTCAAAGTGCTTGAGGAGGCAAAGGACTCCAGAGGTGCTCTGCTTGAGAAATATGCCCGTGCACAGGAGATGATGGCTATCGCAAACACCATTGAAGGTTCAATCGGTGTGAAGGCAGCTGCATTTTCTGTCCGGGAAAACCCGGATATCACCCTCAAGAGTAAAAACATCATGGGCGTCGTGGTTCCGGAGATTGAATCAACCAAGGTCAGAAAAGGCATTGCAGATCGTGGATATGGTGTTATTGGCACCACCCCGGTCATCGATGACACAGCAGCTGCCTTTGAAGATCTGGTTGAAGCGATCATTAAAAGTGCAGAGATAGAGACCACGATGAAACGTCTGCTTGATGAGATTGAATCCACCAAGCGTCGGGTCAATGCTCTGGAGTTCAAGGTTATTCCTGAACTTTCCGATGCACGTGACTTTATCAAGATGCGGCTTGATGAAATGGAGCGTGAAGAGTTATTCAGGCTCAAAAAGATCAAGGCCAGATCTACCGCATAATTTTTTTATTGACATTTTTTCTGTTCTTCGTTTATTCCTTTATAGGCTTTTTTCAAAAATTAGGGACATATTGAGAATTTTTCTCTGTATCAATTATCCTTTTTTCACCATTCCCACTGAATGAATTGTTATACCAGGAGTAATGATTATCAGCAATCATGGAGATAAATCAGGAAAAGTATGACACTTGTGAAAATATCAGAAAAAGGACAGATTGTCATACCTGCAGCATTCCGAAAGAAATGGAATCTCGAAGGAGATTCAACGATTATACTCACGGATGATGCAGATGGTATACATATCAGACCTCCTGTCCATCTCTCTGACCTCTCCGGGATCGATGAAGGGAAGGGATTATTACAGAAACTTCAGGAGATGAGAGAAGAAGAAGGGGACATTTAATGCCGGATATGCTTTTCGACACACATGCATTTATCACCATGTTCGAACGACAGCCGGGATGGGAGATCGTCAGGGACTATATGAGAGCAGTTGATGATGACGATTGTTCAGGGTTTATTCCAACGGTTGTACTCACGGAGATTATGTATTTGTGCACTCTCCAAGAGGGACATACTATCGCATAACAGAGAATTGGACAGATAATGAATTCCCGAATGAAAACTCTCCCAATGGATGAAAGCTTTTCCCTTGTGGCAGGGAGGATTAAAAAACCGGGTATCGCATTGGCTGATGCATGTATAGGAGCTGCTGCACAAGTTCACGGACTTTCGGTATTATCAGAGGATAAACACTTTGACCAGATGAATATTCAGCGAATCGGCTATCCGTGAAATTCTGGACAAAGGAGTATGGTAGCCCACCATGGTGATCTTCGCCTGAATACAATTGAAGGTTCAATTGATGTGAAAGCAGCCGCATTTTCTATCCAGGAAAACCCGGATATCACCCTCATGATTAAAGTATCATTGGTGTTTTAGTTCCGGAGATTTAACCAACACAGGTCAGAAAGGGTATTATAGACTGTGTGTTGTTATCGGCACCCCCCGGTCATCGATGACACGGCAGTTTCCTTTGAAAACCTGGTAGAGGCTATCATAAAAATGCAGAGATAGAGACCACGATGAAACGTCTGCCTGATGAGATGGAGCGTGATGAGTTATTCAGCCTCAAAAAGATCTAGGCCAGATCAACCGCTTTTATAAACGTCCGAATTATTATCGCAATATTTCAATTATTTTCTCATTTAGAGCCATATTATAATTTATTGTATTAGAATAATAAAATAAAATATTCTTTTATGATGTTCACAACTGCAGATCTCATTAGCCATGAAACAGAAATTAAGACACATAAATTCTTGTAACTATTGTAATTTATGATAAATCTCATTTTATTTCATCGAATATTAAAGCCCTACAATCAATCGAAATACAGCCGCACTATTCACATAAACACTTGCACCCATAGTAATATAGGATCATCATAGGAAAAAACTACGCCCTGTTGTAAACACATCTTAAAAACTCGATTTATGAACACATTTTTTCTTACATCAACATCACTAAAATTTAATTCTACTCAAAAATCCAAACACAAAATCATATATTATTAAAATACATATTCTAAAAAAATTTATAATATTATTATACATATGATCGCGGATTACCAGCTGGACCGTGTCATTCAGGACCAGACGAAATCATTTGCACGGAAAGATCCCGGAACACCCAGGTCCATCAATCTCTTTAAGTATCTTTATCTTAACCAGGTGATCATCATTTCCGGTGTCCGGAGATGTGGAAAAACAACCCTGCTCAGACAGATTGCATCTCATTTTAAGGCCTATCATTATCTGAACCTTGCCGACATCCGTCTTCATGGACTATCAGACCTAACTGCCAGTCTGCTTCTTCTGGAAAAGCGAGACCCAGGAATCAGGATCCTCTTTCTTGATGAAATACAGAACCTGCCCGGATGTGAAGATACCATCAGGCAATTACATGATTCAGGATACAAAATATTCTGCACCAGTTCACAAACTGGCTCCAATATCTCTCATTCAGATAAACCAAAGGGAGAATGGGTCACTATTATCCTTCACCCATTTTCATTTGTCGAGTATCTCGCCTGGCATGCAATAGACAAAAGCACGGCGTCTGAAAATCAGGTAGCAGTATTGTCACATCTGGACAGGTATCTGGAAGAAGGTGGTTTTCCGGAGTATACCAGAATGTGGGATACAGATCATATCAGAAGTATATATGAAGAGATCCTGTACCGGGACTGTATCGCACGGTGGAATATCAGGGATGTTTCCGGATTTATCAGACTGGCGGGCTTCCTTCTTACGAACATTGGAACCAAAGTCCATTACCGATCCCTTGCCTCTATGCTCGGAATGAAAAGTCCCATGACGGTCAGGGATTACATCCATATTCTGGCAGATACGCATCTGATAACCGAAGTTCACCGGTATGATCCATCCCTGAAGAAACAGTATGGGACCGGTAAAAAGATCTATGCTGTCGATATCGGTATGAGAAACCAGGTAGCATTCAGGGTTTCCGGGGATCATCAAAAACTCCTGGAAAATCTGGTGTTGGTAGAATTAAAACGTCGGGATTTTGATGTTTATTATCATTTTTCGGCTAAGGAATGTGATTTTGTTATTATTGAGAATGGCCAGGTAAATGGTCTGTATCAGGTCTGCTCTGAATTAACTGATCTGAACAGGGAGCGGGAATATGGTGGTTTACAGGAAGCGATGAACCAATATGGACTTGACTGGGGGATACTGATTACTCTAAACCAAGAGGGAACAGTTCGGGTTCCGGAAGGGGTGATTCAGATTGTGCCGGTGTGGAAATGGTTGTTGTATATCGAAGAAAAATAATTTTTGTCGATAAAGATTAAAATTTGGAGTTGACCCTTCATTTATGAGCTCTTAATTTCTAATTGTATTATTTATACGTCATGATGAATATTTATCAACAAATTTTTATAAAGGAATCATCTTATGTGATGAAGGAGAATTATTGTCATGTCAGATATTTGCTTAAAAATACCCAGTAATATTACAAATACAATCCGTCTTCCACCCGATACTCTACAGGAAGAATTACTCAAGGAACTGGCTATTGCTTTGTATACAAGAGGAATTTTAAGTTCAGGACAGTCCTGTAAACTAGCCGGAATGAAACGATATCAATGGGAAGAGGAATTAGGTAAACGAAATATTTCTCGCCATTATAATCTGGAAAAGTTAGAGGAAGACTTTTCCTATGTTTTTCATAGCAAGTGATTCTTCACCATTAATTAGTCTGGCATCAATCGACCGATTCTGTATCCTTGAAAAACATTATGATCATATTATCATCCCTCCGGCAGTTTGGGACCGAAATAACTGATGATCCACACAGACGACCAGGATGTTTAGAACTTATAAAAGCCCGTGATACGAATTTTGTAAAAATCATTAACCCTGAAAACCTTCATCTTATTCAATTATTAAAAAACCAATTACATGAAGGGGGAAGCTGAAGCCATAGCTCTGGCTCAGCAGGAAAAGGCACCAATCCTTCTTATTGATGAGGCTGAAGGTAGAGAGGTGGCAAAATCATATAACATACCAGTTATTGGTGTAATTGGCATACTCGCTGCGGCAAAAAAGACCGGTGAGATTGAATCAATGAAGACCGAATTGGACAGTCTGATTCAAAGAACCTCTTTTCGTGTTTCACGAATTATGTATGATAAAGCACTTGAGATGTCAGGTGAATTGTAACAATTTAACTTGATTAAAGGCGATGAAACTGAATATAATCAATGTAAAAAGGAATTTATTAAACCAACAGTGAATGTAAAAAAATCCCCTGAATGGACTGCTGAAGGAATTCCACCACCTACAGGTATTTTTCAATAAAAATTTTTTCCATGTATATTTACAGCAGAGATATCAATTGTTATTAATTTCGGGGACTTATTTCATTAATACCCGTATACTCTGATAGGTCTTACGGTTAATGAATATCCGGAATTTCAATAGACAGCCCTACGAAATCTCCTTCGGCCTCAATGCGACCCATATCATCAATAAATCTGCGTTTTTTTATCCTCCACCATGAACAGAAGAATATCATCGAACGTTTGACCAGGTTGTTTTAGCTCATATATATCAGCCCATACCCATTAAGATACGGGATTTTTTTATACCAACCATTGAGTATTGTTGTCACTACCATATTTTCAGCATTGACCAGAGCAGGAAAAATATTACCCATTACAGGAATTTTTTTCAATATATTTTATTTAGCCATATTTCCATAATTTGTGAAATCTGCGATAATTCTATCTATTCGATTGATAACAGATAACATACTTTAGGTTTAACTATACTATACGATGAGGTTCTTCAACACTGCCGGACCTGTCAATTGCCAGGATCATTATTGCCTGCCTCCATTAAGCCGTTTTAATCTCACAGAAATTCTCTCACTCATCGCACAAAAAAATATTTTGTTCTTCATGCCCCACGACAGACCGGGAAGACCTCATGTTTTTTGGTCTCAGGGATCAGTTGAATCAGGAAGGAACATACTCTGCATTCTATGTATATGTCGAAATGGGACAAACTGCCAGAGGTGATGTTGGCAAAGGGATGAAAGCAAACCAATACTCACAGAACTTGCATTTCAGGCAGAACGGACCCTGGGGGATACTACATATCGAAACAGGATCTCCGAAATCATTGCAGAATCCGGAGAAGATGCTGCCCTGAAATCTCTGTTATCAGACTGGTGTAAAAGACTAAAATTGCCTCTTGTTCTCTGTATTGATGACGTTGATGCCTTTGTTGGTGATACCCTGGTTTCTCTTCTCCGTCAGATCCGTTCAGGGTACCCGGAAAGAGCAACTGAACTTCCATCCTCAATTATTCTCTGTGATGTTCATGATGTCCGTGATTATCGGATTCATTCTGACCGGGAAAAGGAGATTGTCACCGGTGGGAGGGCCTTCAATATTAAGGCAAAGTCACTCCGTCTGGGAAATTTTTCTGAAGAAGAAACAAAAACGCTCCTTCAACAACACACCACAGAAACCGGTCAGATCTTTGAATATGATGCCATTTCAGCCATATGGGCCCTAACGAAAGGACAGCCATGGCTCGTGAATGCCTTGGCATATAAAGTCTGCTTTGAACTCCCGATGGGAAAAACCGGGCAAATCATATTACACTGGATCAGGTCATCGAAGAAAAAGAACGTCTCATCAAACGGCGGGACACACACCTTGCCCAGCTTGTAGATAAACTCAAAGAGGAACGGGTTCGACGGGTTATCGAACCTATGCTCACTGGGGAAGTCTTTGAACAGGACTTCAGGCCTGATGATGTCGTAGACCTGATAGATCTTGGCCTTATAACATAGTAAATAGCCGGTGCTATCAAGATTGCAAACCCCATCTATGGAGATCATCCCCCGTGAACTCAGCTGGAGAACACAGACTGGCGTGACCATCGAAACCGCCTGATATGTTGAACAGAACGGGAGACTCCTTCTTTCAAAATTTATCAGTGCATTTACCCAGTTTTTCCGGGAACATTCAGGGAGCTGGCTTGAGATCACTGAATATAAAGAGGCCGGGTCGAATCAGTTACTCCAGGCATTCCTGCAACGGATTGTCAATGGTGGCGGGCAGATAACACGGGAATATGGTCTTGGAATGGGTAGGACTGATCTCTTCATTCTCTGGCTTCTTTCTAATGGAACAAACCAGCGGTTTGTTATCGAATGTAAGATTCAGAGGGGAACACGAGAAAAAACGATAGAGGCAGGAGTAACTCAGGTAACCAGATATACAGACACCTGCGGAGCAGAAGGGGTCTATCTTGTAATTTTTGACCCTTCGGATAAACCATGGGATGATAAGATATTCACGGAAATAAGATCGAAAGACCCGTATCAGGTTGAAATTTTTGGTATGTGAAACGAGTACTCATCAATATTTCTCGTTTCAGGATCAAAAACAATCCCAATTTCTATTAATTGTCTTTTATCAGAACGGTATTTCTCAGAATATCCCCGGTTCTGTATTTGCTCGAGAGGACTTAAGTCTCCGGTTTTGTCGATCCCTTTCACCTTAAATTCAAAGATCCAGGTATATGATGCAGTTTTAACCGTCAGATCAATGCGACCCTTGTTTGTGGTATCTTCCGGGATTATCTCATATCCAAGACTTGCAAGGTATGAATAGACCAGACTTGCCCAGTACCCTTCAAATTGTGCAAGAGGATTTTTTCTAAACCAGTCATGAGGAATCGAAGCCAAAAAAGATTTTAATTGGCGATGAAACCCATCAACATTCCCAGAACCAAGAAGTTTTCGGATATCAGGAAATGATAGGGGTGTAGCATCCTTTCTGAGAAGATTGAGAATGCTTTTATTAAATGATTCTTTCACTTCCCTATTCGGGAAACCAAGGGTATACCATGTTCCTTCCTCCGGATTACTGGTCCAGGATTTGATCGTAAGATACCCTGCCTGAAAGAGAAGGGTTTCAAGCCGGATCTGGTCAGGATCAAAAGACCCAAGCAGATCATCCCCGGCTATGAGCCCTTCATATTCTGCCGGGATTCTTGGCTGTGATTGCCAGAGTTTTAAAAAAAAAGATGGCGTTCCGGTTTCAAACCAATATGGCTTGAAAAGATCTGAATCAAAATAGAGCAGAATATCAAAGGGATTATATACAGACTCACCAGTCCAGGAATACCCGTTATACCATTCACGGACGAGTTTTGGATCACATATTGCAAACCATGACGAGAAATCATCCCTGATATTTTCTTCTGTATACCCACAGAGTGAAGAATACCTTCGGTCAAGCGTGATGTCTTTCAAATTATTTAGTCCGGAAAAAATCCCGGTTTTAACGAATTTAGATACTCCGGTGAGAAAGACAAATCGAATATGAGAATCCAGAGGTTTGATTACCGCATAAAAATCACGCAGTACGTCACGCATCTCAGCCGCCCGGGATGGATCCTCAAGAACATCGAGAATTGGTTTGTCATACTCATCCACCAGGATTACTACCTGTTCTCCGGTTTTTTCGTGAATTTCCCGTATGATGGCAGAGAATCGCCCACCTATGGTTGTTTCAAAAGGCTCAAAATCCCATTCCCTTGCCCAGGCAGAGAGAATCTCATGGATCCGGGTTTTTAACTCCTCTCCAGTTCGGGGAGAAGATAATGACCAGTCAATTTTCAGAACCGGGTTTTTTCTGCTCCAGTCCCAGGCAGCATCCGGCGTATCCAGATATAACCCCGAGAACAAACACTGTTCTCCGGAAAAAGCACAATGAAATGTATCTATCAATAGACTTTTTCCAAACCGACGGGGACGGGAGAGGAAATAATATTTACCTGATCTGACAAGTGAAGATATAAAAGAGGTTTTATCAACATACACATACCCACCGGTCCTGATTTCAACAAAAGATTGGATACCGATGGGTAATTTCAGGTCAGTCATTCATCCATTATTATACCCGGTTTGATGTAAATAAGTTATTCATCACACCACAGAAAGAAAATATGAGTAAACAATCGATTTAATTAAATCAGATAATGACAGGAGATTATGTACTTCCAGCTTGAATTGAGCTGTGATTTTTCCGAAACTGGCAATAACCGGGGAAGTCTATGGGCACATATTCAAAAATTAAAGGATTATCTGACGTTGATATTTCAGGAAAGACAGTTCTGCTCAGGGTTGATTTTAATTCACCAATCGATCCCCAGGCCGGAGTTATCCTTGATGATAAGCGCTTTCGTGAAATTCTGTATACGATAAAAGCATTGGACAAGGCAAAAACCGTCATCATCACTCATCAGAGCAGACCTGGAAAAAAGGATTTTACTTCTCTTGTCTCCCATGCTCACCGACTTTCAGAACTCCTGGGAAAAGAGGTCAGATTTGTTGATGATATCTTTGGAACATGTGCCCGGGATGCTGTCCGCAATGCAAAAGTTGGCGATGTTATCATGCTGGAAAATGTCCGGTTCAATGCAGAAGAGAACCTGAAACTATCCGGTGAGGAGTCAGCAAAGACCGTTCTTGTGAAAAACCTTGCACGAATGGGCGATCTCTTCATCAATGATGCATTTGGTACTGCACACCGGTCCCAGCCAACCATTGTCGGCCTTCCGGAAGTGCTCCCTGCCATAGCCGGACTCCTTATGGAACGGGAAGTTGAAAACCTCTCACGAGTTTTCAGTGGTGCTCCCCGGCCGGTGACATTCATCCTTGGCGGAACAAAGGTTGATGATTCAATCGATGTTGCCAGACATGTACTCACGAACGGCATCGCTGATAACGTCCTTGCGGTCGGTGTGGTTGCTAACATTTTCCTTGCCGCCAAAGGGTACAGCATCGGAAAACCTTCGATGGACCTGATTGAACAACTCGGATACATTGGACAGATCGAAATCGCGAAAGATATCCTTTCCAGGTTCGGTGAAAAGATCGTCGTTCCTGAACATGTCGCGATAAAAAAAGAGGGTGCCAGGGTTGAGATGCATGTCCGTGATATCCCATCAGACTGCCCTATTCTGGATCTTGGATCTGAAGGGCTCATACCCTGCCTTGATGTTATTAAAAGATCCCGCACCGTTGTATTAAATGGTCCGGCCGGTCTTTTTGAAGAGTCTGATTACTCATTCGGAACATATGAAATAATTAAAGCTGCAGCAGAAGCTGAGTTTTCCGTCGTCGGGGGAGGACATACTGCCGCTGTCATTGAAAAGATGGGATATGATAGAAAGTTCACCCACATCTCAACCGGTGGCGGTGCATGCATAGAGTTTTTAACCGGCAAGAAACTACCAGCTATAGCTGCCCTGGAAAAAAGTGCTGAACGGTTTACATAGGCCGATATAAAAAAGGCAACCTTAATTTTTCTGCGACTGACCTCATAAGAAGATTTCTGAATATATGAATGATACAACCATTACCCTTGATCACATTGCACTACAGGTAACAAACCTGGAGCGAAGTATCCGTTTTTACCAGGATATCCTGCACATGCAGGTCTATGGTCCGGTCCATCTTGGGGCGCTCTCCACAGGCGGGAGGATTTTAGGAAAAGTTGCCGGCGGTCATGGTCTTTTAAAAGGGATCCTTGGCAGCATCTCATCACGGGCTCTTCGTGATCAGTATACCGATGTGGCTCTTCTTTCATCTTCTGGGAGATCATATGATATTCTGCTTGTCCAGGAACGATACCCGGAAACAAACGCTACCAGATCGGTTGACGGAAATACCATATTCGGATTTTCATGCTTTCTTTCTTTAGCAGTTGATTCAGAGATCCTTGGTTGGGATCTCCATCAGGCAGAAGCAGATTTTTCCTGGGGAGATCCAGGTCTTGATGGAACTATCTTCACACAGGATTGCCCCAATCACTCCCTGTATGTCCGCGATCCTGATGACCGGCTCATTGAATTAATACCGAACAGAAGTGATGATGGATCGGCCCCCTTCATCACCGGCCTGAATTCAATCACTCTGCATGTGACCCATCCGGATAAAAGCAAACAATTCTATAGTGAAAAACTTGGAATGAAGGTTGAATCTGATATCACGAGATCAGGCCAAGGGAAACGATTTATCAGGCTGGAAAGCACAGAGGGAAAAATCTGCATTATCCTGTATGGTCTGACAAAACCAGATGGAAATCCCATAGAGGCGGGAGGATACGGACTTGACCATTTCGCAATAACCGGATGTCAGGGAGCAGGAGAGAAATCCACAGATGCAATAGATATCTGGATGGATCCAGAGAAACTATCCGAACATACCGGTTCCTCATATATCAGGGATTATGACGGGTACTGGATCGAATGTATCTGAATTTATGCTTTACCAGTTTTTTGAGATGATCAATGACGATATCATGGAGAGTAGTGGGAGGATTTGGAGCCCACATTAAATCAAACCGGACTGAAATCACTATTCAGCATAAGGGAAAAATTACTGATATACCAATCAAAGACCTCTCTCATTTTCTTCTCATCGGTGGTCATACCATCCAGACATCAACGATAACATCCCTGGTAAAAGAAGGAGTTTTTATCTCATTTTGTGAGTCTGATGGTGAGCCGGTTGGATATATTTCACCCTATGATTATTCTCTTTTCAAGGAGATTCAGAATCTGCAAAAGACTGCAGCTCCGTATTCATATGCCCTTGCCTGTGCAAATGAATCAATTAAGTCCAGGATTCTTGCAATAGAAAAATATGCAGAAGAGATTGGACCGGAGATTCTTTTCTCCGGAGAACTTGACATCCTTACAGGGTATGCGAAGGAACTGGAAAACATGGTTCTTATTGAAGAACTGCGGAGAATAGAACAATTGGTCCGGGATATGTACTATGAAATCCTTGGTCGACTCATCAGTCCGACGTATCTTTTTAAAAGAAGAACCAGTCGTCCGTACCTTGACCCGGTAAACGCTATTTTCTCTTTTGGGTATGGAATGCTCTCATCAGCATGTACACGGGCTGTCATCGGTGGACATTTGGATCCTGGCCATGGGTATTTAAACAGAGGAAATCAGGCCCTTGTTCAGGATCTTATGAACTGCTGGAAACCGAAGATGATTGACAACCATGCGATTGGATTTCTGAGATCCGGCAGGTTACATCAGAATGGCTATGAACGAACAAAAGATCGGTGTATTCTACATGATGAGGTTATTGAAGAATTAATTCATCTTTTTTCAAAATCCATTCAGGAAGAACTTATCAATACACAGATAGATGTGCTCATTCAGTCATTGCGAGGAGAAGCACAGTTCTCAATTATCAAACCATAGGTTTCTAACGGAACTATTTTTCCCTAACTTTTTTCTCCACAGTTTTTGTTTTCATATTTTCACCCAGGTATATATTTATTTTAATAAATTTTACAATATTTTTGTATATCTAATATATAGCATCATATGATTTAATATATGAAGATTGCGAAGTGGCATTGAGACAATTATATTATAATAAATATAAAAATAAGTTAAATAAAATTAGAAATACAGGTTAAAATTTCCTGTTCAAATCCCTTGGCAATTGATTCATCCGTAGATTCCACGTATAATCTGACGAGGGGTTCGGTCCCTGACGGACGAATAAGAGCCCAGGCATCTTTCCGATCGATTCTGATCCCATCTACCTGATTTAAGGAGTCCTGTGTAAATTTTTCCCGCACGGCAGTCAGAATTTCGGCTGCTTTATCGGTGTGGAATTTATGTTTCAGCATTATTGAAGGGGGGAGTGAATCGACGAGGGTGGAAAGCGGTTGTTTTTTCGTTGCAAGAAGAAGAACCATCATTGCTGCCGTCATACCCCCATCACGGCAGAACTGATGATCCGGATAGATAAGGCCACCGTTTCCTTCTCCTCCAAAAGCAACTGGTTTTCCTTCGGCAATGAGTGCCCGCATCCGTCTGGCAACATAAATACTACCAACTGCGGTATAATCAACCGTGCATCCATGAGGTGCGATGACCGTCTCGATAAGTCTGGACGTGCTGACCGGCGTTACCAGAATTCCCTTCTTTTGTGAACAGATATACTCAGCAATGAGTGCAAACTCCTTATTTTCTTCAACGAACCGCCCCTTGTCATCGATAAAGACAGCACGGTCCGCATCCCCGTCATGGGCAACACCAAATGCTGCTCCGGTCGAAACAACCATCTCTGCAAGCGGGGCAAGACCCTCAATGGACGGTTCTGGATCACGTGCCGGGAAGTTACCATCAGGATATGCATTCAAAGTGAAGATCTTACACCCGATGGACTGTAATATTTCAGCCGTTGTCCGGTATGCAGCGCCACACCCGGGATCAATCGCAACCGTGATGCCTTCACCTATCTTTTCTGGGACTTTTTTCACAACACCGACTATATATTTGGATACCAAATCCCCTTCGGGAATGACGACACCCACATCTTTCCATTCTTTCAGGTCAAAGTTGTAAGAAAAGACCCGTTCTTCTATCTCGATAGATGCCTCATCGTCCATCTCGGTCCCGTCTTTTTCAATGACCTTGACTCCGTTGTAGTTTCCCGGATTATGTGATGCGGTAATGACGACTCCGGCATCATACCGGTTCATAACGATATACTGAAGTGCGGGAGTTGGAAGGATCCCACAGTCTATAACATTACAGCCCGTTGCCATAAGGCCTGCTTTCATTGCATTAATTAATGCAGGCCCGGAGGTTCTGGTATCCATGCCGACTGCAATGGTTCCCGGTCTCATAGAGCCGACAGCCATTCCGATCTTCATGACCAGTTCAGGAGTGATTAGTTCTCCAACGATACCACGAACTCCGTTTGTCCCAAATAACTGTTTTTTCTTTTCAGTCATATGCATCTTCTTTTGTTTCGTTTTGCATGCCGGGATCTTCCTCCGGTTCTGCTCCAGAATCCTTTTTTCTGCGTTTTTCCTGCTTTTCCTTCAGCTGATCTTCACGAATCTTCAGGAGACGTGATGAAGCCAGAGCAACATGACGCATCACCTCAGTTACCCGGTCTTCCACTTCAATCTCATCATCAACATCAATAGATGTGCTCTCTATCTCCATGAGAAACCGGGCAACTTCACTTACCTCAAACAATAAATCATCAAGTTCTTCAGGTGTATAAAACCCGCACATTGCTCCATAGAGAAATGTTGCACCAGCCTTACTCACCTTTTTCTTAAATGAACTTCGTGCCTGGTTGACTGCCTGTGGCGTATATGTCCCAGTCATGAAAGGAACCAGTTCAGGGAGATTTTTCCCGATATATGTCATTTCAGCCCCTGAGGAAGTCTGAAAATCAGCACATAACCGTGATATCGCCCATTCTCTGGCGGTGATGAAGGTCCTCTTCCTCAGGAATTGGTTTACCTGCAGATATGATGCGCCGTCTACCTTCCTGAACTTGTGATACTTGGTAGGATCCCGTGAACGGAATGGTGTTGCCATCAGTGTACCGTTAGATGTGCCTTACAGATAAGTCCACGGGATGAAGATAGGGGATGCAGGCATCTGGTTTTTTATGGAAGAGAGATAACATGTATAGGGGTTGTTCCCAAAGCCCAGATAGTGTAGTGGCCTATCATGTCGGCCTGTCACGCCGACGACTCGGATTCGAATTCCGATCTGGGCGTTCATTAATCAATATTATCCTTTTCTGAATAGCCGCCAGACGGAACCCATATCTCAAATCGAGCGCCTTTCCCATAAGTCCCGGTTTCGAAGATCCGAATCCCGGTTATTGATAATATTTCCCGAACAAGGAATAATCCAAGACCGGTATTACTTCCATATCCCCGATCAAAAATCCTCTCCTTGAGGTCATCAGGGATACCCTGACCATCATCCTCACAGCAGATACACACCTCATTGTCAATAGAGTACCATGAAAACCGGATGGATGAGAGATTCGGACCTGCATGCCGGAGGGCATTATCTATCAGATTGTAAAATACCCGCTCAAGGAGGGGATCTGCATATATGAAAAGACCGGAGAGATTATTCTCAACAGTAATCCGTTCAGGAATGCCAATTTCTGCTGCCTTACGAACCAGAAATCCTGCATCCTTCCATTCTGGTGACTGAATACCAAGGTTCTGATATACTCGCGTGAACTCAATCTGATCATGAATGAGTCTGGTTGCATTATCCATGATCTTTACAATCTCTGCCGTCTCCGGATCATTCCTGGCCTCCTTTAGCAGGGGAAGAAGTCCAAGAATGACGGTCACACGGTTTCTGATGTCATGCCTGGTTATGCTGGAGAGGAGATTTAATTTCTCATTTGTCCGCATGAGTGCCTGTTCAGCCATGATCCGTGCAGTAATATCACGCATGCTCTGGATAGCGCCGATAATATTCCCTTTTGAATCGAATAACGGTCCGGCCATCGATGAGAAATATTTCCCTCCTTTCCCCATCTTCGGGAATGTTTCATCGGTAAAGAGTGAATCGCCCGACCGGCTGACATTCGGGAAGAGTTTTATGATGGTACCTTCCTTGTCAAGAACGGCATTGAGGAGCATTGGCCTCTTTTCTCCATAGAATGGTATTGCATACTCATATCTTCCTCTTCCGATGATGTCTGCCTCCTGAATCCCAGTCAGATGTTCCATAGCCTGATTCCAGAAGATTACCCATCCATCTTTGTCAATAACAAACGTTGCATCAGGAAGCCTGGAGATTACATCGCGGAGTTGTCGGGCTGATTCACGAAGAGCTTCGCTGTCGATAAGTGCTTTCCAGGCCAGTCGCTGTTCGGTAATATCCTGAACATTCAACGACCATACGGCATTGTCAGCTGATGTTCCGGAGAGGATGGTCAGATCATGAAGTGCCGGAAAGACAGAGTTATCAGATCTGATGTGATCAAGTTCAAACGTGGCATGGCCGGAAAAGAGAGCACTGTCAAGGTATGACAGAAAATTTTTCTCCGGATACCTGGTTCCCACAAGAAATGGATTTTTTCCGATGAACTCTGCAGGTTCCATTCCATGCATCTGTGAATATGCTGCATTGACATAGTCGACATTTGCCCCGGTCCCGGTTACGATACCGGTGCTGGTATGTTCAACAATATCGGCAAGTTTCCGAAGTGAGTTCTCAATCTCTTTTCGGTCTGATATGTCAATTGCAAATCCACGAAACCCGGTAACCTGTGATCCTGACCAAATAGGGGATGTATATACAGTAATAGGATAGGTCTCACCATTGTGGTTAATTCCTGAAAATTCAGTCCCGTTAATTGGTTTTCCCTTTCTGATCTGATCCATTGCCTGGAGAAACTGGGGATGGCTTTGTGGGTGAATAAAATTCAATATATGAAAACCGGTATTCTTATCATCCATTCGATGTCCGGATATCTTCATTCCCATCTGATTGATGAATGAGATATTCCCATCCAAGTCTGCTTCAAAAACGAATTCAGGTAGTAAATCCGCGAGTTCACGGTATTTGCGCTCACTTTCAGAGAGAAGTCGATTATGTTCTTCCAGATCCTTTTGTGACTGGTTTAATTCAAGAAAAATGGGATGTATCTCCTTGGCGAGTCTGGAAAATTCGTCATCACCCTCCAGAAGAGGGGCATCTATCTGTGCACGTTCTTTGTTCCGGTTTTTAATATTCTCTATAAGCGTTCGTAACCTGAAGAGAACAAACCGGTCAATGATTATGAGTGAGACAACGATTACTACAAGGCCCAGGATCATGAGGAATAGTATAAAGGTCAGAATTGTTGCTTTCCCCTGTGTGATTATATCTCTGGGTAATGTAACGGTAAACTCAAGAAAGCCATTTGAATCAATGGATGAAAGATATGACGTTCCTGTTATGTTTGTGTCAGATTCAGGTGTTACGATTATATCGGAGGTAGTTATTTCATTGATCTCAGTCAGGGCTTTTATAAGTGGAAAGTCATGTATTGATGAGATGATAAGATGTAGATCTGCTATACTTGACAATGTCTTAACTTTTGCCTCATTTAAATATTCAATACATATGAGAGTTCCAACCGATGGACCCTCATAGATACTGGTGATGATAGGTTCAGCAACAATAATAGCAGGACCATCAGGCAGGATGATGAAACCAGACTTTCCATCTAGAATCGATTCGAATGTACATATATCCGGGATGGAGAGTACCTGTGACAGGATCTCCTTAGGGACGGATTCCATTCGCCCTGCGGTTGTATTTATCCTGGTTGCATATTTGAGGGTGCTATCACCTCTTACAAAAATCAGGAGATCAATACCAAGATTGTGGATAGAGGCATAATTGAGGTTTTGTATGATGTACTCATCGTTTTTATCCTGAACAAAATTGTACGTCTCATCCCACCGTGACCAGTCCCCGGTCAGGGAATAGATCTGATCTTTTTCATAACTGAGTACCTTCAGACCTTTGATGAGATTCTGCCTGGTGTCATCTTCTTCAAACTGGGCATAACTGTCAGTCAGAAGAGTAAATGAAAAAAATATTATGAGTGCTATGCCCCCGAGCAGGGTCAATCCGATTATCAGGAATGTTTTTGCCCGAAGATCCATACTTTACTCCTTCGGATCATTCACCCGTTTAGGGGGCCATGGGCCTATGCCAGGTTACGAGGGTTTTGTGATCGTAATAAATGAACCGGAATATGTACCAAACATATTCATAATCGGCCGGGCAGTAATTATATATTGTCTTTCTTCCTGCCCTGAACCAATACAAAGCCGCATACCACTTTCATCATGCGACCTGAAAAAATCAGGTGAAATATCAAGGTCTGGGCATAAGGGACGAAGTGCCTGACGAATGTCTTTTAAGAAGAGTCCGGAGCTGCGTTCTTCAATGCATTCTTCAGCTGCCTGATTCATCCAGAGAATAGCATGATCTGAATTTATGATTATCACCGGATGAGATGAATCTGCTATCTGAACCCACATGGAAGGAGATAGGCCTGCCTTTTTTCCCTCTGTTGTCTGACGTATCCTGTCACAAAGATTCATACTGACCTTGATCGCACAGTAAAGAAGGCTCGGATTAACCGGTTTTATGAGAAAACCAAATGGCGTAGAAGACATGGCTTTCTCAAAAATCTTCTTCTCATCATGGCCGGTCACGAAGATAACCGGTATTGAAAATATATTAAAAAGTTGTGCCGCAGCTTCTATCCCCGACATGACCCCGGGAAGATCAATGTCCATGAGGACTACGTCTGGTTTTTCCACGGCTACCTGCTCGAGTACTTGTTCACCTGAGTTAACCGGGGTATGAACAATAAATCCACCGTCGCGTAGTATAGAGATTAAGACCCGGGCAATTATCTCATCGTCCTCGACGATCAGGACTGTATTTTCAGGCATATATGATAAACCTCAGGGGGTTCTCGCCAGACAGCAGGCGACTCACGCATGTTTCCGTTATCATAGTTGGAATAATCGATATAAAGTAATTCCGAGATCTCAGTTTCGCAGAATAGGTATTCTACGAAATGCTTAATATTTTAGAGATAGAGTTAATATAACAGTGGAAAAAGGATATTTTTCAGAATGGATTCCCAGATTTATCCAATATCTGAAAATGAGGAATTATTCGCAGAAAACTTTGAGCAGTTATGATCTCACCATCAGGCGGTTTGGTCAGTTCATCTGGTTGACCCGATCCTTCAGGGGTGACCTGTCCAAAAAGTGGGAGCACAAGGAACTGCTCAGGCTTGAGACCGGAGTTGATGTTAGTGCATCTGATATCTCCAGGTACTTAGAATTCCTCTCTCTTGATCGGCAGTACCATGCTACCACATACAACCGTATCCTCTCCTCACTCTCATCTTTTTACCGGTTTCTTCTCATGCAGGAGGTGGTTGAGACAAACCCGGTCCCTCGAATTGACCGTCCGAAGGTAAAAGAGAAAGAACTGAAGTATCTGAAACACAGCCAGGTTATGCGTCTTTTGCAGTCCATTCCTGATGAACGAGACCGGCTCATGATAAGGATTATTTATGCAACCGGAGTACGGGTCTCTGAACTTTGCACGATGAATGTTGAGGATGTGGACTTTGATGATCAGATGATCCGGGTGCTGGGAAAGGGAGGGAAAGTCCGGATGGTCTTTGTGGATGAAGTTACTCTGAATGAGATTGCAGGCCTTATCGGAAACCGACTGTCAGGTCCCCTCTTCCCCGGTCAGGGAGGCAATCATATATCTGTGAGAACCGTGCAGCTTATCTTTAAAAAATACGCCCCACCAGGGATCACACCACACAAGATCCGGCATAGTTATGCCAGTGAACTCTATCGGAGATCCAGAAATCTCCGGGTTGTGCAGGAGAACCTGGGGCATGCATCTATTAAAACTACTGAAGTATATTTACATACCGATGTGGATGAACGCCGTCAGGTATATCGGGAGTTTTTCCCGCTTGTTACTTCAACCCGGAGAACGGTATCTGAAACCGGTACCCGGCAATACCAGGGAGAAGAACCATGAGGACAATACGGACAACAGATGGAAAATGGCTACAGATAGATCCAAAAACAGATCCTTGGATCTTTAAGACGCCCCATTCCTCAGTCAGGGCATCGCTTGATTACCGGCAGGGTGAGGATCTCTATCTTCGAACTCTTCCTGACGGGACACAGTATTATTATGTAATATCCTGGACCGACTGGCAGCGCGAGTCTAAGGAAGCGTACAGAACTCTCTCCGAAGAGGAGGCAAAGGATTTCCTCATAAAAAAAGCGCAATCAGCAGGCAAAATCGGTCTTGACCCAGATATTTTAGATAGAATTGAGAAGTACTTCCCAGGCCTTCTGAAAAAACGCAGATAGGCGATGCGGGAATTTCTATATTCCAGCAGCACAAATATGTAAAGGCAAGGTCTGTCCTGCTCTTTTCAACTCCCGTAGTGTAGAGGTCAATCATATCGGATTTTGGTTCCGATGACGACGGTTCGAATCCGTCCGGGAGTATCTTTTTTGCTGACTACCCACGGTATATCGACTGATTCATCTGCACGATATCCTCTCAAAACATTCGGCCATTAACTATATACGATATATGAAGATAATCACCTATCAGCAAGAGTGCACGGGCATATTATGATAGGCATTCGATGGATAGATTTTGATCATATTCCTGATCGTCTTTCAGGGCTGATCGATCTCTCATATAATCTCTGGTCCTCATGGCACCCTGAAGCATGGCTCCTGTTTAAAAATCTGAACCGTCAGGGATGGAAAGAATCCATACACAATCCGGTCAGAATGCTTCAGGAACTCCCACCTGAATTACTTGAAGCAGCGGCATCCAATATTGACTATACCAATCACTATGATGCGGTCATCGCGAAGTTTCAGCGATACATGCTGGCAAAAAACCAATGGTTTGATGAATATTACCCGGAACACCAGCATCATAAGATCGCATACTTTTCTGCAGAATACGGGCTTCAGCACTCACTCCCCCTATATGCCGGGGGCCTTGGATTCCTTGCCGGAGATCATCTGAAAGAATGTAGTGACATAGGGATACCACTTGTGGCCGTCGGATTCATGTACTCTGACGGATATCTGCACCAGCGAATCAGAAATGACGGCTGGCAGGAGGATGTCGAAGAAAAACTTGACCGTGATAATGCTCCGGTCAAGCGGGTTCTTGGCAGGGATGGTAACCAGTTAATTCTTCAGGTTCCTTTTATTGCACCCCAGATTCATTTTGCTCTCTGGAGAGTAGATATCGGTCGTGTTATCCTCTACCTGATTGATACGGAGATAGAGCAGAATCCACCGCATCTTCGCAATATCAGCAGCCGTCTGTACAGTAGTATCAATGAGATGAGACTACTTCAGGAGATCGTCCTTGGTATTGGGGGGACTCATGCCCTGAAATCACTTGGGGTAAAATATTCTGCAGTCCACCTGAATGAAGGTCATGCAGCCTTTGCTCTGGTTGAACTCTATCGTCAGAAGATAGAGGAAGGGCTTACTCCTGAAGAAGCATTCCATCATGTCTATAATACAACACTCTTCACCACTCATACACCCGTCCCTGCAGGCCATGATAAATTCCCTCACTGGATGATTGACAAGTACTTTAATGCATACTATTCCGGAATTCATATGTCAAGGGAGGATTTTCTGAAGAAAGGTCTGCATTTCGAGGATCCCCCGGACACCTTTAACATGGCAGCGTTCTGTATGCGTATGGCTGCACATGCAAACGGAGTAAGTGAAAAGCATGGGGAAGTTGCAAGACGGATGTGGCATTTCCTCTGGCCTGAACACAAACTAGATGAAGTCCCTATAGGTTCGGTAACGAACGGGGTGCACATTCCCACATGGATAAACCCACGCCTGGTTACGCTCATAAATCGGTACATCTCCCCCATCTGCCCGGACTGGTTTGAACATCATGATAAGGAGTATGTATGGGCTCTCATTGACCGGGTACCTGATGCAAAACTCTGGGAACTCCATTATGCGCTGAAGATAAAACTCATCAACCGGATATTACAATTTAAAAGGCGCGATTGGATGAAATACCAGGCAGACTGTGCAAATGTGGTGGCAGGTGGTGCTCTGATAGATCCCAATACCCTGACCATCGGATTTGCACGCCGCTTCTCGACATATAAACGGGCTGACCTTATCTTCCAGGATCTTGACCGGCTGAAAAAGATCCTGAATAATCCCTGGAAACCGGTACAGATAATTTTTGCCGGAAAAGCACATCCGGCTGATGATGAAGGAAAACGGATTTTACAGCGGATCTATCAGTATGCACAACAACCAGAATTTGGCGGAAGAATTGCATTTGTTGAAGACTATGGCGAGCAGGTAGCAAAGTACCTGGTGCAGGGAGTTGATGTCTGGATGAATAACCCGGTTCCCCCATTAGAAGCCAGTGGTACAAGCGGAATGAAAGCTGCTGTCAATGGTGTTCTCAACTTCTCAATTGCTGACGGATGGTGGATAGAGGGATATAATGGCAAGAACGGATGGATATTCGGAAAGAGCCATACCAATAATGATCGGAACTGGGAGGATGCGTCTGAAATGTACTCCCTCCTTGAAAATGAGATAGTCCCACTCTATTACGATACTGATCTTGATGGAATACCCCATAAGTGGGTTGCGATGATGAAGGAGTCAATCAAGAGTAATGCACCCCGGTTTTCATCCCGCCGGATGGTAAAAGAATACATGCATAAATATTACATATCCATTCTTTCCTGTGCGGAATGTAATGCATTTGTTGATGATAGTACCCCTGAAGGGATATCACAATAAATTATTATTCAGTTTTTTCTGAAACAGAGGATGACTCCTCTGCATCACTGATTGCCAGCTGATACATCCAGTCAAGTAGATCATTACATGTTTCGATGGTACAATCCTCATCACATGCGATGCAGGGAATCAGTTCATCACCGGCAAGAAGACAGTATGGATCTGCAGGACCCTTACGGGCAATAAGTCTGAATGTCTTAATGCCATCCTGCCGGTATTCAACGCGTTCAACCCTGTTTGAATCCAGAAGTTTCTTTACGATTCGTGAACATTTCCTGCTGTCAACCCCAAGGATCTTCCAGAGTTCACTCTGCAGTACACCTTCAGGTGAAGAGGCAATGATCCGAAATGCATCCTCGTCTGTTCCGGACATGTCCACCTTTAAGCAACCGGTGCAATTGACAAAATATTGTTACCACGAATAACGAGTGTTCCAAGCTCGCGACCCTTGTTTTTCCCTGATGTTTCAATACTCTCTTCAAGATGCAGGTTCAGGTACTCATCCACTGCCACAAGCCGGCCCTGAAATGTCCTTCCTTCATCCTCTTTCATTTCTACGGAAATCAAAGTATCAACAAGAGAATATACTTTCTTGATTGGGAGGACAATGCTGCTAACCATCTGCCTTATATAAGGCTTGCAGCCATATTAAAGATTCCTGATACCGATATGAAAAAAGTGTTATAAGTTTTTGTAGATCTCCTCAATCTTTTCTATAATACCTTTGCTTCCAATGTAAACCGGAGTCTTCTGATGATGTTTTTCAGGAATGATATCCAGAATATTCCTTCTTCCATCGGTTATACGTCCGCCTGCCTGGGTTATGATAAATCCTAGGGGGTTTGCTTCAAATAAAAGTCGGAGTTTTCCATTCGGGCTCTTCTCAGATCCCGGATATGTGTAAATCCCGCCATAGATCAGTAACTGATGACAATCCGCTACGAATGAGCCGGAATATCTGATTTTAAAACCATTCTGATCAAAATACTCAATGACTTTTAGATGAGGTAAAAGCCATTCATTTCTCACACCGCCGGTTCCATATTGCTTCCCTTCAGGGACGGAGAAGTGGTCCTTAAGCAGGAGATAATGCTTACTCTCCGGATCCCATGCAAAGCTCTGAACCCCTTTTCCTACGGAGACTACAAGGACTGTAAGTGGTCCAAAGAGGGTGTAAAAAGCAGCCCGGAGTTTCGAGCCCGGTTGTAGCACACCTCCGTTCTCATAAATACCAACGATAGTACCAACGGCAAGATTTGTCGAGATGAGCGAGGAACCATCAAGCGGGTCCATGACCATACAGTACTCACACCGTGAGTTTTCAAACCGGATGATATCAGCCTGTTCCTCTGATGCAAGTTCCCGCACCAGGCCGGACTCTCCTACCACCTTAATCAGGTGCTCATCTGCCCATGTATCCATCTGGGCCTGCAGTTCTCCAGAGGCATTTAGGGTATGTTCATACATCTGATTATCAAGAAATGCTTTTCTGATAGGGTCCATCTGACGAGAGATTAATCGTATAAGTGCTATGAGGTCAGGTTCACAGCCGCATGATTCCAGATATTTCCGAAGGAACACCATATATAATCGTAGAGAAATATCCGCATACTTCATACATACGATTTTGCATCCGGCACGTGGTGCAGACCACCGGTTCTATTAAGCATATTAAAAATAATTCAGTGCGACAAGAAGCAGTAAATCGGATTGCGAACCCGGTTTAAAATCGGGAACGCCACCCAATCCATTCTGGGCGTCCCTACCTGCACGTGCGTGTTTAGCAATAAACGGGTGCGAAGCTGCA
>Ga0228535_1000850_pt1 | contig 66815 bp, 61 predicted proteins | sample SJ1metagenome_FD_168457 | JGI IMG/M metagenome (GOLD analysis project Ga0228535, IMG submission 168457) | Enriched culture of PCE-dechlorinating microbial communities from Ithaca, New York, USA - SJ1 | ecosystem: Engineered > Modeled > Simulated communities (microbial... > Unclassified | place...
CCATAATCAACGCCCCTTCCTCCACGAAGAACCAGGACAAGAAGCGGGATCCCGACATGCACTCCACGAAGAAGGGAAACCAGTACTACTTCGGCATGAAGATCCATGTCGGAGTGGACAGGGAAAGCAGGACGGTCCACAACCTCGTCCCAACAATGGCCAGCGTATTTGACATGACCTAGACTAGGGGAACAGAAAACAGGAAGTTTATCGAAAAAGAGAGTAAGGAAAACCACTAGCTCTCGAAAACGAGGAGCCGCGGGGAGCACATCTTTCTCATAGCAGAGAAGAGCGTTGGCTTTTCGAAGGTCAGGCACTAGGGGCTGGCAAAGAACAACAACTCCACTTCTATGCTCTTTGCCCTGTCGAACCTGTACGTGGTCCGAAGGTGCCTGCTGGCATCAACAGGTGCGTAGTATCTTAAAAACAGGAAAAAGCTATCAAAACCGAGAAATAGCGCTGAAAGATGCCCAAGTAGCTAGAATATGAGTTAAAAAAGTACACTGGGAACGGATTCGGCTGTCAAGGTTCAACTGTTGGACGCTGGATTAGTTCTTGTTTAGAGTTTTCTTGGTTAAAAGGAGGGCTTAAATTGGCGGAAGGAAAAGAGGCAAACTTGATAAGCAAGATAAACGGGATGAGGAAAGTCTGGAATGAAATAAGAGGCAGGCATATAGTTAAATCGCTCGAAAAGCGAGGTTTTAAATCTATTTTCTTCGAAAATTCAGAGGATGCAAAGGAGTATGTAAAAAGCCTTATTCCTGAAGGTTCAACCGTTGGATTCGGTGGATCGGTAACTCTTAGACAAATGGGCTTGATTGATTATTTTAAAGCAAACTATAAGGATATTCATGACAACTGGCAAGAGAATGTTAGCCGGGAGGAAAACATAAGAATTTGGCGTGGGTTCCAGCAAGCAGATGTTTTTGTTACCAGTAGTAATGCTGTAACTATGGATGGGAAATTAATAAATACAGACGGCACAGGTAACAGAGTTTCTTCAATGATTTTTGGTCCCCGAAAAGTAATTGTAATCGTGGGAGTTAATAAGATTGTAAAAGACACAAATGAAGGAATTGATCGAGTGAGACATATAGCCTCCTTGAACTCTCTGAGAGGAAGTGTTTTGAATCACAAGGATAGGCAGGACACTGCGCCGTGTCTAAAGGATGGGGTTTGCAGGGATTGCTATCCCCCACAAAGAATATGTAAAATTACTACAATTATTGAAGGTGTGCCTAACGCTACACCTGATTATCATGTTATTGTGATAGGAGAGGAATTAGGGTATTGATGTTCCTCGGGATCTATATATCCCAACTTTCACAGAATCTTGACAGAAAAAAAGCATTGAAATAATTGAAAAAATGGCAGGAGGGCCCCTATTTTGGTTTTCCCATTTTGTGCAAAAAATAAACAGAGTCCGTCATAAAGCGAGCCTTTTTCTACAACTGCAGAGTTTTTTCGCACCTTCGTTAGCTCAGGACTCTTCAAGCGCTCAGCTAGGGGGAAAATTCAACCTTGGACCAAGGACGCTTTCTACTGCTTCCTCTCTGGAACCCGGATCAACTGGAGGTATTTTCTGCTACTCATCTCAAAGAGGCTTATTGACTCCTCTCTTCTTCCTCTCACGATAGAGAGAAGGAACCAGTTATGGGTCCTTGACGATTCAATCTACTCTAGAAGCAAAAAAGTTGAACTCCTGTGGAAACGCTACAACCATTGTGCTTGCTGCTACTTCAGGGGGATTCTTAAATCAGAAATATTGTTTTTCGCTAGAGGGAAGTAAGAATAATGATTTAGGTTGTAAGATTAATTGTTATTTAAGTCAAAGACGAAATCACTCAATCCAAAACTGGATTAAAGGAGGAAAAATGAAAGAAACAATTGAACTCGCTCGATTTGTTAAAGAGACAAGATTTGAGGATCTACCTACCGAGGTTGTGGATAGATTGAAAATATACATTCTGGACAACCTAGCCTGTGGATTTCTAGGTTCGGTTCAGCCTTGGTCCAAAATTATTGCAGAGATGACAAGGGCGGCAGGAGGAAAAGAAGAGGCATCGATGTTTAATTTAACATGGAAGACTGATATCTCTCGAGCCGCTTTTGTAAATGGTGCAATGTTAGGCGCTTACGAAGTAGAACATGTAGGACATGCTGCACATCCTTCGGGTACTGTATTTCCCGCCGTTTTTGCTGTAGCAGAACGTGAGCACATCGATGGGAGAAACTTTTTACTTGCTCTTGCTTTGGGTTACGAGGCTGTGTGCCGTATCGGCGATGCTCAAACAAGCGCTACCGAGAGTGAGCGTGGTTTCCATAATCCTGCTGTCAATGGACCTTTCAGTGCAGCTTTGGCAGTAGGAAAACTTTTGCAGCTGGATCTCGACATCTTGGTAAATGCTATGGGTATTGCAGGATCACATGCTTGCGGGCTTGTTGAGTTTGCCTGGGAAGGCTCCATGACCAAACGTATGCATCTTGGTAGAGCATCACAATTGGGTTTGGAAAGTCTAATACTGGCTAAGAATGGTTTTACTGGACCAAGTACTATCCTGGAAGGACAGTACGGTTATTTTCAGGCATATTCACCCAGCCCAAAAGTGGAAAAACTTTTGGCTAACCTGGGTAAAGAGTGGCTTTTACAATCGTTGATCATAAAAACGTACTGTACTCATGTGAATTGCCAAGCAATCGTATACGGTATTGATGAATTCAAGAAGAATACCGCTTTTGATCCTGCCAAGATAACTGATATCGAACTCATATTAGGTAGCGAACATGCAATGCAGAAGCGACACCAGAATGTAGAGCCGACAAATCTGCTTAGCGGTCAATACAGCATCCCTTTTACAGTAGCTGTAGCGCTGTGTAAAGATATGGCCGATCCTCTAGTATATGATGAAGAAACCTTATGGGATCCGACTGTTAGAGAATTGGCAAAGAAGATTAAGATCCGCGGTGATGTTGAGCATTTTGGAAAAGATGTTACCAGATGGTCTGCGGAAATTGTTCTTGAATTAGAAGGAGAACTCCATCACATCAGGGTAGAAGACTTTAAAGGCTCTCTAAGCAAACCTTATAATTTTAAGGAGGCCTGTGAAAAGTTCTATCGTTACGCCAAACCGTTGATAGAGCAGGAACGAATAGACAGGATTCAGGAATTGGTAAAAAATTTAGAATGCTTATCAGATATGTCGAAATTGGCTTGCCTTATTAGCGGAAAATGAATTTCTTGCTAATATGTGTTGAGTGCCAAGACATCGCAGACTGATTTTTGTGCCAGGACATCGTTTACAAAAGTTTTTCTTGCGATAGTTTTGATTTCGTTTCATCTCCATTGGTATCCTAAGGAACATTTGAATAATACCTGATTCAGGGTCTATCATTTGAACCTTGACAGCCGAATATGTTTGCTGTGCATTTTTTCAACCCACTTCCAGTATCCAGTTGCTATTGAAACCAAACCTTTGCCTTTAATAAGTGTTTGTTGACCTTCAATCAATCTATGCCCTGTCGGTTCAAACAACAGTTTTCGGACCGTGCTCATGATGTGTTTCGTTTCCCACAACAAGCTGTTCATTGCCTTGCCCACAAAGTTGAGTTTCATCTTTTTTGTTCCCCCCTCTGTTTCAAGTCCGGCATTTTAGGAACTCTCTTCCGGATTTGATTTGTTTTGCCGATTTAGGCCCAGTCGCCGAAGACGGTGTTTTCTTTCCTGTGAAATAGATCTACCACTATTCGCGAATCATCGACGTTGGCTGCTGAGGTGACGAGGTTTTGGAGCATCTTGTTTTTCATGGCCATCCCTGGGGACTCCTTTATTGGATATTGGGTTACAAGGCTAGTGGAATGTCCAGAGTTCCTTCAAGGGAACGACCCGATCAATTTCTGCGAGGGACTTTTCCCGTCTTCTTATACTTCTCTAAAGTTAGGGAACCTCTAAACAAGAACCGATCCAGCGTCCAACAGTTGAACCTTGACAACCGAATCTGTTTCCTGTGTACTTTTTACCTCATATTCATGCTATAGGGGCAGCTTTTTTGTGTCTTTTAACGCTATTGCTGGTTTTTAATGGTTTTTATGGTCTTTTACCTGTTTTTGATACACTGCGCCCCTGTCAACGCAAGCAGGCCCCTTCGAACCATGTGCAGGTTCGACAGGGCGAAGGAGCACAAAGACGAAGTTGGTGTTCTTCGCCAGTCCCTTGTACCTGACCTTTGAAAAACCGAAGATTCTCTTCGCGATGAGGAAGATGTGCTCTCCCCGGCTTCTTGTTTTCGAGAGCAGGCGGTTCGTTTCTTTGTCTTCTTCGGTGAGTTTTTTGTTTTTGCTTCCTCTCCTCTGAGTCAGGTCCAGCGCCTGGGGTGCCTTTTTAGTGATCTCTTCCGTCTTGCCCATGTAGGCCGAGTCGCCGAAGACAACGTTTTCTTCCCCGTGAAGGATGTCTTCCACCATCTTTGAGTCGTGGACGTTGGCGGGGGTGGTGACGAGGCTGTGGACAGTTCTGCTTTCACTGTCCACTCCGACATGGATCTTCATGCCGAAGTAGTACTGGTTTCCTTTCTTCGTGGAGTGCATGTCGGGATCCCGCTTCTTGTCCTGGTTCTTCGTGGAGGAAGGGGCGTTGATTATGGTGGCATCCATGATGGTCCCTTCGGAGAGTCTCAGTCCTTTCTCCTCGAGGTGGGCGTTGACTTCCTGAAAGATCCGCTCCCCGAGACCATGGGCCTCGAGAAGATGACGGAATTTGCAGATGGTGGTTTCGTCGGGGACAGGTTCGTTTCCGAGATCGATTCCGACGAAGCGCCTCATGGATTCCATGTCGTAGAGGGCTTCTTCGGCAGCCGGATCACTGAGGTTGAACCAACTCTGCAGGAAATGGATTCGGAGCATCCGCTCTAGGCCTACCGGGGGACGGCCTTTGCCTGCCTTGGGGTAGAAGGGGTCGATGAGAGCATAAAGCTCCTTCCAAGGAACGACCCGCTCCATTTCCGCGAGGAACTTTTCCCGCTTTGTGGGTTTCTTGTATTTTTCGAAGGTGGAGGCGTTCGCAAGAGTTTTCTGGCGGTTCATCGGTCCTCATCTCCCCGTATGGTCTGGAAGAAACAATTTCTTCAGCGTTTTTTTACAAGGTCACAAGGCGATTTCCCGGAGACTTTTTCAGAGATTCAGAGATTACATAAAAATGGAGGCGGTTAAAGTGGGCAAAACAATTGCTGAGAAGATTTTTGCCAGAGCTTCAGGTCAGAAAGATGTCAAAGCCGGAGATTTTCTGACTGCTAAAGTTGATTTGCATTACAACTTGGAAATAGGGTTTACCGAGGTTTACGGTAAGATAGTTAAGGCAGGTTTGCCAAATGGACTACCTAAAATGGCCGACCCAGATGGAATAGCTATCATGTTGGGAGACCATGAAGGATGTCATTGCACACCAAAAGATGCTAAGGATTATAAAGATGCGAGAGACTTGGCTAAAAGATATGGTATAGAAAAACTATACGATATAAACACCGGAATAGCTCATGCTTCTGTACCCGAAGAGGGGCTTGCAAGACCGGGGATGCTGGTTTGCGGAAAAGATTCGCATACGACATCATGTGGCGCAGTTAATGCACTGGCTACTCCCGTAAGTGCTGTGGAGACAGCCTGGATTTACCAAAATGGGTCACTTTGGTTTAGAGTTCCGGAAACCATAAAGTATATATGTAACGGCAAGTTGCAAGACGGTGTTGTAGCAAAAGATATATTTCTATATGTTATTGGGAAATATAGTCCGAGTTTTGCTCAGTATAAATCGCTTGAGTGGAAGGGTTCGGTTATAGACAATATGGGTATGGACGGACGCTTGACATTGGCATGCCAATCCCTTGAGTTGGGTGCAAAGTGTGCACCTTTTGAGCCTGATAAAACTTGCTTGGATTATGTGGCAACTACTCCAAAGGGAAATGAGCTTTTCTGGCCAACGCCTGCCGATCCGGATGCAGTTTATTCGGAAGTTTATGAGGAGGATTTCTCTTCCCTTGAACCGCAAGTAGCAATTCCGCACGGATTCGACGTTGTTTTGCCAGTATCGGAAGTAAAAGGAGTTAGAGTGGATCAGGTAAATATTGGTTCTTGCGCGAATTCAAGGTATGAAGATATGGAGATAGTTGCCAGGATCGTAAAGGGTAAGAAGCTGAAGGCCAGGGCAATATTCTCTCCAGGAACCTGGAAGATTTATAAAAGAGCTCTTGAAACTGGTGTTTTAGCAACTTTGATCGATGCAGGTGTTATGGTTATGGCACCCAGTTGTCTCCCATGTGATGGCCGTGGGGCATGTATAGGGGATGGAGAAGTTGCTGTTGGTTCTACTACACGTAACTTCAAAGGCAGATATGGAAGCCCGAATTCTGAGATATATTTGGCTTCACCAGCAACTGCTGCTGCTGCTGCTGTCGCTGGAAAACTGGTTGATCCAAGAGAGTTATTATAAAGTAGGAGGTGAAACCCATGACAAAAATCGGTATTATAAGAGCAAAAGTGTGGAAATTCGGCGATAATATAAGTACGACAGATATCACGCCTGGTGAAATGTTCATGGGACACAGGCTTGAACCAAAAGATATTGCTTTTGCAGCAATAAGACCGGATTGGAGAGAGCAGGTTCAACCCGGCGACTGTATAGTTGCTGGTAAAAACTTTGGATTTGGTTCCCATAGAGCTAGCGCCAATGACGTAATGAAAGATTTGAAACTCGGATGTATTGTAGCAGATTCCATTGCACGTATTTATTACAGATCAGGAATAGCTATTGGATTTCCGGCATTTGTCTGTCCGGGAGTCAGTAATCTGTTTGAAGAAGGGCAGGAACTCGAGCTTGATATTTATAACGGTACGGTAAAGAATCTCACCTCTGGTGAGATTCTGACGGGTAGACCGTATCCTCCGCAGCTTCTTGAAATACTAGATTCTGGAGGCATCATGCCGCGTTTGGTAGAACAGGCAAAAAAAAGCAATAACTAGATGGAGGTATCGTAATGGCAAGATGGTGGGAAAAACCTGACAGAGTCAAATGGAATGAGGGCTGGGCCCTGGAACCGGGGCGCTGGTGGTCACCATTAGGAAACATAATACCTCCAGTGAGATTTGATATGGCAGGCATACCCGATAGAGTTGTCGTAAAAGATGATACGTTGAGGGAAGGCGAGGAACAACCTAATCACAAACCTATAACCGTTGAAATGAAAGTAAAACTTGCACATGAGTTAGAGGATGCTGGTATCACAGAAACGGAAGTTGGTTTCCCAGCTACCCTTGAGGCCCACTGGAAGCTTTGTAAAGCGCTGAAGGTCGATGGAATAAAAATGAAGCTAAGCGCTCATACAGGTCCATTGTCTGGTTTAGATCAATACAAAAAGAAGATTTACAAAACGAAAGAAGCGGGTGTAGACGTTGTATATATGCTGTTCCCGGCAACTGATTACGATATACTAAGGCTTAAAGTCGCAGAGAACAGTATCAGGGAAGAGAATCTCGCAGAGAATCTGTATAAATTTGTATTTGATTCGGTTGCATACGCAAAGAGCTTAGGATTCACTGTCAGGGCAGGAATCTCGACTGCTGCTAAAGCTCCGCTTGATAGGGTTGCACCTATATATAAGGCTTTGGCAGAAGCGGGAGCGGACCGGGCACATGTATCCGATGGGTTTGGTTGCAATATTCCGGAGAATATGAAATTCTACACTAGGTTTATAAGGGGTATCGTTGGCCCAAATGTAAAAATTGCAACACATTGCCATAACGACTACGGTTTGGCAAATGCCAATGTTGTTGCTGCTGTGACAGCTGGTTGTGAAGTTATTGATTTATCGGTAAACGGACTAGGGGACAGGGCAGGTATAGCTGCTCTGGAAGTGGTAGTTCCTATATTGGAGATTTTGTATGGAGTTGATACCGGGGTTAAGATTGAAAAGATGCAACATCTGTCCGATTTTGTTGAGAATTTATACGGGATTAAAATGCAACAGCATTATCCGATAGTCGGGGACAGTATGTGGGTTCACGAAGAAGATCCGCATATAGCACGAGTCCTAAAGGCTCGAGAAACAGGAGGCGATGCTTGGGCAGGATATAACGTTATTAAGCCTGATATATTTGGGGCGAAAGAGACACTACAGTTCAGCCTTACATCTATCCATAAAGGTCCCCAAAGCTGCCTGGCAATAAAGATACGACAGATGGGACTATCTGCGACTGATGATCAGTTTGATGAGGTAATCAGAAGAATCACTGAAATCAGTGAAAAGAAACACTTTGCAACAGAAAAAGAGACCGAAAAAATAATTGAGGAGGTAATTAATTCTTAAATTCTGCCGCTTTGTCATTTCAAATGCACTTAAAAAATTAAAGAGAGGTGATTGTAATGAAAAGAAAATTGTTCGTTCTCTTATGCCTGTTTGGATTCTTGATTTTTTCCTTGGTTGGTTGTCAATCTTCGTCAGCGGCAACTGATTACCCAAATCGCCCTGTAACTATAATTGTTGGTTATGGACCAGGGGGAGGGAATGATATTGCCGCGCGTATTATGGCTCCATACTTGGAAAAAGCTTTGGGGGTTCCTGTTGTTATTGAAAACAGGCCCGGTGCAGGCGGTACAGTTGGAGTTACTGTGGCTTTTCATGCACCGGCGGATGGGTACACTATAGGTTCATTCTCTTCGCCAGGTTATATACAAAAAGCTCTTGGTCAAGGGTTAAACCTTGGTTGGTCGTTGAATGATTTCTATCATTTTGCTACCGTTACAGCAGAACCGCGTGGTCTTGTTGTTCTTGGCGACAGCAAATATAATTCCTTCCAAGACATTTTAGACGATGCTAAAGCTCGGCCGGGGAAAGTTACCCATGCAGGCATGGGGCCGATATCAAACGAGACAAACTTTTATTTGCAAGTTGAGGAACAATACGGGGTGGATTTGAACTTTGTTCTTTATCCGGATACTAACACAATTATGACTGCCCTTTACGGAGGATTTGCTGATTATACATTTGGAGCATGCGAAAGATATAAGGAAGACCATGAAAAAGGGGATATAAAGGTGTTGGCAATACATGCTCCTGAACGACATGAATATTTCCCGGATGTTCCTACGTTTAAAGAGTTGGGTATCGACATACCATTGGATTCAGCAAGTATGAGAGGATATATGGTTCGGAAAGATACTCCTCAGGAGGTTATCGATATTATTGAAAAGGCTTTCCAAAATGCTATAAGAGACGACCCCAAAGTTGCTGAGGAATTTGAGAAAAAAGTTTGTAAATTCGTATGGAAGGGTGGAAAAGAGTTAGAAGATTATATTAAGGGCCAAGCAAAATTATGGGAAGAGTGGATCCCTAGACTTGAAAAGTGGGCTCTAACTCAGTAATTTTCTAGCGATGTCCCAATGATAAAATTATAGGGGAAAGGATTTGCCATTATATTTTTTTAAACTGTTAATTGAATCTAATTGGTAATTCCTTTCCCTTTTTCTATTAAAAATTGCTTCTGATAAAAGTAGTTTTTCAGAAGAAAGCTCTCAATATTTCTGGGAATTTGAAAACGGAAATTATGTTGTGATGAGTGAAAAACGTTAAGGTATCCTTCAAAGTCTGTACGACTATCTTTCGGTTGGGAAAAGAATTCCGAAACGGAAGTTGAGACTCGTTGGCGGCGAAAACGGGTACCGTTTTTTGAAGATACGTGATTATCTCCTTAGAACTGTGTCTCGAAATTACAATGTGAACGAAGGAAGAATTCTTTAACAGGTATTACGAAGAAGAGTAGGAGAGTTATCGTTCATCGTGTTGCCTAATTTTTCTTGAGATACCGATTTCGAGGTTGGAGTTGCCTTGCCTCAATCGATTTCTGGATTGGAGGTTCCGGAATTTGAACGTAAAACGCGAGGATAAAAGAGTTTTTTTCAATGCGACGAAGGCGATTCTGGTTTTTCAAGGTTATGCGAATGTTGAGATACTATTTTAATGTGGGAGGGTTTTTTGTGAATAAAAAAACGATATCTGGTGCTCTTTTTTTCATATTGAGCATAATATTGCTTTTTTCAATAAAGGACTTTAAGGGAAGCGCAATAGTGTTTCCAAGATTAACTATAATCTCCACACTCTTATTGCCGAGTGTTTTTTTATTCCGAGAAGGTTTGAAAGATAAAATTCGTATTAATTTGGCAGAATCTATAAAAAAATGGGGGGTACTTCTTAAAGAAAAGCATATGCAAAGGGGATTGTTTTTAATGGCCATTACAATTAGCTATGTTTTAGTTTATTTTAATCTTGGTGAATTTTATATATCCAGTACTGTGTTTATTTTTCTGGTTACTTTTGTGCTGTATAGAATATCTTTTTTTAGGAGTCTTATATATTCGACTGCCTGTGTACTCGTGACCCATCTCTTTTTTGTAGAAATTTTTTCTGTACGTCTTTAAATTATAAGGAAATTTTGAATACTATCGGTTTATGTCCTGCGAAAACAAATTCTATCGATTCGCGTGAGAGCAAATTGCTCTTTATTCAGAGATTGCTGAATAATAAGTGAGGGATATTATATGTACGGTGATTTGTTAGAAGGGCTAAAAATATTTCTAACCTTTAGCAATGTATTATACATATTTGCGGGTTGTATTGTAGGCATGATTATTGGTATTTTGCCGGGATTAAGCGGTGCGGTGGCAACTACACTACTTCTTCCCATTACCTTCTATCTTGAACCTAGTACTTCAGTTATGATGCTTATAGGAGCTTATGCTGCAGCAGTCTATTCCAGCTCTATAGGTGGAACGCTCTATAATATTCCCGGTTCAGGAACCGGTGCAGCAACGACGGTGGAAGGATACCCGTTGACTTTGCAAGGAAAAGCGAATGATGCTCTTGCGATGGCATGTCTTGCATCCTTTGTTGGAGGAACTATCGGTGTTATAGGGTTGTTCTTTACAGCCCCACTGATGGCAAAAATAGCGCTTAAATTTGGACCGGCTGAGCTGTTTTCAATAGTGCTCTTATCATTGGTTTTGGTTTCTACTGTTTCCAAAGGCAAACCGCTTCAAGGAATAATGTCTTGCGGAATAGGATTGATCTTGGGTCAGGTGGGGCAGCATTCAACAACTGGTGTCATGCGTTTTGTATTTGGTCAGGCAGAGTTGGTCAGCGGTCTTAATACTGTATGGGTTATTATAGGTCTATATGCGTTTCCGCAATTATTCACACTGGGTTTTTTTAAAGATTTAAAACTTACTCAAGTGGAGCTGAAACCATGGGATATAAAGCAAACCTTAAAATTGATATTTGGGAAGTACAGATGGCTGACACTCAGGGCTAGTATTGCAGGGACTATTATTGGGGCTATACCCGGAACTGGAGGAGGTTTTGGGTCGTGGTTCGGTTATGGTGAGGCAAAAAGGACTATTAAGGATGAACCTTTTGGTAATGGGGCATTATCAGCTATTTGCGGTGCTGAATCATGCAATAATGCAGTAGTACCTGGTACTATGATACCTTTGGTCACATTAGGCATACCCGGAAGTGGAACATCGGCTGTAATTATGACCGGTTTGCTCATGGCCGGAGTAAATCTTGGGCCTCGCTTATTTATCCAAGAGGGTCCGCTTGTATGGTCAATTATATTAAGTACTTTTATGGCAAATGTTGCCTTTTTAGTGGTTGGTTTATTTGGTTTGAAATATTTTACCAATATATTAAAAGTACCTGTTGCATACTTCTTCCCGATAATAGCATTAACATCAGTTGTTGGAGCTTTTGTGCCGACTAATGCTGCTTTTGGTGTAATAGTTGCGCTTGTTCTGGGTTTTGTCTTCTATTTGCTTAAACAATTAGATTTTATACCTGCCGCAACAATCTTAGGTTTTGTTATTGAACCAATAATCGAAGATAACTATGTCAGGGTGATGCAATTGTATAAAGGTGATTGGACTGTATTCTTTACAAGACCCATATCCCTGGCTTTTATATTGTTAACAATGTATATGTTATTAAAAAGTTTTAATGTTAATTTGAAAATTAAAAGATAAGTTCAGTAAACGGTCAAGGTATGAATAGCGCGTTTCCCAAAGTTAAAAGCGTGTTGAAAGTTGGAAAAATATTACCATATTAATAGTAAAAAATTGTCACCATTGATGGGACTTTGTGGGCTGTAACCGTTTACTTCCAGCAAAATAAGGAGAAACATTAAATTGCCCTATTTATTTTAGAATAACAGGCCATCCTAGAAAATAATATTAATTGTAAATTTAATATTATTGCGAGCATGTTCGGATGCTATTTGTGTGTACCCCAAAACTAAGGAATCTCGAAACAAGAAATGATTCAGCGTTTATTGTTTGAACCTTGACAGCCGAATCCATTTGCTGTGTACTTTTTATTCAGTTTTCAGTATACTTTGACATCGTTTGGCACTTTTTCTTATTTTTGATGGTCTTTGAACTGCGTTTGGATACACTACTCCCCTGTTTGCGACAGCAGGTCTCTTCGGACCATGTACAGGTTCAACAGGGTGAAGAGCACATAGGTGAAGTTCGTGTTCTTCGCCAGCCCCTTGTACCTGACCTTCGAAAAGCCGAAGATCTTATTCGCTATGATGAAGATTTGCTCCCCGCGGTTTCTCGTTTTCGAGAGCATGCAGTTTTCTTCCCTTTCTTCTTCGGTGAGATCCCTCCTCTCTGGGTCAGGTGAAGTGCACTGGGGCACCTTTTTCGCGATCTCTTCCTTCTTGCCCATGTAGACCGAGTCGCCGAAGACGGCGTTTTCTTCCCCGTGAAGAAGGTCTTCCACCATCTTTGAGAAGTGCACGTTGGGCAGTGTGGTGAAAGAGGTTATGGACCGTCCTGCTTTCCCTGTCCATTCCTACATGGATCTTCCTGCCGAAATAATACTGGTTCTCATTCTTCGTGGAGTGCATGGAGGCGTTCGCAAGAGTTTTCTGGGGGGTCACCAATCATCATCTCCCCGTATGGTCTGGAGTAAGAGACAATTTCTATAGCGTATTTTTACGAGGTCACAAGGCGATTTTCAGGAGACTTTTTCTGAGGTTACACAAATCTTTTTTATTATTGAAAGGTGTGAGTTGCTGATGCAAAAAGAAGTATGTGTACTAGCTGCATCCGGGATGTTGGGAAGTGGCTTTTCAGAAGACACCTTACACAAGGCTTTATCAATGAAGCCTGACGTAATCGGCTGTGACGCCGGCTCCTGCGACCCCGGTCCCTATTTTTTGGGTGCGGGGGTTTCAAGGGCCTCTAGGGCAGCTGTGAAACGTGATTTAAGATTAATAGTCCACGCAGGAGTTGAGAACGGTATACCTGTGCTGGTAGGGTCTGCTGGAACAGCGGGCGGAAATCCCCATTTGGAATGGACTCTCGAAATTCTGGACGAAATTGTTAAAGAAGACGATCTGCATTTTAAACTTGCCACAATCGAATCTGAAATCTCAAAAGAAAAACTTATAGAATACTTTCAAGCAGGAAAGGTAAAGGAACTATATCCTGCACCTGAGCTAAACGAAAAAAAAATAAAAAATTTTACACGAATTGTCGGCGTAATGGGGCCGGAACCGTATATAAAAGCCCTTGAGGAAGGTGCCCAAGTTGTAATAGCTGGGCGCTCGAGCGATACGTCGATATATGCAGCTGTCCCCATAATGAAAGGATTAAATAACGGACCAGCATGGCATGCGGCTAAACTGTTAGAATGTGGCACGGGATGTGTCGAGTTAAGGGCCCGCGGCGATTGTATGATGGCCTGGGTTAGAGAGGATTCATTTAGCGTTGAACCACCGAATGCCGAAATGCGCTGTACTCCTGTAAGTTGTGTTTCCCACGCGTTGTACGAAAATGCAAGCCCTTTTGATATGTATGAGCCTGGAGTCGTTCTTCACATGCAAAATAGTACTTATACTGCGGAAAACGATCGACGTGTACTTATCAAAGGGAGCATTTTAGAGCATTCTAAGCAATATACTGTAAAAATTGAAGGGGCTGAATTGTTAGGGTATAGGGAAATAGCTATAGGTGGAGTACGCGATCCTTTGATTTTAAGGCAATTCGATACCTATATGGATGGGTTGATTGACGCTATTCATAAGAAGATCAAGATCAGTACTGGATTTGACAAAGACGATTATAAAATAAATTATCACGTTTACGGTAATCCCAACCAAGATGATCCAAAAGAGATCGGTGTACTTTTTCAAGTGCTTGCTAAGACCGAAAAAGATGCCCATAGTATAATGGCAAATGCATGGCATCTGGCACTGCACCATCCTATTAAAGAATGGTCGGGGCTTCAAAGTCAATTTGCTTTCCCATTTTCTCCTCCAGCTATTAGTACTGGTGCAGTTTATGGATTCTGCCTTAACCATATTATAGAAGTTGATGACCCACTTGAACTGTTTACAATAAACTATCGCCAGTTTTGATAAAGGGGTTGATTTAAATGAAGTTATACGAAATGACTAAATTGATTCGATCAAAAAATGCAGGACCATTTATAATTACAATAGATATACTTTTTGAAACGGAAGAGCTCTATAGAAAAGTTGTAGGAACTGGTGTTCTGTCAAAGGAACTTATTTCTGAGCTATATCGAATTCCAAAGGACGATGTCCAGATGTATCTCAGCCCCAACGCGCTCGCCATTAAGTTTTCTTACCCTAGGCATGTGCCGACAGGAGACTTTTACGATATGGATCTTTACGGCTGCCAGCATCATGCGCCGCTGGTTAATCTCGAAGTGCCAGTTTCTTAGTGTATGTACACAATAGAAATGAAATAGCAATAGAGTGCACTGCTGCCAAAAATAAATCGAAATCTGAAATAGCACCAGAATTTCCAAGGTTTGCGGAACTGTTTTAGAGAGATTTGAAAACAGGTTTCCTGTTTTCTTGGAGCTAGAAAATTAAATCGGTTGTCCAAATACCTATCGGGCTAATTTTGACTGTTCCTTCCTATCATTTTTATCCAGTTATTTCAACGGTTTTTCGGCTGTCCCTGGTGATCAGATTTGCATTGACGAAACCAGCTGTTAAGATTCTGAGAAAGTTGAGAAAATAAAAAATGCATAAGAGTACAAATTTATGCTCATATAGGCTAAAATTGGATTTAAGGGTACACAAGGAACGGCTTCTGCTGTAAAGGTTCAGCTGTATGACGCCGAATCAGCTATTGTTCAAAAGTTCCATATTTCGACATCGCCAGGGATTATTAAGGGGGTGGGCAATACCCATAAATTCGGAAGATCTGTTCTGTATGTTATAAGAATACTTTTTAAAAATGAAATGGAGGGCTATTTTATGAGCAGCGGAGAAATGATGCATGAGCGAAAAAGAGTAACATGGGTGAGCTACGTTGCCTTGTTGGTAGCAATTGTAATTTTCTCTGGATATTTTGCGAAAGTTACCGAATGGTGGAGGGTTTTTGATTTCACTACTCTGCTGGGCTCTTTTGGCAACATAAAAGGTGCAGAGGCATCTTTTAACTTCCGCGGAGCAGGCGGTGTCGGAGCGAGAGACGGTTTTCTTTTTTCCCTTTCCCTGATGCCCGCGGTCGTACTTGCTTTGGGTATTGTGTCAATTGTTGAAGGTTTGGGTGGTTTGGCGGCCGCGGAAAAAATGATGAATCCGCTTTTCAAGCCCCTTGTCGGAGTTCCGGGAATTGTCGGCCTTGCCTTCATCACGTCTCTTCAGAGCACTGATGGAGCTGCGGCAATGACAAAGCAGCTTTTTGATGATAATGAGATTTCTGATAAGGAAAGAACGATTTTTTCTCAGTTGATGTTCAGTGCGAATGCCACGATAACAAATTACTTTTCCTCTGGAGCAGCGCTATTTGCTTTCCTTTCTGTTCCAATAATAATTCCTTTAGTAGTTCAGTTTGTTTTTAAGGTTTTTGGTGCGAATCTAATGCGCATTATTGTCAATATTTCCGAAAAAAAGGCTGTAGCCTAATAATAGTGCTTGAATAAGGAGAGGATCAAATGGCAAACAGCGCTGAAAAACAAAAACGCGAAAATCTGGTTGATATGTTTATTCAGGGGGCAAGAAAAGGTTGGCAAATTTCAACTAACTCAATGCTTCCCAATGTTGTAATGGCTTTTGTGGTGATTCAGATTCTCAATGTCACCGGGCTAATGAAAATAATCGGTAATGTCGCAAGGCCTTTAATGGCTGTTTTCGGTCTGCCTGGAGAGGGCGTTGTAGTTCTTTTGTCAGCTTTTATGAGTACAGGCGGAGGGTGTGGTGCTGCAGCAAGCCTTTACGGATCCGGTGCTTTGAACATGACCCATGTAAGTATTTTAATGCCGGCAATATTTCTCATGGGATCAATGCTCCAGTACCTGGGGCGCGGCCTTGGAACTGCTGATGCAAATAAAAAGTATTGGGGTTTGCATGTAGGTATCAGTATTTTGAATGCTCTTCTCAGCATGGTTGTTATGCGCCTGATCATGGCATTCTTTTAGATTCTATTTGGAAAAACAGGTACAACTGGAGGGGTTTCCGATACTTCAGGAAGAAAAGATAATTGCCTGATTGATTTCACGAATCATTCTCTGCTTGCGCAGACTGTGGAATAGTGGAAATAGTCCATGGATCTCAAGAAATACTTGCTCTTGAAAAAACGAAGATAACTTATTTGGAGTGAGTTTTTTTTCTGTGTCTCATGGACTATTTTCATAATAATTTCAACCAACGTACCCTGTTCGTATTCTGACAATGAAGACAAAACGATAGTTTTGAAAAAAAGTATGTTTTCTTATTCGCTGATTAAAATTAACTTGGTTTTCAAAAAAAATAAGTCGGGAATTTCCGAATATATGCAGGCTTGCATATTATTCCTTGTTAAATATCTTGCGTTAGGGGAGAAAAAAATGAACAGGAAGGTTCTTATTGCAGAACTGAAACACGAGACAAATACCTTTTGCTCCACTATGACGGATAAAAAGGCATTTTCTGCCCGCTATCTAAAATACGATGAAGAAATTCTTTCCTTTTTCAGCGGGGTAAGGACTGAAATGGGAGGTATTATTGACGGCTGTAAAGAGGAGAAATTTGACATAATTCCATCCGTTGCGGCAAATGCTACCCCCGGCGGCAAGGTAACAAGGGCGTTTTTCGAGGAAGCAAAAGAAAAAATTCTTGCAGATCTCCAAAAACATGGGCCGGTTGACGGCGTCCTTCTTTCTTTGCATGGAGCCATGGTTCTGGAAGATGATGAAGACGGTGAAGGCAATCTCCTGGAGGCGATCAGGGGCGTGGTGGGCAATGATGTGCCTGTCATGGCTTCGCTGGATCTTCATGCCAACGTGACCCAAAAAATGGTTTCCAACTGCGATGCCTTTTTTGCATATGAAACATATCCCCACAAGGACCTTTATGAACGTGCTTACCAGGCTGCGAAGACAATGGGCCGCACTCTAAGCGGAGAAATTCGGCCTGTCACTCGATTTCGTAAGCTGCCTATCCTTGCTCCTTATCTTGAGACGGGTAAAGAACCAATGGAAGAAATAATGGCTTTCGCAGCAGAAAGTGAAAAAAACAAAAAAATTGTAAAGGTTTCCGTGCTTCATGGTTTCAGCTGGGCTGATATTTCGGAGACGGGAGTATCTGTTGTTGTTACAGCTGACAATGACCCGGATTACGCTCAATCAGTTGCCGACGATCTTGCCGCAATTATCTGGGAGAAAAGGAAAGAGTTCATAAAACATGCCACACCTCTTCGCGACGCAGTTGAACAGGTAATCAACGCGGCTGAATATCCTGTACTCCTTGCGGACATTGCTGACAATCCTGGCGGTGGGGGACCTGCTGATGGGACTCATATTTTGAGGGAGCTTTTGGAAAAAGGAGTGAAGGATGTCGGCATTGCTCTGATAGCCGACCCGAAAACTGTGGAAGATGCAGTTAATGCAGGTGTGGGTGCCCATTTGACAATTAACCTGGGAGGGAAAACCGACAAATTGCACGGAGATCCCGTGCATTGTGATGCATATGTCAAAACATTGTGCGATGGAATATTTGTAAATAAAGGTCCCATGTCAAAAGGGCTTGTTGTTAACGTGGGACGAACTGTTTTGATTGAAATAAATGGTATTGATGTAATTGTTACGGAACGAAGGCACCAGCCCTGGGATCCGGAAATTTTCAGGAGAGTGGGAATACAGCCTGAAGATAAAAAAGTCCTTGTAGTGAAGTCTTCAATGCATTTTAGGGCAGCCTACAGTGAACTTGTAAAATCAATAATCGAAGTAGACTGCCCTGGTTTGACCACGACGAATTTTAAACATTTTTCTTATGAAAATATCTCCAGGCCGATTTTTCCGCTTGATCCGGATATTGAATTCGATGCAAAATTTGGGAGGGGATAATGATGCAAAACAGCTTTTCAGAAAAAGTTGAAGCAAAAAGAAGTGAAATATACGCTTTTTGTGATGAATTGCACGCTTTCCCGGAATTGGGTTTTAAAGAGCAGCAGACTGCTGAAAAGCTTGCCGGTATTCTTGAATCCGAAGGTTTTACCGTGGAACGGAACGTGGGTGGCTCTACAGGGGTTATCGGGACATTGAAAGGCACGGAGCCCGGACCTGTTTTTGCACTGAGGGCGGACATGGATGCTCTTCCTATTGAAGAGAGCAGCGGGCATCCTCATTCATCCAGGAATCCCGGGGTGATGCATGCATGTGGCCATGATGCCCATATGACCATTGTTTTGTTTTCGGCCATACTCGCTGCACGGTCAGGCATCAGGAGGGGAACTCTGAAGGTGGTTTTCCAGCCTGCAGAAGAGCTTTTAACAGGAGCTTTAAGCATTTTGAAGTCCGGATTGATTTCTGATGTAGATGAGATGGTCGGGCTTCACCTGAGGCCTATTCAGGAAGCGAGACTTGGGGAGGCTTCCCCTGCTCTTATGCACGGTTCTGCCTATGTCGTCAGGGTCGGCATCGAAGGCAAGAGTTCCCACGGGGCCCGGCCTCATTTGGGAATCAACTCTGCTGATGCTGCAGCGGCAATAGTTAATTGTATAAATGCCATCCGTGTGGACCCGAGAGTATCTCACTCTTTCAAGACGACATCCATTATCGCCGGTGGGAAAGCATCGAATATTATTCCTGAATCGGCAAAGATGGTCATTGATGTTCGGGCCCAAAATAACGACACAATGAAAGAAATTCTCGAAAAGATAGAAAAAGCAGTTGTTTTCGGTGCTCAGGCAGTAGGCGCCAATGGAGTTGTTGAGAGTGTTCAAGGAACACCCTCCGCCGAATATAATGAGGACCTTACCCGGGAAGTGCAGCTCGCCATTGATGAAGTACTGGGAAATTCCTTGCCGCCTATCGTTTCCCCTGGCGCGGAAGATTTTCATTTTTATGCAACAGAAGGAAAAATAAGGACTGCCTACATAGGCCTGGGAGCAGACCTCGAACCGGGATTGCATAGTGAAAAGATGAGATTCAATCCTGAAGCTTTGATAATAGGGACAAAGATACTTTGTGCACTGCTTTCAAGAAAAGTCCTCTGATGGAGGTATCTGATCCAAAGAAAGAAAAGCCTCTGCTTTCGGTCGCAACGAAAGAAATTGAAAGCAGGACTGTTTTTCGTGTTTTTTTCTGCGGACAACAGACCGTTTTGGGTGTAGGCTGAATCTTGGAATATATCCTCCTGGTTAGCCTACACCCGGATATGTGATGATCGTCCTTTCCTTGTTGCATTTTTAGGGTTAAAGGCATGGGAAAGCAGAGAGACCTTTGGGGAGCAAGACAAGGAGGAAAAATGAATAATTTCAAATTGCTGAGATGTGGAAAATTATTTAATGGAATAGATGAAAAATTAATTCCAAATATGGAGATTCTGATAAACGAAAATAAAATTGCATCTGTTGGACAAAACCTCGAACACCCGAAGGAAACGGAAATCATTGATCTTGGAAATTATACTATAACACCTGGCCTGATAGACGCCCATATGCATACACAACATTTTGACTGGCATAACAGGCAAAATGAGATTATTTTCCGTGGCCCTTCATGGAAAGGAATGGCACATCTTTACAATGCGCGGGAAGCGTTGTATAGAGGTTTCACTGCTATTCGCTGCATTGGAAGTTCAACGTACGAAGCCCGCGGGAGCCTCGTTGCAAAGGAACTAATAAATTTAGGGTATTTTTCTGGTGCAAGAATGTGTGTTACGCCTCATTATTTTGCATCTGTGGGGGGGCATGGAGATCATTCCCAATATTTACGGACAAACCCGGAGTTAAGCGAGTTTTTTGCAAATTTAACGCCTACCATGGGCACAGGTTCTGATTTTTTCCGCCACGCAGTTCGAAATGAAATAAAGATGGGCGCTGATTATGTCAAGATGATGATCAACGGCGGGTTTAGTACTCCCAACGATTCCCCTGATGATCAGCAGTTAAGCGATGAAGAAATCAAGACAATTATTGACACTACCCACGAATTGGGAAGGACATGCACCGCGCATATATATAATTCTGAACAGATGAAAAAAGTAACCTTGATGGGTATCGATGGTATGGAACATGGTTCTCTGATTACCGAAGATACCGCCGAGCTTATGGAAAAACGCAATGTGTATCTTGTCCCCACTTTTTGTCCATATGAAGACATAATCAATCTGAATGAAGAAACACTTAAATTGAAATCCCCGGCATTTCGAATAAAATTAAAGCAATATTCTGAAAGGTTGAGGGAAGGGAGAAGAGTTATAGTTCAAAGCAATCTCAGGTTAGGATATGGTACTGATTTTGTGTCAGTACACAATCCTTTCGAAAGCGGCTACGAGTATGAAGCGTGGATGAATGCAGGAATGGGAGCATTCCGAACACTCAGGGCGGCAACAATAGTGAACGCGGGGATATTGGGAATGCAGGACAAGATAGGTTCCATTGAAGCTGGAAAGCTGGCAGATATCTCTGCATGGGGGCGTGATCTTCTGACAGATCCTAAAGCCCTGTTGGACTGCAGTTTTGTAATGAAAGACGGTGTAGTTTACCCTACGATAAAAGTAGAATAATTTCAAGACGAGAAAACCATTGTGGATGAATAATCTCAATGAACTTTCGAACAAAAAGGAATCCTGTGTCAAAAAGAGGAACATTTTCAGCTGAATCCATTTTCCCCGTGGCTATCGTCTGCATGGTGCTCTTCACCACCATGCTGCACACCTATTTTCACTGAATCCCAGGTACAGCAGCTTCATATACAAACAGTCTCTCCGGGTAAATGATGCCGGAGAGACTGTTTGTAAAACCGTATTTTCGGGGTCGTCACTTCAGGATCCTTTAGCGGCCTCGTTGGAATAAGGAAAAAAATCGTCCCACATTTTGTCCAGGGCCTCCAGGCTCCGTCCAATGAGGGGGACCGAATAGCGGCCGTCCTTCTCTTCCAGTATGCCCTTTTCCTCCAGTTTCCTCACGGCGTCCTTCACCTCGAAGTCCATGCTGATGCCGTATTTCCCTGACATCCATTCTTCGATCCTGCCATCGAGCTCCTCAAGGGTGAAGGGAAGTCCGTCCCGGTTCTTCCCGGCGAGCAGGAAATAATAGGCGAGGATCATTTCCTTGCACTCTTCCTCCTCTGCCTCGTGAACGAGGAAGTCGAACACGCCGGCGTTGTTGTCGAGGTTGTGGAAATAGAGGGTCTTCATGAGCTTCGCCTGGTGTTTTTCCTTTGTGTTCTTGTACTTTGCGAAGACCTTGAATACGATCATGCCCACCACCGAGAAAGCGGTCAGGATGGGGAAGAGCTTGTCTTTAAAGTCCGCCCAGTTGATGGTGCGTCCCATGATGAGGGCGGCCGCAACGGTTCCGATAACCAGGAGCGCAGGAATCACCTTGTTGACCACGCTGAAAAAGCCGCCGATCAGCGGAAGGAGAATGAGCCCCTTGTCCATGAGCGTCATCCCGATGGTCACATCCGGAAAAAGAGTCTCGAGGGTGGAGACGGGAACGTTCTTGAATACCTTCAGGAAGATCGTCGGTATCCCGGACCCCTTTTCCGCGGGGGGGCTCTTTCGGCCGCCCCGGACGGCTTCAGTCACAAGCCTCCGTTCCTTTTCCTTTCCGGTCTCTCCCGCAGTCTCGACATAGTAGTCGTAGAATGCCTCCATGTCCTCCTCGCTTTTGAGCTTGATGAGGATGAGGAGTCTCTGGAGCATGTCTTCCGTCTCAGGTTCCTTCTTTTTTTTACTGAACCTGTTCCACCATGCCGCAGTGTCCGGTGTCTTGGCTACGCTCTTCTTTCCCCGGCGGTAGATGAGGATCTTGTCGTACTTTTCCTGGTTCACCTTCACATTCAGTCCCCTGGGAGCCGCTTTCGTCATGATCTCATTGAGTTCTTCGAGGGAAAGTTCCTTGTAGTTCGCAGCGGAAAGCATCTCCTCGAGGGCTTCCACCATGGTATTGAACCGGAGGCTGAAATCTTCCCCGGGGCCGAAGAGCTTCAGGGTATCCGCGTCCGGGTTGAAGGCATGGTATGCATCGAGAGCCTTTTTCAGGGTGTCGTGGAACCTGAAGTGATATATGGCCTGGACAAGCTCGGCAAATCTTCTGAAATTCTGCTGTCTCTCCTCTGAAAGGACTCCTTCCGCGCAGAGCGCGCTCACTATATCGTTTGTCCTCACAGGAATGAATTTTTCCAGATTGTTGTTTTCCACCATAGAATCCAGCCCCCCATTTCGTCTCGAAACTGTTTCCGCTTTCAGTATAGCATCCCGAAAAGCTTATACCGCCTCTCCTTTTTTTGCTTCATCTTTCAGGAAAAGCAGAAATTTCATGTTCAATTCGGGGTCACCGGCAATTCCCACGTAATCGCCCGGCCGGAGAAGAAAATCGCCGTCGGGATTGGAGATGACTTTCCCTTCCCTGCCGACGGCCACTACGGATACGCCGAACTTCCGCCGTATGGCGGATTCCGCAAGCGTTTTCCCTGCCAGCGGGCTCTCCGTGTCAAGGAAAGCCCATTCCATGGTCATCAGGGATGCCGCCGCCTGAAGGCGGGATGTGACCTCGTACTCGGGGAGAACCTGGTACAGGGGCTCATAGATGACCCGCCGAAGGGCGTTCAATTCATTCTGCACTGATGGTGCAGGAAAATCGAGGTGGAGAAGCACCTGCCGTGCCATCTCAAGTTCCGCTTCAAAGTCGGGACGGATTATTTTCTGCACCGACAATTCCCGGAGAAGGGGGATGTCCTCATCTCCCTCGGAAAGGACCAGGATCTTCCCCTTCCCGTTTCGCTTCCGCACAGAGCGTATTATGTCGATTGATTCAGGGCCGTTTTCGGAGGTGACAACCACCAGCCGGGCGTCCTCTATCCCCGCTGCATCAAGGATGACCTCCTGTCCCGGGTCGCCGAGAATGAGAGGAAGTCCCTCGATTTTGCTCTTGAGAAACTCCCCGTGGTTCGGCTCAATGATGACGCACCCCATTCCGAGGCCCCTGAGAACTGAACCGATCCTGCGGGAAAACCTTCCGCCGCCTGCCAGTATCACATGGTTTTCCAGCCCGGAGGACGGGATATTCACTGTACGGAGATCAGAAGGCTTTCTGTATTTCTGCGCAAGAGAGTAGACCGGTGCGGTCAGTCCGGAAATTACCGGTCCGAGGATCATGGAAACGATCACCGTGTTCAGTGAAAGAGCGTATATTTCCTGTCCGATGGCTCCGGAGTCGAGAGCCTCCTGGAGAACAATGAAGGCGATTTCCGATATGGGTATCATTCCGAAAAAGGCCGCCAGGGGAATGACCCTGCCGTAGCCGAAAAGACGGGTCACCAGGCCGAGGACTGCTCCTTTCCCCAGGGTCGCGGCAGCAAAAAGCCCGAGGATAATGGCGAACCGTGATGCAAGAAAGAAGGGATCCAGGAGCATGCCGATGGTGACAAAAAAGAGAAGGCCGAAGATGTCCCTCACGGGTATCAGGTCGCTCAGGGCCCTTCTGCCGTAGTCTGACTCGCTCAGAACAAGTCCTGCCATGAAAGCGCCGAAAGCGAAGGAAAGATCGAACATGTATGTCAGATATCCAATGCCGAGGCCTATGGCGGTCACTGTGAGCAGGAAGAGCTCCCGGGATTCCCAGCCTGCCACTGCTTTCAGGACGAGAGGAATATACCGTGCCCCCACGTAGAACATCACGGCAACGAAAATCACGACCTTCACGACCGGCATCAGGATCCCCACTGCCGAAAAACCCGTGGAGTTGAGGTTCACGAGAAGCACCATCAGGGGGATGACGAGAATGTCCTGGACAATTGACATTCCAAGCATTACACGGCTCGAAAGGGTTCCCATCTGCCTTCTTGATGCAAGTGTTTTCAGGATGACCGCAGTGCTCGAGGAAATGACCGCCACGGAGAACCAGAGGGAGGGAATGGTCTCCCATCCCATGAAGCGGCCGATTCCCAAACCGATGGCGATGGTGAGGACTATCTGGATCCCGGTTCCTCCCAGGGCCACTGCCCGGATGGGAAGAATGCTCCTGATGGAAAACTCAAGCCCCAGAGAAAACAGCAGGAGGGCCACCCCGATTTCCGCCAGGCTCTCAATTTCTTCCACTCCGCTTACGGTGATGCCCCCGGTGTAGGGGCCGATGATGACTCCAGCGAGAATATATCCCAATATGAGCGGCTGGTTCAGCTTCCTGGCGGCGAAACCTCCGAGAAGCCCTGCGAGGACAACGATAATAAGGTCAGTAGCGATGCCCATAGAAATATCTCCTTTCCGGAAAACCCCATTATTGTGGCATTTTTTCAGGAAAACCGCAAAGGTGAGTTAGTGTGGACAAACTGAAAAAATTGACAAAAAAATCCTTGACACTTAAAACGTTTACTATATAATAAGTTCCGATTAGAAAGCAGCAATCATATCGGTTATAATATTTTAAAGGAAACCGAAAAAATGTTTTTTTCCCGTTTTCTGCGCGTTTTTTTGAAAGGAGGAGGTTTCATGGCTGAGGAAAAAGTTTCGTGTGCAGTTCCCGCGTCCACTGTTGAGGGAGCCGCAAAGGAGGAGTCCGCGCCTGCCGCGGAAGCAAAAAAGGAGGCTGTTCGTATGGGTGTAACAGTAGGAATGAAGGCGCCGGATTTTACAGCGCCGGCATATTACAAGGGCAAGTTCACCACGGTAAAGCTTTCCGATTTCGCCGGGAAGTGGGTTTCTATATGCTTCTATCCGGGCGACTTCACATTCGTCTGAGCCACCGAAGTGTCGGCGGTCGCCGACCGTTATGCGGAATTCCAGGCTCTCGGAGTCGAAGTGATCTCAATAAGCGTTGACAGCCAGTTCGTTCACAAGGTTTGGAATGACACGGAGCTTTCAAAAATGGTTGAAGGCGGCGTGCCTTTCCACATGGCCTCCGACGGCGGCGGCGCCATCGGAACCGTATACGGCGTGTACAGCCCCGCCCAGGGTGTCGACTTCCGCGGCCGTTTCCTCATCGATCCGGACGGAATCATCCAGGGAATGGAAATCCTCACTCCCCCGGTAGGACGCAACGTTGACGAAACGCTCCGGCAGCTTCAGGCTTTCCAGCTTGTCAGGAAGACCGGCGGCAAGGAAGTGACCCCCTCCGGGTGGAAGCCCGGCGGCAAGGTCCTCAACCCGGGTCCGGATCTTGTGGCGAACGTCTGGAAATTCTGGAACCCCAAGGATGTTTACGGCAGGAAATAGCCTTCCGAAATAGACAAACAGAAAAGCCGCCCCATTTTGGGGCGGCTTTTCTGTTGAGCTCCGGTTACAGGTTCTTCGGCCTGAGATGGGCGAGGAAGTGCTTCAGTCCCTTCACTGGGGGTTCGTAGGTGATCTCCAGCCCGTACCGGATGGAATCCCGGCGGTTGTATACGTTGATTATGGTCTCCGCCACGTATTCCATGTGACTGTTGGTGTAGGTCCTGCGGTTGATGGCGAGGCGGTAGAGCTCCAGTTTCGGGAAGCTCCGCTCTCCCGTCTTCTCGTCAACATTCTCAAAGGCCAGGGCCCCGAGGCCGATGCCCCTGACTGCCCCTTCCCGGTAGATTTCGATGGAGAGCACGTCGGCGGGGTAGGATCCCTGGGGGATGTGGGGAAGGAAGGCTCCGGCGTCGATGAAGACGGCGTGGCCGCCGATGGGCTGGATGCAGGGCACTCCGCCCTCGGAGAGCAGTTCGCCGAGATAGCGGACCTGGGCGATGCGGTGGGTGAGGTGCTGTTCGTTCACCATCTCCCGGAGTCCCACGGCCAGAGCTTCGAGGTCCCGGCCGGCAAGGCCTCCGTAGGTGGCAAAGCCCTCGAAAAGTATGACCCGGGGTACGAGCCGGTAGTACATTTCCTCTGTGCGGCACGCCACGAGACCGCCTATGTTCACCAGGGGGTCCTTCTTGCACGAAACGGTGATGGCGTCGGCTGTGTCCATGGTGGCCTTCAGGATCTCCGCCACGGTCATTTCCCGGCATTCCGGCTCCCTGTCCTTGATGAACCATGCGTTCTCGGCCATGCGTGCCGCGTCGAGGAGGAGAGGGATGCCGTGCTTTTTCGCCACGGCGGACACTTCCCGGAGGTTCTTCAGGCTCACAGGCTGGCCTCCGCCGGAGTTGTTCGTGACGGTGACCATAATGAAGGGAACGTGCCCCCTGTTGTCCGCAAGGGCATTTTCAAGCTTGGCGATGTCCACGTTGCCCTTGAAGGGATGGAGGTTCTCCCGGTCGAAGGCTTCGTCGATGACGCAGTCCACGGAGGACGCCTTCGCGTTGAAGATGTGCCCCCGGGTGGTGTCGAAGGGCATGTTGAAGGGGATCACGTCCCCCTCCTTCACGAGGGATCCGAAGACTACGTTCTCGGCGGCACGGCCCTGGTGGACGGGAATGGTGTAGTCGAAGCCCAGGACATCCTTCACCGCCTTCTTCAGGCTGAAGTAGCTGTCCGCTCCTGCATAGGCCTCATCGCCCATCATGATGGCCGCCCACTGCTGCTTGCTCATGGCGCCGGTTCCTGAGTCGGTGAGAAGGTCGATGTAGACGTCCGCGGACTTCAGACCGAACATGTTGAAATGGCCTGCTTCCAGCGCCCGTTCCCGTTCCTGTGCGTCCGGAACATGTACGGGTTCCACCATCTTGATGCGGAATGGCTCGGGGGGAACTCTGCTGACCATTGGACTCATTCCTCCTTCAACATTATGGTAATAAGGGCTCTCTTCAGGTATTGTATCTCCCTGGAAAGCAATCTGCGCAAATCTTTTTGCATAAAGTGTAAATAATTATGCACTTCAGGTCAGATATGGTATAAAGGCGGTGTTTTCACAGAAAAGTGGGAAAATGAAGCCCTCTGTCCGGGTCTGAGGCTGAAAAACAGGCAGAAAAACTGATGCCCGACACATTTTTTGCTGTATAATCACTGATTATTTCTGTACCCTGGAGGCGTCATATGCGGCTTGTGCTCTATAATATCCGTTACGGAACCGGCACCGGATGGGAATACCACTTCCCTTTCCCTTTTTCCGGCTGTCTGAGAAAGACAGAGGGCAGGTTCCGCCGTATTTCCGATTTTATCTCCCGGCTTGACCCTGATGTAGTCGGGCTTGTCGAGGCGGACTCCGGTTCCTACCGGCAAAACGGATCCTGCCAGGCAGAGCTGATGGCCAGCCGGCTCGGAGCGGATTCCGTTTTTGCATGCAAATATCACAGCGAATCCATCGTTTCCAGAACACCGCTCCTTAAATCACAGGGAAACGCAGTGATTGCAAAATTGCCCATCGTCTCTTCAAGGGAGCACTTCCTGAGCAAGGGAGTCAAACGGACCCTGCTTGAAGTCGAGTTCCGGGATTTTACCCTTTTCCTGGCCCATCTTTCGCTGGGCTACAGGGCCAGGAAGATCCAGATCGGTGAAATAGCCGACCGGTGCAGGGGGGCAAAAAAACCGTTGATCATTGCCGGTGACGGCAACACGTACATGGGGGAGCAGGAACTGCTGCCCTTTTTCAGAAAGGGGAAATTCCAAAGCGCCAACGGAAGAAACATGCCCACCTATCCGAGCAGAAATCCGGCCCTGGCCCTTGATTTTGTCCTGTACAGCGAAGAAATAAAAATGAAGGATTTCAGAGTGCCGAGGGTGCGGTTTTCCGATCATCTGCCTCTCATCTGCGATTTCACGGTGGATGCCGGGAAGGGGCTTCTCGCATCATGACCCTTGGAGTTTTTCTCTATTCCTTCTACGAGATTTCCTCCATACTCATACGAATCGTCCTGCTCTGCTACATTCCCCTCCGCCACAGCCCGAACACAGCCATGGCGTGGCTGCTTGCCATCTATTTCTGGCCCTGGCTCGGTTTTCTCCTCTACGCGGCCTTCGGGTCGACGGCCCTGCCGCGGGAGAGGACCGAGCGCCACGAGTCACTGCTCCGGGCGCTTGGAGATGAAAAACACGCCTTTCGAAAAGTTCTCCATGACGATTCCCACTGGCTTCCTGATGATCTGACCCGTTTCGGTGCCCTTGGGAAAAAACTCGGGGATCTGAGTATCACCACGGGAAACAACTTCGTTCTCATCGACGAGGCGGAGGAATTTCTCAGGCTCCTCCGCGGGGATGTTGAAAAGGCACGCCATTCGGTTCATCTGCTCTATTACATTTTCGCAAGGGACACCATGACGGAACCCCTTTTTGAGGCACTGGAAAGGGCGGCTGCGAGGGGCGTCACGTGTCGGGTGCTTGTGGATGCCGTGGGTGCAAAGCCCTTTCTGAAAAAAGATGCGGAATGCCTCAGGCAGAGAGGTATTCAGGTTAAGGAAGCCCTGCCGTCGAGCCTGCTGCGGCGGACCCCCACCATGGCACGGTACGATCTGAGGAATCACAGGAAGATAGCGGTGATAGACGGCCGCATCGGGTATACAGGCTCCCATAACGTCATAGAGCCATCCTACGGCGGCAAGGCGAAGGGGCGTCTCTGGCGCGATCTCACCCTCAGGCTCGAGGGACCGGTTGTCTCCCAGCTCCAGGGAGTGTTTCTCGAAGACTGGTACGTGGAGTCCAGGGAAATGCTCTTCTCAGGGGAGACTTTTCCGAAACCTGAGCGTCCGGGAAATTCAGTGATACAGACTGTTCCGAGCGGCCCGTCGTATCCGTGGCAGAACTACCAGAGGCTCGTTGTGGCAGCCCTCCACGGGGCGAAGCAGCGTGTCGTCATCACCACACCCTACCTCATTCCCGACGACGAACTTCTCCATGCCATGGAGACCGCGGTACTGAGCGATGTGCGTCTGCAGCTCGTCATTCCCGAAAAGAGCGACCAGTTCCTCGTGGGCAGCGCCGCCAAAGCCTATTTCGATGTACTGCTGGACATGGGGGTTGAGATCTATCTTTTCCAGGACGACATCCTTCATTCAAAGACCATGTCCATCGACTACAACCTCGCTTTCCTGGGGACGAGCAATTTCGATATCCGGTCCTTTGCACTGAATTTCGAGCTGAACCTGGTCCTCTATGGAACGGAGGAGACGGCTGCGATCCGCATGATCCAGGAAAAGTACATCGCTGCTTCACGCCGCCTTACAAGGGAGAAATGGAGCGAAAGGCCCCGGGCCATCAGGATGGTGCACGGCATCACAAAGCTCTTCAGCCCGCTTCTTTAGACAGTCTGCCGGATAAGAGGGGGGAAGCAGATGAAAAGAACGCCTTTATTGTCGTCAACGGTGCTGACGGCCGTTTTCTGTCTTGTTATCGTTGCATTATCCTGGGCGGCTCTTTTCGTTTTTCTCTCCCGCGAGGAAGAGCAGGCACTGCGGAACGCTTTTCGCCAGACCGATAACCTGTCGAGGGCATTCCAGGAACATTCCCTCAGGACAGTGGAAAATGTACGACAGGTTCTCGAGTCGCTGAAGGAAATCTACGAGAAGCGAGGCGGAGGGGTCATCGGCACCTTTGAAGAGGCTGCAAACGCCTCCGTCGCCAGGTATGCCATCCGGAGCCGTGAAGCCCAGGGAACGCTGTTCAACCTCCTCAGCATCGCAGACGAGAACGGAGACCTCGTCCTGAGCAGCCAGAGACCCTTCAGAGCTGTGAATATTTACCAGCGCCCCTTTTTCCGGGCACACCGCAGCGGTGTGAAGGAATTCATAGTGGGAGAGCCCATTCTCGGAAACGCCACGGGAAAATGGTACATACCCATGAGCCTCCCGGTGGAGAAACCGGACGGCTCCTTCGGCGGGGTGGTCCTGGCCTCGGTCGATCCCTTCTACTTCTCCCATTTCTACCAGCAGGTCCGCCTCGGGCCGAAAGGTTTTGTCCTCTTTTCGGGATCAACGGGAAAGGTCCTTACGGGGACAGTGCAGGAGGGAGATCCTCCCTTCGGGAAGTCCATAGCGGAAAGCAACCTTTTCCGGTCAATGATGAGCGTGGGCGATGGCTCCATTACATGCTTCGGCCTTCCCGACGGGGTGAAAAGGATCATCTCTTACCGCAAGGTTGCTCCGTACCCCCTGTTCATTTCTGCCGGAATGACGATGGACGAGGTCCTGTCACCCTATTACAGAAGGCGTACTGCAGCAGTCCTGGCAGGGGCAGCCTTCACCCTGTTCGTAACCCTTTTCTTTGCGGCAGCCTGCACTGCGTTCAACAGGGAGCGGAAAGAAGAGGAACGCTTCCGGAACTTTTTTGAACAGAGCAGTGTCGGGTTCGCCATTGTGGGCCCTGAGGGGGAATGGATACACTTCAACGATAAGTTGTGCGAAATCACAGGCTACCCGAGGGAGGAACTTCGTGAGCGCCCATGGAGAAACCTGACCCCTCCTGAGGAACTCACCGAAGAAATGAAGGTTATGGCGGAGGCCATTGCAGAACGCTGGGAGGACGTATTTATCGGGAAGCGGTACATCCGGAGGAATGGTACCCTGGTGGATGTAGACGTTTCGACCAAGATCATCTGGAAGAATGACGGATCGCTGCGGTATTTCGCTTCCATGGTTCAGGACGTCTCTGAACGAAAACGTTCTGAAAGACTGCTTGCCAAACGGGCGGAGGAACTCGAACTGCATCGGGAGGCAATCATCGAAAGCATGGCAATGCTCGCGGAATACAGGGACAGGGGAACGGGAAACCATATCCGCCGGACGAAGGAGTACGTGAAGCTGCTTCTTGAAAGATCCGGAAGCGCCGCTCTCTTTCCGGAAAAGGATCTTCCCCTTGTATGGCAGTCGGCGGTACTTCACGACATCGGCAAGGTGGGCATCCCCGATGCCGTTCTGCTCAAAAGGGAGCCTCTGACGGAAGAAGAGATCGAAATCATCAGGCGCCATCCCCTGATAGGGAGTGAAGTCCTGCGACGGGCTGAAGAGCGGCTCGGTCCCGCATCATTTATCACCTACTCCCGCCAGATTACCGAGTACCACCATGAACACTGGGACGGAACGGGATACCCCCACGGGCTCGGAGGGGAAGAGATCCCCCTGCTGGCACGGATCACCGCTATTGCCGATGCATACGACGCCCTTATTTCAAGGCGCCCCTACAAGGAACCCGTGTCGCACGAAGAGGCGGTGAAGGCGATCATGGCAGGGGCAGGAACTCATTTCGACCCGCTGATGGCGCAGGTTTTTCTCCGGTGCAGCGATGAATTCAGGGAAATAACCGGCAGGATTCCCGAGGAAAATATGCCTCCGGATCCTCTGCAGGAAAGCAGGAGTGATACATAGTGGATAAAGGCATGTTTTCACCGGAGCGGAAAGGTGAAAGGAGGCCGAAAATCGGGATCGCCCTCGGAAGCGGAGGGGCAAGGGGGATGGCCCACATAGGAATCCTCCGTGCGCTCGAAGAGACCGGCCTGGAACCGGACATAGTCGCGGGAACGAGTATCGGTGCCCTTGTGGGCGGCATATATTCCGCCGGAAAAATCGATGAACTGACGGAAATAGCCCTCGGCCTCGACTGGAAAAAGGCAGCCAGGTACTTTATGGAGGTGTCTTTTCCCCGCTCGGGGCTCATAGAGGGTGCGAGGATCAACGAGTTCCTCTCGGAAATGGTGGGGAACAGGAACATACAGGACCTTCCCCGTGCATTTCGTGCAGTTGCCACGGACATCATGAGCGGCAGGGAGGAGGTCCTCTGCAGCGGTGGCCTGGTGGACGCCATACGGGCCAGCATTTCCATTCCGGGAATTTTTACTCCTGCGAAGGTCAATGATGCATTCCTCGTAGACGGAGGCCTGGTGAACCCTGTTCCCGTAAACGTCTGCCGCGAAATGGGGGCTGAGTTTGTCATTGCCGTGGATCTCAACAACGGCCGGGGCGGCGCCGGGGAGCACGATACCCTGCCTCAGGGGAAGGAGAACCAGAAAAGGCGGCTGATAGCAGGGGTCGATACAAGCGAAATGTTTGCATGGCTCGAACGGAGAACGGCCGGTTTTGACGCTTCTTTCCTGGAGCCGGTAAAACAATGGATGACCCGGGATCCTGTCCCGGGGATTTTCGATGTGCTCGGCAGTTCGCTGCGCATCATGGAAGAGCAGATCACCGGTACGAGGCTGAGGATCGATCCCCCGGACCTGCTGATCCGCCCTGCCGTGGGGCATATCGGGTTCATGGAGTTTTTCCTGGCCGGTGAAATGATCTGCGAAGGGTGCCGGGCTGCAAAAGAGGCACTGGGAAGGTTGAAGGTGTGATGCACTGGAAGCGTGTTTTCGGCAACCGGGGAAAGCTTGAGCGGCGGGATACAATGGCCGAAAAGGGAGGGGTTGGAATGAAAAGACAGACAAAACCGAAAGGCCCATGGTTTCACCGGTTTTTGATCAATTTTTTCACGGTGGTTCTTGCGGTTCTCGTCTTCTGGGTCCTGGGGTTCCTCATGGAGGACATCGAATCCATAAGAGGCCCTCAGTATGGGGAAATTGAGGCACGGTTCGTTGACGGGGCACTTATAGAAAAGTCAAAAAATCTGGCCGGGGAAATTGCTGAAGCCGACAGGGCGATCACCGCAAAGCGGGAAGAGATGCGGATGGTCAGCGACAGTTCTTCCAACCTCCAGGGGACGATCAACCAGCTCATTGAACTCCAGAGGCTTACTATCCAGAAATCCCTCTCCCTGCCGGAGGCCCATTCCGCAAACCTTTCCGAGAGCCTTGCCGCTTTTCTCCAGAACCAGAAGCAGTACCAGGCCTACAGCGCCGGGCTCTCACGGCTGGCGGAAAGGAAAAGGACACTGGAGTCGGAGAGGGAGAAGCTGGAGAAACAGATCGGAGAGCAGCGGGAGCCGGCGGCAATGGAATACAGGCGGCTCATGGAGAAACACGATCTCCGGCTTGCGGCCTTTCAGCTTGCCATACTGCTGCCTCTGCTTGCCGCGGCAGGAGCCCTTGTCATGAGAAAAAGGGGAAGCGTCTACTTTCCGCTTTTTCTGGCCTTCGGAGGCGCAGTCCTGGTAAAAACCGCCCTGGTGATCCACAAATATTTTCCGTCCCGGTACTTCAAATATGTCCTCGTTCTCGGTCTGCTCATAGCCGTGGTGAGAATTCTTGTGGCGGTGATACGGATCGTGGCCTTCCCGAGGGCCCAATGGCTGACGAAGCAATACAGGGAAGCCTACGAGCGTTTCCTCTGCCCCGTGTGCGAATACCCTATCCGGACCGGTCCGAGGAAATACATGTTCTGGACGCGGCGTACCGTGAACAAGGTCCCTCTCTCCGGTGAAACCGGCGGGGAGAAGCCCTATACCTGCCCTTCCTGCGGAACCCCCCTGTTCGAGAAGTGCGAATCCTGCGGCGGGCTGAGGCATTCCCTTCTTCCGTTCTGCCTGCACTGCGGCGCGGAAAAGAAGCAGGGGGACGAGACGGAAAAAACTGCAGAATAAATGATCATCCGGAAAGGATGCTGCCGGGAGTCATGAAGGGGTTCCTGATATTTTTTCATTTCATTTTAGGTGTGTTTTTTATCTGTGTGGGAGTTGCTGTTATTGATGAATACTGGAAAACACCTGCCTTGTTTTTTATTTTCTGCGGAAGCGCTGCCGTTTCTGCAGGCGTGGCTGTTTGGAGAAAATGTCCCTGGGGACGCCTGGCGATCGGTTTTCTGGTTTCCGGGGTAACTGCAGCACTTTTTTTCCTGATCGTCGGATCGATTGTCTGGGCTGAATCATCAGTCCTTGTCATCCTTGCCTTCTACGGTGTCTTTCTTGGGATCGAACTGGCGGCGTGGAGGAAGAGCGGCTCATGAAGCATCGCTTGGTGAATAGCCCCTAATTCAGTGACATCACCTTTTCCAGAAGGGGGCTGCTGCTTAAGCCGGAGGGGAAGAGCACGTTCCCGTAAAACGGGACGGGAGTGAGGAACGAATCCCTGTCTTCCCCGAAAAGGTCGATGCCTGCGCTTCCATAGGCTTTCCAGATGAGTTCGGTACAGTACAGCGCGTGGCCGTCATGCTTGTTGAACTGCCCGTCGAAGGGGGTTTCTTCAAGAAAATATTTCCAGGCCTCCCTGCTCGCCCGTTCAGCGTCTTTTTTTCTCCCTTTCAGGCGGTAGACGGCGGCTTTTTCTATCTCGAAGGGCGATAAGAAGTCCTCCAGGGGCTCCATCTCCACATGATCCGATTCAGGAGAGGCATGGACCACGAAGGGGATGCCTCCAGCCTTTCTCAGGATGCCGCTGTGGGAATACCCGCCGGGGTGCCTGAAGAAAAACGTCAGGGCTTTGCTTCTCCATGATTTGCCGTTCACGAGAATGATATCGCCGTTTTCAAACTGTTCCGGCAGGAATTCGAAGGGTTCAGGGGACGGTAGGGGAAAGTCCCCTCTCTCGTAGCGCCACGTTCTTCCCTCTACTGTTTTTGGAGGAGTCCGCGTTGAAAGACGTACTGCGGAATCGTCCACATGAAGTTTTGAAAAAGAGAGGGGGAGTGGAAAATTTTCGAAATCAAGGAGCGGATACAGTTTTTTGATCTCTTCCCTAAAAACGGCGGTCTGGTCCTGACCGTTTATCCTGATCAGCATATCCTTCATCAGTATCCTTTTGCCGTCCCTGATTTCAAGTGCAAAGGACGTCTCGGCCGGGATCTTCCCCCACCCGCTGCCGTAGGCGCTTGACAGGCGGATCACCCCCGGAAGAAAGTCTATTGAAAGGCGATTTCGGCTGGACGGGAAGGACGAGAGGGCAGCATTGATATCCCTTTCGAGGATCACAACTTCCGCGTTTGTCCGAAGAGCGCTGCTCACCTTGAGGGAACTGCGCCGGCCAAAGCGCCACTCCGGGGAAGGATTCAGCTCGAGAAAGGAAATTTCCGCGGCGATCTTTTCCACCCGGAGCCCTCCGAAGCACGCCCCCCGGACAATAAGAGAGAGGTTGCGGATCTTTCCGTCGCTGTCCGGCAGTTCATCCATGCGAAGTTCAATACTCTCCGGGGATGTAACGGATCGGAGAAAGAGAAAAAGACGGTCTCCGCTTTCCGGAGGAGGGGAAGGATTGAAAAAAACGCTTCCGGAAGCTGACGGTGACATGAGCATGAAAAAATAAAAAAACAGCGGCATAAAACGTGTTCTCATGGGTCTTCCTCCGCGTGCGATGGCACGGGGCCCGGGAAAGCAGCCTTCGGAACATTGATAATTCGTCGGGCATCCGGAAAAAGTGTACGGCATATCCATTTCCTAGTCCAGCAAAAATTATATTTCCATTATCAACAGTATAACTAAATGGCTATATAATTCTTTTTTTCGTGATAGAATCTGGATCTAAAGAAATACGACCCATTCAGTGAAAGAGGTGCCCCAATGAATGAACCAACTGGTTTCCCCGGCCCGGGTGAAATCAAGGGAAAAATGGAAGAACTGAAAAGGGTGGAAAAAAAGCTTGAAGCTGCCGAAGACCGGCTGAAAGAGGAGACTGCTCTCTGGCGCCTTCTTCTGGAACAGTCACGGGACGGGATCGTCATCCTCGAAGAGGATGGGAGTGTTTTCGAGGCGAACAGGCGGTTCGCCGAAATGCTTGGCTGCCCGCCGGATGAGGTGTATTTCCTCCATGTCTGGGACTGGGACGGGCAGTTTTCAAGAGAGCAGCTTCAGGAAATGCTCAAAGAGGTGGACGAAAGAGGCGCCAGGTTTGAGACCTGCCACAAGCGCAGGGATGGTACGATCATAGACGTGGAGCTGAGCAACAACGGCTTCGTTTACAAGGGGCGCAAGCTCATACTCTGCCTGTGCAGGGACGTGACGGAACGCAAAAAAATGGAGGAGGCCCTCCGGGAAAGCGAAAGAAAATACAGGGAGCTCAGCATTATCGACGAACTTACCCGGCTCTATAATTCGAGACATTTCTACAGCCAGCTCGCCCTTGAGATGAACAGGGCAGACCGGTATCGCCAGCCCCTGGCCCTGATGATGCTGGACCTGGACAACTTCAAGCAGTTCAACGACACCTATGGTCACATGGAGGGAGACAGGTTCCTCTCATCGTTAGGTCCCATGATCAGGGGATGTCTCCGAAAGACCGACCTCGCCTTCCGGTTCGGAGGCGACGAGTTCGCGGTCCTTCTGCCCATGACCGCTCTCAAAGGTGCGGAGGCTACCGCCGGGCGAATCCAGGCACGGATGGCAGATAAAAGCCTGTCACCGGCTGGAGAAAACCGGTTCCGTGTAACGGCCAGCATCGGCATTGCCCAGCACAGGTATGGAGAGACTCCGGAAGAGTTTCTTCGCCGGGCGGACCTGTTCCTGTACACGTCCAAAAAAGAGGGCAAGGATACCGTGTCCCTGCCCGTTTCCCGGTCCTGATCCTATTCTATTCCGCGCCCATGGCCATGGATACGAGGATGTCTGCGATCCCTGGATCGATGGAGGTTCCCCGCTGTTCCCTGATTTTATCGATGGCATCCTCACGGGCAAGAACTCCCTTTTCCCGGGACATCAGGATTCCGTCATAGGTTTCAGCCCCACGGAGGATCCGTCCCATCAGCGGTATTTCCTCTCCCTTTATTCCCCTGGGGTATCCGGATCCGTCCCAGTTCTCGTGATGGCTGAAGATCCCTTCGGCAAGGTCCAGGGTGTCTTCGAACAGGTTCAGGATCCTGAACCCTGCCACCGGATGCTGCGCCATCTCCCTGTCCAGGTGGCGTTCAATGAGTTGAAGTTCATTTCCCTTGTTCAGAATATCCTCGTCGAGGATGATTTTTCCGATATCGTGAAGATACCCCGCGTCCTTCAGTTTCCGTATTTCCGTCTCCGGCATCTGCATGGCGCGCCCAATATTCTGGCAGATCCCGCTCATGCTTTCGGAATGCCTTTTTTCCCGGGGGGTTTTTTCGTGAAGGGTATCCATGATGGTACCGATCATCTCTGAGCCGACCGCTTTCCGGTTCAGGCTCTTCCGTTTATACATAGCCTCTTCGGCGTCCTTCACGGTCTCTTCAGCCGGCTCGCCGGGGGCATCCTTCACCGCGTAGCCCACGGCAATGCTTGCCTTGATGGCATTGACACGGACCTTTGAGAATTCCTCCCTGATCCTGCCGCAAATTTTTTCCGCGATCCCGGGGGTCGTGCGGGGAAGAATGATGGTGAACTCGTCTCCTCCCACCCTGGCGATAACGTCGTCCTTCCTGCACGCTTTCCTCAGCGCCTCGGCCGATTTTTTCAGCAGTTCGTCCCCGGCCGTGTGTCCGAAGATGTCGTTCGTCAGCTTAAGGCCGTTCAGATCCCCGAAGACAATCGTGATGGGGAGGTTTTCCTCTCTGTCCAGTCTCTTCAGTTCCTCTTCGAAGAACACCCTGTTGTACAGGCCGGTGAGGTTGTCGTGGTAGGTCAGGTAATTGATGCGGACCTGGTTTTTCCTTCGCTCGGTGTTGTCCGTGAAGGTAATCACTGCGCCCACGATCTCCCCGTTCCGGAACTGGGGGTACGACGAGTATGCCACGTCCAGGGGCGTACCGTCGGATCTCCAGAACACCTCGTCGTCCACGTGGGCGCCGTTTCCTGCCCGGAGTGATTTGAAGATTTTGCATTCCTTATCATCCATGAGACTGCCGTTCCTGTAGGCGTAATGGATCAGGAAATGCATGTTCCTGCCGGCCAGGTCCTGAAAGCTCCCGTACCCGAGCATGTGCAGACAGCTCTCGTTAGCGAAGGTGCAGTTCCCGTCTCTGTCGATCCCGAAAATCCCTTCTGCTGCCGAGTCCAGGATAAGCTCCAGATGTTCCCTGTTATGGACCAGCTCCCGGTTCCGTTCCTCGAGTTCCGAGGTCCTCTCCTTTACGATTTCCTCCAGTGAGGAGAACAAAACCTGCAGCCTTTCGGCCATGGCATTGAGCGTTTGGGCCACCCGGCCGATTTCGTCGTTTCTCCGTACCTCGGCCCTGCGGGATAGGTCTCCCGACGAAAGGCTTTCAGCGGCCAGGACGAGGTCCTCCATGGGCCCCATCAGTACGTTTGCAGCTTTCGCGCATAGAAGCGCCGCCGCTATCACGGCAAGGACCGCCAGCAGAAGTGAGAAGCCCATGTTCCGGAAAATGCCCGCAGTAAAAATGTTTTCGGGAAGGGCGAAAAGGACGATCCAGTCTATTCCTTCCCGGTGAAATACGTTGAAATGGACGATGTAGGACCCCCGGTCATTCCTCACCCTGACGGTCTCTTTTCCTTCCGTTTCGTGGATTTTCACCGCCTGCAGGAGCATTCCGTTGATCCCGTCGGCCAGCGTCAGCCTTCTGACAGTGCCGTCAGGAAGGGTCTCGAAATTCGGCAGGCCAAGGGAATTGCCTATGAGGAAACCGGACCCCTTTTCCACAATGACCGCCATGCCGTTTTCTTCCCCTGCGATTTCCTCAAGGGACGAGTTGATTCGGGACAGGGTGATGTGGGCCCCGAGAACACCCAGCAGTTTCCCGCTGCTTTTCGTGATCGGCGCCGCGGCGGAGACGGTCAGGTCCGGCATGATGAAGTGCTTGTAGACGGGGGAAAAGGCTGTTTTCCCCAGGCCTTTGGCGGCCCTGTACCAGTCCCTGGTCCTGGGGTCGAAGATCCCGGACTTCACCGCAAGTTCTCCTGCGGTGTAATTTCCGCTGAGGGAGTAGTACCATGAAGCACCCCCGGTGGACCGGTCGTTTCGCATGATCTCGATCCCATTGACGGCGTTTCTTCGGGCGCCGTAATATTCTCCCTCTTCGGAGCCGAAACTGAAGCTGTGCAGACCCTCTGTATGGGTCAAGAGAACGGAAGCAAAAAAACGCTCCCGCCGGGCTTCATCCTCCATGTCGATGACTCCCTTTTCGATCTGGTCTCTGTACACTTCCAGGATATGGGCAGGGATATCCATATATTCCTCGATCCTGCCGAATATACGGGTGTTGATCTCTTCGGCCAGGCGAACTGTGGTTTCTCCCGTGGAGGAAAACCATCCGGAGAATATGAAGAAACCCACGACACCGCTGCATGCCGTGATCAGAACGATGAAAAGAAGCACCCCGATGCTTTTGATGGAGAGGTTTTTTGAGTCCATTTCAGCCCCTTGCTTTTCCTTGAGAATGAGGGATACTGCAGACACGAAAATACAAAATGTTCCTTTCAGCAAAACGGAAAACGGGATGATTCCCCAATCCTGTCTCCAACGCCCGGGAACAGATTTTACACAGAATCTCAATGTCTTGCCCCGGGATTTTCCCCTGCGGCAGATGATACTACATAATCAGGGAGTTTTGTCACTGGTTTTTTGAGTTTTTTTATCCTTATTGAAGTTTTTTGACGAATTTCTTGCGTTCCTATGGGGAGTGGAGTACGGTACAAAGCAAAAAACGGTCATGGAGAGGAGTTTTGAGCCACATGGGAGACATTGTTGATTTTCTTTCGTTCAGGCATTTTATCGGCCCGGCGGTTCTGCCTTTCTGTTACGTCCTGGGAGCAGCAGGAATTCCCTTTGGGGTATGGCTGGCGGCGAAACGGACGGAGCGCTTCCTGAAAAAACAGGTACCTGAAGCCCACCGGGCAGGGGAGGAGTATGCTTCCGGCCGCGGACACAGAGGGAGGATCATCTCCTTTTTTTCCATCCTGTTCGTGATCAGTGAAATCCTGTGGCGCATTCTGTTTGAATTCTTGATAGCCTTTCTGCAGATGAGGGAGGCGCTTCTTTTCCTGGTGAACGGTCAATAAAGGCCTGGAGAGCAGAGAAACAAAAATATCTTTTTTATTCCGGCAGAAAAAGAGGGAAGACAGATGAATTCGAAAAAGAAATGCGGAGACTCCATCCCGGGAACAGGGCCTGTATTTGAAAAACAGGCGCTTCATTGGGGGATCCTCGGGCTCCTCCTTCTTGTCCTGCATGAGGTGAGCAGGAGGGAAATTATCCGGGAAGGTTCGCTGTGGGGATTGAGTTCCGTCCAATGGCTGTGGATTTCCGCAGGGCTGGTGGCAGCCCACCAGCTGTACGTATGGTTTTGTTGGCGTATCGAACTTCATATGCGGCTCATAACCCGGCATCTGGGGGAGCACGGATTCTCTCTCTACGCTTTCGGTTTTGCCGTTCTCGGGATCCTGAGGGCCGCAGCCGTATTCTTTCTCGCTGCTGCAAACAGGGACACTCTTCCGGTGCATCCCGCGGTCCTTAAAAGCCTCGCCGTGATCTCCGCGGTGCCCTCCGTCTACCTCATGTATTCCGTTGCCAGGTATTTCACTTTCAGGCGTGCCCTGGGAGGGGATCATTTCTTTGAATCGTACCGGAACGCTCCCCTCGTCCGGGAGGGAATTTTCAGGTTTACCCGCAACGGCATGTACACCTATGGCTTTTTAATTCTCTGGTCTGTTGCCCTGTGGTCCGGTTCCGCGGGAGCACTATGCGCCGCGGCCTTCAACCATGTCTACATCTGGGTGCACTACTTCTGCACCGAGCTTCCAGACATGAAGCGGATCTACCGGTCGGGGGAAGAAAAGTGATCTGCTTTCCGGCGGACCGGGGAAAGACCTGAAAAGAGCGATGTGAAAAGGGGCGAAGGCCGAAGCCTCCGCCCCTTTTGAATCCCGGGTGTCAGGATAATTTGCAGGTACTGCTACTTCTGCAGCTTTTCGATCATGTTCAGTTTCTGCTGGAATCTCCAGCCTGAAAGTTCGTTCTTGAGCTCAACGCGCTTTTTGTACAGCTCCTCGATCTTCGAACGGTCAATGGGTTTCTTTCCCATTTCGTTTCGCATGTCGATGGAGAGTTTTCCCATCTCGGCCTGCTTGTCCTTGATTTCCTGGGGAATTTCCACTGAGGCCCACAGACCCATCCGGCCGCTGTTTCCGAAGTTTCCCCTGCGGCTGCCCATCATATGCTGCCCTTCCGTGGGGCCGAACGAACGCCGGCCGCCCATGCGCCCCATCATCCTGTTTCCACGGCCGCAGTCCATCATCCCCTGCCCAGCCCCTCTCTGTTCCCACTGCTGCCCGCCCGCCTGGCTCCGGGGTCCGAAATTTTTATTGTCCCTGCCGCCCCAGGCGAAAGCACTGCCCGCTGTAAGAAGCACTACAACCAGAACCGTCGCGAATATTTTCCCGTTGACTTTTTTCATTGTTGATTCCCGCCTTTCAGAATGTGATGGCCATAGGATACCTTCCTTTTGCTCCTGGTACATGGTGTGATCTACCAGTTCTCCGATTGTAAGAAATTACAATATCTGTACGCCGGAAGGACTGCTATTCTGGTCCCGTACGCTTCAGGACAGCGTGCTACAATTTTCATAGAGGAATGTGCGCAGAAAAGAAAGGAGGCGGAGGTATGATACGGATACTGCTTGCTGACGATCACCCGCTCACACGATCAGGCCTCGCCGGGTGGATCGAAAAAGAAGAAGGTATGGAACTGGCCGGGCTGGCTTCGGACGGGGAATCCGCGTGGAAAGCCCTGCTCGAACTGCAGCCGGACCTGGCCATGCTCGATATCGAGATGCCCAACGGAAACGGCATAGAGATCGCCTCCAGGATCCTGAAACAGGGGCTCAGGACAAATGTGCTTATGCTTACAGCCTACAGTGCCCAGCAGTACGTCATGGCGGCCATACGGGCGGGGGCGAAGGGATTCATCCTGAAAACCGCCCCCCTCGAGGAACTGCGCCGGGCGGTTTTCGACACTGCCGGGGGAACCTTCTACCTCGACCCGTCGGTGTCCCTTGTACAGGACGCCGGGCCCCCGGAAGAACTGTCCCCCCGTGAGCGGGAGGTGCTTATCCTTGCCGGGCAGGGGCTTCCCGCCTCGGAGGTTGCCGGTATGCTCTCCATCACCGAGCGGACCGTGGCAGCCCACCTGACCTCCATTTACGGCAAGATCGGAGCACGAAACAAGACCGAGGCCATACTGCTCGCGCTGAAGAAAGGGATCGTCATGCTGGAAGAACTTCATTACCTTGACGGCGAAAGGGGCAGTCCATGAAAAAAAACCTTCTTCTTCTGCTCATGATCCTTGTGACGCTTCTCACTCTGGCCGGCTTCCTCGTCTCGCTCCACGCATTCCGGGCCCAGGAGGAGGCCATGGATTCCATGATGCGCTCCTATGTTATGGACCTGGCGGATACCTTTACCGGCGGCACAACGGGGAGGGGAATGTCCCAGAGAAACAGGCCCCTCGGACAGATGCGCTTCCGCATGCTCTCCATGGACCCCGCCCTGAAAAGCGGCGAGGCGGGGGGAGTGCTTCTTATAGGGACTGAGGGCCGGATCCTGGCTGGGTCACAGGGATCGGAAAAACTGCTCTTTCTCCGGGAAAACGCCGTCCTGTCGGATGAACCCCTGAAAATACAGGACGAACAGGGAAACGACTATTACGTTGTACTGAAGGAACTCCCGGACGGTAATTTCATCCTTGCCGCGGTATCGAGGACCGTGCTGCTCGCTCCCCTGATCGGCATCTGGAAATTCTGGATCATTACGGCCATGTCCACATCCGCTGCTATTTTCGTGGGCATGATCCTCCTCTGGAGATATCTTGCCGTCCCGCTCCGGAGATTATCGGAAAAGATCCGGGGGATGCGGTGGGGAAAAGACCATCCGCCGGCACTGTACAGCGGACCCCTGTATGAACTCGAGTCACTGTCAGGCGCTATCGGCACCCTTGCCGAGGAGGCTTTCTCGAAAGAGGAACTGAAAAAACGGTACGTGACCGACCTCGTCAAGGCGGAGGAGGACACCCGGAAGCATCTGGCCAGGGAACTCCACGACGGGCCTCTTCAATCGTCCGTGGCGGCCATCAAGCGTATCCAGCTCGCCAGGGAAGTGCTGCCCCCCGGTGCGGAAGAGGCGCTCCGCCATATCGATACGGCCGAGGATGTCGTCCAGACATCGGCGAAGGAGATCCGCGACTACTGTGATGAGCTTTCACCCTCCTGGATCCGGCTGGGGCTTGCCAGCGCCATGCAGGAGAATGCCGACCGTCTTTCCCGCGCCTACGAAGGGCTTGTGATAGATGTGGCTGTTGATGAAGTCCTGGATTCCCTCCCGGAGGAACACTCGCTCGCCCTGATCCGGATTTTCCAGGAGGCTGTCTCGAACGGTGCGAGGCACGGAAAAGCCCGCTTTATCCAGGTTTCACTGAGAAAAGAGGAGGACATGGTCCATTTCTCCCTTCGGGACGAGGGCGCGGGGTTCGATGCGAAGAACCTTTCGGGGACGGATTACGAAGTCCTCCGGACTACGGGACACAGGGGGCTTGCGAACATGAACGAGCGGGCACGGCTGCTGGGTGGTACCATGATGCTGGATTCATCCCCCGGTGCCGGATGCCGGATCGACATACTCTTTCCCCCGCCCGCTGCGGGAGGAAGCTCTGCGGACGGATAATCAGTGTGCCCCATTGTGAAGGAAATATCCATTAAAATTCTTTCGGGGATGGTGATTCAAATGCTTTCAGTTGTTAAAGGGGATATAACGACTCTCCAGGTGGATGCCATAGTCAACGCCGCCAACAATTCCCTGCTCGGCGGCGGGGGAGTGGACGGGGCAATACACCGCGCCGCAGGGCCGGATCTGTTGAAAGAATGCGGAAAACTCGGCGGGTGTCCCACCGGAGACGCTCGAATCACGAAAGGGTACCGTCTCCCCGCGAAGTACGTCATTCATACCGTGGGGCCGGTTTGGGACGGAGGCGGCCGTGGGGAGGCGGACCTTCTCGCGTCGTGTTACAGGCGCTCGCTGGAGCTGGCATCAGGGGCAGGGGCGAGGTCCATCGCCTTCCCCTCCATCAGCACCGGGGTCTACGGCTACCCGATCGAACAGGCCGCCCGGATCGCCGTGACCACCGTCCGGGAGGAAATCGGCAAATACCCGGGGATCGAAGAAGTTATTTTCTGCTGCTTCTCCCACAGAGATAAAGAAGTGTATGAAAAACTGCTGGTGTAAATTTTCTCATTATGGGAGGTGTATTGATGAAAAGACCGGTCCTGATACTCGGTGATCCCCTTCTGCGGCGGAAATGCGCCGCCGTGGAGGATTTTTCCGATCCCCTGCTGAAAGAGGAGATTGAGGACCTCAAGGAGGCCCTGGAGCTGTTCCGGAAGGAACACGGTTTCGGCCGGGGCATTGCTGCACCCCAGATAGGTATTCCCGGGCGGCTGGTTGCCCTGAACCTGGGGAAAGGTGCCTTCGTGATCGCCAATCCGGAGATCATCTCCAGGAGCCCGGAGACATTCACCCTGTGGGACGACTGTATGTCCTTTCCCGACCTTATGGTGCGGGTCAGGCGGAACCGGTCCGTCAGCATACGGTACCGGGATGAAAAGGGCGCCCTGCAGGAATGGACGGACATCGGCCGGGCAGAATCGGAGCTGCTTCAGCACGAGATCGATCATCTGGATGGAGTCCTTGCGGTTGACAGGGAGATCGGGACGGGAGATATTATCTATATGACGGAGTACAGGAAGCACAAAGATCTGTATGACGGACAATGCGATTATTCAATCGTTCCCACAACAGGAACGTAAGGCTTTTTTGGGTAAATCAAAAACCGTGCACTGGGAAGGAGAGAGGGGAATGAAGTCGACCGATGAACTGAGCAGTGAACACAGGGGCATCGAGGTTATGCTGGATATCCTCGACGAAGCGGCCAGAAGAATAGTCACCGGGGAGCCCGCTGATTTCGGCCATCTTGAAGGTATGATGGAATTTCTTTCCGTCTTCGCCGACAAATGCCACCACGGAAAAGAGGAGGAATTCCTCTTTCCGGGTCTTGAAGCCGCAGGCATTCCCAACGAGGGCGGCCCCATCGGCGTGATGCTCAGCGAACACCGCAAAGGGCGGGAGTGCATTGCCGGAATGAAGAAGGGGGTCGATGCCCTGATGGCAGGGGACGAAGAAGGAAACTTCCTGTTTGCCGACAACGCCCGGGAGTACACGGCCCTTCTCAGGCAGCATATCCAGAAGGAGGACAATGTCCTTTTCGTCATGGCGGCGCAGCGCCTTGATGCCACGAAAGACGAGGAACTGTTCCGTGAGTTTGAGAAGCTTGAGGAGGAGCGGATCGGGAAAGGCAAGCACGAGGAATTCCACGCCCTCCTGGACAGGCTGAAGGAAATCTATCTCGGCTGAAGCGGCGCTCGGGATAACAGGAAAAGCCGGGGAATTCCCCGGCTTTTCCTGTTATCCCTGATCCGGGCTGTACCGTCCGCCTTCCAGATTTCCGGAGAAGGCAATTTGTGTTTATGGCCCTTCAGCAGTTTTATTAATCTGAATAGATTGTCTAGTGAGGCTTTACAATAATTTCCCTACTTGCTAAGATGACGCCGTGATGCCCGAGCTTGAAATCAAGGGAGGTGCGGCCATGAAGATCCACCTGAATGCGGACGAGGTCGAGGAATTGAAAAGCCTGATGGCGGAGGACGAGTTCACTGGGGCCGTTGAAGACTACGCCAGGGATATGCTTTTGGAGGGCATGTCCTATCACAAGGCACGGCAGGCTGGAGGGTATCTGCACCCGGAGGAAAAGTGACCATATTGCTGAAGAAAGCGCAGATGGCTCAGGGTGTTCCGGAACCCTGGGCCGTTTTTTTTGTTTTTTGGTGACCATTCCGCTTATTGGTAGAGGTCGATACACCCGGACCCGGCATAAAAATTGGGATCCGTTTCTCCGCGGTCCTTTTGCGCTTTTCTTCATTGTTCTGTTCCGGTGCTGCGTGGTAGAATTTCGAGGTTCTTTTTTGCCTCAATTGAGTTTTACCCGTGATACCGCTGAATTGAACACCGGGCCTTAGGGTGCCGGCTTTTTTCCCGGTGGGGAAACAGAGAAGCGCCTTTTCGGAAATCAGTGTTTCAGGGTTTTGTTTGAAAAGCAATCTCTATTGGAGGCCCCGAATGGACATCTTTGAGCTCTATTCTTTTTTTCTTTTCGGCGTGGTTGGTGTCTATCTTGTAATGTTTCTCATCTCCATCAGAAATTCTGACGGACCTCTTTCCTCCGTGTTTTCCCTCATATGCCTTGCAAGTGCGGTGTACGTTCTCGGCGCCGCTTTCCAGTTCAATTCCCAGAGCGTGGAAGAAGTTGTATTTTCCCAAAAATTCAAATACTTCGGAGTCTCCTTTATCCCGGCACTATGGCTTGTTTTTGCCTATATAGTATATTTCAGAAGAAAAATGAGCCTGGGCATGGTCTTGTTTGTTTTTCTCATTCCGGCACTGGTACTGTGTTTAGTGTCCACAAACGAATATCACGGTCTTTACTATTCGGGGATGAGCGTATTTCAGCACGGAGAGTACCTGTTCAGCAGAAGAACACCGGGTCCCCTCTATTATCTTCATGTGTCGTATGCATACTTTGTGGTCGGTTTTTGCATGTACTCCTTTTTCATGGGATGGGTAAAAGGCCGTTTCAAGCTGACGAATCCTTACTTTTTGCTTTTTTCCGGCGTACTTCTTTCCGGGATATTGTCCGGATTTTACCTGCTGGGTATGACGCCGTTCCGGATCGATATGATGCCTGTCGGCTATTTTGTACTGGCCTTGTTCAGCGGTATCGGCATATTTAAATATAAAATTCTGGAAATAAACGAAATATACGATAAAGAGATATTTTCGGAAATTAAAGAGGGGCTCATGCTTGTTTCGTATGACGGCATTTTGCTCGACTATAACAAGTCGGCGCAGAGGGTCTTCGGGTGGCTTCAAGAAAAAAACAAGGGATTCCCCATACATTCCCTGGATTCGAGATTCAGCGTCTCTGCAGGGGCAAGAAATTTTTATATAAATACCGGCCATGGAGATGAAAAACGAATTTACGAATTTCGCCTCACAGAACTGCAGGAAACCAGAAAAATAGGGGGATATCTCTACATTTTCCTCGATGTCACCGAGAAAATGCGTCTGATCGGAAAATTGCGGTATATGGCGGACCATGATTCCCTTACAGGGGCATTCAACAGGGGCAGAATTCTGGCTGAAGCAAAAAAAATTCTTTCAGCTCACAAAAATAAAGGCCGTATTTTTTCATTATGTATGATCGATGTCGATTATTTCAAAGAGATCAACGACAGCTACGGTCACATAGCGGGAAACAGGATGCTCTGCGAACTTGTGAAAGCTTTTTCACAGGTCTTGGACGGGAAGGGAATGCTTGGACGCTACGGAGGAGAAGAATTCCTTGTCATTCTCCCGGATGTGGTCACCGCAGAGGCTGCTGAAATAGCCGAAACGCTGCGTGGCGGTATTGAAGCGATGACTGTGCCGTTCGGGGAGAATACGCTCTCGGTCACGGTCAGTGTCGGGGTTACGTCGACGGGATTGCACCCCGGTGAAGAAGAGACCATCGATGTGCTGGCCGGCCGTGCGGACCGGGCGTTATACCGGGCGAAAAACACCGGCAGGAACCGGGTTTGCGTCTTCGGTGAAGACGGCCTGTGACAGGAGGAAAAACCGGGGAGAACGCTCCCCGGTTCAAGAAACTGGATTTGCACCGGGCAAACCGGCCACAGCGTTAATACCCGTACCGCTTCCTGTTTTTCTCCTTCGCGAACTTCCGGGCGTTCTTGATGCCTCCCACTTCAGCAAACATGGCGGAGATCTTCTCCGACTCGATCTGCCGGGAATTCAGTCCCTCGTATTTCGCTTCCTTTTTCAGCTTCAGGTAATTTGCAAGGCGGTCGGGAGACAGTTCTCCTCCGGCGATGGCCTCCTGCACAGCGCAGCCGGGCTCGCGGGTATGGGTACAGTCGTGATACCTGCACTGCGCCGCCAGTTCGTCGATGTCTGTAAAAGTCTTTGAAAAGTCGGCGCTCTCGATCCCCATCTCCCTCATTCCAGGAGTGTCGATCACCACGCCTCCCTCAGGAAGGGCGATAAGTTCCCGCCTCGTGGTGGAATGCCGCCCCTTGTCGTCGTTCCGCAGACCTTTGATGGCCAGGGCGTTCCAGCCCAGGAGCCGATTGATCATTGTAGACTTGCCTACACCGGAGGAGCCGATGAAGGCCACTGTTTTCCCCCTGACCAGGTATTTTCGTACGGAGGTCCAGCCGTTTTCCCTCAGGCTCGATGTCACCAGCACTTCAGTTCCGCAGGCCACCGTTCCAATTTCGGAAAGCCTCCGCGCAAGGTCAGCGCAGAGATCGGCCTTAGTCAGCACGATCACCGGGACGGCCCCGCTGTCCCAGGCCACTCCCAGATACCGCTCCATTCTCCGCAGGTTGAAATCGTTGTTCAGTGACATGCAGAGAAACACGGTATCGATGTTTGCGGCCACAACCTGCTCGTCGTTGGACGTCCCCGCCGCCCTCCGGATGAAGGCGCTCTTTCTCGGCAGCACGGAATGGATGATCCCGTTGCCCTTAGCGTCCTCGTTCCGGTCGAGCAGAACAAAGTCACCCACCGCCGGAAAATCGGACAGGGTCGCCGCTTCAAATCGGAACTTTCCCGAGACCTCCGCCGTCAGCTCTCCCCTTTCAGCGGCTGCGGTGTAAAGGTCCCGTGACTGGGAAACAATCCGCCCGACGAAAAGTTGGGGGTATACCACACTGGCTCCGGCGAGGAATTCCCGCCCTAGACCGAGATTTTCCATATCTATCGTGTTCACTTTTCACCCTCCAAAAGATGAGATTGTCGAAGTCTTTTGGGAGGCGTATACACTCCGCTACCTTGTACGCACCTCCCGAAGTGCCGCAATCTCCGGGGCGCAGATCTTCAACATAAAACAACATCTCCTTTAAAAAGAAATATATGCCGCCGACTGATGATAGCACTCGGCGGATGATTTTCAAGATGTTTCACCTTGAATGGAACATGGAGGAAGATTTTTGGGTTCTGTATTTTAAAATAGTCCGGCAGCTTACGGAAGATGCCTTGCCTATTCCGGCAAATTGCAGTAAAAAAGTACCATATGAGCGGATTGGCGTGTGTATTCAATGCACGACAGATGTGGTTTGCGAAACTTGCCGGAAAAGAAAATTTCCGCTGAAAGACTGAGGAGCGAAATGGAGCGTAAAGAAATAAACCAGAAAGAAATTAACCGGGCTGAATGGAGCAATCCCGACAACTGGTCGGTCGGTTTCTACTTCAGCAAGAAAGACAGCCGGACCTGGGTGCCGAAGTCCATACCGTGGATGGGATGGACCGTGAACCTGGGAAACCGCGCGGGCGCATTCTGGATGATCGGATTTCTTGTGGGGCTGCCCCTGCTGATCGTCCTGTTGATGAGTTTCGCCTGCGGAAAATAGAAAAAAGTTTCAAAACGCCGGCTGCTCCGCTCCGGATAACTTCCCGGATCCTTCAGCTATACAGTCCCAGGCGCATCAGGAAGAAGTTCCTCGATTGTTTCAAGGAGGGGTATCGATGGAAGAACCTGTCAAGGAACAAAAAATCCCGGAAAAATTGAAAATTATGCTGATTGGTGGATCAGCAGCGCTGGTGTTCTACATTGTATTCGCGACAAACGGAACCCAGAATGTGTATCTGCACCTGATTTACATACCGATAATCCTGTCCGCGTATTTTTGGGGAATAAAGGGTGGTCTTGGTTTTGCACTCCTTGCCGGAATCCTGGCAGGACCTTTTATGCCGCTGAACATATCCGAAGGGATAAGGCAGAGTACAGCCAACTGGGTAAGCAGGCTGATCATTTTAAGCACCGTTGGAGTCATTACCGGGGCTTTATTTCAAAAAATAGAAAAACTGAACAATGAGGTTCGCAGAAGAGATTTGATCAGCCCTCTCACGGGGATATACAACATCAACAAGCTCCTTGGGGATTTAAAAAAGAAAATCGATAAGGGCGATAAATTTAAAATTATTTCAATTAAATTAACTAACTTGGAAGGCGTAGGGAAATACGTCGAACATAAATTTGCCGAGACGATAATTAAGGAACTGATCACCGAACTTGAACGGGGATATGGCAGGGATGCACTGTATTCCTTCGGTGACGACGAGATTATCCTGATCGATCGCACCGGCCGCGGGAATCTGAAAACGATAGAGAATGTCCTTGAAAAGTACTCAACTGCGGTTCAGATAGAAAACATCACTTTCAGGGTGTCTTTAAAGGTCGGGGTCTACGAGTATGAAGGGGGCAGCGAAACCCCTGTCCAGGTGTTCAACAAGGCAAGGATCGCCTATGAACGGGGTGAGGAGTTCGAGTCGGGAATTTACTATTACCTGAGTGAACTGGAGGACAGGAAAAGGGAGTTTTTCGAGATTTCAGGTTCCCTGCTTGAATCCATCAGTAGAGATGAGCTCTACCTTGTTTATCAGCCCAAGATCGATCTTTCCGATAACACAATATCAGATGTGGAGGCGCTCATCAGGTGGGATCGGGGAGATAGAAAACCTGTTGCTCCGGATGTTTTCGTGAAAATTGCCGAGGATATCGGCTTTATAAATGAATTATCGAAATTTGTCCTGAGGAATGCCACCGATCAAATGGTGAAATGGAAAAAAATGGGGATCGAAATCGGCTGCTCCATCAATATAACTGCCAGGGAGCTTCTTGATGACGATTTTAATGAATGGGCGAAAAGAGAAATTGCAGGGAAAAAAATCGACAGGTCAACAATAGAGATAGAGATAACGGAAAGAGTCGTATCGTCAGGAAACAAAAAAATACTGGATATCCTTCATGCTATGCGGGGAAACGGATACAAGGTCTCCATAGATGATTTCGGCACAGGCTATAACTCGCTTATGACCATCGGGGAAATACCCTTTGATTTCCTGAAGATCGACAAATATTTCATCGACAGGATAGGGCGCAGGGAGATCAGGGATCTGGTGAAAAACATCATCAGCTATGCTCACGGTTTAAACAAGGGGATCGTCGCCGAAGGCGTTGAAAACGAGGACGAGCTGCATGTGCTGCGTGAACTGGAATGTGACAGGGTGCAGGGCTATTACTACAGCAAACCCCTGTTGCCGGAGGAATTTGAAACGTTTTATTTTCAGTTCTGCGGGGCAAAGGGGTAGGTTTTCTCAAAACCGGGTGACAGGCAACCGGTTTACGCGGTGAGCATGGCTCAAGGAGGTCCGTTATGGCTGCTCTGAATCCGGTTTTTATCGGACATGGTTCCCCGGAAAACGCAATTGCGGATAATCGGTATTCCCGATTTCTCAGCGTTTACGCCAAAAAAATACCGAGGCCTGCAGCCATTGTCGTCATTTCGGCCCACTGGCAGACCCGGGGGACGTTCATCACAAGCGGCAGAAATCCGCAGCAGATCTATGATTTCTGGGGTTTCCCGGACGAGCTGTACAGGGTCGGGTATGCCCCCGACGGCTCGCCTGAAACCGCAGCCCGGATGGCAAACGCGGGCCTGGGGGTATCTGAAGACCCTGACCGCGGGATCGACCATGCCGCATGGGCCGTGATCAGGCATATGTATCCGGCGAAAGACGTTCCTCTGCTCGAGATGAGTCTCGATGTCAACAAAACTGAAGAAGAGCATTTTGAAATGGGGAAGAGGCTGGCGAAATTCAGTCAGAACGGGATATTGTTCATGGGAAGCGGGAACATGGTCCACAATTTGCGGAACATCAGCTTTGAAGAAAACCAAAAACCGTTCCCCTGGGCGGTGAAAGCCGACCTCTGGCTGAAGGAAGCCATAGAGAACCATGAGGTTGAGAAGCTTATTTATTACAGGGAGAAAATGCCCGAATATAGAATGTCCATTCCCACGGACGAACATTTCCTCCCGTTGCTCTATATCATGGGAATGAGGGCAGAGGGGCAAAGCGCAGGGACAATATACGAAGAGATACAGAACGGAAGCATTTCCATGAGATGCATAGAGATCGGTTGAAGCGGTTCCCCGGAAAGAGGAATTTTAAGAGTACGGAATTGAAGCTGAAGAAAATAAATATTTTGGATTTTGCACAAAACTGGTGCAGGATGCTACAATTTTGTAATAATGCTGGCCTGTCGTTCACAGAGAAGAGAAGAACGTCAGTCACCCCGACAGGACAGCCCCATCCCAGTATAGATGCGGGATTCAGGACCCTTAAAATCAGATCCTTCGTCGCAGAAAACGCTCCTCAGGATGACGGCTCTTTGTTGTCGTCCTGAACGAAGTGGAGGATCTGGATTTGGGTTCCTGTCATTCTGAGCGTCAGGAAGAATCCGGTGTTGGTTTTACGAGAATCAAAAACAGATCCTTCACGTTGCTCAGGGTAACAAACCGTTTTGTCGTCCTGGACGAAGGACCTGGATTTGATTGTCATTCTGAACGGAGTGAAGAATCCGGGCTTCTTGTTTTTTAGTTCCCAAACCCGGATCCTTCGGGCGGGGGACAGTCCTTAAGATTACGGTCTCACGGGAGAGTTGAAAAGAAAACGCCTGGAAAATGAGGTCATTGCATGAGAAACCCAACCGCAGAGCCAGAAAACTTTTCTTCGGCCGGTGAAGTGAAAGCCAGCCGTATCCGGGTTTATACGGTCATTTTCACCGTAATTATCCTGTCTTTAAGCGGCCTTTATCTGCGTTTTGAATGGAAGAGGTACAAAGGAATCGCTTCATCGGAAGCGATCATGCTGGCGGAATCGCTGGAATCACTTCTCCATCCCGAGCATATCGCCGGGTTGACCGGCGATGAACAAGACCTGGAAAAACCTGAATACATAATGACGAAGACCAGCCTGCAGAGGCTTGCCGGGACAACGAACCCCATCCGATTCGCCTACCTTATGGCTGAACGGGAGGGCCGCATTATAATCCTGATAGATTCGGAGCCGCCTGATTCACCGGATTACTCCCCTCCCGGCCAGGTGTATGAAGAAGCCGGTGAATCTTTCCGGTCGGCTTTCACGTCAGGCAGAACGGTGCTTTCCGGCCCGGTAACCGACAGATGGGGTACGTGGGTCAGCGCACTGGTACCCATAAAAGACCCTGACAGCGGAAAAGTCATCGCTGTCCTCGGGATCGACTATTCCGCGTCAGAGTGGTATGCCCTTCTCTGGAAGCGGATGATCCCCGACGGGATCATCGTGATAAGCATTCTTCTGCTCTTTTTCGCTTTGCTCCGCACCTGGAGCCAACACTCCGCCCTTAAATACCTCAGCGAAAAACTGGTTCTTGATGAAGCGCTGTATCACAGCATCTTCGACCAGGCCCCCATCGGAATCGCGATCGTAAACAACAAGAGCTTTGTATCGCAGTCAGAGTACGGACAAATGGCCATTAACCCAATGTTTGAACGGATCCTCGGCTGGGAGAGCGACGAGCTTTCGAAGCTGAACTGGATGGAAATAACCCACCCTGACGACCTGCAGGCTGACCTGGACAAATTCGAACAGTTCAAAACGGGCAAAATCGACGATTATTCCATGGAAAAGCGGTTTTTGCGGCCTGACGGATCAAGCGTCTGGACGAATATGCAGGTTTCCCCTCTCCTGGGCGCTGCCGGGGAAAATTCCATGCACCTGTGTCTTCTTGAGGACATATCCGCACGAAAGGCCGCGGTGGAATCTCTGAAAGAAAGCGAGCGCAGCAAATCCGTTCTTCTTTCCCACCTTCCGGGCATGGCCTACAGGTGCAATTTTGACCGAAACTGGACCATGCAGTATGTTTCCTACGGCTGCTTTGAATTGACCGGGTATTTCCCGGAAAGCCTGGTCAACAACAGGGACCTGTCCTACAACGACCTGATCGTTCCCGAATACCGCGACCTTCTCTGGAATGAGTGGCTGCGCCTTCTTCCGGAGCGGCTGCCGTTTCGGTATGAGTATGAAATCATAACTGCAAACGGCGAACGGAAATGGGTCCTCGAGCTCGCGGAAGGGATTTTTAACAGGCGTGGTGATGTGGAAGCCCTCGAGGGCATTGTCATCGATATATCAGACCGGAAAAAAATTGAGAATACGCTCAGATATAACAATGAACATGACAGGTGGACCGGTCTCTTTAACCGGTATTGCCTGGAAAATCTGCTGACAGGCGACGCCGGAAAGCAGACAGCGGAGAAACGAGCCGTTGTAATCGTTAATTTGAGTGCATTGCAGTCCCTGACTACTGTTTATGGATTCCATTACACCCAGGACTTGATTAAAAAGGCAGCGGATACGCTCGGTGGGTACTGCACTGACAAGCGGCTTCTGTTTTATGCCTACGAGAACCGGTTTGTCTTCTACCTGAAAGAGTACAGGGACAAAAGTGAACTGCTCGAATTCTGTGAAACTCTGGGGAACGCACTGGGATCTTTGTTTGCGTCAGAACGGATCGGCGGCGGGATCGGGATCGTTGAAACCGGTCAGGACAAGGATCTGGATGCCGATTTGCTCCTGAAAAAAATCCTGATCGCATCGGAAAAAGCGGTCGATATTTCTGACAGGGCCTTCGGCGTGTGTTTTTATGATGGGGAAATGGAAAGAGAGATAATTCGTGAACAGAAAATAAAGCGAGAACTCGCCAGGGTCGCCGCCGGGGATGAAAACAGCGGGCTGTTTCTCCAGTATCAACCTATCCTGGACCTCAGGTCAAACCGGGTTTGCGGCTTCGAGGCCCTGGCAAGATTAAACAGTGAACAACTAGGACTGGTTCCCCCCCTGGAGTTTATCCCCATTGCCGAAGAAACGAAACTGATTGTTCCGGTCGGGCGGAATGTGTTCCTCCAGGCGTTCCGTTTTCTGAAGAAACTGAAGGAGAAGGGATTCGACACGATCAACGTCTTTATAAATGTCTCCGCTATCCAGGTGCTGGCGGAAAATTTCACTGATGACCTGCTTGAAATGATCACCGGGATGCAGATCCTTCCCGATAATATAGGAATTGAGATCACGGAGTCGGTATTTTCTGTAGACTACCAGGGAATAAATCGTGTTCTGGGCACGTTGAGAGATTCCGGCCTGCATGTCGCCATTGATGACTTCGGGACCGGATACTCCTCCCTTGCGAGAGAACGGGAGCTGAATGTAGACTGCCTGAAAATCGATAAATTTTTCGTTGATAAGCTGTTAACGCTCAGCGCGGAAGATGCCATAACCGCAGACATAATTTCCATGGCCCACAGGCTGGGACACTCCGTCGTTGCGGAAGGGGTAGAGCATGAAGGGCAAAAGGAGTACCTGCTCAGGAACGGATGTGACAAAATTCAGGGATTCCTTGTTGCCAGGCCGCTTGATGAAGAAGCGGCACTTGAACAGATCCGCAGTCAGGCAGGAACCGGACCGGAAAGCACTTGAAAGTGAGGGGGCCTGTCCTGTGACGAATCGACACCATTTAGTGCGGAGGTGAAAATGAAGGAAATAGACATTGAAACATGGAGCAGGAAAGAACATTTTCAGTTTTTCCTGAGAAGCGATCTCCCTTTCTACAACGTCAACTTCAATGTTGATATCACCGGGCTGAAGGAATATGCCCGGTCCTGCGGCCTGTCTCTCACCAACACCCTGCTTTTCCTTGCCGTGAAAGCGCTCAACCGGGTGGAAAACTTTCGATACAGGCTTATGGAAGGGAAAGTAGTTCTCTATGACCGGATCAATCCTTCCTTTGCCTGCATCCGGGGAAACGAAGATCTGTTCCGGATGATCACCGTGGAGTTCGAGGACGATATCGTCGCTTTCGACACAAAGGCAAAGGCCGCGATAGAAAACAGCACATCCTATTTCGATCTGTCAATGCTGAAGGGCCGGGCCGACTTCGCTTTCTTTTCGCCTCTTCCCTGGATTCCCTTTACCGCCGTCGACCACACGATGAGCCTGAAAAAAGAGGACTGCATCCCGAGGATCTCCTGGGGAAAATACTCGCAAGCCGACGGAAATGTGCTGCTTCCCTTCAACATCCAGGTGAATCATATTTTCATCGACGGGATGCACGTGGGGCAGTTTTACCAAACACTCCACGAACTGATCCGGGAGCAGATGAAGAAATGACCTTCAGCCCGGTCCTCATTAGTCCCGGTGTTCCAGCCCCTGGGAAAGCGAAAGGAACGATATGATTTCGACAGCGAGATTATTCCTGGAGCCGGTAACGCCGGAAGACGCGGGCGAAATACGTCGCCTTGCGGGGGACGAGGCTGTCGCCCGGAGCGCACTCAATATTCCCCATCCCTTCGAAGAGGGCATGGCCGAGGCATGGATCAACGGACTGAAGCCCGGTGATGTGGTTCTTGCCATCCGGCAAAAAGGGGAGGACACCCTCATCGGCATGATCGGCCTGATCCGTGACGAGGAAAATGACAGCGCCGAGCTGTCGTACTGGATCGGTCGCCCGTACTGGGGACGCGGCTTCGCCGGTGAGGCCGCGAATGCCGTTGTGGAGTACGCTTTCCGCAGCCTTGGCCTCAACCGGATATTCGCCACCACTTTGTCCCGCAACTCTGCGTCAATCCGGGTGCTGGAGAAGGCAGGGTTTGCTCCGGAAGGGTGTCTGCGAAGGCACGTGAAGCACTGGGGCCAGTTCGAAGATCTGCTCTACCACGGGCTTCTGCGGGCGGAGTACGAAGAGGAATTCGGGGAAGACAGGCAGTAACGGTTCGGATCTGCCTTACGCAGTTCTGAAACGATCCCGGCAGAAAAGGGGCGATACAATGTCCGAGTTGCATGAAGAAGTGACGATCAGGCTGATCAACGACAATGTCCAGTTTACCGGTGTTTCCGAGGCCAATCCTGACCATCCGGTCACTATTGATTATGTTCCGCCGCTGGGGGACGGAATGGGATTCAGGGGGCTTGAACTGTTTCTTCTCAGCTTCGGGGGCTGCAGCGCCACAGCGGTGGTGGCTCTTTTAAGAAAAATGGGGAAGACTATCTCCGGATTCGAAGTCAGGGCAAAGGGCATAAGGAGCGAAAAGCCTCCCATAAAATTTGAAAAGATTTTTATCGAATTTATACTGAAGTCCGGAGACACAAAAGAAACGGATCTCCAAAAAGCGGTACAGCTCGCAGAACAGTCGGTCTGCCCTGTCTGGCAGATGATAAAGAATAACGTTGACGTTGTACCGGAATACAGGATCGTCAAATAGCGGGAAAAGAGGCGTCACTGAAGGTCAATCGGAAGTGTCAGCCAGCTGTGTCAGGGTCTCTGCTCAGCAGGCATTCCGGCGGTGGGAATGGTCCGGGAAAAGAAATAGAGGGCGCTTTTTTTATATCCTGAGACCGGTAGTTTGATTTATGTCATCCTGAGGTTCTAAAAAAGGCGAGATTCTTCTTCGCTCAGAATGACAATCCCTCCAATCCTGAGACCGGCGGCTTGATTTATGTCATCCTGAGGGCTGTTTCACCGCCCGAAGGATCTCGATTTTAGGTTCCCCAAAATAGGTGACTTATGGCACCGGAACGTGATAACAGTGGACAGGGAGCATTATTCGGTGTCCGCGACCTGCAGGCGGTGCTTGAGGCAGTGAAGGATTGCTGCAGCGGCATCTCCCTGTTCGCCTCCAGCCTCGGCGCCTATTTCAGCCTGGACGCCTAACGGGACGCGACTTTCCGGAAGTCCCTCTTCCTCTCGCCGGTGCTCGATATGGAGCGGCTTATCCGGAACATGATGCAGTGGACGAACGTGACCGAAGACCGGCTCCGGGCAGAAAAAGAGATCCCCACCTCCTTCGGCGAGACCCTCTCGTGGGAGTATTATGAGTATGTGCGGGCCCACCCTGTGGACACTTGGAACAGCCCCACCTCCATCCTCTACGGTGAGAACGACACCCTCACCGGACGGGATGTCCTGGACTCCTTCGCGAAGAAGTTCAACTGCCGGGTGACGGTCATGAAGGACGGCGAGCATTATTTCCACACCCCGGAGCAGCTCCGGTTTCTTGAGAACTGGCTCGGGGAACAGGACTACCACTAAATTTCCCGGAAGAATGGCCATGAATACGAGTTCTTTATGGCGCGCTGCCCCTCATTAGTAAAGAGATCCTGGAATACAGAAAATTCCATGAAAAAATAGGATCGATTCTTTTGTTTTTCGTCGTAAAAAATGTATTGAAATACGATATATTCATCGTATATTTTGCGCAGGCGGTGTATAATCTCCCTGAGAGGTGATTGCAATGTACCGTGCCGCAATAGAATCGCTTGAACGATGGAAGGCGAAAAAAGAGCCGAAACCGCTCATCATCAGGGGCGCGCGCCAAGTTGGCAAAACCTGGCTGATGAAGGAGTTTGGAAGAAGAGCCTTCAAAAACACGATTTACGTAGGATTCGAAAACAACCGCCAGATGAAAGAGCTGTTCGAGGGCGATATGCGGATCGACCGGATCATCACTGGCCTGGAACTGTACGCCGGGCGGAAGATCGATCCGGAGGACACGCTGCTCATCTTTGATGAAATACAGGAAGTCCCCTCAGCGCTGACCTCCCTAAAATACTTCAACGAAAACGCCCCGCAGTACAGAATCGTTTGCGCCGGCTCCCTGCTCGGCGTTGCGCTGCATCCGGGGACGTCATTTCCCGTCGGAAAGATAGAGTTTCTCGAGCTCTATCCGCTTTCCTTCAGCGAGTTCATGAAGGCGATGGGCAAGGAGCGCTTCGCGGAGCTTCTGCAGAAAAGCGATTTCGACCTGGCGACCACCTTCAGACAGGAGTACATCGACCTGCTGAAACATTATTATTATGTCGGGGGAATGCCGGAAGCGGCGGCATGTTTTGCTGAAAATCGCGACTTCAACGAAGTGCGCGGGATACAGCAGCGCATCCTGGCCGCCTACGAACAGGACTTCTCCAAACATGCCCCAAATGAAACAGTGCCCCGGATCCGCATGCTCTGGAACAGCATCCCGGCGCAGCTTGCGAAGGAAAACAAAAAATTCATCTACGGCGTTGTGAAAGAAGGAGCGCGGGCAAAGGACTACGAAATGGCCATGCTCTGGCTTGCCGACTGCGGGCTGGTTCACAAAGTGCATCGTGCGACGTCCCCCCGCCTGCCTTTGAAAGCATACGAAGACGGAAAAGCCTTCAAGCTCTATCTGCTCGATGTCGGCCTGCTTTCGTGCATGGCACGCCTCGACCGGAGAGTATTGCTCGAAGGCAACGCACTTTTCACCGAATTCAAGGGTGCTTTGACCGAACAGTACGTGCTGCAGCAGCTGAAGACGCTCGAGGGCATCGAGCCCTTCTATTGGACCAACGATCGGGGCGGCGCGGAGATCGACTTTCTCCTGGACGGGGGAGACGAAGTTATTCCGCTCGAAGTCAAGGCCGAGACCAACCTGAAGGCGAAAAGTCTGAAAACCTTCTGCGAGAAGTTCCGGCCAAAAACCGCTATCCGCGCCTCCATGGCCGATTACAGAAATGAGGAGCGGCTTCTCAGGCTGCCCCTCTACGCAGTGGAAACGATCGGGAGACGCGCGGGGAAAGAAGGATGAATATGGATGGATACAGCCGTGCAGTGAAACTGTGGCAGTCGTATACAAACACGTCGGCTGCGGATCTGGACAAGCATCTCCACAGCTTTCGCATCCTGTTTGCGTACCATTCAGGAAAGATAGAGAACGAGGAGATCACCTACCACGACACGCGGGAGATTTTTGAAAACGGCAGAGTGACAGGCTATACGGGAAATCCGCGGGCCCTCTTCGAGCAGCAGAATCAGAAACTGTGCTACGAATTTCTGAAAGAGAAAATTGTGAACCGCGAACCGATAGATATTGAACTTGTGAAGGAAGTGCACCGGCTGCTAACCGCCGGTACCTACGACGAACGCAGGTATATAGAAAACAAGGAACGACCGGGCGAGTTCAAGAAGCACGATTATGTAACCGGCGTCCATGAGGTGGGATCGTCCGCACAAGATGTGGAAAGGGAATTGGCGGAGCTGATAGCAGAAACAGGAGCCTACGACGGCGAGGACGTGCTGATGGCCGCCGCATATTTCCATGCCGGGTTCGAATATATCCACCCCTTTGCCGACGGCAACGGACGGGTAGGCAGGACCCTGCTGAACTACTATCTCATGATCCGGAACCATCCTCCCCTTATCGTCCATGACGAGGAGAAGGGAAAGTATTACGGGGCCCTCCAAAAGTATGACGAAACGGAGGATCTGGCTCCCCTTTACGGATTCCTCAGAGATGAAACCGAAAAGACATGGGCAAAAACCCTGTCCGTTTTTGACGGTCAAAAGACGGAACGAAAAGGCCTGTCGGATTTTACTTGCTGAGTCTCCGCAGCCCATTACAATGAGCTCAACATAATTTACCCGGGAGGACGGCCATGAAAACATACCCGTACTACAAGCTGAACGCCTTCACCATAGGGAACTCCGAGGGAAACCCTGCAGCGTTTCTCGACCTGGGAACGGACCCGCTGTCCGAGGACGCCATGCTGGCCATCGCCAAAGAGCACTCAGGTTTCGTCTCCGAAGTGGTCTACGTCACCAGGGACGATACGGGGAGCATCCTCCTGACCTACTATTCCTCGGAATGCGAAGTTGCTTTCTGCGGCCACGGCACCATCGCCGCCATGTACGAGGTCATCCGCCGGGACGACGGGCTGAGAAACAGGCCCGTCATCGAAATCGGCACCAACCGGAAGGGCAGGCTGAACATATACAACCACATCAACGAGGAGGACTGCATCTACATCTCCGCCCCGGACCCCCTCATGATAGGGTGCTCCCTGTCACGCCAGTCCATCGCCGCCGCCCTCGGCATAAAGGACGACGCGATTTCGGATTCCCTGCCCCTGGATATCATCGACGCGGGGCTCCGGACGCTGATCGTCCCCATAAAGAATCTGGCCGACGAGATCTCCATGTACCCTCACGAGGAAGGGCTGAAACAGTACTGCCTCAACAACGGCGTGGACATCGTGCTGGTCTACTCCATGGAGACCGCCGGTCCTGGGTACTTCGCGCACACCCGGGTCTTCGCCCCGAAGTTCGGCTACCTGGAGGACCCCGCCACCGGGTCGGGAAACAGCGCCTTCGGCTGCTACCTCATCAAGAACAGGAAGTGGAAGGGCGACAGCATCAAAATAGAGCAGGGCGGCGACAACCGGATCTTCAACGAAGTCAGGCTGAGGACGAAGGACGGAAAGATCCTCTTCGGCGGAAAGGCCGCCCTGAGAATCGAAGGCACCTATTACACCGGAGAGTGATCGAGTGCCGGGGGTAATAACTTCTTTTCGAAAGGAAGGTGAAGGTGATTTTTGAAGAAATAAGAAAGCATATCGAAGAAGGTGAAAGATTACAGGCGCTGGAAAAGTTTCAGAATCTGGCACTGATGGGGCTTTCCCTGCAGACTGACTTTTTTAAGCATGCGGCTATGTTTGGAGGGACGTCGCTTCGAATATTTCACGGCCTGCCGAGATTTTCAGAGGATATTGATTTCTCCGTAGATTCTGTTGCCCCAGGTTTTTCTCTTTCGGAGTACAAAGAACCGATAGTCCGCTTTTTTGCAGACCTCGGGCTTGGAGAAGTCCGGTTCACCGTAAAGGAACATGGGGGAGACGTGTCCAGCGGAAGCCTGGTTTTATCCATAAGCAGATCAGAGAGCCTCAGAGTGAAAATAGATGCAGAAAAGACGCGGTTTTCCGTTCTTCCTGAGACTGAGACCCTCTACGGCTCGTATCCCTTTCAATATCCGGTACGCCTTTGCACCCTTTCCTCATCTTTTGCGGGGAAAATGGACGCGATACTGCATCGCCGGTGGGGAGGCAGGCGGATCAAAGGGCGGGACTGGTATGATTTCCTGTGGTATATGCGCAAAGGCACGGAATTGAACATATTCTGGCTTGAGGAGCGCCTGAAAGAAAAGGGAACCCTTGACCGGGGTGAACATCTCAGCCCGGAATTGCTTGGAGAACTCTTCGAAAAACGAGCCGCTTCATTGGATGTCAGGGAAATAATCCGCGATGTCGGCGGGTTTATGACAGATGCACTCGAAAAGAGGAGTTCCGTTGCATGGAGTACAGAGATGTTCCTTCAGCAGAAGGAAAAACTCGTCGATGCAGCTGCACGATTTCTCCTTTCACATAAAATTTCACAGGAAGGATCCTCCTGAAACCTAGGATTGTGATGGCCTGGTATTTCTGTTTTATGTAGAGTAAAATCTTTTTATTAGATGTTAATATACATAAAATGGAAAAACAAGGACAGGATGATGAAGTCATGACTGATCTGGAGCTGCTCGCGGGCCTGGAAACTGAGATTCCCGGCTGGGTGTTGCAGAACAGGCTTCGCGAGAACGGATACGTCAATGTATGGCAGAAGATAGAGGGCCTGGTATCGGACGGGTACATCGAACGGTTGAAGCGCGGATGGTATTGCCTGGGATCTCTCGTGCGCAGAAGAGAGCCCTCCCTGCGATATCTTGCCTGCAATGTCTGCGGTCCGGCGGCAGTATCCGCAAACCTCGTGCTCTTTGAAGCAGGTATTATACCTGATGCCGTTGCATCTATCACGGCCGTCAGTTCGAGGCGGAGTTCCAGCCTGATGACGCCATACGGAAACATCGACTGGGAGAGACTTCCCTCGAACCTGGTCTTTCCGGGCACCATCAGGGTGGAAGAACCGCCCGGGTATATCAGGGCGACGAAAGAAAAGGCCCTGCTTGACCAGCTGTACATAACACGGTATACCCCGCAGAACTACTCTCTCTGGAAGGCTTTTGTCTTTGACGACCTGAGGATGGACGAAGAAGCGCTGGCCGGCCTGGATTTTACCCTGATGCAGGAACTGGCGCGGATATTCGCGTCTGCGAAGATAACAAAATACATGAACTGGTTTCTGAAGTACTTCGGCACGTCATGAATCGGGAGGCTGCACGGGGGAGAGAAGTCCTACCGGCGCGGCCGTATTGAGGAAATAGAGTACGAGTTTGCGGAATGAACCGCTTCGCCGCTCGGCCTGGCCCGGGGCGTCATGCTTTGGACATGTACGCCTGTTCCGGCAGAGCGCTGCAGGCAGCGGTGTCTATAGCGCTCTGCGCGCCTATTTCGACAAGGGGGTAAATCATGGAATTCAAAGGCAAGGTTGCCCTTGTAACCGGTGCCGGCACAGGGAACGGAGAAGCAATAGCCGCGCGGCTGCATGCCGGCGGTGCCTGTGTTGCCTTGGTCAGCCGCCGCCTTGAGCAGGTGGAGTCAGTTTCCAGGAGTATCGACCCCGAAGGTGCCCGGACAGTGGCCCTCGAGGCGGACGTGCGTGATCCGAAAGCTATGGAGGGAGCAGTGAGGCGGACTCTTGAGCGGTTCGGGAAGCTCGACCTGGCTGTCAACAACGCCGGTATAACAGGCCCGGCAGGTGTTCCTGTCCAGGACCTTGAGGCGGAGATATGGCGCGAGGTTATCGACACGGACCTGACCGGCATCTTTTATTCCATGAAGTACGAGATACCCGCAATGCTTGCCAACGGTTCCGGCGCGATAGTGAACATGTCGTCCGCAAACGGCCTTGTCGGCCTGGCGGGCATGGCCTCATACACCGCGGCGAAACACGGAGTCATCGGGTTGACCCGCTCGGCCGCCCTGGAGCTGGCGGAGTCGAATATCCGGGTATGTGCGGTCGCGCCGGGCTACGTGGCAACCCCGCGCATAATGGATTCCGGCAAAGAAGTCACGGACTGGATGGCGGGCCTGCATCCCATGAAGCGGCTCGCCACCAGGGAAGAAGTTGCCGATCTGGTCGCATATTTATTAAGTGACCGGGCGGCCTTCATGACCGGGAGCGTCCACTCGATCGACGGCGGTTACACGGCACAGTAAAGCGGCTGTGCTACATTTCGGGCGGAGGGAATGCCCCGAGCTCCCGTTCCACCCATGCGGCGGCGTCAAGGGACACATCTTCACGCCCGGGACGGGCTGTGATTGCACCCCGATGAAAATGATCGACCCCGTAGGGACCCGAAACCAGGGGATGAATGTAGTTGCCCCGAAATAGATGAAAATAAAAACAGGTGCAATTGGTGTATTTTGAGTAAAATCATGATGAAAAAAAGCGTCTCGCCATGGCATGATTATTCTGGCCTGTGACCTCGGATGACTATACAAGCGGGTGATATGGATATGCCGCTGCTGATTCGGGAAGTTCCGACATCGGATGCTCCAATGGATTTGCTGTTGCTTGCCGATCCCTCGGAAGAGAAAGTTCGCTCATATCTCGCACAATCACGGTGTTTCGTCGCATCAGACGACGGAGTTGTCGCAGGCGCATGTGCCGTTCAGCCCCTTGAGGCGGGCGGGCATGAGCTTATGTGCATCGCGGTGTATCCTGACCGTCAGAAATCAGGTATCGGCACGGCGCTTCTGAAGTGGGTCATCGATTTCTACCGGAGATCCGGCGCCGGCCGATTGGAGGTAGGTACCGGAACATTCGGATACCAGCTTGCTTTCTACCAGAGTCAGGGATTCCGGGTCACAGCCATTGACCGGAACTTTTTCATAGAAAACTACCCTGAGCCGATCTTTGAGGATGGCATCCAGCTCTTTGACATGCTGCGCCTCACCCTCGATTTTGCCGACAAAGGCCGTCGGGCAGGCCGTGCTCAAAAAATTACTTTCCGGAGTTGAGAATTGAAATGGTTATGTATTCCATACTGTCGATCACCAAAGGTCTCGGTTTCACAAAATCAGTCATTCATCCTGTCGCCATCAGGGATGGAAACGGCATCGTCCTCTTTGACGCAGGCTATCCGGGCCAGGCGGACGACATAGAACAGGCCCTGGCGGAGATGGGCTGCACCGTGGCGGACATAACCGCCATAGTCCTGTCCCACCATGACCACGACCACATCGGTTCACTGGCGGAACTCAAGAGGAGAAACCCGAAAATCAGGGTTGTCTCGGGAGAGAAGGAAGCGGACTACATTTCGGGAAAGAAAACGTCTCTGAGGTTACTCCAGGCCCTGGAGTACAACAAGACCCTCACGGGGGACGAAAAGGAATTCGGCGAGCGGTTCGCCCGCTACCTGGAGACGGTGGAACACTGCCCGGTCGATGACGTCGTGCAGGACCTGGACTATCTCTGCGACGGCGTGAAGGTCATCGGGACGCCCGGACATACCCCGGGGCACATCTCCCTTCTTCTTGAAAAAGAGAAGCTTCTGCTGGCCGGAGACGCGCTGGCCATCGAGGACGGAAAACTCGCCAAAGCCAATCCGAAGTTCACCCTTGATACAGAGGAAGCCCTGAAATCCGTGGAGAAGATTAAAAACCTGAATCTCAAACGGATTTCCTGCTACCACGGAAATATGTATTCAGGCCCAGTCAAAGAAGAGCTGGCCCGCATCCTGGCGGAAGAACGGAACGCCTGACGCCGTTCTGCTGCCGAGTCGGGCTTTGAGGTGGGGGAAGGAAAAGATCATGGAACGCTTCAACATACGCAAAATTTCTAGACAGTTCGGCGAGCTGATCCGGGCCGAGTGGGGAACGTTCTGGTACGCGACGCTGGGAGCCGTCCTGATGAATTTTTCCATTGTGGCTCTCGTCGTGCCGTACCGTTTCGCCGGTGCGGGACTCTCGGGAATAGCCCTGCTTACGCGCTATGTTTTCGACATTTCTCCCGCATGGGTGATCGCTGTCGGAAACCTGCTGCTCCTTGCCTGGGGATGGCGGGTGCTCTCCCCGCGCTTCGTCCTGTGGACCCTCTACGTCTCGCTGCTCTCATCGGGGGCGGTAGCCTTCTTCGAACTCTTCTCCTATCCCGCGCTTGCCAACACTTTTCTTGCCGCGCTGCTCGCAGGTGTATGCAGCGGCATAGGCATGGGACTTGTCTTCCGCGTCGGCGGCTCAACAGGGGGAACCGACGTTATCGTCGTAGCCGCGAAGAAACGCTGGGGTGTCGATGTCGGCATGTTTTCTTTCTACATCAATACGGCTATCCTGTTTCTCTCCTGGTTCGCCGTCGACCTGGAGCAGCTGCTGATGGGCGGAGTGCTGCTCTACGTCGAGAGTGTCACCATCGACAGCGTGCTGAAGTCCTTCGACCGAAGAAAGCAGGTGACCGTCATCACCTCGAAGATGGAGGCCGTGAAGCGCTTTATCGTCGAGGAGATGGGGAAGGGAGCTACAATCATCCGGGGCGAGGGAGCCTATACCGGCGAGGAGCGCCCGATGATCATGGTGGTGCTGAACCGCCGCCAGTCCATGGAGCTGAAACTCTTTACCGTCTCTCTTGATCCGAACGCGTTCATCATCATGGCCGACGTCGCGGAGGTGGTGGGCGAGGGATTCAAGCACTGGAAAAACCTGTAGCCGGACATTGCGAAAAACACACAAGGGGAACATCCTGCTCTTTTCGCTCCCCGAGGCCGAACAGGCACCACCCCTCCGTAATTCCCCAAAACCCCTTTATTGAATGATCCGGCTCTTCACAGTACAATGTATATAAAGAATATTGGGAAATATCTTCGCCCGTCGTTTTTGGGCTTTGTAAAGCATTGTCCGCGGACAGGGTTGCCGGGTTTCAGTGAGAGTCGAATTGCCATTAAAAGGAGAGTGAAAAAAATGAGCTGCCTTTCCGGTCGGAAGACGGGAAGAAA